>SKEZ01000632.1_pt1 | contig 25285 bp, 16 predicted proteins | sample 4843881 | NCBI WGS metagenome assembly SKEZ01 (sample SAMN11008796, study PRJNA524170) | human gut metagenome | isolation source: fecal sample from pouch patient p1, p46 | place: Israel: Tel-Aviv | reverse complement strand
GCCGCCACCCTGATAGCCACCGCTGAAGCCGCCATTGCCACGGCCACCCTGGTAGCCGCCGGCGTTGCCGCCGAAACCGCCGCCATTGCCCTGACCGGCGTTGAATCCGCCATTGCCGCCATTGCCACGGCCGGCGAATCCGCCTTGGCCGTTGCCGCTGGACGTGCGCGTGACCTGCGCGGTCGCGTAACGCAGCGACGGGCCGATCTCATCAATCGTCATCTCGATGACGGTGCGGTTCGAGCCGTCCTGCGCCTGATACGAGCGCTGCTGGAGACGCCCCTGCGCGATGACACGCATGCCTTTGGACAGCGTGCTGGCGCAATGCTCGGCGAGATCGCGCCAGGCGGAGCAGCGCATGAACAGCGCATTGCCGTCCTCGAACTGCCCGGTGTTGCGATTGTAGGTACGCGCGGTAGAGGCGATGGTGAAACTGGCGACGGAAGCGCCGTTTCCCGTGGTCCTCAATTCGGGATCTGCCGTGAGGTTGCCCACCACGGTGATGATGGTTTCGCCTGCCATGACTTACCTTCTTACCTTTGGTTCAGCGAGTCGCGAACAATCAGAAACTCATACGGCTTACTTGGCGTCTTTACGAAGAATCTTCGTGCGGACGACGGATTCGTTCAGGTTGAGCACACGATCGAGCTCGGCGCTGACCTCGGGAGTGGTCGTGTAGTTGACCACCACGTAGTTGCCTTCGGTCTTGCCGTCAATCTCGTAAGCGAGCTTGCGACGTCCCCAAATATCGGTGTTCTCGACGGAACCACCTTCCTTGGTGACGAGCTCCAGATACTGCTCGGTCAACTTCTTCAGACCGCGCTCATCCAGCTCAGGATCGGCAATGAACATCAGTTCGTACTTATGCGCAGACATCACCCACCTCCTTCGGACTAGTCGGCCATGGACTATCCATGGCAGGAGTGTGTATACGCGCTGCTGAAAACAGCAACTTCTCTAAGCTACGCCATGCCCGCGACAGCTTGCGGGGGCTGTCGCGAAGCGACTGGGGAGGTAATCCGTCCTACTGCAAATCCACGACCGCGCAATCCGCGGCACCATAGCCGTTCGACTTGCACCATGCGTCGCCGGCCTTCACCGAGTCGACCGTATCACCCGACAGGATCACGTAATACGCGGTCGAAGCGTCGGCCTTCGTGTACGTCGGGTAATCGCCGGACCAGATCAGGATCGCGTTCTTGTGCTTGATGCGCTGCTGCAGGAACTGCTCGTAGATGTCCACGTAATGCCAGGTCTTGCCGTCGGCCTTCATGTCGTTTTTCTTGCTGGACAGCTGCGTGGTGTAGGTGGTGTAGAAGCGGGATGCGGCGGATTCGTCATGCTTGAGCTGCCAGCTCAACGCAAGCTGCGCGTACCGCTCGGCGTCCTCGCTGTCGATGTCGGAGCCTGCCAACGCGTCGCCGTCCGCACTGCCCGCCTCGCCGGTGCCGCTCTGACCGGTCTGCAGGATGACCTCGGCGCTGCCGGTCTCGATCTGGTCGTACGGGCGCCAGTACTGCCTCGTGGTGAATTCGAGCGCGACGTTGGCCGTCTCGCCATTGAACTTGACCGGCTGCTTGGAGAAGTCGAAGACGGCCGAGGCGATGACATTGCCTTCATCGTCCTTGATGCTGACCTTGACGTCGGATTCCTTGAACTCCGCCGTGTCGCCGTCCTTCGTCGACGCGCAGTTGGAGGTGAGCTGCAGCTGCGCGACGAGATTGGTGTCACTGTGGTCGACGGAACTCAGCTCGGCATCGGGCGCAGCGGTGCAGTGCTTGTCGTCTTTCGCGGCTTTGCTGTCGCCGGACTTGGTCTTGCCGCTCTGCTGGGATGTCGACTGCGTCTGAGCCGATTGGGTGCCGGAATCACGCAGCATGAACCACCAGACGCCGAATCCGGCGGCAAGCGCCACGACGAGTACGGCGATGATGATGCCGACGATCAGCGCGGTCTTCTTCTTGCCCTTGCCGGCGGACTCTCCAGGCCGTGACGGTTGGGCTGGCGGCTGCACGGCCTGCGGCGGGAAGACGGCACCGGGCTGGGCGGCACCGTATTGTCCCGCGTACTGCCGAACAGCCTGATAAGGCTGTTCAGGAGGCACCGGCTGGGCGGTCGGCACCGGCTGCGCAGACTGCGGCTGAGTAGATGGCACGGTCCAATCGGATTGCATGGTCTGCTGGAACCGGTCATCCTGCCCCGTTCCAGGCACTCCTGCTTGCGGTGCCTGGAACGGCGGCTTCAGCAGAGGGGACTGACTCAGCATGGTCGAGCCGTCGTCATCCGACTGGGCCGGCTGCGCAGACTGCGGGCCGGCGGACAGCTCGGCACCGCACTGCTGGCAGAACCGCATGCCGGGTTCCGACTGCTGACCGCACACCGGGCACACGGAACCCGCCTGCACGGCTACGGGCGCCCCGCAGTTCTCGCAGAATCTATCGCCCTCAACGACATTCGCACCACAACGGGAACACCGCATAATCTCTCCTCATGACTATCCTGCGCTCAACGTTACACTGCATGACAGCATTCCCCTGCAAATATACTGCGATACGGACACCAAATGACGTCCGCAACCATTTGATCGAGATGTCTTTTTAGATATAAAATTTGAAGACCGACGAAATTTCGAAGAGGAGATTATCATGTCGGCAACCAAAAGGTTCCAGATAACATTGTTGGCTGTTTTGCTGACTCTCGCCGCATCGTTCGTATCGATGTCACCCAAGCAGGCTTCTGGCTTTGACTCCACATATGAAGTCGTCACTGATGCAGACGGCAGCAAAATCATCATGGCCAAGCCCGGCTCTGTAGCAGTCATAGAACCATCGACCGGCAAACTTCTAAACGTGATTCCTCCTTCATCCATGAATGTCAACGCCATCACCGTAACAAGGGGATGCACCAACAAGAACGCTGGATGCTGGACAAGCGGTAGCGCACTTGGGGATATGCAATTCGCCGGAAGTGGAGCTGTGTCCGGCACTTGGCCGTATAGAAATGCGTACTACACCGGGAACTTGCATGGTCTTGTGATCTATCAATACAAAGGTGCGACCATGAGTTCGCTGAAACTAGGACCGCATTTGTGGATACGCATGGCAAACAATAGTGCTGTCACGGGGAAGAGTGTCACCCGTTGGTAAAAAGACATTCTCATACGTTGAGATAATGCATATCGGAGTAGGAGGAGTAGGAATGGGGCATATTCCGGCATCCCGTCGTACGGTGACGATGGCCATCGCCGTCATCGCCGTCATTACGCTTTCCATTGCGATGCTGTGCGGATGCGGCACGGCACGGAACACGCACCAAGCAACGGATTCCGGCTCGGGCGGGAACCGTCTCGCCTCATCTTTGCAGGCTTATGCGACGCAGCTGCTCGGCCAGGACTCCGGAATGGACCCCGCGCAGAAAGCGACACTGCGCAAGGCCGCGACAAGCGGCAAAATAAGTCTGTCCGATTACAAGGCCGCATGGAGCCGATACATCACGTGCGTCCAAGACAAGGGCTATCCGAGGCCGACACTGAAAACTTACTCCAACGGCATCCAGCAGCCGCAGGGAGACGTACTTCCTTCAGATAAAGCCGATGACCTTGACTACATCCAGAAAAAGGCCAAGGACTTGAACGCGTGTGGAATCGCCACCGTGGATTCGGTGGACGCGTTGTATATGGCACAAGTCGGCAATCCCAATCTGTATGCGTCTCATGAGGAGGGAGCAGTTGATTGCCTTAAGCGCGCCGGGCTGGTGCCGAAATCCTACACCGTCGAACAATACGAGAAGGAGGCGAACGCAATGGGTCATGCCGCTCCCGGAGAGACCGTCAACACGACGTATGACATGAAGAAACCGGAAGTGCTGGCATGCCTCGCCGCCAACGGCAACGTATTCATGGACAGATGACGCCACAGGCACAGAGAATGCATTGGCATGTTTTCGCCCCTATCGGATATCGGATTACCTGCCCGATGGGGGCGAAAACATACCTTATATGCCCCGCCCAAATACCGCGAATAAGCTGCTGAAGATGACGTGGCGACTATACAATAAGGAGGGAAGAGCAAACCAAGAAAGGGGCTTGTCATGATATGTCCTCACTGCGGCGCCACGCTGTCCAGCGCCGCACGATTCTGCACGCAATGCGGGCAGACGCTCGCGGTCGCCGCAGCAAACAGCAACGACAACGTCGAAGATTCGACCGTGCTCGGCACCGCTCCACACGGCACCGCAGCCGCGCCCCAGCCGGAAGCACCCGCTCCCGTCGCCGCATTCCCTGAACCCGTACCGGCCCCACAGGCCGCGGCACCGCAGCCCGAGCCGGCACCCGCATTCCCCGGCGCGGAACAGCCCGCGGCCGAGCCGGCCTTCCCGGCGGTTCCCGAACCAGTCCCCGCACAAGAAGCTCCTGCAGCTCCCGTCCCGGCGGCAGAAGTGCCAGTCGCCGCTCCGGCCGGAGAAGTTCCCGCCGCCGCACCTGTTGCGGCTGCAGCACCGGCTCCCGGCACTTTTGTTGCGCCCGCGCCTGGTGCTCCCGTCCCCGGCGCACCTGTCCCCGTTACCCCCGGCGCACCCGGCGCCCCGGTTCAGCCCGGCGCTCCGCAGCAGTTCGTCCCCAACCCGATGTTCAAGGAGCTGTTCTCCGCGCGTTCGCTGCAGACCGCCGCAATCAGCCTTGCCTTCGGCTTGATCGGCGCGATGGCGCTGGCCCTGATCGGCTCCATCTTCTTCTTGTCGGCCGGCTCATCATGGGCGTCCAAGCTGAGCATGGTCCCCGGCCTGTCCGACATGATGAGTGACGCCAGCGGTTCCGGCACGGTGACGCCGAACTTCTTCCAGTTCCTGATTCTGGTGATGGTTCTGGGCGTATCCGGTCAACTGTCGCCCAATATCACCGGAGGCAACCTCTCCCTGTCGTCCATCGGCGTGTCCGGCCATCTATGGATGCCTGTCGGTCTTTCCGGCGTGGCGCTGGTTCTCGGCACCGCGTTCGGCGCATACTGGTTCGCGCGTAAGTTCGCCATCCGGTTCAAGTGGACCGGCATCGTCAGCAGCGTCATCGTCGGCGTCGTGATGGGATTCGTCTATCTGATTCTCGCCGCGATCTTCCCGCTGACGCTGGGAGCCGGCAGCATGGGCGGCATGGGCGGCATTCAGGCCAAGGCCATCCTGACCGGCGTCTCCGCCCGTACGTATTTCATGACGCTGCTGCTCGCCGCGATCGGCGCGTTCTTCGGCTATCTGCTCGCCCAGTACGCCTCGGATTCCAACAACGTGTTCACCGCGGCCTGGAAGTGGGCTCACCGCACGCGCGGCTTCGTGCGCACGCTGCTTGACGCGGCGTTCATCTACGCGGTCGTGTTCACGGTGATCGGCTTCATTTGCCTGATCATGCTGTCCAGCAGCCTGCACAACGGCCAGATGTTCATGCTGTTCCCGATTCTGCTGCCGTACCTTTCGTTCCTGACGTTCGCGCTCGGCTCGTTCGGCGCGGTCGGCATCACGGCCAGCGGTAATATCGCTAACCTGTCGCTGTTCGGCATCTCGAACCAGTACGTCGGCTCCATCAGCGCACCGTGGCAGCTGTGGCTGGTATTCGTGGTGTTCCTTATCACCACGTTCTACATTGCGTTGCGCGCCGCGGCCCGCAACATCTATGATCCGGCATATGCGGGATGGCAGCACTCGTGGAAGTCTCCGGTCGCCACGCTGGTGATCTGGCTGATCGTCACGTTCCTGTTCACGTCCGTGACGCTGGGTTACACCATGCAGTCCGATACCTCTGACGTGTCGCTGAACATCGCGGCATGGTACTTCCTCGTCGCGGCCGTATGGTCGTTCCTGATCGAGGTGGTGGCGCTGACATTCGGCCCGGCCATGGTGCTGTCGATGGGCGGCGCATGGAAGCTGTTCGTCGGCGGCACGGTCCGCCCGACGCCCGCCGAGGTCACCGCGTATGCGGCGGCATGCGGAGCGCACTTTGGTCGCTTCCCGTCACAGGTCGCCGCGGCCGCCGGCTACACCGGCCCGCAGCAGTCCTTCGGCGGACAGCCTGGCGCCGGCACCGGAGCGCCGACCGCGCCCGCAGCTGGCATCCCGGTTCAGGGCGTTCCCGTTCAGGGCGTTCCGGTTCCCGGTGCTCCGGTTCAGGGGGTTCCCGCTGCCGGCACCGACGCCGCGGCCTTTCAGGCCCAAGGTGGTGCCCCGACTGTCCAAGTTCCTGCCGGCGCTCCTGCCGCTCCTGCAGCTGCACCTGTCGCCCCCGTTCCGGTGGCTGCTCCCGCCGCCCCGGCTGCAGCCAAGGCCATGACCCCGCAGCAGAAGAAGCTGGCCATCATCATCAGCGCCATCGTCGGCGTGCTTGCCCTGCTCGGTATCGCTTACGCAGTGGTCAACTCCACCGTGTTCAGCGCCGATAACACCGTGAAGAGCTACCTGTCGGCCATCGCGTCCGGCGACTATGACAAGGCCAACGGCATCTCCGACCCGCAGGTCGCCAACGGCAAGCGCACGCTGCTCACCAATGCGGCTTCCAAGGGCGACAAGACCACGATCAGCAACCAGCGCATCATCTCCGCCACCGACAACGCGGACGGCTCCCGCACGATGCGGATCTCGTACACGCTGGGCGGCAAGTCCATGACCGACACTCTGACGGTCGCGCCGAACGGATCCAAGTTCCTGATCTTCAAGAACTGGAACATCACGACGCCGCTGGTCAAGGAGATCTCCGTCTACGCGTCACCGGCCATCACCAACTTCACCGTCAACGGTGTCAAGGTCGGCGCGAAGAACGCCACAGCATCCGATTCCGGCACCTACACCTTCAAGGTGTATCCGGGCTCGTACACGGTGGAACCGGTCACGTCGAAGTATCTGACCGCGGATTCGACGACGCTGACCACCTCCTCCGAATCCTCCGCCTCGATCTCTGCCGAGCCGACCGACGCTCTGGCAGACGAGATCAACGCGAAGATCAAGGACAAGCTGGATACCTGCGCCAAGTCCACGGATGCACAGCCTGAAGGCTGCCCGTTCAGCATGTACGGTTCCGATGACGACTACCGCAACATCGCGTGGAACATCACCGAATACCCGACCGTCACCACTGATGACCTCAGCATCGACTCGGGCAGCTTCTACGTGTACGGCGGCGAAGCCAAGGTGGCGTACGAGTACAAGAACTATGACGACTCCTGGGAGCCGACGGACAGTTCCACCAGCTTCAGCATCAGCGGACAGTTCACGCTGGACGGCGACAAGCTGGACATCACGCTGGACGACGACTGATCGGAATGATTTCGCCCGGCACGGGGCACCTGCTGCGCGCACCGTGCCGTAAGTGGAAGAATCCGTGAGCATCGCAACCCGCCGTTCCTCTTGGGACGGCGGGTTCTTGTATATTGGATAAGGTTTGTGTACGGCAACGTATCACCACGGTGAACGGTAACGAAACTATCGACGGAAAGAGCGGAAAAACATGTCGGCGATCCTTGAGGGCACACCCGATAAGCGACTGGCCTTGGTGACGGGCCGCGCATATCCTGAGCTTGCCAATGAAGTGGCTCAATATCTCGGCATCAACGTGCTGCCCACCACCGCATACGACTTCGCCAACGGTGAGATGTATGTGCGGTTCGCGGAGCCGGTTCGAGGCGCCGACGTGTTCGTGCTGCAGTGCCACACCAACCCGATCAACAAGTGGGTGATGGAGCAACTGCTGATGATCGACGCCCTCAAGCGCGCCTCCGCCAAGTCCATCACCGTCGTGGCACCGTTCCTCGGCTACTCCCGTCAGGACAAGAAACATCAGGGCCGCGAGCCGATCACCGCACGCCTGATGTTCGACCTGTTCCGCACCGCGGGGGCGAACCGTCTGGTCACCGTCGACCTGCATGCCGCGCAGGAGCAGGGCTTCTTCGACGGCCCGGTCGACCATTTGACCGCCATGCCCGTGCTGATCGACTACGTGCGCAGCCACGTGCCTATGGACAAGGCGACGATCGTCTCCCCCGACGCCGGCCGCATCAAAGTTTCCGAGCAGTGGGCCGCCAAGCTGGGCGGGCTCCCGCTCGCGTTCATCCACAAGACTCGCGACATCACGCGACCGAACCATGCCGAAGCGCATGGCATCATCGGCGACGTGCAGGGGCGCGACTGCGTGGTGGTGGACGACATGATCGACACCGCCGGCACAATCTGCGAGGCCGTGCGCACGCTGCGCAGCTCCGGCGCCGCCTCGGTGACTCTGGTCGCCACGCATGGTCTGCTGTCTGGCCCGGCCGTGGAGCGCCTGCGCGATTGCGGCGCCCGCGAAATCATCCTGATGGACACTGTGCCAGTGCCGCAGGAGAAGCGCCTGGATAACATGACCGTGCTGTCGGTGGCGCCGCTGCTGGCCGCAGGCATCCGCTCCGTCTTCGAGGAAGGCTCCGTGGCGACACTGCTGGAGGGCCTGCCGGAGGACATGCGCCCGAGAAACATCTACGCCTGAAATATAAAACAAGGGACTACATATTTGCCCCCGCTGGCGGAGGCAGAATGACGCGGTCCTGGCCACCCATAACGGATTGAACACAAAAAAGGGAGGCCGCCACAGGGCGACCTCCCTATTTCTATTTTACTTATATCACTCGGCGCGCTTGCGGGCGATGAACACCGCGCCAGCGGCGGCGACCAGCATCATGCCGGCCATGCCGATGACGGCGACGTTCGCACCCGTCTTGGAGATGGCGTTGCCGTTGGCATCGGCCTTCTCCAGTGCGGCGATCGCGTCGGCGAGGGCCTTCTGCGCGGCGTCGATGTCAGCCTGGGTGGCGTTGTCATCGGCGAGGACGCTCTGGGCCTTGGCGAGGGCGTCACGCACGGCCTGGGCGGACTTCTTCGTGTAACCGCTCAGATCCAGGGCCTTGGCCTGATCGATGGTGGCCTGCAACTTGCTCTTGTCGGTCGTCTCCGGGTTCGGAGTCGGCTTGGAGGAGGCGGGCTTCAGGGCCTTCATCGCGGCGTTCAGCGCGTTATACGCGGCATCGACGTCAGCCTTGGTGGCGTTCGCATTGTTCAGGACGGCCTTGGCGGCATCCAGAGCCTTCTTGAACGCGGCCCACGAATCCTTGGTGTACGCGGATTCCTTGAGCTTCTCGGCATCGGCGACCAGGCCGGCGAGCTTGGAGGTGTCCACGCGCTCTTCCAGGGCGGCGATGGCATCCTTCAGGTTCTGGTAGGCGAGAGCCACGTCGTGCGCGGTGGCGTTCTCGTCGTCCAGCACCTTCTTGGCGGCGTCGCGCTTGGCGACGAGCACCTTCCAGGTGTCGGCGGTGTAGGTGGCCTCGGTCAGGGCGGAAGCGTCATCGTACAGGTTCTGCAGATCGCACTTGTTGACCTTGACCTCGGTGCTCGGCACGTCGCGAACCGTGGTGACACGCAGCTCGGCAGCGGAGGCGTACGTGTTCACCTCGCCCGCGGACTGTCCCGCGGTTTCGAGAGCGGTGATGCGCACCTTGGTGACGTTCTTGACCGCGTCGAACTTGACCTTCTGCCAGACACCGCTGGTCGTGGTGAACGTGCCATTGGTGACGACGTCCTTGGTGGTGCCGTCGGACAGCGTCAGCGTAATCTTGTACTTCTTGATCTTGCCGTTCGCGTTCGCGCCGCCACTGCGGGCCATGTAACGCAGACCGTCGATGGTCGTCGGCTCGTTCAGGTTGAACTGATACCAGGCGGTACCGGCGGACACTGCGTTGGCGCTCCAGGAGGTGTGCCAGTGGGTGCCGGCATTGCCGTCCTGGGCGAGGCTTGCCGGGCCCTCATTGCCGCCCGACAGTGCCTGCTGGCTGCCCGCCTCGACGGTGTAGGCGTCGGTCGCCACGTCGTACGCATCGTTCGAGTCGTCGCCCGGTGCGTTCTTCATGTACTCGGCCAGCGCCACAGCCTTGTTGTAGGCGGTGGTGTAGTCGGGCTTATCCTTGGCGATGAGCGCCTCGATCTCGGCCACCGTGTTCACGTACGTGGTCCAGACTTCGGCGGAGTAGTCGCCGCTCTTGCCGTCGTAGGTGTCCTTGACTTCCTTGAGCTTGGCCTCGGCGTCGGCCTTGGTGCGCTCGGCGGATGCCACGTGCTCGACCTTCAGGTCATCGAGGACGAAGTCCTTGTAGCCACCGAAGGCGGCGGCGGAATCGGACGTGTTCTGCAGGTCGGGAGCGGTGGAGGTCGAGTAGATGCCGAACCAGCTGTCGCCGGTGATGGAACCGGTGATCTCGAACTCGGCCGTGCCGTCCTCGCCCAGGGCCTTCTTCAGGTTGGTGAGCTTGACGGTGCTGGCGTTGTACTCGCCGTCACCGGTGGCGATGGCGTAGATGTCGTCGGAGCCGGACTGGTACTTGAACGACACCTTGTAGGTCTCGCCCGGTTCCAGCTTGACGTTCTGCGGGATCGTCTGGTAGATCAGCGTGCCCTTCTGGATCAGGCCGTTGGCCTTGACGGACCACTTGCCGTCGAGCACGTCGTCCATCTTCTTGACATCCCAGCCGGCCTGCGTGAACGGGGCATGCAGCTCGGACAGGTGGATACGGTTGTCCTCGACGCCTTCGGAGCCGGAGACCACGAACGGCCAGATGCCCTGGGCATTGTCCTCGAAGTCGTTGGTGAGCGTCTTCAGGGTGCCGTCAGCGTTGAGCGTCAGGCCCTTGTAACCGTTCTCAAGCACGCGCACGTCATCGAAGTACACATGGTCGGTGTTGTCGCATGCGCCGGAGTGCGAGAGCGTCACCTTGACGTCGCCGCTTTCCGGAGCCACGAACCACACGTACATGTTCTGGAAGTAGCTGCTGCCGCCTTCAGTGTTCGAGTACGTGTTGTGGCCGTACGCCTTGATGTAGTTCTTGGCGATCGACTTGCCGGTCTCGTTGGTGGCGAGGACCTTGGTGCCGTTGGTCACGGTGATCTTGGCCGGGGAGTTGGTGCGGTTGTCCACGCCCACGTAGATCGCGTAACGCTTGCCCGCGGTCAGGTCGGTGAGCTTCTGGGAGACCTTCACGTCACCGGTCAGGCGCAGCATGGCGTTGTTGGTGCCTTCGACTTCGGCCTTGCCGGTGCCGGAGACGGCCCAGTTGTCCTTGAGGGTGTTCTGGCCGCCGTTGAAGCCGGCGTCCACGACGTGCATGCCTTCGCTCCACTTGACGGAGATCTGCTTCTCGGAGCCCTTGGTCACGACGTACGGGGTCTCGGCCTCGGCGGTCAGCGAGATCTTGCCGCCGGAGACGGCGACGGTCTTCTCGTTGGTCTTGCCCTGGTCGGTGAGCTGGTACACCTTGACGGAGGCGAGGTTCTGCCAATCCTTCGGCAGGGTCCACTCGGTGGTGCCGCCCTGGGTATTCCAGTGGTACAGCTTCTCATCGGAGGACTTGACGAGCTTGCCGGTGTTCACGTCCCACAGCCACGGCAGCAGGTAGGACTCAGTGCCCTTGACGGTGTTGCTGTTGCCCGGGGAGACCGCGCCGGACGCCACGGTGATGCCGTTGAGCGTGATGGTGCGGTTGCGGTACGCGGCGTTGTTGGTGTCGTTGGAGCCACGGGACAGGACGACGACGTTGCCGTGGTCGTCCTTCAGCGTGATCTGCTCGTTGCCGTTGTTGACGGAGGCATCCTTCACGGAGGTGGCGTCGAGCGGGCTGTTGACCCAGCGGACGACCTTGAAGTGCTGGATGAACTTGGTGGACACGTCGTGCGTGTACAGGTTCCTGATGTACGCGGCGTAGTCGTTGCGTCCCTGCCAGCCTTCGAAGTCCTTCATGCTGTAGCCGCCGAGCAGCGGGGCGTTCGCGGCCTGGCCGTACGACGGGTAGTCGCCGACCCAGCTGTCCTTCTGGTGGTTGCGCAGGAAGCGCATGACCTGAGAATTCTCGCCCTTCATGCCGGAACCACCGTAGGTAAGGTCGGCGGCCCAGTGCTGGAAGGTTGCGTCATACTCGTTGCCGGCACCCCATTCGGTGGTCATACGCCAGCCGTTCTGGTTGATCATTTGGCTCATCTTGCGGGTTTCCCACGAGTCCTCGGCGCCGGAGGTGTTGTTGCCCCACACGTCGAGGTAGATGAAGTCCATGTTGTCGCCGACCTTGCTCTTGAGGTCAGCGAAGCGGGACTTGCGCATGCCGGAGGCGAGATCGTAGATGCCGTCGATGCCGATGCCCTGATCCAGCCAGTTCCAGCCGTAGCTCAGGCCGCCACTGGAGTTGCGACGCACCATGTCCTCGCTGAAGGCCCTGGCTTCCGGGTACATTTCGGACGCGTTGACGTGCACGCCGAAGCGGGCGCCGTACTCGGTGCCCTTCTCCATCAGGGTGTTCATGTCCGCGGCGCCGCCGGCGCGGGTGTTGATGTCGCCGTAGTCCGGATGGCCGGAGTCGTGGCCTTCGTTGCCGTAGCCCTTGAGCAGCACGGACTGGCCGAGGCCGTCGGTGTTGAGGGCGACCTTCTTGACGTTGTCAAGCGTGGTCAGGAACGGGTTCTGCGCCTGGGAGCCGAAGTTCATGGCGATGCGCCATGCGACCAGCTCGGGCACTTCCTCGGACTTGTATGGGTTGTTCATGATGTCGCGGTATGCGATCGCGCCATCTTCCCAGTTGACCGTGCCGTCCTCGTTCTCGTCGCCGGCGATGGCGACGGCCATCTTCGGCATGTCGGTCTCTTCGACGGTGTAGGTGTTCTTCTTCGTGTCGGTCACGACGCGGTGGTAGTACCACGGTGCAGTGCCCAGACCGAAGGAGGTGGCCTTGCCGACCTTCTGGGTGGAGGTGAGCACGCGGGTGTTCCTCGCACCGCCGGCGACGGTGTTGCCGACGGTGGTGCCGTCGTGCTCGGAGTTGGACCACAGGCCGGCGCTCAGGCCATTGCCCGAGACGAAGCCGTAGGTGTAGTCGTTCGCATTGCTGACCGTGGTGTCGGCGGTGATGTCGAAGTTGGTGTCACCGGGCCTGGCAGTGTCGGACGACATGCGGGCGCCGGTGAACTGGGCGCCGTCCTGACCGGAGCGCACGGAGATGAGGCTCTGGTTCGGGAACGCAATCGTCTGGACCGGGTTCTCCTCGGCCTCGGTCTTGGCGTCATCCGCCTTGTTCACGATCTTGGTGACGTTGAGCTTGAGCGTATTGTCGACGACCTTGATCTGCACGGTGACGACCGCGTTGATCTTGTCGCCGCTCTTGACGTTCAGCGTGTACTGGGCCTCGGTCGCGCTGACCTTCTTGAAGGTCACGTCGGAGTCCTTCAGCGTCACGTCGGTGCCGTTGATGGTGATGACGCGCACGTCCTTCGGCTGGCCGTACATGATCTTGCCGTCGAGCTTCTTCATCGTGTAGTCGTACACGGACGGGAAGTTCTTCTTCACGCGCACGTCCATGGCGGCGGTGGAGAGCGTCTCAGTGGCGACTTCGGCCGACTTGTTCAGCGTGATGTTGCCGACTGAGGCATTGCCATCGGCGACGGTGACGGTCTTGGTGGCGTCATCGTAGCCTTCGGCGGACACGGTCAGCGTGTAGTCGCCGGCGGCGAGGCCGGTGAGGGTGAAGGTGCCGTCCGCCGCGGTGGTGGCGGAGTTCTTGCCGGTGACGACTTCGGCGCCGGCGATGGCGGCGCCGCTGGCGTCGACGACCTTGCCGGTCACGTTGTGCTTGGCGACTTCACCCACGGTGAAGTTTTTGAAGTAGACATCAGTGACTTCGCTGGTGCCGGAGTAAGAGCCGGCCTTCATGGCGAGCTTGTCGGTCAGCGCGGTCATCGAGGAGTAATCCACATCGAACGCCTTCTGTCCGTCAATAGTCAGCGTGGCAACCTTGGCGGCAGTCCAGGAGACGTTGACGGTGATTTCAGCGTTCGCGGCAGGGGCAGCGACACGTGTGCCGTTGTACCAATCGCCATTGCCGCCGACATACTTCTGCCAGAACCAGCCCCCCTTGTCATAGCCCAGGAACAGGGCGTTGCCCGGATCCTTGTAGCCGAGGTAGAAGCCGAAACGGTTCGCGGAACCAGCCTGCGGGGACTTGACCTTGATGGAGAACTCTCCAGCCCGAGTCAGGTCAATCGTCTTGCCGCTAATGGCGACAGCCGGATAGCCACTGCTGCTGGTGGCATTGCCGTTGGCGGAGGTGGACTTGAAATGAGTCCATCCCGCATAATCGCCAGTGCCGGCTGCAAGAATTTCGCCGCCTTTGGCGGTGTTGCGGTCAATCGTCCAGCCGTTCACGGCAGCATCGTCCGCGACGGTGGCGACATCGTTGGCGTTCGCGTCATTGGAGCTAGCCGCTGAACGGAACGCGAGAGTCTGCAAATCACTTGCAGAAAGCGGCGCGGCGGACGCTGTGCTGCCCACCCCCAGTGGGGCGACAGCGAGTGCAACCGCAAGGGCCACTGAAACCACTCGTTTTCTCATATTTCCTTACCTTCATCATGGAGCACTAAGGCTTAACCTTGAGCGGATACGCATGACGGAAGCCCGACACGCGCGTCTCAGTTTTCTATGATAACACTCTTAACAAAATACAAGAACGTGTGTTGTTAACATTATTAATTTCCAAGGAAAATAGAAATTTTCGCCATATACCAATGGGTATGCGTGAAAAAACCTGTGCAAATCCCCTCAAAGAACAGTGATTTTTCCCCGTCGCGACAACACTGTCTCGCGGAAGTTTTCCGCTATTTGTTAACTTACCTTACTTATTGGAGCGCTGGAAGAGCCAACTGGCCGATGCGATGCTCACTGGAGGTGATTTGCGTTCATATGTTCGCGCCGAAACGACGATCCTGCGCACTTACGGACACAAATGGGTCTGTTTGCGTCCGTAAGTGCGCGCACTTGTCGTTTCGGCGCGCACTTACGGACGCTAATGCCCCCAGTCGCTTCGCGACGGGGGGGCACGCACTATATAAAAGGACTATTTGCTATCCGGAACGAACGACTCGAAGATGTGGCGGTCGAAATACTGGTCGCATTCGGCGAGTTCGTCCGCGCTGCGAACCGTCCACGACACCGGTATCGCGCCCATCCAGCGTGCGGCCCGCAGCTGCGGAGAGGGGCCGCCATGCCAGTCGAACGCCACGAAGTCCGGACGGGAGATCCAATCGAACGCCAACAGCCCGGCCAGCCACTCCTTGGCCCCGGTACCGGTGAGCGACGCCGGCTCTGCCAACTGGCCGCGGCACACCTCCGGACGGTGCTCCTTGTACCAGTTGACCGCGCCCGGATGGAACGACTCGATCACATACGGGCCGTCATACGCCTGCAGCAGTTGGTCGCCCTTCTCCATCAGCTCGTCCGCCCGCTCGCCCCACGCGGCGTTGTCGGTGAACTTGTACTCCACGATCACCGGTACACGTCCCGCGATCACGCGCAGCACGTCGACGAACAGCGGCACGTGCTGGTAGTAGCCCTGCGGAGCGAACTGTGCGGCGGCCACCGGGTCGGCGACGGGCGCCGCCTCGGCATCCCCCGGCTTCGCGGGCGCGGGGAACAGCGGGATGCGCGACAGCTCCTCATACGTCAGGTCGGCGATCTTGCGCGGATCTCCGGCCACGCGCAACAGGTTATCGTCATGCACGACCACCACGCGGCCGTCCTTGGTGAGCTGCACGTCCAATTCGATGCCGAATCCGGCCTCACAGGCGGCGGCGAACGCAGCCAGCGAATTCTCCGGGGCGATCGAGCCGCTGAAGTCAGCGGTCCCGTATCCCGCGCGCAATGCGCAGCGACGCGCCAGCGCCACATACTCGCCGCTGTGCGCCGCATACTCCGGCGTCAGTCCCGATCCCGCGTCATGCAGGCCACGATGCGCATACCATACGTCCGGAACCGACGGCGCGAAATGACGCTGCTTGTCGCTGAACGAACGCGGCTTGATGGCCCAGACCGCGGCGCCCGCGGCTACGGCTCCGGCAAGCACCAGCTTGCCTCCAACATGTTTTCCCATAGTGTTTCTCCTAACCGTGCCGTCGGTTTCTAGCGCAGCACGCCGTCGATCAGCTTGGTGATCAGCTCGGTATAGCCGATGCCGGTCGCCTCCCATGCCTTCGGATACATGGAGATCGGCGTGAAACCGGGCATCGTGTTGATCTCATTGACCATCACCTCGCCGTCCGGCGTCACGAACGTGTCCACGCGGCTCAGGCCGGCGCCATCCACCGCCTTGAACGCCTTGACCGCGGTCTCGCGCACCTGCTGCAGAGTCTCCTGAGGCAGATTCGCCGGCACCTCCACATGGCTCGCCGACGAATCCATGTACTTGCTGTCGAAGTCGTAGAACTGGTCGTCGCCGCTGTTGCGCTTGTCGAGCACGATCTCGCCCGGCCAGCTGGCCTGCGGCTCGCTGCCGGCCTTCGGGCACAGCACCGCGCACTCGATCTCACGCGCGTCGATGCCCTGCTCGATCAGGATTCGCCAATCATGATGGCTCGCCTCGAACACGGCGGCGGCCAGCTCGGCGGCGTCACCGGCATGCTCCACCTTGGTCACGCCGAAGCTCGATCCGGCGCGGGACGGCTTGACGAACAGCGGGTACGCCAGTCCGGCCTCCTCGACCCGAGCGAGCAGACCATCGGCATCAGCGGCGAACCGCGACGCCGCGTCGAAGCCGCGCGCGTCCACGGTGATGCCGGGAGCGACCGGAATGCCGGCGGCGGCCAGCAGCACCTTCGTGTAATGCTTGTCCATGCACGCGGCGGACGCGAGCACGCCGCAACCGACGTACGGCACATCCATCATCTCCAGCAGACCCTGAATCGTGCCGTCCTCGCCATACGGGCCGTGCAGAACCGGCAGCACCGCGTCCACGTGCCCCAGCGAGCTCAGCGTGCCGTCGTCATTGCGGGCGAAGAAGCCATCCTGCCCGAGCGCCACGTCCAGCACGACGTCGCGCGAGCCGGGAGTCTTCTCGACGACCGGCAGACCGTCGGCCATATCCCATCCGCGCGGGTCCTCGCCGTCCACGATCCACTGGCCCTGCTTGGTGATGCCCACCGGCACCGGCTCGAACCGGTCGGTGTCAAGCGCGCGCAGCACGCCGGCAGTCGAAATACAGGAAATCGAATGCTCGTCGGCCTTGCCGCCATACATCACCACAACGCGAATCTTGGCCGTTTCAGCCATGTTTTCCTCCCATGCCGTGTTTTGCACATACTGGGTCATAGCCTAATACGTGCGATGGCGCACCGCCCCGTAACAATTCGCCTCTTGCAAAACCCGCCAAACTCAGCAGGGTGGGCACCGGTGAGATTAGCTTTGCCGATGGCGCGAACCACCCCGTCTCGCTGCGGGGCATATGCTAACGCCCCCGCTGACGGGGGCTGTCGAGCGCAGCGAGACTGGGGGTGGTTAATGCAGCCTACTCCTCGGTGATCTCGGTGCCGAGTAGTTCGGAGAGCATCTGCTGGCAGGATATGCCTTCGTTCAGCACGCGGCTCATCGCGTAGGCGAGCGGAGTCGGCACGTCGAGCTCGTCGCCGAGCGCGACCACGGCGTCGGTGGTCGGCACGCCCTCGGCGACGCCGTTGCTCACCTTCGTGGCCTCCTCGACGCTCAGGCCCTTGCCCAGATTCGCGCCGAACGTGTAATTGCGGCTCAGGGGCGAGCCGCAGGTGGCGGTCAGATCGCCCACGCCGGCGAGACCGGCGAACGTCTTCGGATCGGCACCTGCGGCCTTGCCAAGCGCAGTCAGCTCCGCCAGTCCACGCGTCTCGATCATCGCGGCGGTGTTCTCGCCGTATCCGGCTCCACGGGCCATGCCGACTGCGAGCGCGACGACGTTCTTCAACGACCCGCACATCTCCAGTCCGATCACGTCGGAAGTGATGAACGCCTTGAAGTAACTGGTCGTGCAGGCGGACGCCACCTTGCGCGCATTGTCCAGATTCTCGCAGGCGACGACCGTGGCGGCCGGCTGACGGTCGGCGATCTCCTTGCTCAGGTTCGGTCCGGAAACCGCGGCGAAACGCTCAGCCGGCAGGTCGAGGGCCTCGCGGACCACTTCATCCATGCGCTTCTTGGTGTTCCGCTCGATGCCCTTCATCAGGCTGACGACGACGGCGGTATCGGGAATCAGGTCCTTGAACTCGGCGAGCGCCACGCGCGCGAACTGGGCGGCGATGGCGACGACGATGATATCGGCGTCCTTGACGGCCTGCGCCCGGTCGCCCGTGGCGGTCATGTTGTCGGGCAGCTTGGCGACGGACGGCAGACGAACGGCATTGTGGTGCCGGTCGCGGATGCCCTCCACGATTTCGGGCTCGATGGCCCACATCGTCACGTCATTGCCCGCGTCCGCCATCACCTGGCCAAAAGTGGTGCCCCATGCGCCGGCACCCAATACAGTACATTTCATAACCCACTACCCTACTCCAGCCCCGGATACGAGACCTCCATGCGCACGTCGCGCAGGTATGAACGCGCCCGCGCGGCATGGCGCTGCGCGGGCGTCTCGGATGTCCGTCGTGTTCGGGAATCAGTCGGTAACGCGGCTCATCGTACGGTAATCCCAGTAGCCGGAGGGAGCACGCTCGCCGCGGATCTCCGCCATGACCTGCGTCATGCGCACACGTACCCGGCGGGTCAGCTCGTCGGCGAGCTCCACGGGCGGCTCATCGCCCCACGACTCGCTGTCGACCAGCAGATCAGCGTAATCCAGCTGCGCGTCGTAGCACATGACGACGTTCTTGCGCGGCCACGGCCACCAGTGGTTGATGCTCGCCGCACCCCACGTCACCGCACAGAACAGCGGCACCTGGTATCCGAGCCGGCGCGATGCCTCCAATGCGATCACGCCGACGCCGTTCTTCATGCTCATCGGCCATTTCTTCGGGTCGCGGGTCACCGTGCCCTCCGGCCAGACGGTCAGCGGGCGGCCGCTCGTCAGAATCTCGACCGAGGTCTCCTCGATGGCCCGTGCCTTGCCGGACCGGCGCTGAACCGGCTGCATGCCTACAATCTGGAACCACTTGCCGATCAGAGGCCAGTGCGCCATCTCGGCCTTCGCCATGTAGCGCGGGCGACGGCCCATGTGGAACAGCGACGCCATCGGCACGAACACGTCGAACATGGTCACATGCGTGGCCGCGGTGATGAACGGGCCGGTTTCAGGGATGTTGTCAAGCCCCCAGGCGTACGTCCTGCAGCTTGCGCGGAACACGACATCGACGCCCTTGAGCAGCCGTGAGGTGCCCTTGGGGTTCTGCGCGGCGATTTCGGCCTCGTTGATCGTGCGATCCGGGCCGGTCGGCAGGTCGTGCATCGGATCGACGAGCGTGTGCGCCTTGGCGAGCCTGCTCACTTGTGCATTGGACAGCGGCTTGACCGCGGAACGCGGTGACGGTTTTCCTTTGGATGCCATGAGAGCCATTGTACGTGCGTGGCATGTCGTGGCACAAATGGTGCCGGCAACGCAAAACGGCGGCCGGAAACCGACCGCCGTTCATGCAAACAACGTCTGACGACTTACTGAAGCTTCTCCACCTGATGGAAGCCGAGTTCCACCGGCGTGTCGCGCCCGAAGATGGAAACCAGCACGGTGAGCTTCTGCGTGGTGGGTTCGACATCGGAGACGACGGCGGCCATCGTGGCGAACGGCCCGTCGATGACGGTGACCTGATCGCCGACGGCGTAGGACACCTCGACAACGCGCTTCTTGGCCGCGGCAGGCTTATCGCCGGCCTTCTTGAGCGCTTCGGAGGCGATCATCGGCGCCAGCATGGCGACGACTTCCTTGCGGGACAGCGGCGCCGGATCCTTGGTCGGGCCGACAAAGCCGGTCACGCCTTCGGTCTCGCGCACGATACGACGGGCATCCTCGTCGGGCCACATGCGGATGAGCACGTAGCCGGGAATGCGGACGCGGGTGATGACCTTCTTGCCCTTGTCAGTGTGCTTGTCGACTTCCTCCATCGGCACTTCGATCTGGAAGATCTTGTCTTCCAGGCCAAAGCTAGTGACACGGGATTCGACGTTCGTCTTCACGCGCTTCTCGTAACCGGAATAGGTGTGGAGCACATACCACTTGCCTTCCAGGGTGCGCAGCGACTTTGAGAACTCCTCAACGGCCTTTGCGCCCGCATCGAGTTCTTCGGATTCCTGCTCGTCGGCGTCGCCGGACGCTTCCGCATCGTTTTCGGCGGTGCCGGATTCAACGGCGCCATCAGCCGCGACGGGCTGTTCTTCGGCATTGTCATTGATGGAATCAACCGCCGCGTCCGCAACCGGATCGGCTTCAACGGCCGTGTCGGCCGAATCGGGAAGATCCGCCAGTGCGTCGAGGTTATCGAGATTCACTTCATCAGTCATGCGTAACTTTCACCTTCAGGGTCGATGGATCAGCCGAACACCCACAGCACGAGCTTGCCCAGACCGAAATCCATGCCCGTGACGAGGAGCATCAGCAACACGACAAAGATGAACACGCCAAGAGACCAGAAGAACAGTTCCTTCGCAGTGGGGGTGACCACCTTGCGAAGCTCATCGATAATCTGCTTGATGAACAGGCCGATGCGCATGAATACATTCGGCTTGACCGCTTTCTCCGCATTGCTTGCCTTCGCCATGTTCATCCTTTTGTGTGTTGGTTGCAAATACTTGGCAGGGAAGGCGGGACTCGAACCCACAACCTACGGTTTTGGAGACCGTTGCGCTACCAATTGCGCCACTTCCCTAAGTGAACTTTGCCCACTGTACCCGGCACGCAAGACTACGTGTCCGTTACTTGGCAAAACCGCCAAGAGGCCATATTAGCGGGGATTGCCGATTTCGTCCAATCGCGTGTCTCGACCGGCGCGTAATCGGCGTGCCGCGGCGTGCGCGGCAGATACCGCGCACGACCTCTTGCAACGGTTTCAGCCGACCCAGCGGCGGAACCGGCGCATGCCCTCAGCGAGCTGGTCATCGGCCAGCGCATACGAGAAACGCAGGTATCCGGGGGCGCCGAACGCCTCGCCCGGAACCGCGGCGACATGGGCCTCGTCCAGCAGCGCCGCGGCGAGTTCGGAAGACGTGTTCACGACGGTGCCGTTCTCGCCGAGCGGCTTGCCCAGCAGGCCGGTCACATCGGGGAACGCATAGAACGCACCGGTGGGCGTCGGGCAGTGGACGCCGGGGATATCGTTCAGGGCGGCGACAATGGCCTTGCGGCGGGCGTCGAATGCCTCGCGCATCATATGCACCTCGTCGAGCGAACCCGCGACGGCGGCGAGCGCCGCTCGCTGCGGAACGTTGGAAACGTTGGAGCTCAAATGGCCCTGCAGCTTGGCGACGGCCTTGGCGACGGGCGCGGGGGCGACCATCCAGCCAACTCGCCAGCCAGGCATCGCGTAGGTCTTGGCGACGCCGTTGAGCACCAGCAGCTGGTCGCGGCATTCGGGGACCTCGACGCCGACGTATGCGGTCTTGGCGCCGTCATAGTTGAGGTGCTCGTAGATCTCGTCGGAGATGACCCACACGTGGTGCTCCACGGCCCACTCGCCGATCGCGCGGATCGCCTCGCGACTCCACACGGCACCGGTCGGGTTGTTCGGGGAGGTGATGATGATGGCCTTCGTGCGCTCGGTCCGGGCGGCCTCGATGGCGGCGATGTCGGGCTCGAAACCACGGTCGGCGCCAGCGAACACCTCGACCGGTTTGCCGCCGGCCAGCTTGACGGCCTCCGGATAGCTCGTCCAGAACGGCGTGGGAATGATGACCTCGTCGCCGTCATTGAGCAGCACCTGGAAGGATTCGTACACGGCCTGCTTGCCGCCGTTGGTCACCACGACCTGATCGGCGGTCACCTCGTAGCCGGAGTCACGCAGCACCTTGGCCGCAATCGCCTCGCGCAGCTCGGGCAAGCCGGCGGTGGGCGTGTACTTGTAGTTGCGCGGGTCGTTGCACGCCTTGACGGCGGCATCCACGACATCCGCGGGAGTCGGGAAATCGGGTTCTCCCGCGCCGAAGCCAATCACGTCGACGCCGGCGGCCTTCATCGCCTTCGCCTTAGAATCGACGGCAAGAGTCGCGCTCGGTGCCACATTGTTGATACGGTCGGAAAAAGTCTGCCAGTCAGCCATAGTCATGCCATCCATGCTAAACCCAGAGCACGAAAAAACAACAGACCCCGACTACGCCCGGCACGGCGGATCTCGTTGCGCGACGAATCAGACCAGCACGAGATTGTCGCGGTGCACCACGGGGTGAGCGAACTCGTCGCCCAGGAACCGCCTGAGCTGCGCGGTGTTGCGGCCGAGCATCTGCGGGATCTCCTCGGAGTCGAAGCCCGCGAGCCCGCGAGCCAGATGCGCGCCCGCCTCGTCATCAATCCACACCGGGTCTCCGGCGGAGAATTCGCCGTGAACCTCCACGACGCCGGCGGCGAGCAGACTCGCGCGCCCGCCTCGAACCGCCTTGGCCGCACCGGCATCCGCCACCAAGGCTCCACGCGGGTCGGACGCGAAGCCGATCCACAGCCGACGCGATGAACCGCGGTGCTTCACCGGCGCGAACACCGTGCCGACCGGATCGCCCATCAGCGCCGGGCCGGTGTTCGTCGCGCTCGTCAGCACGGCGGGAATGCCCGACACGGCCGCCACGCGGGCGGCATCCAGTTTGGTGACCATGCCGCCCGTGCCGACCCCGGACGACGAACCGGCGACCTGCACGTCGCCGATCGTGTCGATCACATTCGGCACAAAGCCGATGCGGCGGGCGCCCGGCGTGCTCGGCGGAGCTGTATACAGGCCGTCCACATCCGTGAGCAACACCAGCGCATCAGCCCGGACGAGGTTTGCCACCAGTGCCGAAAGCCGGTCGTTGTCGCCGAAACGGATCTCGTTGCTCGCCAGCGAATCGTTCTCGTTGACGATCGGCACCACGCCGAGTTCCAGCAGACGGTTCAGCGTGCGCTGCACGTTGCGGTACTGGACCGCGCGGATCGTGTCTTCGGCAGTGATCAGAATCTGGCCGACCCGAACGCCGAAACGACCGAACGCGGCCTCATACTGCGCCATCAGCAGCCCCTGGCCGACCGCGGCGACGGCCTGCTGCGTCGCCACGTCACTCGGACGGCTCTCGAAGCCGAGCGGGCCGAAACCCGCGGCGATGGCGCCCGACGACACCAGCACCACGCGGGCGCCCTGCGCCGAGGCGGCGGACAGCGCGGCCACCAGGGAGTTCAGCTTCTTGACATCCAGATGCCCGGACGGCTGCGTCAACGAGCTCGAACCGACTTTGACGACCATGGTCCGTGCGCCTGCGATGGCGCGGCGCACATCCGATTCAGTGACGGACAACACGCACTCCCTTCCCGATCACGTATATCTTGAATCATCGCAGACGCCGGTGTCATAGGACGCCGCCGTTCCACGCTGCGGCCGCCGCGCTGGTGGAACCGCAGACGAATGTGCCAGCCATCCTCAGTCGCTCCGCGCCAGCCCCCCCCGCTGGCGGAGCTGGCAGCGAAGCTGACTGGGGGGGCAGGTGTCAGGCCAGACCGCCGTCATTCTCGTCGCCGTCCTCGCCGCGACCGAACAGGCTCTGCTCGTCGTGACGGTCGTCGTCGACGCTCGGATCGGCCCAGTGACCGGCCTGACGTTCGGCCATCATGGCCTCGCGCACCGCGGCCTTGGCGTCCATCATCTCGTGGTACTGACGACGACGCTCCGCATTGGTACGGCGACGGCCGCCCGGCTCCTGATCCTCAAGACGCAGATCGCGGCCGCGGGCACCCAGCTGAGCGCCGTCAAGCATCTCCGCGCCGGCGGCGATGGTCGGATCCCAATCAAACGACACGGCACGCTGCCCCTTGCCGATACGCACCTCGTCACCCGGCTTCGCTCCCAGCCGGCGCAGCTCGTCCTCGACGCCAAGCTTGGCGAGTCGGTCGGCCAGATAGCCGACGGCCTCGTCATTGTCGAAATTGGTCTGCACCACCCAACGTTCGGGCTTCGCGCCGGTCACCTCGTACCAGAAACCGCCATCGCCCTCCTTGCGGGCCACGGCGAAATCGGCAGTGCCGTTCGCAGCCGCACGGCGACGATTCGACCGGTTCTCCAACGGATTGATGACGACGCGCGCCTCCTCCTCGGCCTGCTCGCGGCTGGCGACCTCCTGCCGCATGTCGGCGACCATGGCCGCCAGCGCAAAGTTCAGCTCCTTCAGCCCCTCATGAGAAGCCGTGGAGATCTCGAACACCTTCAATCCCATACGTTCGAAGTCCGGGCGCACGAAATCGGCGAGCTCCTTGGCCTCCGGCACATCCACCTTGTTGAGCACGATGATGCGCGGGCGTTCCGGAATCGGGATGGCGCCCAGCGGCAGTTCCAGCTTGTCGGCGTATTCGGCGAGCTCATGCTCCAGCGCATGGTAGTCGGAAACCGGGTCGCGGCCAGGCTCCAGCGTCGCGCAATCGATGACGTGGGCGATGATCTCCGTGCGCTCGATGTGGCGCAGAAACTCCAGTCCCAGACCCTTGCCCTGCGATGCGCCGGGAATCAGGCCGGGCACGTCGGCGATGGTATAGCGGTGGTCGCCTGCGACGACGACACCCAGGTTAGGCACCAGCGTGGTGAACGGGTAGTCGGCGATCTTCGGCTTGGCGGCGCTCATCGCGGCGATCAGGCTCGACTTGCCGGCCGACGGGAAGCCCACCAGCGCTACATCGGCGATGGATTTGAGCTCCAGGATCACATCACGTTCCTCGCCCGGTTCGCCCAGCAGAGCGAAACCCGGAGCGCGGCGGGTCTTGTTGGCCAGCGCCGCGTTGCCCAGACCGCCCGCGCCGCCCGCAGCCGCGACGAACTTGTCGCCGTTATGGCGCAGATCAGCCAGCTGCTCGCCCGGACGCTTGGGACGGCCTTGAGCGCCGACCGCGGCGAAGATCACAGTGCCGAGCGGCACCGGCAGGATCAGGTCGGCGCCCTTGGAGCCGTCCTTGACGTCGCCCAGACCCATCGTGCCGTCGCCGGCGTTGCGATGCGGCATGAACCGGTAGTCCAGCAGGCTGGTGGCGTTCGTGTCGGCCACGAACACCACGGAACCACCGTTGCCGCCGTTGCCGCCGTTCGGGCCTGCCAACGGCTTGTACTTCTCGCGCCTGATGCCGGCGGATCCATTGCCGCCGTCGCCGCCCTTGACATGAACGGTCACTCTATCCACAAAATCACTCATAACGCTCTACCTTACCTTGACCCCCGGTTCTCCCCAGGTTCTCTCACTCCGCCCGCCGCGGAGCCGCCCCGGTCGCTCTGCCCCCCCCCCATCCGGGCGGAGGGCTGCGCAAGTGCGCAA
>SKEZ01000607.1_pt1 | contig 25884 bp, 21 predicted proteins | sample 4843881 | NCBI WGS metagenome assembly SKEZ01 (sample SAMN11008796, study PRJNA524170) | human gut metagenome | isolation source: fecal sample from pouch patient p1, p46 | place: Israel: Tel-Aviv | reverse complement strand
CGAGCGCCCACACCCCGCACCCGACCAAGGATGGCGCCCAGGACGTGCACGAGCTGTTCCTGGGCAACTACTTCGCTCAGACCAAGGCTCTGGCATTCGGCAAGACCGCTGACGAGGTTCGCGCCGAGGGCACTCCGGAAGAGATCGTTCCGGCCCGCGTGTTCTCCGGCAACCGCCCGACCACCTCCATCTTCGGCGTGGCCCTGACCCCGTTCGCGCTCGGCGAGCTCATCGCCCTGTACGAGCACATCACCTTCGTCGAAGGCACCGTCTGGGGCCTCGACTCCTACGATCAGTGGGGCGTCGAGCTCGGCAAGCAGCTGGCCAAGCAGATCACCCCGGCCATCTCCCAGGACGACGACGCCCTCGCCGCCCAGGATGCCTCCACCCAGAGCCTGATCAAGTTCTACCGCCAGAACCGCGAGTTCTGATTCGCTGCGCTCGGTCGGAACGCCATACCTTCGGCTCCCCTCGCTGAGGGGAGCTGTCCGTGTGGCGAACTGAGGGGAGCAATGCAACGGGCACTGTATCAAGCCGCTTCGTTCATGCTCTCCCAGTATCCCGCACCGTAAGTTCGCGTCCTATGTCTGGCTCCCCTCAGAGAGGGGAGCCCTTTTTGTTTGCTCTGATGAAACCGTTATGACCTATCCCGCCCCCGCTGGCGGGCCGAGCCGTATAGCGGACGCCGGTGGCGTCCGTAGGCGAGGACGCGACGACAGTCGCGCAAGGGACACGCGGCCGAAGGCCGTCCCTGATTGCAGGGCCCGAAGGGCTGTCGGCATGTAGCCGACTGGGGGTGGTCTGGTGGTGCCGTATGCCTCAGTCGCGCTGATCCCGTCTGCTCCCCGGACCGGCTCTGGTGCGTCGCCCCCGTGCCCGCTATGATGACAACCACACGAATAGGGATCGATCGAGGCTGATGGGGGCATAATGGCGAAGGCGCAGCAGGATTGGGATACCCCGGAGGGCCAGATCCCGCCGTCTCGGGAATCGTCGGCAATCCAGAACGCCGCACCACGGCATGCCGAATCCCAACCTCCCGAATCCCACAACGGCGAAGCAGACGCTCATCTCCGCAGACACCACCGCTGGATCGCGGCGCTGACCGCCGTGGCCATGCTCGTCGCCGGCGCCTCCGGATTCGCCTGGCGGCGATACCATCAGGGCGGATCCGCCCTCAACTGTTCCCATCAGACCGGTCTCGCCGATGCGCAGGACTACTGCTTCGGCGGATTCAAGCCGTTGCAGCCGTCCGGCGATCGGCTCGCCCCAGCCGAGACCGGGCGGTACTTCGCCGCAGCCGTGGACGACACCTATGCCGCGGACGATGCCGTTCGCCTCGCCGCGGCCGGCGGCGATACGGATGCCGTGAACAAGGCCGCAGCCACCGCCCGCGATCTTTCGCAGCGGGCCGCCGAAACCCTCGCCGCCCGTACGTGGCCGGAATCGTTGGACAAGCCGATCCGCATGGTCATCATCGAATACCAGGAACGCGCGTCGATCTACGGGAATCTGTGCACCAACCGCAACGCCGAGGTCATCGACTGGATGACCTTCGACGAATTCCGCCCCTCCGGCGCCCAGCAGCTGATCCGTACCTCTCTGGACCTCCCCGGCGAGCCCGAACCGGCGATCCCCGTCTCCATCACCGGCATCCGCGACGACGGCGAGTGCCCGGATCGCATTCTTGACGGCAACGATGAGGTCGAAGTCACCCGCCGATGCTTCACCGTCACCGCCAGCAACCGCACGAACGCCGACATCAGCGGCATCATACTGGATTTCAACGTGCTCGGCGGCGATGGCACCATCCGCGGGACCGGAGCGAGCGCCATCTCCTCGACGCCGCTCGACGGGAACGGCGACCTCATCGAGCATGGCGGCATCAAGCAGGGCGATACGGTGGCGCTCACCATGCGCATCGATCCGGAGCTGCTGCGTGACGGTGACCGTTTCGCGCCCTCAGGCTGGTCGGTGGAGGACCGCCGCGGCGACCATCATCAGGATGAGTTCACCGCCGACCAATCGCGGTCCTTCGTCGCGGTCAACGCATTCCATGTCGGGGAGGCGCAATGATGAACGGCGATACATCGCATTCGCCGCGGCACGGTGGTTCCGGTACCGGCGCCCCGCACAGGGCAGCGCCCCGATACGCGCAGACCACCCGGGCTCAGGGCACGCCGGCATGGGCCGTCCACGCCGACAATGACGGGGATGACGCCGGAAACAACGCAGGGAACGCCGCCGGTATGACCGGCATCGCCGGAGGCGCCAAGCGTCCCGGCGCGGATGCGGGGAACCGCGCGGGATCCGTGACCGGTGGCGATCGCAGGGGCGGCGCCTCGCACGCCGGCGGGCCCTCCCGATTCGTCGACAGGATACGGGCCATCACCAGGCGAGAGGCGATGTTGACCGGTCTTGCCATCCTTGCGCTGATCGCGTTCGTCTCGGCCGGCGTGTTCCTCTCGGATAAGACCACGCTGCTGATCAGGGATAGCGGCGCGCCGGCCGGCTACCTGCCGGTGAGCGAATACTCGCTGGCCCAGCCGTCCACCGGCAAACCAGTCGCGTCGATCCGCACCGGCAAGTACAGCCAGTTCACGATCCTCGACGACAATGACGCCGGCGCGCGATGCAGCGTCAACAAGCACGGGTGCGACCATGCGCTGGTCACCTCGCGCGGCATCCGCCCCGGTTCCGGCTGGAATGATTTCGTGCTTGCATACGGCGACGTGACTGCCTATGAGATCCGGGTCGACGCGAACGACGACGGCGACTACTACAAGTCGTACATGTCCGACGAGGACCGGCGTGCGGAGGAAAGCGTGCGCGAACATCGTGGGATCACCGTCGCGGCGTTCGACCGCGACTACGTGCGCGCCGGCAAGGTCGATCCGACGGCCAACCGGGTGACGGTCACGTTCCGGGCTGGCTACCAGAGCGGGAACGTGCTGTATACCGCCGCCGACCAGTGGCAGGGCTACCTCAATTCCATCGAGAAGCGGCGATGGCATGTCGGCAGGCAGTACGGCGAACTGTCCGGTCCCGCGATACAGTATTTCACGCTCGAATTCGACTTCGGCAACAGCACGGTATGGGAGGGACTCAGTGAAGGCGGCGTCATCAGCATCTCCAGCTCGCTCTACAACTAGCGGTCTGTTTTGCGCGTGGTTGAGTGGTTCATGCCCCCGCTGGCGGGGGCTGGGCGGTTTCTAGTGGTGGTTGCAACGTTTGGGTTGTTGTGCCACCTTGTGGTGGTTTTTCGTGTTGGGTTGATCGTATCAGGCGGCGTTGAGCAGTTCGAGGATTTTCTCGGATGGTTTCATGAATCCGAGGGTCTTGCGGGGCCGGTCGTTGAGCTCGGCGGCGACCGCGTCGAGGTGGTCCCCGTCGTAGGCGTTCAGGTCGGCGCCCTTGGGGAAGTACTGGCGCAGCAGCCCGTTCGTGTTCTCGTTCGTGCCGCGCTGCCAGGGCGAGTGCGGGTCGCAGAAGTACACCCGCATGTCCAGCATGGCCGAGATCCGCTTGTGCAGGGCGAGCTCGGATCCCTGGTCCCAGGTCAGCGAGGCGCGCAGGAGATCGGGCAGGTCGCGCATCCGGTCGATGATGGCCTGCTGGACGTGTTCGGCGTCGTGCCCGTCGGGCAGGTGAAGAAGGATCGTGAACCGGGTCGAGCGTTCCACGAGCGTGCCGATCGCGCTCCTGTTGCCGGCCCCGAGGATCAGGTCGCCCTCCCAATGGCCCGGTACCGCCCGGTCCTCGGCCTCGGCGGGCCGCTCGCTGATCATGACCATCGGCTCGCGGAACCGGGGCTTGCGCGCGTCCGCGCCCCCGCGCGGCCTGCGGGCGGCCCGCCCGCTCCTGAGGGCCCCGTCGAGGTCCCGCCTCAGCTCGCCTTTGGCCTGGACGTAGATGGCCTGGTGGATCGTCTCCGCGCATACGTGCATGTCACCATTATCCGGGAAGTCCGCCCGAAGCCTGCCCGCGATCTGCTCGGGGCTCCAACGCGCCCGCAGCCCCTCTCTGATGTAGTCGAGCAGTCCCGGCACCCGATGCACCTTCGCGGTCTTCGGCCGCTTGAGCCGGTCCGCGCTCATCTGCTGGGCCCGGTACGGCTCGTACATGCCGGTGGCGGGGTTCGTGTTCCTGCCGATCTCTCGGCTGACGGTCGACGCCTCGCGGCCCAGCCGGCGCGCGATCTCGCGGACCGGCACGCCAGCCCTCTTCCAGTCGGCGATGCTCAGGCGCTCGTCCTGGCCCAGATACCTGGGATGAATCTTCTTCGGCTTGTCCATGGTGGAACGATACCAGTCCACCTTGGGTTTCTCGTTCCTGCCGTCCGGACGAGTCACGCCATGGCGCCACGCCTTGCCGGTGCGCTTCGTGACGCCCACCGCGCGAGCTGCCTGCGTGAAGTTCATGCCCGCGTCCAGCAACTCGACGTAACGCCGCCGCCTCGCCTCAAGCATCCCGCCATGCGTCGCGTACCCCACGCCCTCGAACACCCACATGATCATCCGATCCTCCCGCCAATCAGCCAAGCGTTGCAACGACCACCAGAACCCACGCTGTCGGCAAAGCCGACTGGGGGTGGTCGAAAACACCGCAGCCTCAAGCATTCGACCACCCTCCGGCGCTACGCGCCACCTCCCGCCAGCGGGAGGATCAACCACTCAACCATGTGAGAGACAGACAACTAGTTCATTTACTCATTTCAGCGTCCTTCGCTGAGGGGCACCAAACCACATCGAAAGGAGTTGACGAGCATGCGTGACGATGGCACGGGTCCCGGCATCGATCGGCCGCTCGCGGCCGAGCCGACCTTCGCCCCGGCGCGCGCCGGAACGCGGCATCACCCGATCCTCGGCCTGATCGCCATCGCCGTGCTGGTGGCCGCATCGCTGGTGGCCGGTTATCTGCTCGGCGGTGTTGGCTCGTTGGGCGGGGAGGTGTGCCCGAACGATGCGAAATGGGATCTGGACGGCTTCGCGCCGAGCTCCAGCGCCGGCTCCGTGGAGCCGAAAGGCCCGGAGCTGAGCGAATCCGAGGCAGGCGCATACTATCTCGACGCCATCGAACCGTCCATCCGGCCGTTCGATGCCGCGCTGGCCGCATCGTTCTCCGGCGATCTCGCCGCCACGCGGAACGCGGCTGCGGATGCGGCGAAGGCGCTGCGAGCCACCGCGGCGACGCTGCGGTCACGCACCTGGCCCGAATCTGTGGCCAACGCCGCCGCGACCATCGCCGACAACTACGCCGACCGAGCCAAGAAGGCCGACTACGTCGCCTCCGCGGTCGGCCCCGACGCCGGCGACGAACTCACGCAGCTTGACGCCTACCGGGTGAGCGAGGCCGACGCTTACCTGCGCGGCAAACTCGGCCTGCCGGAGGCGGCTGCGCCGGCCGTCCCCTTGGAGATCGTGCGTATCGAGGATCGCGGCATCCAGCAGGGGCCGGACATCTCCGGCTCTTCCGTGGACAAGGGCAAGCGCGTCATCGCCATGACCGTGCGCAGCCATGTACCCGGTACGTTGACCGGGCTGAACCTGTCGTTCAGACTGAAACACGGCAAAAGCGCCGTCGGCCGCGCGTGGGGGATCGTCCACGATATCGCGCTCGCGGAAGGCCAATCCATCGTGGTGACCATTCCGCTCGATGCCGACGGCGTGCCGTCCGGCGATACGGCGTCCGGTGACGCGCTCGCCGGCAGCCGCCTGATATGGGACGGCCTGTCGCTGACCGATGTACACGGCGCCGACCACCAGGCGGCGGTGGATGCGAGCTACGCCGCGTCCAATCCCGACCCCGTGCTCGACGCCTTCGTGCTGCGGTAGCTACTTTGCCGCCTCGTCGAGCGTCAGCAGATCGTCGTCGGCGTCATAGTCGAACAATTCGCCGTAACGGCCCCACTCCACGGCGATGGCGAACTGCTGGTGAGCCTCGTCGTCGCCGTGCTTCGAGCGCAGCAGGTCGAGGATCAGCTCGCCGCGCAGCTTGCCGTCGTTCGCGCGGCGCAGCGCGTTGGTGATGTTGCGCACCAGCGGCACATGCTCCATCGTCAGGCTGGCGAACACCTGCTTGGCCCGCAGGATGTCGGCGCCGTGCCAGGCGTCGCCCGCCTCGGTGATATGCGCGCGGCCGTCGCGCACCGAGATGACGTGCAGCAGTGTGCCGGCGTCCACGAGCGGGAACAGATCGTCCACCTCGAACGACAGATCCGAGGCCAGATCGGCCAGATCGATGCCCTTCGGGTATTCGGCGATCACGTCCAGCAGGCCGGCCAGCCCGCCCGGCGTGGCGTTGGGCAGCGGGCGGTCCTTCGCCGTCGCCCTGGCCGATGCGGGGAACAGGGCGTCCGCCGCGCCGGCAGCCGCCGCCGCGGCAGGCGATGCGGCGGACGCGGTCTCCTGGCCCGGAGCGGCCGGCCCGGAGACGCTCGTCGCCTGCGCGTCGGCGGCCGTGGAAGAGGCCTCTTGGCCGGTCAGGATCGTGTACAGCTTGTCGACCATCGCCTCGAATTCGACGCTGTGGCGGTCGCGCGGGCGGGGCAGGTCGACCCGCACGTTGGCGATCAGGCGCCCGGGATGCGAGCCGAGGACCACCACGCGGTCCGCCATCTCCACGGCCTCCTCGATGTTGTGCGTGACGATCAGCACCGACTTGATCGCCCGCTGCTCGCCGGACCACAGGTTGAGCACCTCCTGGCGCAGGTTCTCGGCGGTCAGCACGTCCAGCGCGGAGAACGGCTCGTCCATGAACAGGGCGTCCGGGCGCAGGACGAGTGCGCGCGCGATACCGACGCGCTGGCGCATGCCGCCGGACAGCTCCTTCGGATAGGCGGATTCGAAGCCGTCCAGGCCGATCGAGTCGATGGCCTGCAGCGCCAGCTTCTCACGCTGGGCGCGCGGCACGCCCCGGGCCTCGAGCCCGAGCTCGACGTTGGCCTGCACGGTCAGCCACGGCATCAGCGCGAAGGTCTGGAATACCAGCGCCACGCCGGGATTCGGGCCGTTCAGCGTCTGGCCTCGGTACTTGACCGTGCCGCTGGTCGGCTGCACCAGGCCGGCCAGCGCGCGCAGGAAGGTGGACTTTCCGGCGCCGGAGCGGCCCAGGATCGCGACGATCTCGCCCTCGTACAGGTTGAACGAGATGTCGTCCAGCACGGTGAGCTCGGTGCCGTTGTCCGAGGTGAAGCGCTGGCTGATGTGCTGCGCCTCGATGATGGTGTTGCCCGGGCTGACCGCTCGGATCGACTTGGTGATTGAGGTGGTGAACGTCATGTCAAAAACTCCTTGAAAAATATCGGATTCGTGATGGCTGTTGATGGCCGGCCTAGTTCAGCGAGAAGCGACGGTCGGCGAGCCGCTGCAGCGGGTTCCAGAACAGCCGGTTGACGGCGACGACGAAGACGCTCATCACCGCGACGCCGATGACGGTGCGCACGGTGTCGCCGTTTTCGGTCGCCTGCGCGATATACGCGCCAAGGCCGTCAGCACTCAGCGTGTGCTTGCCGTACGAGACGATTTCGGAGACGATCGACGCGTTCCACGCCCCGCCGGCCGCCGTGATGCCGCCCGTGCACCATGCGCCGAACACCGACGGCAGGATCAGGGTACGCCAGCGCTGCCGCCAGTCGAGCCGGAAGCTGCGGGTCATTTCACGCAGGTCGTCGGGGATCTGGCTCGCCCCGGCGATGACGTTGAACAGGATGTACCACTGCGTGCCGAGCGACATGAGCAGGATGCTGCCCCAATTGATGTCGATGCTGCACAGCACGAACCACATGGTGACGAACGGGAACGTGAAGTTCGACGGGAAGCTGGCCAGCACCTGCACGATCGGCTGCAGGAAGCGCGAGATCTTCGGGTTCATGCCGATCAACGCGCCGATCGGGACCCATACCACCGAGCAGACGACGGTCAGCAGCATCACGCGCAGGAAGGTCAGCATGCCGAGGCCCAGGGCGCGCCCCAGCTCGCCGAATCCCGCGTCGCGGTGGATGACGATCAGCATCTGCGCCACCCCGATCACGATCAGCACGCCGACGGCCACCGAGAACACGACGTCGGCGACGCGGCTGCGCGTGGACGATTCATGCGTCCACCGGCTGCCGGTGCGGCCGAGCGGCCGCGTGACGCGGACGAGCAGGTCGCCGAGCGGGCGGAACAGCCGCACGAACAGGTCGTCGATATGCGACTGCCGGATGATCGTCAGCACCGCGCTGGTCTTGGGCGCGGCGGACTGGCTCTGCGTGATCCTGAACTTCTCCGCCCAGGCGGTCAGCGGCTTCCACAGCAGCACGTCGATCAGCAGCACCACGGCGATCATCGTGACGATGGCCCAGCCGATCGCCCCCAGATTCTCCTCGTCGGCGGCCTGCGCCACGAAGCTGCCGATGCCCGGCAGCGCGTACGTGCGGTTGTTCACCGAGATCATCTCGGAGGCGGTCAGGAAGAACCACCCGCCGCCGACGCTCATCATCGCGTTCCACAGCAGCGGGATCATCGAGTTGGGCACGTCGAGCGTCCAGAAGCGCTGCCAGCGCGTCAGCCCGAGCGAGCGGGCGGCCTCGTCGAGCTCCCGCGGCTCGCTGGTGAGCGAGCGGTGGAACGAGAACGCCATGTTCCACGCCTGGCTGGTGAAGATGGCGAAGATGGAGGCGGCCTCCACTCCGAGCATCGATCCGGGGAACAGCACCAGCCAGATCGTGATGGTGGCGGACAGGAAGCCGAGGATCGGCACCGACTGCAGGATGTCGAGCAGCGGGATCAGCACGCGGGACAACCTGCGGCAGCGGGCCGCGGCGAGCCCGTACACGAAGGTGAAGATCAGGGAGAAGAACAGCGCCACGAACATGCGGAACACCGAGCGCAGCGCGTAATACGGCAGATTCGACAGATCGGTCGACACGGTGGAGGGGATGCCGCTCGGTCCGATCGGCTCGCCGAGCGCGGGCAGCAGCCAGGCGATCAGGCCGAACATCGCCACGATGCCTGCGGCGACGATGATGTCGGAAAGGATGCGACGCCCGAGCGTGACCGGTCCGGTCTTGCGATCCTCGGGCGTGCCGCCGCCGAGCGTGGCGGCGTGGATGGAAAACATGGTCATGAGACGACCCCTTTGCATTCGGATAACGGTGATGCAAGGGTCATCCGGCCGGCGCGCGGGCATGACGAGGCGGAGAAAACCGACGGCGGCTATCGCATTGCCGCTCGGCGGACGTTCCCGGAAGGGCGGGCTGCCGAATTCACGACGCGCGGCGACGCCGCAAGGCGAACGCCGGCCGGATGACTGATACGAGCATTGATTTCTGCATGCGACTGTGACTGTCGCGACTATGACCGTCACAACTATGACTGTCGGAGCTGCGGTCATTATCCATGGTGGCATTCACCTCCTTGCGGTCCGTGCATTCGAGCACTACGGCTATCGTCGCCGGTATTCTCGCGAGCAGCAAGAGGGGTGGAACCCAACCGAATCCACCGGTTCGCCATCGTTCAAGCTTCAGCATCGCAGGGCGGTGGCATCGCACTAGTTCATGCCTTGATCCGACAAGAACTGCTGACCTGCATGCAGTGTCTCCACTGGTAGCGGTAGCGACCCATATCCCTGCGGTAGCCTCACCTACCGACGCTCTAACGGTAAAGCCCCGCGGCCCGCCTGTCAACTCCGCCCTGCCGTCAGCGTTGCGCGCCGCGGGAACGCCGGAACGCCGCGGCCACCGGCGTCGCGCGAGGCCGTGTTGCGGCGGTTTTTCTCCGTTGCCGTGAGTATCGTTGAGCATGGATGTGCTCATGGATTGCAAGGAGGCGTACATGGCTGTAACGACGTATCAAACCGATTATCCGATGGCGTCGAAGGTCTATTTCACGCGTGACATCAGCCCCGCCGGGCTCATGCGCGTCTATGACGCGCTCGGGGCGCGCCCCCAGGGCAAGGTGGCGGTGAAGCTCAGCACGGGTGAGGGCGGCAACACGCACTACCTCGACCCGAACCTCATCAAGGACCTCGTGCATCGCCTGAACGGCACCATCGTCGAATGCAACACGGCCTACGCCGGCACGCGCGACACCAGTGACAGACACTGGCAGACGATCAAGGACCATGGATTCCTCGACATCGCCGGTGTGGACATCCAGGACGAGGAGGGCAGCATCGTGCTGCCGGTCGAGGGCGGCAGGCGCATCACCGGCGACATCGTCGGCTCCCATTTCCCGAACTACGACTACTACGCGGTGCTGTCGCACTTCAAGGGGCATGTGATGGGCGGATTCGGCGGCGCCCTGAAGAACATCTCGATCGGCATCGCCTCGGCCGAGGGCAAGAAGCGGATCCACTCCGGCCAGGACGAGGTGCTCGACCAGCATTTCTCCGGCGACCAGGACGCGTTCCTGGAGGCGATGGCCGAGGCGGCGACCGCCGTGTTCAACGCCCTGCAGGGCAACATGCTGTTCATCAACGTGATGAACCACCTGTCGGTGGACTGCGATTGCGACGGCAACCCGCATGCGCCGCAGATGGCTGACATCGGCATCTGCGGGTCGCTGGACCCGGTGGCGGTCGACCAGGCGTGCGTCGACATGGTGTACACCGCGCACGACAACAACGGGCCGCTGATCGAGCGCATCGAATCGCGCCACGGCATCCACACCATCGAACACGCCGTGGAAATGGGCGTCGGCAGCCGGGAATACCGCCTGATCGACCTGGACTGAGCCCGTGCCGGGGGTCGTTTCAAGAAAAGGAGTCATCATGTCGTCATCGTCTTCAACCGCATCAGCCCGCGCCCTGCCTTCCGCCGCGGTCCAGTCGGTCGCCGCGGTCCTTGCGGTGGTCGGGGCCGTGGCGCTGCCGCAGATCTTCCATGTGGCCGGCGCGCCGTTCGGCGTCGGCACGGGGCTGGGCGAAATGCTGTTGCCCATGCATCTGCCGGTGCTGCTGGTCGGCCTGCTGGCCGGCCCCTATGCCGGCCTTGTCGCCGGAGCGCTCAGCCCGCTGGTGAGCGCCGCCATGACCGGCATGCCCGGCGCCGCGATGGTGCCGTTCATGGTGATCGAGCTGGCCTCCTACGGCCTGTTCGCCGGCCTGCTGCGCGGCGTGGAGCTGCCGAAGGCGATCCGCGCGCCGTGGCTGGTCAAGGTGCTGATCGCGCAGATCGCCGGGCGGGCCGTGCGCGCCGTGGCGATCGTGGTCGCCGTGACCGTGCTGGGACGCACCGCGATCGGCGTCGCCACGATCTGGACGAGCATCGCCGTCGGCCTGCCGGGGCTGGTGCTGCAGTGGCTGGCGATCCCCGCGATCATGGTTGCCGTCGAGCGTTCCCGCAAGTGAGCCCTCCATGGATGATCTGGAGCGTGCGAAGGCGGCGCTGTTCGCCGACGATGCGTTCGGCTGCGTGGCGTGCCGGTCCGACGAGACGCTGAACGGCACCGGCCACGGCGTGCGGCCGCTGCTGCAATGGCTGTCGTCCGGCCGGAGCCTCGCCGGATTCTCGGCCGCCGACCGCGTGGTCGGCAAGGCCGCGGCGCTGCTCTACGCCCGGCTCGGAGTGGAGGCCGTCTATGCGCGGATCATGAGCGAGGAGGGCCTCGCCATGCTGCAGCTTTACGGCATCGCGTCCTCGTACGAACAGCTGGTGCCCATGATCCTCAACCGTTCCGGCGACGGCATGTGCCCGATCGAACGGTCCGTGCAGGCCATCGTCGATCCGGTGGCCGCCGTGCCGGCCATCCGCGCCGCCGTGGCTAGGCTGATGACCGGCCGGTGACTGCCGGTCGGTGGCTGGTCGGCTGGTGGCCGGTGACTGCCGGTCGGCGGCCGGTCCGTCGGTGACCGGCCGTCCCCGCCTGCGCGGGCGCGGCGTGCTGTCGAGCACTGCCAATAGACTTGTGCTTCGCTGTGTCGAGAGACGGGCCGCCGCATAAGCCGGTCTCTCCGCGAGTCCAGCCCGAACGGCCTCAGGCCCGACTTTCGGCGGATTGACAGGCATCCCGAGGGCAGACCCGAAGGAATACAAGCAGGTCGCCATCGCCGGCGGATGAACGGCGAATGGGCGGACCCCAACCTGGGGCTGATATGCGGCAGCACTGAAGGAACAACAATGGTTAACGCTGTTGAGGCATTTGACGCCAAGCACCTCAAGCCGGCCGAGGAGATCCCGGCCTTCCGTCCCGGCGACACCGTCGACGTGAACGTGAAGATCAAGGAAGGCAACAACTCCCGTATCCAGACCTTCACCGGTGTGGTCATCGCCCGTCACGGCGCCGGCGTGCGCGAGACCTTCGTGGTCCGCAAGATCAGCTTCGGCACTGGTGTCGAGCGTCGCTTCCCGCTGCACTCCCCGGCCATCGACTCCATCAAGCTGGTGCGTCGTGGTCGCGTGCGCCGCGCGAAGCTGTACTACCTGCGCGCCCTGCGCGGCAAGGCCGCTCGTATTGTCGAGCGTCGCGACAACTCCGCCAAGTGAGTCTCGGCCGCATCATGAGCCGCTATCGCGCGTCATGGTGCGCATAGACCGTACAGTTCAGCCCGGGAGCGTAACGGCTTCCGGGCTGTTCCATATTCATTCGGTATGATGAGACGCGCAACGACGGTGCGCCGCGCCGTGACCCCATGGATCGGGGGCGGGACGGCCTGGCAAGGAGCTGTACATGCAGTCGACTGAGGACGAACACACCCTGCAGGTGGCGGTTCACGCCATCGATCCCACCCCGTTGACGAATCCGCGGCCCGAGGGGGGATCCGCCGGCCCGGCGGCGAACGCGAACCCCGGGCGCAGGCCGAAGCACGCCAGCAGCGACGCCGAACCGTCCGATTTCGGGTGGCGCGACCTGTTGGTCTGGTGCGGAGTCCCCATCGTCATCGTGATCCTCATCCGCATCCTGTTCGTCGGCTTCTACAGCATTCCCAGCGGTTCGATGCTCGACACCATCGCGCCGGGCGACAAGGTGATCACCAGCAAGCTCACGCCGCGCCTCTTCGACCTGCAGCGCGGGGACATCGTCGTCTTCAAGGATTCCGGGGAGTGGCTGACTCCCGAGGAGCGTGGCAGGTTCGGCGGCGACTATCTGATCAAGCGGCTGATCGGCCTGCCGGGCGACGTGGTCGAATGCGAGGGGGCCGGGCAGCCGGTCAAGGTCAACGGCGTCGCGATCGACGAGCGCGCGTATCTGCGGCCCGGAGTCGATCCGAGTTCGTTCGCGTTCCGCGTGGAGGTCACCGCCGGCCATGTGTTCGTGATGGGCGACAACCGTTCCAATTCCTCCGATTCACGGTACCATCAGGACGACGGTTCGCACGGTCTTGTGCCGGTCGGCGGGATCGTCGGCGTCGCCATCGCCCGGTATTGGCCGCTCAGCCGCATCAGCGGGCTCAGCGGCCATCATGATGTGTTCGACGCCGTGCCGGACGGCTCCGCGGCGTCCGACTGAGCGTGCGCCGCGCCCGAAGCGCCGCGCATGCGGACGCGCGGCCGCATACGCGGCGAAGGAACTGCCGAAAGGGGCGTATGGTCGATGTCGATACAGGAAATACCCACATTGCGGATGGAGCGCGAGTTGGCCGGGCGGGGATACGACCTCGTCGTCGGGTTCGATGAGGTCGGCCGCGGCGCGCTCGCCGGGCCCGTCATGGTCGGCGCGGCCGCGGTGTGGTCGGCCGATCTGCCCTCATTGGCGGTGCCGGAAGGGGTCGCCGATTCGAAAATGCTGACCGAGCATCGCCGCGAGGCGATATTCGAGCCCTTGCGGGCATGGTGCGCGGCCAGCGCCGTCGGGCAGGCCAGCAACGGCGAGATCGACGAGTGGGGCATCTCCCATGCGCTCGGCGTCGCCGCCCTGCGCGCGCTGGACGATCTTGAACGGACGCTGGGGCTCGGTGTCGGTCTCGGTGCCGGTGCCGGCCCCGGCGCGGCGCGGCCTGCAGCGGCGGCCGGGCACAAGGACGCGCCGGTGACTGTCGCCGGCATCCTCGACGGGCCCAACGACTACATCACCAAGGCGCTCAGCACCTTCGACGCGCCGGCGGTGCCGGTCCCGGCCCATATTGTCACGCAGGTCAAGGGCGACCGGCACTGCGCCACCGTGGCCGCCGCGGCGGTGATCGCCAAGGTCACCAGGGACCGGATGATGGTCGATCTGGCACAGGGCGACCCGAGGTACGCCCCCTATGAGTGGGAGCGCAACAAGGGGTACGGGTCGGCCGCGCACCGCGGGGCCATCGCCGAATTCGGGCCGACCCCGCTGCACCGGGTGAGCTGGAAACTGACTTGAGATCCGGCTCGGCACGGCAAATTGTTAGCGTTCACCGTGTTGTGCCGACTGACGCGGTAAGCTCGTAACACTAGTCGAAAATGCATCATGCGGGGGAGGTTTGGCGTATGGGCGGCAATCGAGGAACCAGCAAGCGGCCGTCGATGTTCGAAGTCGCCAAATTGGCGGGGGTCAGCCATCAGACCGTCTCGCGCGTGATCAACGACTCTCCCGACGTCTCCGCTGCGACCCGGGCCAAGGTCCAGGCGGCGATCAAGCAGCTCGACTATCGTCCCAGCAACTCGGCCAGGGCGCTCGCCTCGCACCGTTCGCGCACGATCGGGCTGATCGCCGGCGGGCTGCGGTTCTTCGGCCCGATCTCCGCCATCTCCTCGATCGAGACCGTGGCGCGGTCGCACGGCCTGTTCATGTCGGTGATGATGGTGCACGAGGCGCTGTGCTCGCAGTCCGATTTCGAGGAGCTGTGCGGCACCTTCAACGAGCAGAACGTCGATGCGTTCATCTTCCTGACCCCGACCGACGCGATGTTCGAGGCCGCCTGCCGCACGCAGATCAACCAGCCGCGCGTGTTCGTCACGTCCACGCACGGCGGGCTGAGCATCAGCGAAGGGCTGCGCATGATCCGCCAGCGCGACCGCGGCAAGGTCTCGTTCGTCGGCATCGACCAGTGGGGCGCGATGGACGAGGTGGTGCGGCTGCTCGGGGAGTACGGGCACCGGCGGGCCCTGTATTTCGCCGGGCCGTCGGAATGGCGTGATTCGGCGACGCGTCTGGACGCGTGGGTCAAGCTGTCGATGGCCAAATCGATCAGCTCGGTGACGGTGCGGTGCGATACCTGGGATTCGAGCGAGGCATACGGCCGCATGAATCATCTGCTCGACTCGATCGGGAGGGCCGGAGGCGTGCTGCCGACGGCCGTGGTGGCCGCCAACGACAGCCAGGCCGTCGGCATCGCGCGGGCCCTGCACGAGCACGGCGTGCGCATCCCGCAGGACGTGAGCCTGATCGGCTTCGACGACATGCCCGCGATGGACAATATGTTCCCGCCGCTGTCCACGGTCCGGCCGAACTTCGAGCAGCTTGGCATCGCCGCGATGCGCGAGACGCTGCGTCTGCTGGGGGAGGGCGACGAGGTGGCGTTCCCGGCGGCGGCGCACGGCGTCGGGCTGATCCCCGCGACGGTGATTCCCCGTTCCTCGCTCGGGCGGTCGGCGCGCCGCTGACGGCCCGATCCGCGGGCGTGCCCGCCGTGCCGTGCGGTATGAAGGTTATGAAGATGTGACACGGCGAAGTTGTGGAATCCTGCCGTTCCCGCTACAATGAGAACGTAAATGTGAGCGCTAACAACCCTCCAACGAGGCAGGTGCGAACGCTCAAGGGCAGATGACGGGCGGCGGCGGCCACCCGGCCACGTTAAGGAGCTCGAACGAATGGCAACAACGCACAATGACGCCGAACAGGTCGCAACGATCGCCGAGAAGATCCGCGCGGGCAAGACCTCGCTTGGCATCGAATTCGGATCCACGCGCATCAAGGCCGTGCTGATCGACGACACCTACACCACCATCGCCTCCGGCGATTACGGCTGGGCCAGCCATCTGGAGGACGGGCTGTGGAGCTACTCCGTCGACGAGATCTGGGGCGGCCTGCAGACCGCCTACGCGTCGATGGCGAACGACGTGGAGACCGCGTACGGCGAGAAGCTCACCAAGATCGGCCACATCGGCTTCTCCGCCATGATGCACGGCTATCTGGCCTTCGACGAGGCCGGCGAGCTGCTGGTGCCGTTCCGCACCTGGCAGAACACCAACACCTCCGAGGCGCACAAGAAGCTCTCCGAGCTGTTCCAGTACAACATCCCCGAGCGCTGGTCCATCGCGCACCTGTACCAGGCCGTGCTCAACAAGGAGGAGCACGTTTCCAAGGTCGCGTACTTCACCACGCTGGCCGGCTACGTGCACTGGAAGCTCACGGGCAAGAAGGTCCTCGGCGTCGGCGATGCCTCCAGCATGTTCCCGATCGATCCGACCACCCACACTTACGAGACCGCGTTCATCGAGCAGTTCGACGCGCTGCCCGAAGTCGCCGCCCAGCCGTGGAAGCTGGAGAACCTGCTGCCCGAGCCGCTGGTCGCCGGCACCCCGGCCGGCGAACTGACCGCCGAAGGCGCCAAGCTGCTCGACCCGAGCGGCACCCTGCAGCCGGGCATCGTGCTCGCCCCGCCCGAGGGCGACGCCGGCACCGGCATGGTGGCCACGAACTCCGTGCGCGTGCGCACCGGCAACGTCTCCGCCGGCACCTCCATCTTCGCCATGGTGGTCCTGGAGCGCAAGCTCAAGGCCCTGCACCCCGAAGTCGATCTGGTCACCACCCCGGCCGGCGATCTGGCGGGCATGAGCCACGCGAACAACTTCACCTCCGACCTCAACGCGTGGGTCGGCCTGTTCGGCCAGTTCGCGGCCGCGCTTGGCAGCCCGGTCGACGCCGGCACGCTGTACGGCACCCTGTTCCGCGCGGCCATCGCCGACGACGTGGACTCCAACTGCGGCGGCCTGCTCAACTACCCGTTCCGCTCCGGCGAGTTCCTGGCCGGGCTTCCCGAAGGCCGCCCGCTGTTCGCCCGCAGCCCCGAGGCCAACATGACCCTCGGCAACTTCATGCGCGCGCAGCTGTTCTCCGCGTTCTCGCCGGTCAAGATCGGCATGGACGTGATGACCAAGGACGAGCATGTGCAGGTGGATTCGCTGGTCGGCCACGGCGGCATCTTCACCACCCCGAAGGTGGCCCAGAAGATCCTGGCCGCCGCGTTCAACACCCCGATCAAGGTGATGTCCACCGCGGCCGAAGGCGGCGCCTGGGGCATGGCCGTGCTCGCCGACTACCTGTGGAACACCAACGAGGACCACACCAACCTCGCCGACTTCCTCGACGGCTGCGTGTTCAAGGACGCGCAGTCCACCACGGAGACGCCGGACGCCTCCGACGTGGTCGGCTTCGAGAACTTCTTCGCGCGCTTCTCCAAGGGCCTGCCCATCGAGCATGCCGCCATCGAGGCCATCGACCTCGAGGACAAGTAGGTCCTGTCTGGCTCCCGCCGCGTGAACGGCGGGAGCGGCAATCGATTGTGAACACTTCCGATTAAGTGGAAAGAAATACCAATAATGGCAACTTTGGCTGATTACGGTCCTGAGGTCCGTGCCGAGGTCAAGCAGGTGCGCGAGGTCGTGGCGGCCCTGCACGAGCAGTTGATCAAGTGGAATCTGGTCGTGTGGACCGCGGGTAACGTGTCGCAGCGCCTGCACACCGCCGACCTGATGGTGATCAAGCCCTCGGGCCTGCGCTATGAGTACCTGACCCCGTCCTCCATGGTCGTGTGCGATCTGGACGGCAATGTGGTCGACGGCGCCGAGGCCCCGTCCTCGGATACCGCGTCGCACGCGTACATCTACCGCAACATGCCGGACGTGTACGGCGTGGTGCACACGCATTCCACGTATGCGACCGCGTGGGCTGCGACGGGTCAGAACATTCCGTGCGGTCTGACGATGATGGGTGACGAGTTCGGTGGCCCGGTGCCGGTTGGCCCGTTCCGTCTGATCGGTTCCGAGGCGATCGGCGAGGGTGTCGTCGAGACGTTGAAGAAGTATCCGAAGTCTCCGGCGGTGCTGATGCAGAATCATGGTCCGTTCACGATCGGCAAGGATGCCGAGGGCGCGGTCAAGGCTGCGGCGATGACCGAGGAGGTCGCGCATACGATGTGGGCCGCCCGTCAGCTTGGCGACATCATCGAGATCGATCAGGCCGATATCGATAAGCTCAACGACCGCTACCAGAACGTCTACGGCCAGCACTGATTTGATGGAGTGTCCGCCGCGTTGCGGAAGGCTCGACGTACCTTCGTACGCCTTCACCTTCTACCGCACCGATACCGTACGCGTTGTTTCAGTGCTCCGCACTGATCTGATGAGCGCCTTCCGCGCCTTGCGGACACACGCATCAAATCAGCGCTGATCGTTTTTTGGTTCCCCTCTTTGAGGCTGTCCGTAGGCGAGGGCGAGACGAGAGTCGAGCAAAGAATCTGCAAGCGAAGCTTTGTCGGTAATTGCGGCGAGCTGGCGGCGAAGCTGACTGAGGGGAGCAATACGAAAGCCCCTCACCCACTACCGGTGACAGCCCTCCTCAACGAGGGGAGCCTTGCTGAACGTACAGAATCTATCCTTCCACGGTCAGCGTGTCATAGGTCTCCTCATCGAACAGCCAGACGCTGTTGGGGTGGCGGAGTCGGCCGTCATTGGCCAGCACGATCAGCTCGTCGCCGGTCGTGTAGCCTTCCGGCATGAAGGTGTCTACTGAGTCGCATTCGAACCAGACCTTGATATCGTCTCCCGCCGAGTAATCACCGTATCGAACGTCCAGCAAATGCGCGTTGAACGTGACCCTCCGTCCGGAAGACGATCGTTTCGGTTCGCTCAACGTCGCCTTGGCAATCAGATCGGGCTTGACGTCATCGATATACGCCTGTGGGGTGTCATAGCTATTGGCGTAACTGATCGCACAGGTCGCCTGCGTGCCGTTGTCCTGAGCCGTCGGTTTCTCGCATCCCGCGGCCGGCAACAGCATCGCCAGCAACGCCATGATGGCAAGTATTCGTCTCATCCGCATGATGCGCTCCTTTGCGCCGCGATTCTGGACCGTACTGCTTTCCATCATAGAGGTGCCGGCACTGTTGGAGATCCGATGCCGTCATTGCCGTGACACGCTTACGGCGCTTATGGCGCGCTGCCGTTCCGGACGGCGGGATGTTCATCAATAGACAAAACATGGGTCTTCGGCCGCTCACGCACGATAATGGGAGTGACGATGCATGCAGCAAGGAGGTTCGTCATGATCGATCATATTGGGCTGTTTGTCGCCGATGCCGCGAAGCGAGCGGATTTCTATGAGAAGCTGTTGGCTCCGCTGGGCTACGTGAAGAAGGCGGCCTATCCGACCGCCGTGTGCTTCGCCAACGACGAGGACGGCGACAGCATCTGGGTGGAGTCCCCGAAGGACGGCGAGCCGGTGGTGCCGAGCCATGTGGCGTTCCGCGCCAAGGATGAGGCCGCCGTCAAGGCGTTCCATGAAGCTGGTCTGGCGGCGGGCGGCACCGACAACGGCGCGCCCGGCCCTCGCCCGAACTATGGCCCCACGTACTACGCCGCGTTCATCCACGACCCGGACGGCAACAACATCGAGGCCATGCTCAGCTGATGACAGCCGGCGAAAGCTGACGGAGCCGGCTGTCGGCAACCGGCGAAAGCCATAAAAAACCATGCGGGGCCGGCTCCTTCATCCTGTGGGAGCCGGCCCCGTTTTTTCGTTGGCGTTACCGCACGGTGGCTACCGCACGGTGATCGTCAGCGCATCGGCCACGCGCCCTGCCTTGGACCGCGCTTCGGCCTCGGATGCGTCGACGGCCAGGGCCACTGCCATGCGGCGGTGGCCGTGCACCTCGGGCTTGGCGAAGATGCGCAGGTCCGTGCCGGGTTCGGCCAAGGCCGCAGCCACGTCGGCGAACTCGGCCTCGCCGTCGCCGGCCACCACGATCGCGTGGCTGGCGGCCACCGAACCGGCGGGAATGCCCAGCGCCACATGCTCGGGGCCGATCGGCAGCCCCAGGATCGCGCGCGCGTGCAGCGCGAACTCGCTGAGACGCTGGGACGCCATCGTCACCATGCCCGTGTCGTGCGGGCGGGGGGACACCTCATTGAACAGGATCGATCCGTCAGTGAGCACGAACAGTTCCACGCCGAACACGCCCCATCCGGTTTCACCGGCTGCCTGTGCCTTGGCCACCAAGCCTTCAACGACGGTGCGTGCAATGTCTTGAGCCCGCTCAGATTCGCCGCCTGGCTCAGCGGCCGGCTGCCAAGACTCGCGATAATCGCCGGACTCCTGACGCTGACCAATCGGCGCGCATGTCACAATACCGGCGGACGAAGAAACAGTCAGTACCGTCAACTCACGTTCCAATGGGGCCAACGCTTCCACGATTACGCGCGACACATCACCTTCATCGGCGGCACGGCGGCCTTTTTGAGCCTCGGTCCAAGCGGCATCGATGGCATCGGCGGAACGTACCACCGACTGACCGTGACCAGACGAGCTCATCACCGGCTTGACCACGCATGGATAGCCAACTTCCAAAGCCTCGGCGCGCAGCTCTTCCAGTGAACCAGCGAAACGATACGGCGTGGTCGGCAAGCCCAGCTCCTCGTGAGCCAGCACGCGTAGGCGTTCGCGATCCATGCAGATCGCAGCAATCTCGGCACTTGGCACTACTTGGGCACCGGCAGCTGCAGCTCCGGCCAACATGTCGGTGGCGATGGCCTCCACTTCGGGCACGATAATGTCCGGCTTGACTTCATCGAACAACACCTGCAACTCGGCGGCATTCGCCATATCCAGCACGCGATATTCATGCGCCACTTGCTGGGCTGGAGCACCGGCATAGGAGTCGGCTGCGCACACCCATGCGCCCAGCCGCATCAGCTCAATGGCCACTTCCTTGCCTAGCTCGCCTGCACCCAGAAACAGCACGCGGGTGGGATGTTTGCCCAGCGGTGTGCCGAGCGGGCGGTTCACGGCAGGAATTGCGGGGGAGGGGGAAGTCACGGCAGTATTCACGGCGTTCTCAGTCATACCCACATTCTGCCATGTTGCATGGAATAGGCGAGCGCTCCACGGTGCGGTGAATGACCCACGGTGCAGTGAAATCCGCACGGTGCAGTAATGCAAAATGGCTTAATTCCGCAGTTTGCTAAAATCGTGTTACCGCACGGTGCGTTTTTTACCGCACGGTGTGACGTTTACCACATGATGGGGTTGCGATTCAGGACAGAAAGCACATTCCCATGGAGGTTTCACCGTCCCAAGGAATAATGGGAACTTTGGCCGCCTGAGGGAAGCCTGAGAGTGGTCGATACAGCACCGCATGCCATTGAAAAAGTTGTCCTGCCCGTAACCTGCCATAAATACTGCGTATAGACACGCCATTGCGCGCGTAACAGAGCTGCCGTACCTTAGCAATCACCGGCCGATGAGGTTTGTAGTACGGTCGGGCCAACGTTTTGGGGATGACGGCGGTGTTCCAAAACCAGTACGCCGCTGGCTGGATACAGGGGAGGCCGGCATACCGATGTCGAACGCGGCTTTGATTTCTCAGCGGGCGGCAGGGCTGCCGGGCAATCCTTTTGCCGAGGCGGATGCCCGAGCTGCAGCAGCCATCGCCGCCGGCGAAGATGTCATCGACTTAAGCAAAGGCAATCCGGATGGTCAGCCACCTGCATTTGTGCAGGATGCGCTCGCTCATGCCGCCCATGATCCTTCCCTGTTTCGCTATCCGTCATTTGATGGTTTGCCGGAATACCTGAATGCTATTGCCGGTTGGTACGAGAGCAAGCACGGTGTCTCCGTGGACCCGGCCACTCAACTGCTGGCGACTTCCGGCTCGTCAGTAGGCATTGCCACTGTTATTCAGGCGCTTATCGATCCGGGTGAGACGGTTGTTGCTGTCAATCCTTATTACCCGCAATATGAAGGTTCCACGGCGGTTGCCGGAGGTCGATTCGAGACGATTCCCGCCAATCCGGCGCGTGGTCTCCTGCCTGATTTGGATGCTGTTGATCCGGCTGTGTGGGAACGTGCGAAGCTGCTGATTCTCAACTATCCCAACAATCCGACCGGCGCTGTGGCCGCGCCGGAACTGTATGAAACCGCTGTACGCCTAGCTCAACAGTATGGGTTCATCGTGCTTAATGATTTTGCCTATGCTGGGCTTGAATTCGGAAGTACGCGCTCACTGAGCCTATTGGAGACACCCGGTGCGCTTGATGTGGCTCTGGAACTTGGGTCACTCTCCAAAATGTATATGGTGGCCGGCTGGCGCGGTGGATTTGTGGCTGGGAATGCAGAAGTGTTGGCTGAGGTCAAGGCCGTGCACAGGCAGACCGCGGTACTGGCGTCCAGCGTCATCCAGCAGGCCGGTGCAGTGGCATTGGAATCCGATCAGAGCACTGTGGCGGCGCTCGCCGTGCAATACCAGCATCGCTTCGAAGTGGTGCGAGACGGTTTTACCCAAGCCGGCCTGCCGGTATCTGAAGCGCAAGGTGGACTGTTCGCATGGGCCAAAGTACCTGAGTGGTGGGGCAGCGCGGGCGCGCACGATGGCACAGTGAGTGAGGTTAGGGTTGCGGATGGCTCGGCAGACTCGGCAAATAATTCCGCGGCATTCGTGGATTGGTTGCTGAAGACCGCGGGTGTCGCATTGATGCCGGGCTCGTGCTTCGGCAAAGCAGGCGAAGGCTGGGTGCGTATCAGTTTGCTCAAACACACCGCTGAGCTGTTTCAGGCTGCAGCGCGGGTTTCGAGGGCTCTGCAAGACAAGTGATTGCTATTCCTGTAGTGCGGCAACGATAGGTCACCTTATTGGGCAAACGTCGCTGAACCATACCATTTCCTATTGGTCCGGACTCGGCCGCCAGATGTGACGGCTACGATGAAGCAATGCGCGAAAACGGGATTGAAAAGAGCATTGACCGCCCGCTGACCATCGCTCTGGTGGTGGATACCGTGGGCAACCAGGGCAATGGCACGTCCAATTCGGCCTTGCAGTGGGCTGCTGAATTGGAGAGACAAGGGCATCATGTGCGGCTCGTAGGTGTTGGCGCCCCTGAATATCCCGCACGAGTGAACAAGGTTCCGCTCGTTTCCTGGGTGGCGGCTAAACAGCTCATGCAGTTCGCCGAGCCCAGTGACACGTTGTTCCGCACCGCGTTCCAAGGTGTGGATGTGGTGCATGTCTATATGCCGTTCAAGTTCGGCCGTCGTGCCGCAAAGGTCGCCCACCAAATGGGTATTCCGGTCACTGCCGGATTCCATCTGCAGCCTGAAAACGTGCTGTATTCCGCTGGTCCGTTACGCCATATTCCCGGCATCTCCAGCTTCCTGTACTGGTTATTCAAACATTGGCTGTACAAGCGCATCGATCATATTCATGTGCCCACCGAGATGACCGCCAGCTTGCTACGCGCGCACGGATACAAGGCGAAACTGCATGTGATTTCCAACGGTTATTCGCCTGTCTACTCACCCAAGAAGCCGGTTGATCCTGAGGCGTCCGCTCCGGTACCGTTCCGCGTTATTGCGTCCGGCAGGCTCGCCAGCGAGAAAGATCAGATTACGCTGATTAAGGCAGTTTCGATGTCGAAGCATGCTGGGGGCATCCAGCTCATCATCGCCGGTACCGGGCCGCTCAAACAGTATCTCAGGTTCCGTGCCGGTCGTTTGCTGGCACGCAAGGCCGACATCGGCTTTCACAAGCATGCCGATATGCCGGATCTGCTGCGTTCGGGCGATCTGTTCGTGCACTGTTCGATTGCCGACATCGAATCGGTGAGTGTAATTGAGGCGATGGCTTGCGGCTTGGTACCGGTGATTGCCGCGTCCGAATTATCGGCGGCCAGCCAGTTTGCGCTGCTGGACGAATCGTTGTTCCCGGTGCAGAATGCGGCGATGCTGGCACGGCGTATCGATTGGTGGATCGAACATCAGGTTGAGCGTGCAGAATGGGGTGAGAAGTACGCCGAATACACCAAGGCGCACTATTCCGTGGAAGCCTCGGTTCACAAGTTCGTGGACATGGAACGCGAAGCCATAGGGGAGTAGGTTCGTTTTGACCGGGGTCTCTCCCTCAGTCCGCCTTCGGCGGCCAGCTCCCTCGTCAGAGGGAGCTTAAAAAACCTCCCTCTGACGAGGGAGCTGGCATCGCGAAGCGATGGCGGAGGGAGAGACCTGGAGCTCAACGGTCACAGCAACTCAATAAGCTGGTCGACCTCTTCGGGCGTGGTGGCCCAGCTCGTGCAGATGCGCATCACGGTATGCGTATCATCAGCCTTTTCAGTGAATCCAAGTTTCACGTCACGTTCGAGCCGGTCGATGGTCGGCTGGTCCATCGTCACGAAGATCTGATTGGTCGGTGCTTCGAAGGTGAGCGTGTATCCCTTGGCGTGCAGCGCCTCACGAATGCGGTCGGCCGCCTCATTGGCATTGCGGGCGATCTTGAAGTACAAGTCGTCAGTGAATAGTGCATCGAACTGCGCACCCAGCACGAAGCCCTTGGCCAGCAGCGCGCCATGCTGCTTGATACGGGTCAGGAAATGCTTCGGCGTGTTGTGCTTGGTGAACACAATAGCCTCGCCAAACAGGGCACCTACCTTGGTGCCGCCGATATAGAACACATCGGCGATGTTTGCCATATCTTCCAGCGTCATATCGCTGCCGGTGACGGTCAGTGCATAGCCAAGACGTGCGCCGTCCACGAACAGCGGCATGTCGTACGTATGCGCCACGTCGGCAATGGCCTGCAATTCGGCCTTGGAGTAGATGGTGCCGTATTCGGTGCTTTGCGAGACGTATACGGAACCGGGGAACACCATGTGCTCGTAGTTGCCGTCCGCATAGAAGGTCTTGCAGAATTCGTCCAATTCGGCCGGATCCATCTTGCCGTTGTGGTGGGGAATCGTGAGTACCTTATGGCCGGAGAACTCGATGGCGCCGGCCTCATGCACGTTCGGATGGCCGGACGCGACCGTGATCATGCCTGCATACGCCGGTGTGATGGTATCGATGACGACCTGGTTGGTCTGTGTGCCACCTACCAGGAACCACACGTCCGCATCCGGCTGGCCGCAAGCCTCGCGAATCTTCGCCTTGGCCTGTTCGGTAAGCTCGTCGGAGCCATAACCCGAATACAGATGATTGTTGGCTTCGGCCACGGCCTCCAGTACGGCAGGGTGGGCAGCGCGGGAGTAATCGTTCTCAAAAGACAGCATGATGGACCTTTATGTCCTTGGGTTTGGTGAAGTGGACAGCCCCGAGTGTACAACGTGGGGGTGCGCAGAAAAAACAAAAGACCCTTCCATGAACGGAAGGGTCTTGCTGGGGTGGCCAACGCGGCTCGAACGCGCGACCTTCTGAACCACAATCAGATGCTCTACCAACTGAGCTATGGCCACCATGGTGTTTGACTCGGCGCGCAAAGCGCTGAATTAGCACAACAGGTGAACACTATACACAATCCTGTGGAAAATGTGCGTGCCGGTGTGTTGCGATTGTGGCTCATCGCGTTCTCGCCCGTCGAAGGCATTGTTCTTTTGCATCTCATGCCTTGGGTGTGGACATGCGAGCGTTCACGATGCGAACAGAATTGTCCATTCTTGGTCAATTCCGTTTAGTTTCTTGCGATGTTACTTCCGCTGCTGATGCAGCTGCTGGCCTCCCAGTACGTGTCCGTGCCGGTCGAGTCCCTGTTCCTCAACGCCGTCAAGGTGGTGCTTTTCCCGATCGCCCTCGGTGTGATCTGCCACATGATCTTCGGCAAGAAGATCGAAAAGATTACCGTGGCCCTGCCGATCGTCTCCCAGGTGGCCATCCTGCTGATCATCGGCGTGGTCGTCGCCGCCAACGGCCCGAAGTTGTTCGTGGCCAGCTCCCTGATGGCCATCCCGGTGGTCATCCTGCACAATCTGTGCGGCTACTCGCTGGGCTTCGGCTTCTCCAAGCTGATGTACAAGAT
>SKEZ01000584.1_pt1 | contig 26842 bp, 23 predicted proteins | sample 4843881 | NCBI WGS metagenome assembly SKEZ01 (sample SAMN11008796, study PRJNA524170) | human gut metagenome | isolation source: fecal sample from pouch patient p1, p46 | place: Israel: Tel-Aviv | reverse complement strand
GACGAACCCATGAGCCAACCCATCCTCGGCACTGGCATCGACTGGAACGAATTCCACACCGCCGCCCGCTACCCAAACACCACCGACTAGGAGTCTAAATCAATAACTTTAGTTCCTATATGCCCAAATTTTGGCCTATAACCCCACTTCTGAGGACCGCACCGTTGCTACGGGTAGTGCTCTCACGGGCAAAATCCATCTACAATCGTTGGAAAATGGCGATTTCTAGGAGTGAGTCGGTTGGGAAAGCACTACCCGTAGCGAGAGAAGCACTACCCGTAGCAAAGAATGGGTTGCGGAGCTTGATTCATGACGCCGAAAGAATAGGCACAAACCGGGTACAAGGCCACCGATGTACCGTGAGACCATGTGTGCGCATTATGTGGGATTGTCAGACGAGGAAATCAACCTGCTCATCGCCCAACTGACCGGCGGGCGGCCGGTGGCAGAACCGGAATCGCCGGAGGAGTACAGCCAGCAGGAGTTCGACTATCCGGAACCAGAGGATGCCTCAACAGAGCGACGAATCGACGTCTACCCAAAGTCGGTTGTGCCGGTGATCGTCCCCACGTTCGACACGGCGGTCGGCGTTGATCGGCTCGCGCCAGGCGCACTGGAACGTGCGGACCTCGAGTGGGGCTACAGCTCACAGTGGAATCCGCAGCCGATCTTCAACACGCGCATCGAAAGCGCCGATAAGCCAATCTGGCGCGCGTCAATGGAACACGACCGCTGCATCATCGCCTGCCGTTGGTTCTACGAGTCAAGCGGCACGGAGACGCGCATCAGCGAGCGCACCGGCCGCACGATCAAACAGCAGTACATGTTCACGATTCCGCGCATGCCGGTCATCTTCATCGGCGGCATCCACCGCAGTCACGAGTATTCGATGGTGACGACGCGCGCGAATGCGAGCATGGCGCCGGTGCACCCGCGCATGCCGCTCATTCTGCACCCCACCGAGCTCACCACATGGCTAGGCCCGGACTACATGCGGTTAGCCGACCGTTCTGCCGTGCCGCTTGACGCGCAGCCGGTGCATTAAAACAAATCGTCGTGGGAGCCGGTCCGTGTCAATACTAGTCTTTCTTGAATTGCGTGGTGCGAAAGATGCGGTTAAGCATCCATTCGATCCTTCATCAATGCTTCAGTGGTGGTAAAGGATCTGCCTTTATGCAGGGTCGACCTGACGGCGTGCCTTGATGTTGGCTGGTCGTTCACGCATGATGGTAAATGGCATACCGTTGTCGAGAATCGATTGGCGTAGGAATACGTTAAGCGCGGTGGAGAGATCCATACCCATGGATTCAAACAGCGCTTTGGCTTCTTCTTTTACTTCGCGATCTGTACGGAAGCTCACGGTTGTTGTTTCGCTCATGCTGTTACCTCTTTCTGTGGGCTATCGCAGCGGTCACCCATGTGCAACTTATGTAATGCATTGTTATACATTTGCATTTCGAGGTGGTGTAGAAAAGTTGGACTCTTTAGTTGGATTCATGGCGATATCGAGGTAATGGGGCATGAGGCGCATCGCCATCGAGGGGAGCTCGAATCGCTTCTACAGTGCTTGATCATCGCGTTGCCGCACACCGGGGTAATGACAGGCACCGACCGGTTTCTTTCTCATGTTCGGGACATACCAGAACCAAGGAAAAGCGTGTGCATTAATGGGCATGCTCAATAAAGATAGGAAGACATGCCTACTGCCACATCGTGTTACAAGCAGGATAAGCAAAGAGTGATATAATTTTCGTGTTATTGTACATTTTTGATGAGGGGGAGAGCGCCACAATGAGCAAAAGAAAACTTTCAGCAAGTGCTTTGGTGGCTTTGATTGTGTTGAGCGTTCCAATGGAGGCATTCGCCTCGGAGCGGACTGATGTGCCGGGTCTATCGGATTTTGCGCGCACTTCAAACTCGATATATTCTGACAGTACTTCTTCTTATGTAATGACTGACGGGCAAGCGCAAGAAGCTTATCGTTATTGGACGTATGATAAAATTCGCGAAGCGATGCATAACCGCATTGATTTGCGATCGACCTATATGGATGAGGTGGGTTTACGGCATCAAAACCCGCAAGATAATATCACTACATCTTTCGCTCCCGTTGAGCCTGCGCTTCCTCGCGCTGCGGTGAATGCTCGCTCTGGCTTCACTGAAGATACGTCTTCCATGCCGACTGGACTGTTGATGTTTACGGCGGACGGCGTTGCTGCAAGTTGCAGTGCATCCTTGGTGAACAGCAGTTCGAAGAAATTGGTGCTCACTGCTGCGCATTGCTTGCATGGAGGGAAAAACTCAACTTGGTATAAGAGTTTCATGTTCACACCTAGTGCTGCACCTCATGGTGGACAACAGATGTTTCCGGGTGGCACGGCGAGAGTCTTTACGGATTGGCTTGAAAAAGGCGGTTCTGCAGGTGAAGAAGCTAACGATGTTGGATTTCTTTCGGTCAATACTTCTGTATTGCCCGATTCGTTGAAGAATCTGGTAGCAATATACGGTGGCCATGGTTTCGGCCATTCGAATTTGGGTAGCTTTGATGCGACGATTTTTGGATATCCGAAGAATCCTGGGGACAATAGGGTGCCGCAGTCATGTGGGGCTACAGTGAGCACCGTATATCCGCTCGGCATAGGAGACACTTTGAAGGCTGAGGGGTGTTCTTTTGTGGACGCTCGGGGGTCGTCCGGCGGTCCTTGGTTGCAATTATATGATGCATCAACCGGTGTTGGTTGGGTGAACAGTGTGACTTCTACCTCGGATGTCATTGCACAGCAATTATATGGGCCACGGTTCAATGACAGAGTATATAAATTATATACTGACTCAAATAATGACTAATCATGGTGAAGGAAAAAACTGGCCGAGTGCTTGGATATGCTCTTTTCATCATGTCTGTGGTATGTGTGCTGGCCATAGTCGGCCTCTGTTTGGCTCAACGTGAGGATTCCAGGACATTTATGGTGACCGCATTGGTGGTGAACTCCTCTGGTGATCCGATGCGCAACTGCTTCGTATCCTTCACCCCGAAAAGTAGCCGCAGAACCGATGCGATGGCCAGATATACCGGGGTGGACGGAAAGGTCACGCAAGCCTTGCCGGCGGATACATGGGAAGCGCAGACAGTGTGTTCGGTTGATCCGGAAGGCGTGATGCCGTATCCCGGTGGAAAGACGCGTGAGGCAACGGCCGTCGTTGATGTCACAGGAGACACCGCGGTCAGATTGGTCGTGTGAGCATGCGTTGTGACGGTATTCCCGCTGTTGGGTAGGGGCAGGGCTGCGTTATGCTATTAGGCATTTCATGCCGAGCGTTTTCCGCCGGCCGACAACGCGTGATCAAGGTGAGGTAGATGGCGAACATGATAGTCAATTCGTCGAACGGACTCGGCGCTGATGCCGTGCATGGCGGTAGCATGGTCGACGCGCGCCATCCCTCTGGCAACCACCACGGCCTCGGCCTGCTCGCGCTCGCCGCCGGCGCATTCGTGCTCGGCGCGGCCGAATTCGTGATGATGGGCATCCTGCCGCAGGCCGCGCAGGCGATGCACGTGAGCATCCCGTTCGCCGGCAATTTCATCTCCGCATATGCGATCGGCGTGTGCGTGGGCACGCTCATCCTCGTGTTCGGGCGCCGGATTCCACCGCGCACCCTCATCATCATCTTCATGATCATCGCGCTCGCCGGCAACGCGCTGAGCGCCGCCGCGGTGAATGCGCCGATGCTCATCGTCGCGCGGTTCATCGCCGGCTTCCCGCATGGCGCGTTCTTCGGCACGGCCACACTGATCGCGAAACTGCTCGCGCAGAAAGGCAAGGAGGCGCGCGCTGTCTCCGCCATGGTCACGGGGCAGACCGTGGCGAACATGCTCGGTGTGCCCGCCGGCACACTGCTCGCCGAACACATGACGTGGCGGCTCGCGTTCTGCCTGCTTGCCGCGATCGCCGCGCTGACCGCGTTGCTGGCGCGCCTGTGGATCCCGTACATTCAGCCGGTGGAGGACGCCGGCCTGCGCGGGCAGTTCCGCTTTTTGCGCAAACCGGGCCCGTGGATGGTGCTGATTGCCGTGTTCGTAGGCAATACCGGCATTTTCTGCTGGTGGAGCTACGTGAGCCCGTGGCTGCAGAAGGTGGGCGGCTGGCCGTCGAACATGGTCTCGGCGATAATGATGCTCGCCGGCTTCGGCATGGTCGTGGGCGGATTGTGCGGCGGGCGCATCGCTGACCATTGGCACCCTGGCGCCACGTCCGCCATGGGGCAGGCGGTCGCCGGCATCGGGCTTCTCGCCGTGTTCCTGGTGCCGGGCTCGCGTTGGAGCACCGCATTGCTGACGTTTGTGATTGCGTTCGGCCTGTTCTTCGTCTCCGCGCCGCAACAGCTACTGATGGCCGAAGCGGGCAAGGGCGGCGGCGAGCTGATCGGTGGCGCCACTGTGCAGATCGCGTTCAACTTCGGCAACGCCGTCGGTTCGTTCGTCGGCGGCGCGGTGCTGAACGCCACCGCGATGAACTACCATTACCCAGCGCTCAGCGGCGTGCCGTTCGCCGCGGTTGCTGTGCTGCTGCTTGTGCTGTACGCGTTGCGGTATGAGCGGGGTTTGCTACAATAATGCGTTGGATCGGCGAACGGCGCCGGTTCTCTGACGACGGTCAAGTACCAGGGACGCGCAAAGACTTGCCATTGGAGGCACGTCATGGCGTGGATTGTTCTTGTTCTGTCTGGTATCTGCGAAGCGGTGTGGGCGGTCGCGCTCGATAAATCGCAAGGATTCACCAAAATCATTCCGGTGATTGTGTTCTTCTGCGGTCTGGCCGCAAGCATGGCTGGACTGTCGTATGCGATGCGCTCGATCAGCGTCGACACCGCCTATGTGATTTGGGTCGGTATCGGGGCCGCGATCACCGTGGTATATGGCATGGTCGTGGGCGAGGAATCCGTGTCGGTGCTCAAGACCCTGTGCCTCATCGGCATGGTCGCGTGCATCGCCAGCCTCAAATTGGCGGACTGACGTGTACCGCCCGCGCGTCTGGCGCACAACTCGCAGTTAGGGGTCTGAACATCGATTTGTGCGGCGGCGGGGGTGCGGGTATCTGCTGAATCGGCCATAGGCGCGGGACGTATGAACAAAAAGTGGCCTGAGCGGTCACTCCGGACCGCTCAGGCCACTATGCTGAGACCCGTGCTCAGGCCTGTGCAACGCGCTGCTCGAGCTGCAGTAGCGCGCGCTTCATCTCGACGCCATACGCATACCCGACGAGATTGCCATTCGCGCCAATCACGCGATGGCACGGCACGATGAACAGGATCGGGTTGCGGTTGTTCGCCGAACCCACAGCGCGCACCGCCTTCGGCCGGCCCACGGCCTCGGCAATCTGCGCGTAGGTGCGTGTCTCGCCGTACGGGATCTGCAGCAGCGCGCGCCACACGGCCTGCTGGAACGGCGTGCCGTACGTGAACGCAATTGGTGTGGTGAACTGCCGCAGATCGCCTGCGAAATACCGCTCCAGCTCGTGGAACGCCAAATCGGTCAGCCCGGTCGGTTCACCCGGGCCATCCGCCGCGTTGTCCGCCTGCGTCACGATGCGCAGCCCGGTGACCGCGCCGTCGTTCCAATCCACGCGGACCGGCCCATATTGGCTTGTGTATACTGCAAATCCCGCCATCACACTCTCCTTACTTATCGGCCCGCGGCAATGCGGGCGCGCCTGCTGCCCATGATTATATGGGCAGCAGGCGCGCGGGGGTAGGGCAACATGCCGGTGCACGTTGTGCTCTGCGCAAGATTTACACAATCCGTGCCGTCATTCGGCGGATGCGACCGCTTGTTCCGCCTCGCCGACGGTGCTCAGCGCATTGAGCGTGCGCGGGTAGCCGATGTACGGCAGGCATTGCAGCACGACTTTGCGCAACAGGTCGGCGCTGTTGCCCACGCCGATGTTCGCCTTCGCGTGTGCGAGCAGCGGCAGCTCCACACCGCGTGCTTCGAGCACCTCGTTCGTGATGCCGAGGAACGGGGCGCACACGGCCGATGCCGAGGTAATCCACCGCCTGATACACGACTTCCTTCACCTGCACCGGCGTGAGCCCCGCGTCGAGTGCGCGTGCCAGCTGGATGCGGAATTCGTCGGTGCCTTGGCAGCCGAGCAGTGTCGCGAGGATCGCGAGATAGCGCGTTTGTGGGTCGAGCGCCGTGTCGGGGTCCTGCGCCACTTCGACATCCGCGAAGTGCAGCATGCGCTCGGCGAAACCCGGGTCGGTGCGGCGCAGATCGTCATTCTGATTCGTCATGATGAGCTTGATTTCTGATTATTGATTACTTGAGCTTCGCGTATTCGGCTTCGTCGACCGGCTCGAGCCCTTCGGTCTGCGCGTAGCCGCGGCCGCCCACGCAGATGAGCATCTGGCCGCCGCCCCGCGTGGCATGGTGGATGTGCCAATGGTTGATGCAGCCCGGTTCGAACGTCACGTTCGCCATGCTCACCTGCTCATTGGAGATCGACGCGAGCCAGCTGCGGCCGGTGAAATACTGTGCGTACGCGCTGTTCGGCTCACCGACCGGGAACATCAAGGACTGTGCGTATGCGGTCGGCACGCCGACCGGGATTGGATATGCGTTCATATGTGCCTCACTTTGTTGGCTGGCTGCCTTGCATTATTGGCCGATTGTTTGTATGCAGCAAATCATGAGAATGCATAGGTTGTATGCGGATTTCGCATATGCAAAAAGCCGGTTGCGCCATGCAAGTTGCGCAGCCGGCTAACCCTTGCCTGGTTTACAGGTTCTTCTCGAAGAACTGTTCAATCGCCTCGAACGGTCCGCTTGGGCGGGCTGATGCATGCCCGACCTGAGACGGCGTTCGGTTTGGCGTGCAACGGCGCTGCGACCGCCCGTTGAGCCCGGTCGCCGAACGGTTCCTCACGCAGATCCGCAGTGCGCGCTGATCACAGATGCGTGATGCACAGCAGCGGCAGGCTGAAGCACACGCAGAACCCGCAGAGGCCGGTCACTGTGGTGACCACGGGGCGGACCAATGATTTCCAGCCGCCCATGCGTCCCTGTCGGCGGTATCTCTTCTCCACTACGGCCGCGCCGATCCAGCATGCCAGACCGGCGACCGTGACGGCGACGAGCAGCCACAGGTTCGTTGCGGAGTGGTTGAGCCATGCGCGGATCGCGTCATTCGGTGCGCCGTCGAACGACGACAGCAGCACCGGCATCACCAGTGCATAGCCGAGAATGAGGAGCGCGGCTTCTGCGATCAGTACCATGCGGTGTGTCTGTTGGTTCTGCTCGTTTGCCATACGTGTGTTCCCTTTCCCTGAATTGGCCGCGTGCAGGCTCAGTCCTCGCCTTGCGCGGCCTTCAGCACGCCGCCCATCTCGCACAGTTCGTCGATTGTGACGAACGAGTATCCCTGCTTCTTCAGGTCGTCGATGATGCCGGGCAGGGCCTGGATGTCCTGCGTACGGTCTCCGCCGCCGTCGTGCATCAGCGCGATCGCGCCGTTGTACGCGTTCTTCATCACCTCGTCGTGGATCGCCTTGGCGCCGGGGCGCTTCCAATCCAAGGTGTCGATCGTCCACAGCACGTTCCGGTCGAGCATCGTGGCGGCGTCCTTCCACTGCTGCACGCCGAACGCGCCGTACGGGGCGCGCAATGTGCGCGTGACGGTGCCGGAGGCTTCCTTGAGGTCGGCGAAGCTCGTGGTGATCTCCTTGCGCAGCTCCTGTGCGGACATGTTGGGCAGGTAGGGGTGCGAGACGCTGTGCGAGGCCACCTGGTGCCCCTCCTTGACCATGCGCTGTTCGAGCGCGGGCATGGCGAGCGCCTCTTCGCCCAGGTCGAAGAACGTGGCCTTCACTTTTTTCTTCTTGAGGATGTCGAGAATCGGCCCGGTGTATTGGCTCGGACCGTCGTCGAAGGTCAGCGCGATGACCTTCTTGCCTTCGGGCTGCGGCGAGAACGACTGCACAGTGAGCTTCTTCATCGGCTCCACCGTGCGCTTCTTGATTTCCTGTTTCGACCGCTTGCCTATCCAGATCTCGTCCGTGCCGTCCTCGCCCTGCTGTGTGACCACTTGGATCGGCCCGTTGTTGAGGTTGATGTCTGTGGTGAACGGCACAGTGCGCTGTTCCACGGTGTGCTCCTCGGTGCGGTCGGTGCCCGGCGTGACCGTCATCGTGGTGGCGCGGGCGAGCGTTGTGCTGCCGTACTCGCTCACGGGGATGGTCGTGCCGTCGAGCTTGACCTGCACGGCGTTGCCGCCGGCCGGTTCGAGCACGTCGCCTTTGAGCGAGACGAGCCTGCCCGGTTTGCGTTGAAAACTGTCATGATCTTTCAGGAACTGCGCAACGGTCGTGTCGGCGCGCGCGTGCAGTTGATCGCCGTCCACGGTGATGCTGACCTGCCGCCAGTGGTTCTGCCACATCCACCAGCCGAATCCCGCGCCTGCCACCACGAGCAACGCCACCGCCACGGTGACGAGCGCTGTGGCCACCGGCCCCATGCCGCGCTTGGCCGTGGCGATGTCCAGTTCCTCGACGTCGCCGGTGTCTGCGGCGTCGGCCGCATCTTCGAGATTCCAATCGTCGTTGGGTCGCGGGTCTGTGCTGTTCATCGTGGTCACAACGCTTTCTTCGTGTGAATTGAGATGCCTGCTGCGGGTATCGGTGGGGTTGGTCTGCTGTAAGCCAGCCTAGCAGAGTCGCCCGTAGACGCACTCTTATATACATGTGCGCGCGCCACTCTTCACAATTGGCGTGATGTAAGCGACAATTCCACGCTCAGGGCGTGTTTTTACGCATGGGCGCCGGTGGCGCGCGGGATAATGGTGCGTATGACTATTGCAACGCCGGAACGATATGCCCAGATGCTCGACGCCGCCCGCCGCGGCGGTTACGCGTACCCCGCGATCAATGTGACAAGCAGCCAGACACTCAATGCGGCTCTGCAGGGGCTCGCGGACGCCGGATCGGACGGCATCATCCAAGTGTCGGTCGGCGGCGCCGCCTATTTCTCCGGCCAGCGTGTGGCGGACCGTGTGACCGGTTCGCTTGCCTTCGCCGCGTTCGCGCACGAGGTGGCGCGCAAATACCCGAACATCACCGTGGCCCTGCACACCGACCACTGCGCCAAGCAGTACCTGGGCGAATGGGTCGAGCCGCTGCTCGACATCGAGATCGACGAAGTCAAGCACGGCCGTGAGCCGATGTTCCAGTCGCACATGTGGGACGGGTCGACCGTGCCGCTGCACGAGAACATCGAGATCGCGCGCCGGCTGCTCGACAAGTCCGTGCAGGCGCACACCGTGCTCGAAATCGAGATCGGCGCGGTGGGTGGCGAAGAGGACGGCCATAGCGCGGAAATCAACGAAAAGCTGTATTCCACGGTCGAAGATGGCGTCGAAGTGGCCAACGCGCTCGGACTGGGCGAGCGCGGCCGGTACATGGCGGCGTTCACGTTCGGCAATGTGCACGGCGCATACAAGCCGGGCGTGGTCAAGCTGCGCCCCGGCCTGCTCCATGAGATCCAGCAAGGCGTGTGGAACGGCGTGCAGAGCGGCACGGTACATGCCGTCCTCGACGCGGACGTGCCCGAAGGTAAGCCGTTCGAGCTCGTGTTCCACGGCGGCTCCGGCTCCACCGCGCAGGAGATCGCCGAAGCCGTCTCGTACGGGGTGGTGAAGATGAACATCGACACCGACACGCAGTACGCGTTCACGCGCGCGGTGGCGGGCCACATGTTCCGCCATTACGATGAGGTGCTCAAGGTCGACGGCGAAGTGGGCAACAAGAAGATGTACGACCCGCGTTCGTGGGGGCGCGAGGCCGAGGATTCAATGGCCGCGCGCGTCGTCGAGACGTGCGAGCAGCTCGGATCGGCCGGCCGCGCGCTCAAGTAGTCGGCCCGGCAGACGCTCCGTCGGCGCGGTTTCGCCCCTCTGGCACCCCCGCCTCTAGCTAAACGGGCAGGGCGTGGGGTAACCTTGCCTCGGCGGGAATACGGCGACCCAGAGGAGCGAACATGCCTGGAATCGTATTGATCGGCGCCCAGTGGGGCGACGAAGGCAAAGGCAAAGCCACCGATCTGATCGGCACCAAGGTGGATTACGTTGCCCGGTTCAATGGCGGCAACAACGCAGGCCACACGGTGGTGGTGGGCGATGAATCGTATGCGCTGCACCTGCTGCCGTCCGGCATCATCAGCCCGCGCGCCACGCCGGTCATCGGCAACGGCGTTGTGGTGGATCCCGAAGTGCTGTTCCAGGAGATCGACGGGCTCGAAAGCCGCGGCATCGATTGCTCGCGTCTGCTCGTGAGCGAATCCGCGCACATCATCGCGCCGTACCACCGCACGATCGACAAGGTCACCGAACGCTTCGCCGGCAAGAAGAAGATCGGCACCACCGGCCGTGGCATCGGCCCGGCCTACGCCGACAAGATCAACCGCGTGGGCATCCGTGTGCACGATCTGTTCAACGAGGAGCATCTGCGCGACAAGGTGTCTAGCTCGCTGCATCAGAAGAACCAGATGCTTGTCAAGCTCTACAACCGCAGGCCCATTGACGTGGACCAGACGGTGGAGGAGCTGCTCGAGCTGGGCAAGCGCCTCAAGCCGTATGTGGCGAACACCTCGCTTGTGCTCAACGACGCCCTCGACGACGGCAAGACCGTGCTGTTCGAAGGCGGTCAGGCCACGATGCTCGACGTGGACCACGGCACCTATCCATTCGTCACGTCGTCGAATCCCACGGCTGGCGGCGCCTGCACCGGCACCGGTGTGGGCCCCACCAAAATCGACCGCGTGATCGGCGTCTCCAAGGCATATGTGACGCGTGTGGGCGAAGGACCGTTCCCCACCGAACTGTTTGACGAGTGGGGCGAGTGGCTGCGCGCGCAAGGCCACGAATACGGTGTGACGACCGGCCGTCCGCGCCGCTGCGGCTGGTTCGATGCGGTGGTCAACCGCTACGCCACGCAGGTCAACGGCTTGACGGACATCGTGCTCACGAAGCTCGACGTGCTCACCGGACTCGACGAGATCCCGATCTGTGTCGCCTACGACGTGGACGGCGTGCGCTACGACGACATGCCGACCGACCAGGCCGCGTTCGCCGCCGCCAAGCCGATTTACGAGACGATGCCCGGCTGGACCGAAGACATCTCGCAGGTGCACAGCTTCGACGAGCTGCCGGCCAACTGCCAGGCCTACGTCAAGTGCCTCGAAGAGCTGTCCAATTGCCGCATCTCGGTCATTGGCACCGGCCCGCAGCGCGACCACATCATCGAGGTCCATTCGCTCATTGACTGACGTCCACCACGTGGTGTGCGCCGTCCGTGGCCTGTCGCAGTGGGCTATCATGGGCGGCACACGCCCAAGCCCAAAGAAGTACCGAGGCGGTGACACCCCACAATGCATACGTACGACGACGGCGGTTCGCGCGGTCAGTCGCTGACGGCACACGCCGAACCAGACAGTGAACCAGCGGCGAACGCGGACTCAGACAACCCGCTGACCCACGATTTCGAGCAGGAGCTGCTGCGCCCGCACCCCACCGGCGCCGCGGCCGCGCGCAAGCCGCCGAGCGTGCCGCTCGCGCCGCTCAAACGCGTGCAGGCCCGGTTCAACCCACTCGCCGACGCCATGGTGTATCTCGTCGTGTTCATCGGCGGTTGTTTCGGCACGGCGCTGCGTTACGGCCTGTGGCTGTGGCTGCCGTACCAAGGCACCACGAACCGCCTGCTGATGGCGTTCCACCCGGCCACGTTCATCGCCAACATGATCGCGACCTTCGTGTTCGCACTGCTGTCCTCATACATGACCCAGGCGATCTGGGTGCGCAAACGTGCGCGGCAACTGATCAGCCGCGGTGTCGGCATGGGCATGTGCGGCGGCTTTTCCACGCTGTCGGCCATGATGATCGAAGACATCACCGCCATGCACAACGGTGGCTATTGGGGATTCTTCCTCTACACCATGCTCACGTTCATCGCGGGCATGGTGGTGGCATGGTTCGGCTCATGGCTCGGCCTGCAGCTCACCCGGAAACGTTCCGCCAGGCAAGCGGTGGCCGACGTGATGCGCATGCAGCCGCGCGCCAAACCGGCAATCGGCGTGCGTGTGCCGACCGACCCGGATGTGGCGGGCGCACGCCTTGCCGACCCGAACGACAAGCTGCAGTCGGCGTCGCTCGCCGCGCTGGCCGCGACGACGCACACCGGCGACCCCGACCCGGACACCGACGAAATTCCCGTGGTGGCCGATCCGATGACGGGGGAGGTGAAGTGATGGGCCAGTTCCTGCTGGTGTGCGCGTGCGGCGGTGTGGGCGCCGTGGCGCGGTTCGTGCTCAACACGTCGATCCAACGCAGCTGGCGCAAGCTCTTCCCGCTCTCCACGTTCATCATCAACGTGCTCGCGTCGCTGCTTGCGGGTGTGGCGGCCGCTGCTTACACATACCAGACGGTGAACTATTACACCTATCTGCTGTTTGTGACCGGCTTCCTCGGCGGCTTCTCGACGTTCTCCACGGCGATCAACGAGATGGTCTCGCTCGCCAAGGGCAAAAAGTTTGTGATGGCGGCTTTCTATTTCGTCGTCACCCTCGTCATCCCGTTCTCCATGGTGATCGTGGGCTGGTGGGTCGGTTCGATGGGGCGCTGAACGCTAGCGTGTCGTGGTGCGTGCTTCGAGCGTGACCGGCACAATCTCGGGTTCTGGCGTCTGCATCATCGGTGATTGTGCATCCCCCGCGAACCGGGTGATTTCCGTTTCGATCCTGCCTGCAAGCGCGTGCGCGATCGCGTCGAAATCCTGACGGACCACGGTCAACGGCAGCCCTGCGCAATCGGCGGCCATCGTGCCGTCGTATGCCACGATCTGCAGTTGCCCAGGCACGGCAATCCCGCGCATCGTCGCCTCCTGCATCGCGAATGCGGCGGCCAAATCTGCGCCGACAAACGCGTCGATGCCCGGGCGGGCGTTGAACACACCATGCACCGCGCGCCGCACGCCGTCAAGGTCGCACACCTCGCCGGACTCGACATACGTGTGCGCGATGCCCGTCTGGGAGAGGCATTTTTCCAGCGTCTGCACGTAGCGCACCGTGGGGAAGGTCGTGTTCGATCCGCTGAGATCGGTGAATTGCGCGCGCGGGCCGCCGACAATCGCGACGTTGCACGCGCCGGTGCTGGCAAGCAGGTCGGCGATCAGCTCGCCGCCGTGCGCGTGGTCCGAGCTCACCTGTGCGATGTGCGCGCCGAGATTGCGGTCGAAGGCGACGATCGGACGCCCGATCGACGTCCAATAGTCGCTGTCATGCGTGGTGTGCGCGGCGACGACGAGCGCGTCGAGGCTGCGCTGACGCAGCATCTCGACGTACTGCGCCTCGCCGCTCGCGGAATCGACGGTCGAGCACAGCATGGTGCGCAGTGAGCGGGCGGCGAACTCGCGCTGCAGATGCGCGGTGAGCGTCGCGAAGAACGGATGCTGGATGGTGGGCACGATGACGCCGACGATGCCGGTCTTGCCGTGATAGAAATTGCGGGCGAGCTCATTGGGCACATAGTTGAGTTCGCGCATCGCCTGCTCGACCTTGTCGCGCATGTCCTGCGACACATAGCCGGTGCCGTTGATGACGAGCGAGACGCTGCTCAACGAGACTCCCGCTTTCTTTGCGACATCGCGCATGCCGACCATATGTGCCTCCTCGCTGTTGTGCTCCGGGGTCGAACCGGTTTTATTGTATGCGCAGCCGCCATGTGCGCCAACCGCCGTCCCGTGTGTGCTTGTGGGCGCGGCGCTTAGCGGCTGTAGGCATCTAGTGGGTAGTTGCCTACAACTGTTTTCCTACTTTGGATTGGCTGTTGGCGTCTATGGGGTAGCGGCATCCGACCATTTATCCGCACCAAGTTGACTGTCGGTGTCTAGTGGGTAGTCATGGTGTGCTGTTTATGCAGAGGGAGGTGGCTGTGGATGTCTAGGGGGTAGCCACGCGCAGCCGTGAAAAAGGAGACGGGTTGCAGAGAGGTGAGGGAAGGTCTGGGTAGGCGGAAGGAGAAGCTGGGTAGGCGGAAGAAGAAGGGGCGAGAAGGAGAAGGGGGAGGGGTATACCTTAGAGGTCCTGCTGTATATCGAACCGGTTCGACACGCTGAGACGAAGATGGTTGCATGGCTGGGGGAACAGTGTGATAATCGCTATCGAACCGGTTCGACACAGTAAGCGTACGGCTCACCGCGCGAAAAAGCGCACCTGTGCTGAATCGGCTCCCGGGCTACCGGGCCGTTTAGTCCCAACGGCGTGATTGATCGACCATAACCGACTCGACGAGGAGGAACTCGTGAAGAACAAAGTACAGCTCATCACCTACGCGGATCGTCTCGGCGACGGCAACCTCGCCTCGCTGACCGACATCCTGCGCACCCGTTTCGACGGTGTCTACGAAGGCGTGCACATCCTGCCGTTCTTCACGCCCTTCGACGGCGCCGACGCCGGCTTCGACCCGATCGACCACACGAAGGTCGATCCGCGGCTCGGCGACTGGGACGACGTCGCCGAACTCGCCAAGACGCATGACATCATGGTCGACGCGATCGTCAACCACATGAGCTGGCAGTCGCGCCAGTTCCAGGACGTGCTCAAGCACGGCGAGGGATCCGAGTACTATCCGATGTTCCTGACGATGAGCTCGGTGTTCCCGGACGGCGCGACCGAGGAGGAGCTCGCCGGCATCTACCGCCCGCGTCCGGGCCTGCCGTTCACGCACTACAGCTTCGCCGGCAAGACGCGCCTCGTCTGGGTCACGTTCACGCCGCAGCAGGTGGACATCGACACCGACTCCGCCAAGGGCTGGGAATACCTGATGTCGATCTTCGACCAGATGAGCAAGTCGCATGTCAAGTACATCCGCCTCGACGCCGTCGGCTACGGCGCGAAGGAGTCCGGCACGAGCTGCTTCATGACGCCGAAGACCTTCCGGCTGATCTCCCGCCTGCGCGAAGAGGCGTCCAAGCGCGGCCTCGAGATCCTCATCGAAGTCCACTCGTACTACAAGAAGCAGGTGGAGATCGCGTCGAAGGTGGACCGCGTCTACGACTTCGCGCTGCCGCCGCTGCTGCTCCACTCGCTGTTCACCGGCGACGTGGACGCGCTCGCGCACTGGACCGAGATCCGCCCGAACAACGCCGTCACCGTCCTCGACACGCACGACGGCATCGGCGTCATCGACATCGGCTCCGACCAGCTCGACCGTTCGCTCAAGGGACTCGTCCCCGACGAGGACGTCGACGCGATGGTCGAGACGATCGCGAGGAACACGCACGGCGAATCGAAGGAGGCGACCGGCGCCGCCGCGTCGAACCTCGACCTCTACCAGGTGAACTCCACCTACTATTCGGCGCTCGGCTGCAACGACCAGCACTACATCGCCGCGCGCGCCGTGCAGTTCTTCCTGCCCGGCGTGCCGCAGGTCTACTACGTCGGCGCGCTCGCCGGAGCCAACGACATGGCGCTGCTCAAGCGCACGAACGTCGGACGCGACATCAACCGCCACTACTACACGACCGCCGAAATCGATGAGAACCTCGAACGCCCGGTCGTGCGGGCGCTCAACGCGCTCGCGCGCTTCCGCAACGAACTGTCGGCCTTCGACGGCGACTTCAGCTACGCGACGAGCGACGACGGCAAGACGATCAGTTTCACGTGGAACGATGACGACACGTCGGCGACGCTGACCTTCACGCCGTCGAAGGGCATCGGCGTCGACAACACGCAGTCGGTGGCGACGCTCGCATGGCAGGACGCCGACGGCGACCACGTCAGCGACGACCTGATCGCGAACCCGCCGGTCGCGCGCAAGCACTGAGCGCAGCCGGACGCAACGGACGACGAAACGGAAAAGAGGAGATCATGGTGGACGAACAGGGAGCCGGCGGCAAGCCGGCCGGCAACGGCTACATCCGTCCGGGCATCGACGACCGACCCGACCTGGACAAGGCACTGAGCGCCGAAGACAAGGAGAACATCGCGCGTCTGGCCGCGCCGATGCCGAAGAAACGCGCCGCCGAAAGCAGCGTCGACGACGAGCAGACGCAGAGCGTCAAGCTCGCCACCGATTCGCAGGTCCCCGGCTCCGGCATGGCCGCGCTCGCCGCCGTCGACACGGCGGTGCCGGACGAGGACTCGGCGTTCATGGACATGCGCGACCCGATGGTGTCGGCCGACGGCCACCGCCCGACGAAGGCGGAGATCGTGCGGCTCGGCGTCGGTTTCACGGTGTCCGCAATCGCCTGCGCAATCCCGTGGGTCGCGCTGAGCACCGTCATCCTGCCGCGCGTGTTCGAGCAGATCGACGCCGGCAGCAAGGTGTTCATGCTCGGCCTCGTCAACTCGATCGGCGCGTTCGTCGCCCTCGTCGCGAACATCGTCTTCGGCACGCTCTCCGACCAGACGCGCTCGCGTTTCGGCAAGCGTACGCCGTGGATCGTGATCGGAGGCCTCATCACCGGCCTGAGCATCGGCGCGGTCGCGTTCACGCGCTCCGAAGCGCTCATCGTGACGCTGTGGTGCGTCGCGCAGATGGGCTACAACATGATGCTCGCGCCGTACGTCGCCGTCATGTCCGACCGCGTCCCCGACAAGGTGCGCGGCACGATCTCCGGATTCTACGGCGCCGGCATCGCCGTCGGACAGACGCTCGGCTCGGTCGTCGGCGCCGCGTTCCTCACGCGCGGCGACGCAGGGCTGTTCCAGGCGTGGATGATGGGTCTCGCCGTCTTCTCGCTCGTCGGCATCTTCGTCGTCGTCGTGTGGCCGCGCGAGAAGTCGAGCAAATTCGAAGCCGACGGCGAGAAGCTGAGTGCGAAGGCGATTCTGCGCAACTTCCGCCCGCCGCGCCACGCGCCCGACTTCTACTACGCGCTCGTCGGCCGCACATTGATGATGGGCGGCTACTGGATGATCACGACCTACCAGCTGTACATCGCACAGGACTACATCTACGCCGGCGACCCGCACGCCACCGACAAGGCCGCCGCGATCATCGCGACGATGGGCGTCATCACGCTCGTCGTGTCGCTGATCGCCGCTGTCACGGCCGGTCCGATCACCGACCGCATCGGCCGCCGCAAGCTGCCGGTCGCGCTCGCGAGCTGCCTGTTCGCCGTTGGCGCCGCGATGCCGCTGCTGTTCCGCTCGCCGATGGGCATGTATCTGTTCGCCGCGATCGCCGGCCTCGGCTACGGCGTCTACAACGCGATCGACCAGGCGCTCAACGTGGCCGTGCTGCCGAATCCGAAGGAGGCGGGCAAGGATCTGGGCATCCTCAACCTCGCGAACACGCTTTCGACGGTCATCGGCACGATGATGACGTCGATCGTCGTCTCGATTGCGAAGTCGGCGATGCACGCGTCCGATACGCCGGCGGCCGCCTATGCGTGGGTGTTCGTCGTCGCGATCGTCATCGTGCTCATCGCGGCCGCGCTCGTCATGCGCATCCGCAACGTCAAGTGACGCTTTCCCTTCATCGTCACATTGCCAAGGCCGGCGACGTTCATGTCGCCGGCCTTTTCTCGTATGCCGATCGCGAGATGCCGCCGCCGTCGCATGGTGTCGCGTCGGCGATGCGTACGCATGACGTCGCCTATGATGGACGTGGGTATCCGGCGGAACGATATGTGGTCTGGCGTTCCGTCTCACGCATGGTGAGGGAGACGTGATGGGCGGCGATGCGATCAACGTGGAGGTCTGCAGCATTCGCGAACTACTGCGCTGCCCGTTGCAGGTGCCTCCCTATCAGCGCCCCTACGTCTGGCAGGCGTCCAACGTGCTCCAGCTGATCGAGGATATCGAGCACTCGGCGCAGGCCGATCCCGCGCCGGATGAATCCCGATATCGCATCGGCACCGTCATCGTCTATCAGAACGAAGACGGGACGTCGCTCGACATCGTCGACGGGCAGCAGCGGGTGATCACGTTGCATCTGATTCTGGCCGTGCTGGGGGAGCGTAAGGATGGTATGCGGCTGGATATGCGCGATGACGAGCAGACTCGCCGGCATCTGTACGAGAACGATCATGCGATACGGCAATTAATGGATTCGTGGGAGGGCGATCGGCGCTCGCAATTTGCGGGTCGCCTGCTCGATGGCTGCGAGGTACTGAAGGTTAGGTCAGACCATCTGTCCGAAGCATTCCAGATGTTCGATTCGCAGAATGCGCGCGGCAAGGAACTCGACCCCACCGATCTGCTCAAGGCGTTCCATCTTCGCCGCATGGATGCCGACGGCGTGGATGAAAGCCGCAAACAACAGCTGGTGCGGCGGTGGGAGCTGCATCAGGATGCTATCCAGCCGCTCTTCGGCACATATCTCTATCGCATCGCATGCTGGAGCCGAGGGGAGAAGACGAAGCCCGGCGGTCTGGATTCGGATTCCATCGCCATGTTCAAAGGCGTCGATCTGCCGGGCCGCGGCAACGAGCGGCAATGCGCGCCGTGGCAGCGCAATTATGTCACGGCCTGGTATGCGAGCAAGGAGCGCGCCGATGACGGGTCGGAGACGTCATATGCGTTCCAGATCGATCAGCCGGTGATCAACGGCGAGGCGTTTTTCTGCTTCGCGGAGCATTATCGGACGCTGCTCCGGCAGCAGCTCATGCATGATGAGGATCCGTGGAAGGAAGCCTGCGCCGATGTCGTGCCCTTTGTGGACGAGTGGCGGTACCGTTACATGACCGAACTCTTCCATACCATCCTGCTATATTACCGGGATCGATTCGGCGATGGCGACGCCGTCGAAGCCGCCAGAATGGCGTTCCTGCATGCCGCGTATATGAGACTCGCCATGCGCTCGTTGCGGTTTGCCACCGTCAACAACTATGCGCTGGGCGCCGATCGATGGTGGCGGAACGCCCGCATATTCGAGATGATCCGCGATGCTGACCGCGGGCGTGATGTGTTGTCCCATATGGCGCGCATTGCTCGAGAGCCTCTTGATGAAGATTCGGACAACGTGAAGCGGCGCTATCAGGAACTGTGGAGCCGCTATATGCGACGCGATTCCAAGTCTCGGGCCGGTGATGGAGGCATGGAAGAAGAGGGGAACATGAAGCGTGGGGAGGAGACCCGATGACGGGCAAGCCGGCGGTACTGAACATCGCTGAACTCTTCGACGAGGGATGCGTATATCGGGTTCCGATCTATCAGCGCGCATATGCGTGGGGCGCTGATGAAATCAAGACGCTGCTCGACGATGTCAGGCGTGCCGACGGCCAGTACTATCTGGGCTCGTTGGTCGTTGCGAGATGCGGCAGTGAGCGGAACAGGACCGTGTACGAGGTCATCGACGGGCAGCAACGTCTGACCACGCTGTATCTGCTGATGGCGGCGCTCTGCCATGACGATGACGATCAAGCCGCCGCTGCGTTGGACGCATGGCATATGCGATTGGAATATGAATGCCGTGCCGAATCATATGGGGCGTTGCTGCAACAGCTGCGTAAGAGCGGCGCGCCCGATCAGCTGGAGGAAGTCGGCGCGCAGGACGGACCTTCCGATCAGGAGACGATGTGCCGCCCATTGCTCGACGGATATCAGATCATCCGTCAGTATTTGGAAGACCGTCAGGAGTTGGAAGACCGTCAGGACTTCGAAGATCCGGAGCGCCAGATAGACCTCGAAAAACTGCGTACCAATGTGAGCATCGTGCGTGACGAATTGCCTTCGGGAACCGACCTCAACCGCTATTTCGAAGTCATGAATACGCGCGGCGTGCAGCTCAGGCCGCAGGATGTCGTCAAGGCGCGCCTCATGAGCGCCGTATCCTCCCCGACCGATCGCGAAACCATCGGCCGCATCTGGGATGTCTGCTCGGATATGGATCACTACATGCAATGCCTCGCGACTCCCGATGAGCGGACGCGATGGTTCGGCGAGGGGTGGACGTCGGCGCCGCCTGCCGATTGGAACCGACTCGTCGGCGAGGCGGCTCCGGACAATGACGGCGGCGACGACGGCAGTGCCGAATTATCCAAGTCATTCGAGGATGTGCTGCAGGAAGCGCTCAGCGAGGAACCGCCGCAAGCGGAACAGCAGGCACAATCGGGTGCCCATTCGGATGACGAAACCGAGCGATACCGTTCCGTCATCAGCTTCCCGGCGTTTCTCATGCATGTGCTGCGCATCTACAGTGGCGACGAGGACGATGCTTCTGGCGACGTCAAGCCAACCTCTCTTGATGATGCGGAATTGCTCAGAGTATTTGACGACAAGGTGGCCAAGATATTTCCGAAAACTTCAGAGAACTCGGAAGACTCAGGGGACTCAGACGACAGTGCATCCGCGGAGGACAACGCGAAACGATTCGCTGCGGCGCTGCTGCGATGCCGTTTCCTGTTCGACAACTACATCGTCAAAACGCATATGGATTCGGCCGTTTCATCCGATGCCACCGAATGGACGCTCAAATGCTGCAGAAAAAACAAGAGCAAGAAGGAGCGGTCATACTACCTTGCCAATGCGTTCTCGGATGAGGTCCAGCAGGAACTGATCATGATCCAGTCCATGTTCCAGGTGACCGAAACGGGCAACAACCACAAGAAGGCATTGTATGCAATGCTGCAATGGTTGTGGGCAAAGGAAACCGTCGATGAATCTGCGTTCCTGCAACACATTCGGGAGTATGCGCGCGGGAGACTTGAGGAGATGCTGAGGCTGAAGGGTACGCCGACGGAAGGGCGCCGGTGGCGGATTCGTGAAGCCGTCAATCAAGGCGTCGGCACCGAGCATTTCATCTTCAACTATCTGAATTATGCGCTGTGGGAGCTGCTCCATCATGCCGATGATTCGCCGCAGGGACAGGACATGTCTGCAGCCGGCATCTTCGGAACCGATGAGCTGCCGGCGGTAGCGTCGGAAGTGCGTACGCGGTGGAATGAATACGCCGAGCAGACCGAACATTCCGGCGAAGGCGCGCAGACTCTTGATTGCAGGCGGTTCCGTTTCCGCTACCGCAATTCCGTGGAACATTTCTCGCCGCAGCATCCTTTAAGCGGTGGCGATGCGCCGCCCAATGTAAACGATTTCGGCAATCTATGTCTGCTGACGGTTCGGGAGAACTCCCGCCGCAACAACCTCGACGCAATGGAGAAGATCAGGCATTTCAATGTGGCCCAGCAAAGCCTGAAATTCCAGTTCATGGTCGGACAGGCGCAGAAGGAGACCACATGGGGCGAGCAGCAGATAAAGGACCAGACCGAGCTGTGGATCCGATTGTTGGACGCGCTGAGCGACGCATCTCATGTCCGGTGAACGACGATCCGTTCTACGCCCCCGAGAACATGCGTCATCTGGAGCGGTCGATTCGCCAGTTGGAGCATGGTGACGTGTCCGAGCGCGAACTTCGGGAGTCGTGACGAATGCGCCGTCGCATATGCGCTCCCGGTGTGTGAATTCGTCTGCGCGCACGGCGGCAACGGGGCCACCGCCGTGCGGCTGCGGTTATCGTTGTGCGTATGAACGATCAGTCACAGTCACATGATGCGAACGACGCCGAGCGCCCCGCGCCGCGTCCGTTCCCGAATTCCGATTACATCCGCCCGGGCATCGACGACCGCCCGGACCTCGACAAGGCGCTATCCGACGAGGACAAGGCGGCCGTCGCGCGCCTCGCCGTGCGCCAGAAGCCGAAGACGCCGCCGGCCGCGGCCGGCCAGCCGGAGGTGCAGGCCGCCGCGATGGGCGCGAACGCTCCCGTCGGGGGTGCCGACGAACCGGTATCCGACCTGGAATCCGCATTCCTCGACATGCGCGACCCGATGATGGACGCGAACGGCTACCGTCCGACGAAGGGGGAGGTGCTGCGCATGAAGGTCGGTTTCATGGGCACGGCGTTCTTCCTCGCGTTCGCGCTCGCCGCGCTCAACATCACGCTCGTGCCGCAGGAACTCGATGCGTTGAGCGGTCCGATAGGTGGTGCCGTCGCGTTGTCGCGAGTGCTCGGCGTCGGCATCCTGTGTTCGCTTGTCGCGACCGTTTTCTTCCTGCCGCTGTCCGACCACACGCGCACACCCTTCGGACGCCGCGCGCCGTGGTTCGCCGCAGGCACGATCGTCGCCGTCGTCTTCGCGTTCTCGCTGAGCGCGTGCCATACGCCGGCCGCCGTCGGCGTCGTCTGGGCGCTGCTGCAGATCGGTCTGGCGGCGATGCTGTGTGCGTTACACGCGTCGATCGGCGAACGTGTACCGGACAAGTTCCGCGACGCCGTCGGCACATGGCGCACCGTCGGTCTACTCGTCGGCCTGGTATTCGGCATCTGGTTCGGCGTACTGATGGCCTCCGCCCCCGCCATCGGCATGGACCTGTGCGCCATCGCTCTGCTCGCCGCCGGCATCGTCGGTTTGCTCGTCATCCCGCGCGAGTCGTCGACCGTCTATTCGCGCGCGAAGCCGATGAAGACCGCCGACCTGCTGGTCACATTGCGCGTCACCCATCCGACGGCCGCATGGCGCACGATCTGCCTGACGCGGCTGTTCGCATCCGCCGGTGTCATGCTCGCGATCGCCTACATCTGGTTTGTCGTGCGCTATCGGCGTGGCGCCGATGCGGGGCTCGACGTGCGCGCGACGATGACGATGGTCGCCATCATGGGACTGCTGGCGTGCGCGATGGCGCTGCTGAGTGAAGGCGTCACCGATCTGCTGCGCGCGTCGCTCGACAACGATCGGCTTGTGCTGATGGTCGGCGTCGCGTTGGCGATCGTGGCAGCCGTCGTGCCGCTCGTCAGCTATACGCCGGTCGGATTGTATGTGTTCGCCGGCATCGGCGGATTCGCGATTCATATGATCGACGACGCGCTGCAGTCGCTTGCCGTGGCTTCGGTGCCGCAGATCGACCGCGCCGCCGAATATCTCGCCGTGTTCAACACGAGCGCGACGGTGGGCCGTCTGCTCGGCGTCATCGTCGGCGGATTCGTCTTCGCCTACGCGGCCGTCTTCTCGTCCGTCTTCCTGTGGGCGGCGATCATGTTCGCGTTCGCCGGCGCGAGCGGCGCCGCGGCGATTGCATATGCCGCCAAACGCTGATGCTCGTTCCGGAGCGACGCATGTCCTCATCCGTCATGATGAGACGGCTATGCGTCGCTTTGTTGTATCTACGACGCTGTGCCTGCGCGCTGGCGAAACGTCTGTGCTGATCGCATTGTGGTGCAATGACATTGACTGCGGTGTCCGGCGTCGATATGCGCAACGTATTGTCTCACAATGTGGACATATGTCCGGAGTGTCTGCGTTCCCGGGGTACCTTCAATGTCAACGCGGCGCTGCTTCGCAGATGCGCCGTACAAGACGATGACGGATACACGGAAAGGAGGCTCGCGATGGATGAGGCCATGGTCGCACGACTGCAGATTGTACGAATTATTATCTCGCCATCGGCGAGCTGATTCGTATATCTGGAATCCAGCCCCGCCGATGGTGGCGGGGACGGATCGTGAACTACCTCGGACCCCGCCATGTGTGCGGGGTTTTTGCGTTTGTGCCCCAATCCATGAACGCAGGCACACTACCAGGAGGTTTTCATGACCGCAGTCGAAACAGAGGCGGAATCCGCCGCAGCCACATTCGCCCGGCCGGCGTCGCGCGCAGCACGCTCGTCGGTGGGCACGATCATCGCCGCATCCATGGTGGGCACGACGATTGAATTCTACGATTTCTACGCGTACGGCACCGCCGCGGCGAACTATTTCCCGCACGTGTTCTTCTCCGACACCACGAACCCCACCGTCGCGCTGCTGCTCTCGCTCGTCACATTTGCCGTCGCGTTCCTCGCGCGGCCGGTCGGTTCGCTCATCTTCGGGCATTTCGGCGACTCGATCGGGCGTAAGGCGACGCTCGTCGTCTCGCTGATGACGATGGGCGTGGCGACGTTCCTCATCGGCTGCCTGCCCGGGTATGACGCATGGGGCGTGTGGGCGGTGCTCGCGCTGTGCGTGTGCCGTTTCGTGCAGGGCATCGGCCTCGGCGGCGAATGGTCGGGCGCGGCGCTCGTCGCGACCGAAAACGCGCCGGCGGACAAGCGTGCGCTGTACGGTTCGTTCCCGGAGCTGGGCGCGCCGATCGGATTCTTCCTGTGCAACGGCACATACGTGCTGCTCGAGATGTTTAATGACGACGCGGCGATGCTCGCGTGGGGGTGGCGCGTGCCGTTCCTGTTGTCGTCGCTGCTCGTGGTCGTCGGTCTGCTTGTGCGTGTGCACATGGAGGAGACGCCCGCGTTCCGGGCCGCGCAGCAGGGCCGGCGTGTCGTCAAGGCGCCGGCCGTCGAGGTGTTCCGCACGAGCTGGCGGCAGGTGCTGCAGGCCACGTTCCTTGTGGCCGTCACGTACACGCTGTTCTACACGCTCGCCACATGGTCGCTCGCGTGGGCCACGAAAAGCGACACACAGGGCGGCGGCGGACTCGGTTTCTCCACCAAGGAATACATGACGATGCTCATGGTCTCCGTATGCGTGTTCGCGGTGTTCATCGTGCTCTCGTGCGTCTTCGCGGACCGGCTGGGGCGCCGCCGCGTGATCATCGGTTCGTCGGTCGCGCTGCTCGTCTTCGCCGCCCTGTTCCCGCTGCTGATGAACCGCAATGTCGTCGGCGTGCACAACACCGCCGCCGCGATGCTGTTCCTGTGCCTCGGTTTTGCGCTCATGGGCATCGCGTTCGGTCCGATCGGGGCGCTGCTGCCCGAGCTGTTCAGCGTCAACGTGCGCTACACCGGCTCCGGCATCGGCTACAATCTCGCGGCGATCGTGGGCGCGGCATTCGTGCCGTCGGTCGCCACTTGGCTCTCGTCGCATTGGGGCGTCGGTTCGGTCGGCCTGTATCTGGGCGTCATGGCGTTGTGCTGCCTTGTGGCGATCCTGACGTGCCATGAGACGAGGGACGTGGATTACATGCAGTGATCCTGAACTACGTGCACTGTTCGCGGCGTTGAGAAAGGAGGTTGTGGCGGCTGCGCGGCCGCGCAGAGAGTGTCCACAATGTGGGCCGATTGTCTTGCTGATTTCAGACAGACGACAGCGGATATGCGCCATTTTCCAAAAGAATCCGTGCATATCCCAAAACGAAGCGTCAATGGTATCCAAAAGATGGACTTGAAGCGGAAGCACCTGCGGATTTCAGTAATATGAGGATTCAGTTTTGGAGACAAAAACTCCAACACGGTGGGAAACTTGCGTACACGGATTGCCGCCCCAAACCATGGTGCGTGCGGTCCATGTAACAGACACACAACAACACAAGCATCGCGGCAGGCTAAGATGCCCGCGCTGCAAACAACAAAGGAGTGCCAATTATGGCAGCACAGATCTGGTACGAAGACGACGGCGATCTCTCGGTTCTCGACGGCAAGAAGGTCGCGATCATCGGTTACGGCTCGCAGGGCCACGCGCATGCGCTCAACCTGCGTGACTCCGGTGTGGACGTCGTTGTCGGCCTGCGTCCGAACTCGAAGTCTGTGGAATTCGCCAAGGAGCAGGGTCTGGAAGTCAAGAGCGTCCCGGAAGCCGCTGCCGAAGCAGATGTGATCATGATCCTGGCTCCTGACCAGTATCAGAAGGGCATCTGGGAGAATGACATCGAGCCGAACATCAAGAAAGGCGCCGCTCTGGCCTTCGCGCACGGCTTCAACATCCACTACGGCTACATCAAGCCGTCCGAGGACCACCCGGTCTTCATGGTCGCCCCGAAGGGCCCGGGCCACATTGTCCGCCGCGAGTATGCGGCCGGCCGCGGCGTCCCGGTCGTGACCGCCGTTGAGCAGGATCCGCGTGGCGACGGCTGGGATCTGGCCCTCGCGTACGCCAAGGCCATCGGTGCCCTGCGCGCCGGCGCCATCAAGACCACCTTCAAGGAAGAGACCGAGACCGATCTCTTCGGTGAGCAGAACGTGCTCCTCGGTGGCGTCAACAAGCTCGTCGAGATGGGCTTCGAGGTCCTCACCGACGCCGGCTACCAGCCGGAGATCGCCTACTTCGAGGTCTGCCACGAGCTCAAGATGATCGTGGACCTGATGAACGAAGGCGGCCTGAACAAGGATCGTTGGAGCTGCTCCGACACCGCCCAGTATGGCGATTACGTCAACACCGTGATCGACGAGCATGTCCGTGAGCGCATGGAGTACCACCTGCAGCGCATCCAGGACGGTTCCTTCGCCCAGGAGTTCATGGACGACCAGGCCGCTGGCGCCCCGAAGTTCAAGCAGCTTCAGGAAGAGTACTCGAACGTCCGCATCGAGGAAGTCGGCCCGAAGCTCCGTGCGATGTTCTCCTGGAACAACGAAGCCGCGAAGGACGCCGACGAGGCCAACTCCTTCACCGGCAAGATCGCCCGCGCCCAGGTCCAGGACGCTGAGTGATTGTGGCCCGGGCCCAACCGGCCGGGTAGCCTGACCTAGGTTTCAAGGTGGGGTGCACAACAACCGTTGTGCACCCCACCTTTGTGTTACGGGTAGTGCTCTTTTCGTTACGGGTAGTGCTCTTTTCGTTACGGGTAGTGCTTTTCCGGGAATCTTCTCCCCATAAACCGCTATTTTCCAACGATTCTACTTGGCGCTTGCCAGCAGAAGCACTGTAATGTGTCGAGACATAGTTGACGTATGTCTCGACACATGCTTTACATGTGGCCGGCGTGGCGGTTGATGTGTTGCCGGCGCTTGGTCGTCGTGTCGGTGGTTTTCCGCTGGTAGTGGTTGTTGGTGTCGAATGGCCGCTCGTGGATGATCTCGCCGGTCCCGGTGTCGATGACGGTCGCGTTGCCGTCGATGACCATGGTCTCCACTTGGATGCCGGCGTAT
>SKEZ01000478.1_pt1 | contig 27538 bp, 27 predicted proteins | sample 4843881 | NCBI WGS metagenome assembly SKEZ01 (sample SAMN11008796, study PRJNA524170) | human gut metagenome | isolation source: fecal sample from pouch patient p1, p46 | place: Israel: Tel-Aviv | reverse complement strand
CCTCCGCCGCCGGTTCCGCGGACACCTCCGCCACGGCGGCCTGAGCCAGATCCAGGCCCGTCTCCAGGCGCGGATCGTCGGGATCGGTGCCGAGCGCATCGGTGACCGACAGGTCGGCAGGCTCGAGACGGTCCTTCCACGGCACCCATTCCGGCGGGCGCAGCGCGGCATCGGTGGGAATCAGGGACGATTCGTTCACCGTCCAGCGCTCCGCCTCGACGTCGTGGTACAACGTGATCGTCCACTGCCACCCCTCATACCCCTTGGTGGCGCAGACGAAACGGAAATCCGTCACATGGTCGTCAAGTTCGATCGCCTCGACGAAATCGCCGACCTGATCGGGCGCATCCGCCACGTCAAGGGCGACCGCCCGTGCGATCGATACGGGATCCAGTGTCGTTTCGGGCATATATCTCAGTCCTGTACGTCAAAGTTGTCGGCCACCGCGCGCAGCAGCGTGGCCAGCTTCTTGCTGTCGGCCTGCGAAGGGTAGTGGTGGCGGCGCAGGCCGTTGCCCGCGGAGTCCAGCAGCTTGATCAGATCCTCCACGATGGCCGCCATGTCGTCGGGCTTCGGCCTCGTGGCCTTGACCATCGACGGGGCGCTCTCGATAAGGCGGACACCCATCGCCTGGGGCCCCTTGCGGCCGTCGACGACGGAATACTCGACCTTGGCCCCCTTGCGCAGGGTGGTCACGCCATCCGGCAAGGCGACGGCGGGAAGAAACACGTCCGCGCCGGCCTCGTTCGTGATGAAGCCGTATCCCTTGTTCGCATCAAACCAACGCACACGTCCGCTGGGCATCTGAATCACACCTCACTACTGCATCGCAGGCCAATCGCCTATCCGAATCAACCAAATTATCAGTTTACCCCAAGGTCTGTTCAGACCTGCTTGGTTTTCTTGTCGGGCTTAGGGATTTTCCGATCGGTCTTGCTCGTGCGGTTCCTGCGATCCGCGCCGTCCGCGGCCGTCACGACATGCGGTTCGACGGGGGCGATTGGCAGCACGACGGTGAGGGTCAGCCCCCCGCCATCGGTGCCGGTGGCGCAGATGAAGCCGCGGTGGGCCTTGACCACCGACTGCGCGATCGCCATGCCGAGGCCGGTGCCGCCCTTCTCCCTCGCGCGCGAGGGATCGGCGGTGTAGAACCGCTCGAAGATCTGCGAGCGCGACTCGGCCGGCACGCCGGGCCCGTGGTCGGAGAACCGCACGATCGCGTAGTTCATGCCGACCTGCATGGACTGGCCGACCTCGATGGCCTCGATGAGGTGGCGCATCGACGTCTCGGTGGCGGGCATGCGCGACAGCGATTCGGGGCTGATCGACGCGGGCATCACGCTGACCGACACCTCCACCGGCGAGTCGGCCGGCGTGTAGCGGTGGATGTTGCCGACGATGTTGGTGATCACCTGCCGCAGGCGCGATCCGTCGCCGGTGAGCGTCACCTGGGGCATGTCCCCGGGCGCGAACACGAAGCGTGAGGGCAGGTCGCCCTCGGCCGGCCGCAACTCGAGCACGCCCTCGCTGATGCCGCGTTCGGGGTCGAGCGCGTGCAGGTCGTCGGAGGCGTCGGAGATCAGCGAGGTCAGGGGCACCTGCTGGGTGATGTCGATGCCGCGGCCCTCGTCGAGGCGGGCCAGCGACAGCAGGTCCTCGACGAGCACGGTCATGCGGGTGCTCGAAGCCTCGATGTGCTCGATCGACTCGTCGGCGCGCTCGAGCGCCCCCGGGAAATCGCGCTGCATCTTGTACAGCTCCGCATAGCCGTGGATGGCGGCCAGCGGGGTGCGCAGCTCGTGGCTGGCGTCGGAGACGAACCGCTTCATCTTGTCGGTGGTCTCCTGCTGTTCGTGGAAGCTCTGCTCGATGCGCGCCAGCATCGCGTTCAGCGAGGCCGACAGCGAGCCGACCTCGGTGTTTTCCGGCGCGCTCGGCACGCGCTGGCTCAGGTCGCCGGCGGCGATCTTCGCCGCGGTCTTTTCGATGCGCTTGAGCGGGGCGAGCGTGGCCTGCACGACGATCGTGCCGATCACGCCGCCGAGCAGCACGATGGCGATGCCGAGCATCGTGCAATACCGGGTGAGCGTGTCCGCGGTGTCGATGACGTCGCTCAGCGACAGGCCGATGAACGCGTAGCCGTTCGGATTGTTGTCCTTGTCGACCAGCTTCAGCGCCAGAACGCGCCAGGGCGAGCGCGCGGACGCCACCGCGGCGTGGTCGGCGTTGGGCGATGTGGTCTTCACCAGTGCCGTGGTGGTGAACGGCACGCCAAGCTCCACCGATCCCATGGATCCGTCGGCCGGCAGCACCGGCTCGGAGGTCACGCCGTCCTGGATGACGATGGCCGGCAGCGGGGTGCGGTAGACCTTGTAGTTCAGATCACGGATCTGCAGGTAGTACTCGTTCAGGCCAAGCGAGGCCTGGCTGTTGTTGTCGGCCTGCTGCAGCAGCTCGCTGCCGTTGACCACCAGCACGCGCTGCTGGATCAGCTGTTTGTCCACCTTTTCGAGCAGATAGTTGCCGACCAGCTGGCGGATCGAGAACGACAGGCCGAAGGATCCGATGGTGAGCAGCACGACGATGCACGCCACCAGCTTGGTGCTCAGCGGAATCGCGTCCACGCGGCGGCGCACATGGCTGGAGAACCACGACGGTTTGGCTTCGGGGGCGGCGGGCTGCGGCGAGCCCTGCGCCGGCTGGGGCGCTTGCTGCGCCTGCTGCTCCGACTGCGTCTCCTGTGCTCCGGCCGCCTGCCCCGGGTTCGGCGCGGCGCCGTTCGGGGACGGATTGCCCATGCCGGTCATGCGCCCTGTGCGGCCCGCGGCTCGCGGATCATGTATCCGATGCCGCGCTTGGTTTCGATCAGCGGGGTCACCTTGCGCTTGCCGCCGTTGCCGTCATCGACCTCGATGCCGTCGACCTTCTTGCGCAGGTAGGAGATGTAGGATTCGACGATCGCCGCGTCGCCGCCCCAGTCGTACTGCCAGACGTGGTCGAGGATCTGCGCCTTGGAGAGCACGCGGCCCTCGTTGTCCATCAGGTAGCGCAGCAGCTTGTATTCGGTGGGGCTCAGATCGATCGGCTGGCCGGCGCGGGAGACGTCGTGGGAGTCCTCGTTGATCTCGAGATCGCCGACGCGGATGACCGGGTCGTCCTCGACCTGTTCGCGGGTGCGGCGCAGGATCGCGCGGATGCGGGCGACGACCTCCTCGAGGCTGAACGGCTTGGTGACGTAGTCGTCGCCGCCGACGGTCAGGCCCATCACCTTGTCCTGCGTATCGTCGCGGGCGGTGAGGAAGAGCACCGGCGCATCGACGCCTTCCTGGCGGATGCGGCGGGTGACGGTGAATCCGTCGATGTCCGGGAGCATGACGTCCAGCACGATCAGGTCGGGCTGGGTCTTTTCGATCACCTCGATGGCCTCGGAGCCGGAAGCCGCGGTGGCCACCTCGAAACCCGCGAAGTGCAGGGATGCGACGAGCAGTTCCCGGATGGAGGGTTCGTCGTCGACGACAACAATCGATGCTTCAATAGACTTACTCATGGCTCCCAGCATGTCCCGGCTGTCTGAGGGTTTCCTGAATACCGACTGAATCTTACGGAACAATCACGCCGGAGCCGTCCGGCTGGTCCGGTTCCGGCGCCGGGACGGCGGTTTCGGGGTGTTCTGGGGTTTCGCCGGCCGGCGTAACGGACCAAGGAACCTGCGCGTCCGGCGCGGCGTCGGCTGCGGATTCATCGGCGATGGGAGCGGCTGCAGGAGCAGCGGCGGAATCGGAGGAGGTGTCGGCCGGCGCGGATGCACGCCCCTTGGCGGACGGCGCCTTGTGGCGGCGGCGAGCCTTGCCCTTCCGGGCCTTCTTCTTGCGATGGCTGCGGATGATCGCGGTCACCACGATGATCACCACAAGCACCGCGAGCACCGCGACCATCACCACGATGCCGACGGTCACGGTGGACGACGACGTCGAGGTCTGCTTCACCTTGGCGATCTCGTCCATCATCGCCGTGGCCGCCCCGGCCCAGTCGGGCGTGTCCTTGAGCAGCGGGTCGGTGGCCACCTTCGACAGGTCGTCGACGGTCTGCTGCTTCTTCAGCCACTCGTCGGAGTTCGACGAGACGGCGACCACCAGATTGCCGTCCTCCGAGGCCACCGCCATCATCACGGTGTTGTGCTCGGGCTTGAGCGCCTCGAGCACGTCGCTGGCCCACTTGGCCGGCTTGTCCGTGGTGCCGAAGGAAGGAATGTACATGAGCTTGACCGTCACGCCGGTGTCCTGCTTGGTCTTCTTGATGGCATCGGTGACGGCCGACAGGTCGGCGCCCAGCAGATTGTTGGTGTCCGTGATGTCGTCGGTGAAGGTGGAGGTCCCCTGATCCGTGACGCTGGAATCGCCGGACGAGCCGGTGCCCGATCCGTCGTCGGCCAGCGCCATCGGAGCATACGCGCCCCCGAACGCCACCGCCAGCACCATCGCACACACTGCAAGCACTGGCAACACGCCGTGCCGCAAACCTTCGACCACAGAGGCCGATTTTCCGTATCCGTTCTCGCGATCTGTCATATCGTCCACCTTAGCGGTCGGCTTCGCCAAGAGGTCCGCCGCCGGCACAACCGCACAACATCACCTTGGAAAGGAACGATCATGCCGCAGTATCAAGTGGATTCCGAGCAGATCCAGTCCTCATCGGCAGCCGTCAACGCCTCCGTCGCCGCCATCAGGCAGGCGGTGAACGGCATGTACGCGAATCTCAACGCCCTGCAGGGCGTGTGGCGCGGCTCGGCCGCCACGCAGTTCGCCTCGGTGGCCGAACAATGGCGCGCCGCGCAGCAGCAGATGGAGGCCTCGCTCGAGTCCATCCAGCGCGCGCTCGCCTCGGCCTCCACCCTCTACGCCGACGCCGAAGCCCAGGCCTCCCGCCTGTTCGCCGGCTAGCGCCGCGAATGCTGGCTCCCCTCAGCGAGGGGAGCCAGCACCATTGGTTCTGTACCACAATCACGATACTAACGTTTGACGTTACTAACGGAATGCGATACTATCATGTCCATAACCACACGAGACAAGGCCTTGAATGATTTCCTGTACGGCGGCCCCTACCCGCCGGGATATCCGACCGGTTGCGAGCGGCAACTCGCCCGCCGCCTTCAAATGCTCAAGGCGGCACATTCGCTCCGCGATCTCAAGGTTCCACCGGGCAACATGCTCGAACGCCTCAAAGGAGATCTGGCAGGTTACTGGAGCATCCGGGTGAACAGGCAATATCGCCTTGTCTTTCGATGGAACGACGAAACCAAGGAGGCGTATGATGTCCGATTCGACGACTACCACAGCTAACCCGTATGTCAGTGCACCCGGGGAGATTCTCAAGGAAGAGTTCTTGGAGCCGATGCACATCAGCAACTATCGCCTTGCCAAAGCCATCGGCGTATCCGAAACGGCGGTCGGAGAAATCATCAACGGACGCCGCCGCATTTCCACGGCTATGGCGCATAGGCTCGCGAAGGCATTTGACATGACCCCCGAATTCTGGATGAACCTGCAACGCGACTACGACATTTTTACTTTTGATTCCGGGAGCATCGGCGACATCACGCCTCTGATCGGGAACCGGACGCGCGACTAATGATGGAGATGCCGTGAAGGCGCCCGAAGTGCGGCGACACTCCCCCGTACGCTGCTCGCACCGTGATATATTGAGCCATAGTCGTACGACTGGCCCCTTCAGGCTCTCCGATTGTCAGCGTCTGGCGCCGCGATAAGCGCCACAGGCGCCGCATGCCGCGGCGCGGGTAGAGAAGGGAGCCAGTACCATGCGTATCGTCAATGACAAATTTATTTTTCCGCTCTTTTTCCTGATCGACACTTCCCAGTCCATGGGCTGGCCGGCCGATAACACCGACTCCTCAAAGACCAGCGCGACGCGCATCGACGCCGCGAACCAACTGCTGCCCGCCATCATCGACATCTGCGACTCCAAGCCGACACTGCAGAGCCGCATCCGCTTGGAGTTGATCCCTTTCAATGAGACGGCGGAAGTCGCCATCCCTTTGTGCAAATATCAGGAATTCACTCGGTACAAGAACTATCGTTTCGATACCAACTGGCAGACGCGTTACAGCGAAGCCTTCCACCTGCTGTACGACGAACTCAAGCATCGTATGGACAATCTGCAGCGAGAGGCTTCGCTGGCTGAGATTCAGGTGAACACGCCGGTCGTGTTCTTCCTGACCGACGGCAAGCCCGAAGGTGACGATGACGAACGCATCAACGAATGGTGGAGCAAAATCTCGGCCGACGATTTCGAACACCGGCCGAATTTCATCAGCATCGGCGTCTGCCAGGAAGCCGAAGGAAAGTTGTCGAAATACCAGTGCGGCAACCATGGCAACTACTACATCGATTCCGATCCTTCGAGATCCATCGCCATGATCGAAAAGTTCATCGATGCGGTGCAGTATTCGATATCGTCGATCAAGTCCGGTGCCGGCACGCTTGACGACGCATTCTTCCGTGACTTCGATGAGAGGATGAGGCGCACCGGCGATCCCGACGATCTGCTGGCAGACCTGTGACGATGACGCCGAACGATCCCCGTACTGAGTTTTCCCCGCAAGAAGGCGGCGATCTCTCAAGGGTCTACCGTGTCCTCATCCGCATTCGGGAGTTTTTCTTCCGCCGTTCCGGCATCATCTTCGTAAGGAGCGAATATATGGTCGCACCAGCGCAGCATATCGCACCGAAGGCTGGCGCCACGTCGCTGCTCCCCTCATCCCCGGACACCACGCCGACCGACCGGGTTGACGCTGCGCCGGTTGAGGGTGCCGCGCAATCCGCTACCGAGGAGCCCACGTCTAACGGTCCCTCGACGTCCGCTCCGGAACCGCAGGCCACGGACTCCGCCGTGGACGAGGACCCCACACGGCCCATCGTCGTCCAGACTGGCCCCGGCACCGCTTCCCCGGACACCGTTCCCACATCTGCCGTACCGTCGCCATCCGCGTCCGAACAGGCTCCGATCGACGCCGCCACGGAATCCGTGCCGGAGCGTATCACCCCCAACCATGCCGCAGATAATGCCGAGCCTCAGCCACCGGCGAACGACGCTCAGCCGGCCCCGACACCGCCGGCCGCTGATTCCTCCTCGGCTGACGATATGGTCCCTGCAGACAACGGCGACACGCAGTCCACGGTGTCGGCACCGTCCGAGGAATTTCCATCTCCGGAAGATTCCGCGACTCCGGCGCCACGCCAGGCTTCCCCGGCCACGCCGTCAACACCAGCCGAAGATGCACCCATTCGGCACGTTGATACCCTCTCCTCAGCATGGCTCGGCCAATACTTGAGGACCGTGGACTCCGGATGGCGGCGCGGCGTGACGAATATCGGCGAAGCCGATCTGCCCGAAGCACCGCTGTTCGCCGCCGATGAGAACCAGCAGCTGACGTGCGCGTCCTCCGTGGCGGATGTGGTCTCGCACCAAGGCCTGCTCGTCGGATTCGCCTCCACACGTGGGCTTCACCACCAATCGGACTCTCCCGGCGCGCAGCCCAGCGTGCGCGAGGATGCAGTGGCGTGCGGCACCGCCGCCGAAGGACGTTACATCGTAGGTGCCATCGCCGACGGTGTATCCGCCGCACGGTATTCGCGCTACGGCGCGCAGTTGGCCGTGAAAAGCGCCATCAAGGAGACCCGGCGCCAGCTCGAAGCGTTGACTCCGGGCGAGGCCGAGTGGCAACGGCATCTCGATTTCAGCCAAGTCACCGCATACGTCTGCGCGAGCATGCGGAACTATTGCAGCAAGCTGGGATACGGTCGGGATGGCAAACCGATGCTCAGCGACGACGAGATTGCCGGCGGCATACTGGGCACGACATGCGAGGTACTGGTGGTACGCGCCGCCGACCATGCCGGCGGCGACGCCCCGTCCACAGGTGAGCCGGAACCGACTGAATACGTCCGGGCGATGTTGGCCGGTGACGGCAGCGGATTCATCCTGCACTCCGGTGCCAACTACTCCGAAGATCCAACGGCTGCAGATCGGGTGGAATCCCTGAGCACGGTGCGTTTCAGGAACGGTCTCTATGCCGATTCCAACCGCGTGGTCGCGCTGCCTTCCGTACGGCATGACGACTATTCGATCGTCAGGGCCGGCCACGAGCACCATGGCGATTATCCGATCGTCGAATCCGGTCGCTTGCAGCGCGGCGACTGCATCATGATCACCACCGACGGCATCGGCAAGGATATGGACAAGCATCCGCAGGTCCGTGGCTACTGCGTCAAGGAGCTGGCCGGGCGCAACGTGGACAATCCCATCACCGAATGGGAGCTGCTGCGCGTCATCCAGTATCTGTTCCCTGATTCCGACGACGATAGGACGGTGCTTGCGGTATGGCGCTGAGTGTTGATCTCGCTGATGTCAAAAGTCATATTGTGGCGGAAAAACCCGGGGGCGATGAGGGTAGAATATTCCAACTCAATGACGTCTCAAATCTTCCTCTGTATGGCAGCGGTGACTCGAGTTCCCGTGCCATCGCCCAAAAGCGCTTGCAGGGGAATATCATGTACAAGCATTACAAGCGGCAGCTTCCTACTGCTGTCTGCCATCTCCAGCATCTGATCGATCTGTATGACGAGCTCGACCCCAAGATGCGAGGGTATCTGGATCTGCTGTGCGCATGGCCCATCGTCACCGTCCGCAAAGGGGCGGACTGTACGGGATTCCTGATGAGGGACATGAACATGCAGCGCAACAAGCAGCCGGCCGTCAACGAGGTGTGGCAATCCCGCGAATGCATCACCTGCGGGCAGCTGACCACCTGGCTGCAGGACGAGCACACGCTCATGACCATGGGTTCGCCGCGTATCCCCTTCACTGACAAGGGCCGAATCACCTTTGCCACGAATCTGCTGCAATACTATACCTTTATCCACGCGCTGGGACTGGTCGTCGGCGATATCAGCGATACCAATGTCCTCGCCTATGTGCCCGTTCCCGAACGCCAACCGAAGGAATGCCTACCGCGCCTGATCGAGGTGGAAACCTATCGCTTCGAGCATTCCCTGCCGCCGGCGCCGCAAAATGACAGTCCGAATTTCATTCCCCCCGAGCACAGCATCGAAATCTCGGACGACACGGCCGTCGACAGCTATGCAAATGCGCATGATCAAGCACGCGCCGCCATGCAGACGAAGGCCACGGACGTGTACAAGGCAGCCCTGATCATCCTGCGCCTGTTCGACGACGAACCCGGGGACGAGGCGAGCGCCAACCGGTACTATGAAAAGCCCGGTGAGCGCTATGCGCTTCACCGGCATATCAGCGATCGTCTCAATCCACGGATCGCCGATGCGCTGCTCGCGGCGTTGTCGGAGTCCCCGGCGGATCGTCCGGCAATGAAGGAACTGTCCGAGCTGTTCACCTCGTTCATCAGGCACGAGGCGCGCGCATGAGTGTGGTTGCTAGCACGGTGTCGTCCGTGTGGGTGGTGTTGTTCGATGACCCCCAGGACTTGGACTCGCCGTCCGTCAAACAACGCTTCGAGGAACTGATCCGCACCACCCTAGCCCCCAAGGACCTCATCACCGCGCTCTACATCACCAACAGCACGGCGCATACGATCATCCCCGGAGCGCCGGCAAGCATCTTCTTCAGCGACTGGAACCGACTGTCCCCCGAACAACTGGCCACACCGCAACGCATGTACGACGGCAGCCACCCGGCCGCACCCGAATGCCAGGCCATATGGTACGCCGTCGCCCAAAACCGCCTGCTGCTGGGCGACGACTCGGACGACATCCCCGTGACCATCCTGTCACTGTGCCACAAGACCCACCCACAGGCCGACACGGCGATCAACGCCATACCCGGACCAATCAAACAACTCACCGACACCACAACGTCCGCACCGACGACCGACGACTCGTCCGCACAGCAGTTCGCCTACACCGCATACAGCGTACAGCCATCGCAGCCGACCGCACCGCCTTCTTCCCGGCCCGATTCCGATGCAGCCAAAGACAAAGCCCAGGCCGAGGCACTGCAGACCAGCATGAATCAGCTGCAGGAGCTGCTGGGCATGTCTCGCGATGATGCCGCACAGGTGCTTGGCGTCACCCCGAAGGTCCCGTCGGCAAACGCCGCGCGACGATCCACAACGTCACCGTCCGCGGCGGCATCCGCATCGTCCACGATCCGCCGGCCGCACGTCTCCCCCATCAAGCCGGCGGCATCCCGCAAGCAGTCAACCGCCGTTGCGAAGCAGCCGCCCAGCAACACCGTAGCGGCCCTGCTGGCGATCTTCAGCCTATTGGCTCTGACAGCCGCACTGGGTGTGCAGCATCTGACCGAACTGGGCATCAGCTCATGGCCGGGATTCCTCAACCCGCTGATGGGGGCAGTGAGCGGCGAGCCGTTCCCGGCAATTCTGACCGCCGCCTTCCTCAATCTGATGCTGCTGGTCATCACCGGATTGCCCCGGCACACCTGGTCCCGAGTCACGACGGTGCTGGCCGCGGATGCCCTGTATCTGGTGGCCGGCAATATACGGGAACTCACGGCGATGAATCATACGATCGATATCCAGATTCTCGTCGGCCCGGCCCTACTCGTATTCCTCACACTCGGCATCCTGTTACGGCCTTGGTTCGGCCGTCAAGCCACGCCGTACCGTATTTCGGCCACAAGTCTTCGGCGCAAGCGTATCCGCATGGGTTTAACCGGCGCCATCTCGTGGGCGGTGATCTGCATGGCCGGACTGCCTCCCGTTATCCTGACACGGTCGATGCTGATGTGGAGTACCGCCGCGGACAATACGGCGCAGTATGGGCTCATGGAGTTGTACGGGCATCTCATCTTCACGCGCGAGTGGTGGGTCGGCGTACTGCTGCTGCTCATCGTGGCGATCCTCTACGTGCTGGTCGCTCTGGCCGTGTCTGGTCTGACCTATCGTGGCAACGACTTGGCCCATGTCATCCTCGGCGGTATCGCAGTCTTCGGCATCGCTATCGGACTGCCGATCCTAGCCCAAATCCTGATGAGGTGAACGCATGAGTATAACGATTCTGCAACCCGGCACGCAGGTGGTCCTGCGCAATACCGGCATGAAGGCGCACCGCTCGTCGGTGCGGGTGCTCGGCGTTCTCGGCGAGGACGAACGCGCGTGGCATGCCGCCGCCCGTACCGAGGACGGTGAGCAGGTTGGTCTGACGTTGTTCCGGTCGTCGGTTATCCATGCTCCCCAGGAACGCCGCGTCGCATACCGCAACATCGAACGGGCCACGCGCGAGGCGACCTCCCGCTTCGGCCTACACCCGAGAGATCTGACCCGCGTGGCGCCGAACGGCGGATTCGGTTGCGTCACCGAGCCCTTCCAGCCGGACCGGTCCGGAACGCTGGGCGACCTGGTGCAACTGCCCCGGCGCTTCGATTCCCCGGATGCCCTGGTCACCGCCGCCTTGGAACTGAGCCGCATGCCCAACATACTCGACACGCCCGGAAACCGCCGAGCCGCGATCGACCCATCGACCGGAAAGGTCAGTATGGCCGACATGGTGCCATCCGGTGCCCGGCCGTCCCTGATGGATGCGGTCAGCCCGCCACATTGGCAGCTGCCGACCCTGACCGACGGTGACGAGGCCATGCACGATGCGATGCTGCGCTACGTGCTGGCGAACTGTCTGCTGCTCCTGTTCGTCTCCGGCTGGGCCGCCCTACCCCGGTGCGCGTCGGCGGACCCGGCGGGGGATCTTCGCAACGGCAAAGCTTCCGGACCGACCTGGGACGCCATACCCCGGTTCGTACGCGACGCCTTCGCTCCTCTGACCGACACCGGCAAGTCCCTGCGGTTCGGCGGCATACCCCGGCAATACGCACCGGACTGGGAGCATCTGATCGGCCGCCTGCGCACGCATATCATCGCGTGCGGATCCTGCGGCAACCGCATATTCAAGGATGGCGACGCCCCCTACGGCACATGCCCCGTCTGCGCCGCATCCGTATAGGATACCTGCAAACCATAGATCACCCATCGAGGACACATCATGGAACACCCATCACTACCCGCCACACTGAACGTCGCCATCATCAGCACGCCGGACATGGCCAACTATTTTGCCGATCCCCTGAGAGACCCGATAGCGCTGTGGAATCGCACACGCACACCGAGCATACCGATGCTGCGCGTGATAGCGCCGTCCGAGGACGTCACCGGCGCGGACATCGTTCTGGCCATGTTCGGCATGCGCGCCGACCGCGAAGGCGAACCGTTCACGCAGTCGGCCGCGGCTCACGCGCTGGACAAGGCCTCGGCCGCTGGCGTGGTCTGCGGGGCGTTCTTCTACTACGAGTCCTCGTCGAACGCAAAGACGGCCGCGCACAGCGGTCTGACCACGGAGCAGGAGCTGGAGGACCAGCTGGCTTACAAACAACAGTTGCGCGACGCTGGAATACCGATCGGAACCTTCGGTCTGAGCACCGGCGCATCCACTTGGCGGAAAGCTCTGAGCGAGCTCGTGCTGCGTATCAAGCCGAAGCAGCAGCCCGATCGCGTCGTGAGGAACACAACGCCTACGGGCCGCGCCACCCAGGACACGACCGGCACGACAGCACACGCTACGCAACAGGCCGGAGGCCAGACGGCTGCGCCGAAACCCGTGTCCACCCCGAAGTCAACTTCGACGGCGCCAACGCAGAAGCCGGTTTCGGCTTCCGTTCCGCCGAAACCGAAGCAGCCGGTCGCGTCGAAACCGACGCAGACGCCTGCTCCTGCACCAAAACCCACTCCGGCGACACCGGCTCCGAAATCGAAGCCCGCCCCTGTTCCGCCGAAGCCGAAGCCAACGCCGAAGCCCGCTCCCCGAAAGCCGGACGATCCGCCGACCCGCGACAGGCTGGTCGAGATCCTGCGCAAGGCGCAGGTCGACCTGACGGGGCCGATTCCCCTCGATACGGTTATGGATGCGCTGTCCCGCAACGGCGTTCGCCCTCCGACCACGCTTCCCGCACGGCTGGCATGGCTGGACGTGATGGCCGCCCGGCCGGATTCGGGCATCATCGTGCGCGACGACGCCGGTCAATCATCCATACTGATATACGACGCCGATGCAACGGGCACGGATCGGTATCGCGGCAAGCCCGATCTCACGACTGACGCCACACCAGCTCAGGCTCCGGCGCCGGCTCCAACCCCCAAGCCCGCATCCACTCCGGCACCAACCCAGGCACCGGCATCTACGCCGGTATCAGCACCAGCTCCCGCATTGGCGCCGGCCACCAAGACCAAACCGGTTTCCGCTCCGGCACCAACGCCGGCCCCGGCCCCCGATCCTTCGACGTTGGTGCGCTTGCCGTGGAACCCGGCCCTGTACCGCGGCAAGGGCAGCCTGATCGAGCAATGGGACGACAAGCAGCTCAAGCAGCTCCATCTGAGCCCCCTGCCCGACGACCAATACGACAAGGTTCCCGGTCAGGATGCCCTGCTGTCCGAGGTACGATTGACGCCTGCCGTGGTCGCCGAATTGCAGCGTTGCCTGGTTCCGGCGACCCCGGCCCCGTCGATGCTCGCGTCGGCGTGGTCCGGAGCATGCGCCTCGCGGGCGCTGTATCTCGACAAGGAGCAGCGCGTCGCGTTCCCCATCGACAGCCCCGACATGCGCGATTCCCGCTACCGCATCGGGTTCATCAAGCGGACGGCGGATGGCACGTCACCGTCATGGGAACTCGCCGCCGTAAACGATGGCGACATGTACCCCACTCCCGTGCGCCAATTGGATCATTTCGCCCGGATCGGCCTGTACGACAACAAGACCCATCGATCGGGGAAAAAGGTCGAGGCACTCAGTCGCCTGGCCGAGTACGCCCTGCCGGAGCACTGGCAGCTTGACCGGAAGGACAACAAGAAGGTCTACAACATTCTGGATGGTTACCTTTCATCGACCCTGTGCCGGGCCAAGCGCGAGAACAAGCTGCTGATCAGCCGTGACGGCGATCGCTGGCTGGCGGCGTTCAATACCGGCCTGTACACGCGCGTCGGCAAGCAGCCCATCATCGCCTGTTTCGAGCGCAATAAAGACAAGCACGGCGACTACCGCCCCCAGTGGAAGCTCGTCGATTTCGCCACCCAGAGCGGCAGCATGTCAGGCATGTACTCGCGCAGCGTCAAAAAGGTCCTTGATCGTTTCAACATGCTGCCGGAAGAGGTCACCTACGACGTGCCGACCTTCGACTACCAGTCCCTGACCGACCCGAACCGGTCCATTCTCAACGGCCAGCACATCTTCCAGGAACGGCTCTTCCGCTTCCCCGTGGAGTTCCTGTGGGATGTGACCAGGGACGAGCCGTCAATACAGGAATCATGGCCGAAGCTGCCTCACGGGGTGGACGAGTGCGAGAAGTTCTCCCACGAGGCCCAGACCCTGATTGGCAGGAGCCCGGATCTGCAGGACCGACTGAGGGCCCGGTTCGAGGAACGCCAGATCCGCGCAGCCCGCGATGCCGCCGCGGGCAGGACGGTGGTTCCCGCCTACCGGCAGCAGGACGATGCCATCAATTTCATGCTGCCCATCTCCCTTGGTCTGCGGGGCGACAATCCGCGGAACCGGCGTGTGCTGGTGGTGAACCAGCAGACCGACGACGATGGCAAGGTCAGCACCAATATCACCACGATATTCACGCTGAGCTACGCGTACGAAGCCGCCCGCATCGTCGGCCCGGTCAGTGCGCCGTGGCTCACCCAGATCTTCCGATCGCCGGCCGATGACCCCGCGGCGGCCAGCGCCCCCGCGCAGTGAGTTTCGTTTGTGTTGGCTCCCCTCTATGAGGCTGAGCCAAACCTAACGCGCTACTGGATCAGGGAGTCGATGCCGACGCGGGACAGGCCGACGCGCATGTCGACCGCCTCGCGCAGTCCGAGGGGCGCATGCTGGAACGAATGCACCGTCAGCGGGGCGAAGGCCAGACGCTCGCCCGCGACGGACCGGTCCAGGCCGGACAGCTCGGCGAAGGCGTCCGCCTGATTCTCGGTCACCGGCCCGTCGGCGCCCAGAACGACGATGTCGTACCCGGTGACCAGCGAGAACGGGTCGAATCCGGGCTCATCCATGCGCTCGACGCGGCGGAACAGCGCGTCGGCCGCATCGGCGACCCCGTCGGATCGGAAGGAGTCGATCATCGTGTCGACCTGATTGCGGCACCGCTTGAGATCACGCGCGGCCACGGCGGAGCCGAGCCCGTCGATCAAATGCGCGATATCCATGCCGAGCGTCACCCCGGTATCGCCATCCCCATCATCCTGAGACCAAGCCGCGACCGACAAGTCGCCGTCCGCGACGGGCTGGATCGCCGTCGCGCCGACGGACTCGTCCGCCGCGTCCATGCTCACGGTTCCCAGGTCGTTGATCATCTGCGTGCCATTGCTGTCCGTGTCGGAGGCGACCACCATCCGCTGGGTCCCCGCGCTCCTGTGCAGCATCTGGATGCAGTCGAGCACGTCCTTCATGAAATCGGCGCAATTCTGGTAGCGCTGCGACTCATCCATGTTCATCGCCTTGAGGCAGATGCGGTCGAGCTCCTCGGGGATGGAGCCATCGATCCGCACGTCGCTGGGCTTCGGCGTCCGCAGGCTCCGCTCGCGGAGCAGCTGTTCCACGCGCTGGGCCGTGATCACGCCCGCATGCTGCTCCCGCGGGAAGGGCAGCGTGCCGGTGAGCATGTCGAACAGCACGATGCCCAGCGCATACAGATCATCGGAAGGTTTCGCCGAATTCCCCCGGCACCGCTCCGGGGACATGTAAACGAATGACCCGATAGTGCTGCCGGTGGCCGTCAGCGACGGCGAGATCCCGTCGACCGCCACGCCGAAATCGATGACGTGCACCTGCCTCGGATCGCTCAGATACCGCCCGCCCTCGACGATGATGTTGGACGGCTTGATGTCGCGGTGTTTCACGCCGGCACGGTGGGCGCCGGCCAGGGCCTCCAGCACGCCGACCGTGATCTCCAGGGCCGGCAGCGGATCGTATTGGCCGTATTCCCTGATCCTTGAGGCCAGCGTCTCGCCGGGCACGTAGTCCATGATGATGCAGACGCGTCCGTCGTACAATTGGTCGCCCGACCGCATGCCGGCCCTATATCGGCCGTAGTACCGCAGCCGGGGAATGTGCCGGTTCGATATGCGCGACAGGATGTCCGCCTCGCGTTCCATCCGCTGCCTGCTTTCCTCGCTGCCTTCGTTGGAGAGGAACTTGACCGTATAACTGGTCGGATCATCGCCCGCCAGCACATCCAGCAGCCGGTGCCGATGTCCCTCGAACACCTCGCCCATGCTGCCGGAGCCGAGGCGCCTGTCGAGCGACATCATCGTCACGTCGAACCCGCTCAATCTGCCATCCTGCTTCATGGCCGTTCCATCCCTTCATGCTCGATGATACGCCGGATCTCCGCCGTGTAATAGCCCAGCACCTCGCTGACGATCATGACCGTCAGCAGGGAGCGCGATACGCGCGTATTGCGGATGAACACCGGGTAGTCCGCCTCGGGCGAGATCGCGCCAGGCGAGATCACCCGGCACGCGTCCCCGTGCAGCCGCACGTTCTTCGGCACCCGATCCTTCAGCGGGCGCCCCATCGTGTCGTCCACGATGCATACCGACACCAGACCGTCCAGGAAGCCCGCCAGCATATCGGCGTCGAGGAACCGGCGGACATCGCCGTCCCTGCTGGAGATCAGCAGCACGGGCACGCGGCGGCGGGAATCGCGCAGCACGCCGAGCAACGCCTCGGCATGGGCCGCATCGCCCACCACCACCGGGGACAGGGACCATGCCCCCTGCCCGGCGCCATGCCTACGCACGCCCATCCACTGCCTTTCCCTCACTCCCAATACCGTACAGATCATCACAGCACTGTCTGGTATCACTTATGATACAACGCGATTGGACCCGATCATCCCCCCGTATCCGCACTATTATGCCGCACCGGCCGGGGCGGCGCACGGAGGCTTCGTTACCATGCGCCGGATCATGCCCGTGACGCAGCGAGGCCCCCGATCCGCGGCAAACGGATCGGGGGCCTCGCGATGCGTCGGATGTCCGGACGGCAAGCGCCCGAACATTCAGTCAGCGTTCAGCGCGACGGGCGAATCAGTAGCCCATGTCGGCGCCGGCGCCAGCGGCCGGAGCGGCTGCCGGCGGCTCCGGCTTGTTGGCGACCACGGCTTCGGTGGTCAGGAACAGGCCGGCGATGGAAGCGGCGTTCTGCAGGGCAGAGCGGGTCACCTTGACCGGGTCGGTGACGCCGGCGGCGAGCAGATCCTCGTACTCGTTGGTCGCGGCGTTCAGGCCCTGGCCGTCGGGCAGGGAACGGACCTTGTCGATGACCACGTCACCGGACAGGCCGGCGTTCTCGGCGATCTGCTTGATCGGGGCCTCGATGGCGCGGAAGACGATCGCGGCACCAGTAGCCTCGTCGCCCTCGAGCTTGACGTCCTTCTCGGCCTTGGCGGCAGCTTGGACGAGGGCCACGCCACCACCGGGCAGCAGGCCTTCCTCAATGGCGGCCTTGGCGTTGCGCACGGCGTCCTCGATGCGGTGTTTGCGCTCCTTGGCCTCGACCTCGGTGGCGGCGCCGACCTTGATGACGGCCACGCCACCGGCCAGCTTGGCCAGGCGCTCCTGCAGCTTCTCGCGGTCGTAGTCGGAGTCGGTGTTCTCGATCTCGGCGCGGATCTGGGCCACGCGGGCGTCGATGTCCTCCTTGGAGCCGGCACCCTGCACGATGGTGGTCTCGTCCTTGGAGACGATGACCTTCTTCGCGTGGCCGAGCACGGAGGCGTCAACGGACTCGAGCTTGAGGCCCAGCTCGTCGGAGACGACCTGAGCGCCGGTCAGGATGGCCATATCCTGCAGCATGGCCTTGCGGCGGTCGCCGAAGCCCGGGGCCTTGACGGCGCAGGACTTGAAGGTGCCGCGGATCTTGTTCAGGATGAGGGTCGGCAGCGCCTCGCCGTCGACGTCCTCGGCGATGATCAGCAGCGGCTTGCCGGACTTCATGACGAGCTCGGCGATGTGGACGACGTCCTGCTGGCTGGAAACCTTGCCGGAGGTCAGGAGGATGTACGGATCCTCAAGAACCGCGGTCTGGTCGTCCGCGTTGGTCACGAAGTACGGGGCGATGTAGCCCTTGTCGAAACGCATGCCCTCGGTGAACTCAAGGTCAAGGCCGAAGCGGTTGTTGTCCTCGACGGTCACGACGCCGTCCTGACCGACCTTGTCCAGAGCCTCGGCGATCTTCTCGCCAACCTCGGGGTCGGCTGCGGAGATCGTGGCGGTGGCGGCGATCTGGTCCTTGGTCTCCACGTCCTTGGCGGCGGCGACCAGTTCCTTGACGATGGTGTCGGTGGCCTTCTCGATGCCGCGACGCAGCGCGATCGGGTTGGAGCCGGCGACAACGTTCTTCAGGCCTTCGTGCACGAGGGACTGGGCCAGCACGGTGGCGGTGGTGGTTCCGTCGCCCGCGACGTCGTCGGTCTTCTTGGCGACTTCCTTGACCAGCTCGGCGCCGATGCGCTCGTACGGATCCTCAAGATCGATTTCCTTGGCGATGGAGACGCCATCGTTGGTGATGGTCGGTGCGCCATAGGACTTGTCGAGCACCACATTGCGGCCCTTCGGACCCAGAGTGACCTTCACGGTGTTGGCGAGCTTGTCGAGACCCGCAAGCATGCCCTGACGAGCTTCCTCGTCGTATGCAATGATCTTTGCCATGGTTGTGTATCCTCCAAATGGCTTCACGGTACTGAATCTCACCTGGGGGCGAGGCGTGGCCGCCGACCGTCAGCTGCCGGCTGTCACTCTCACTCCCCGAGTGCTAATTGGGAGATTAGCACTCTCGGTGCCCGAGTGCCAACATATTCACGAGGATTGCGCTGTTGGCTTGAAATCATCGCGTGATCCGCGAAGGCCGGAGCATGCCGATACCGATCCGGTAAAGCCGAAAGAAAAGGAAAAAGCTCCGGCACCCATTGGGTACCGGAGCTTCGATGACGCGCAAAGCCTCGCACGATTCAGAGCTTGACCACTTTCGTGGCCTGCATTCCCTTCGGCCCACGTTCGGCCTCGTACTCGACCTTATCGCCCTCGTTCAGCGTCTTGAAACCATCGGCTTGAATAACCGAGTAGTGCACGAACACATCATCCCCACCAGCATCAGAGGTAATGAATCCGTAACCCTTGCCAGCGCTGAAGAACTTCACAGTTCCCTGTGCCATTGTTATATTCTTTCCCTTGTTCCTATGCCGCGAACAAACGGAAGAGAGCTCAAAACCGCACCGCATCCCCCACCTCGCGACTCCATATCATTGTACGGTACTAGGGGACATTCGCACAAAGCCTACGGGGACGCGGATTCTCGGCCGATGTACGGTCACTGCATCAGCACGACGACGACGGGTGCGGAGATGCCCGACATCTGCCGCACGTCGGAGATGCCCAAGGTCACGGCGATGTCCTTCGCGGTCGCCGCATCGGTCTCGTTCTGGTACCAGACCACGGTGCTCGCAGGCAACGTACCGGAGGGGTTGGCGGAGACGACGTTCTTGTATCCGGCCTGCTTGAGCGTGTACGCACGGCTGGCGGCGTGACCGGAGATCTTGGTTCCGTTGATCACGCGGACGGAAGTGGCCTTGTTCGCCTCGGCGGTGGCCGGCGGCGTCGACTGCGCGTCGGACGAGGCGGTGGAGTCCGTCCCCTGCCCGTTCGTGTCGGTGGCATCGGTCGAACCGTCGCTGCTGCTCGATGTCGTATCGCTCTGGGCGGAATCCGTGGAGGTATTGGAAGCCGTGTCGGAGGAACCGTCAGTCGAACTAGAAGTGGACTGCTCGCCCGTGCCGGACTTCGTCGTGTCGCCGGTCTTCGAGTCGTCGCTGTCGGACGCCTTGTCGTCAGCCGCCTGCGACGTGCCGTTGTTCCCGAAGAGCACGTCGGAGAACATTCCCGACAGCACACCCCATGTGCCGACGCCCGCCAGGGCCACCACAAGCAGCACGATCAGGAAAGGCGTCATGCGCGCCCCGGCCGACCGCGCGCCCCGATGCACGCCCACCGGACCTGCCGGAGGATTGTCGAACACGTCTTTGGCATACGAATCGTATGTTTCCTTGTCCTTGGCCATAATCACCCTTCCGTATCGTTCGTCAAGTCTACCGGCCATGGTGTCCCAAGTGCGCGGCGGCCGTCAGTCATGCACCGGATATGCACAGCTTCGACACGCTCGCTACAGTAGAGACCATGAGTCAACATCCAGTCAAACCATTGTCGCAGCTCGTGGAGCCCGGATGGGCCGCCGCGCTGCAGGACGTGGAGCCGCAGGTCCATCACATGGGCGATTTCCTCCGCTCCGAACTGCAGGCAGGACGTCAGTACCTGCCCGCAAGCCATAATATCCTCAGAGCCTTCACAATTCCATTCGACTCGATCAAGGTGCTGATCGTCGGGCAGGATCCCTACCCGACTCCGGGGCATCCGGTCGGCCTGAGCTTCTGCGTGGCGCCCGACGTCCGACCGCTGCCGAAGAGCCTGGTCAACATCTACCGCGAGCTCGTCGACGACATGCACGTGCCGATGCCCGCCAACGGTGACCTGACACCCTGGACCCAGCGCGGCGTGATGCTGCTGAACAGGTGCCTGACCGTCGGCGTGGGACGCCCCAACAGCCATCAGGGCAAGGGATGGGAGACCATCACCGAGGCCGCCATCCGCGCCCTTAACGCCCGGGTGGACGCGGACGGCAAGCCGAAGCCGCTGGTGGCGATCCTCTGGGGGCGCAACGCGCAGAGCCTCGCGCCACTGCTCACCAACGCGACCATCATCGCCTCGCCGCATCCCAGCCCTCTGTCCGCATCCCGCGGGTTCTTCGGCTCCCACCCGTTCTCCCGCGCCAACCAAGCGCTGGTCTCCATGGGCGCCGAACCGGTCGACTGGTCACTGCCATCGGCGCAGGCGGATCGGCCCGATCCCCACTCCGCGGTTGCTTCGTCACGGTAAGGTGGGCAGCATGGCTTTATTCACCTCGAAACCTTCAATGCCGTCCCAGCTCGCGAACGCGATCCCCACGACGGGCGCCATGCCGGCCGCCCCCATGCGCACGCCCGTGCCGGCGCCTTCCGCCGCGCTGACGCAGGACGACCTGCGACGCGCACGGCAGCTCACCGACCGCATCCGCGCCAGATTCGCCCAGACGCTGGTCGGACAGTCCGACTTGCGCGAAGCGCTGATCGCCACGATGGTCGCAGGCGGCCACATCCTCATCGAATCCGTGCCCGGCCTGGCCAAGACCACCGCGGCCCAGACGCTGGCCACCTCGGTCTCGGGAACGTTCCGCCGAGTGCAATGCACGCCCGACCTCATGCCGTCCGACCTGGTGGGCACCCAGGTGTTTGACTTCTCCACCCAGCGGTTCTCCACCCAGATCGGCCCGATCCACGCCAATTTCGTATTGCTCGACGAGATCAACCGTTCCAACGCCAAAACGCAGTCGGCGATGCTTGAGGCCATGGCGGAAGGCGCCACGACGATCGGCGGCGAACGCATCGAGCTGCCCAAGCCGTTCATGGTAATCGCCACCGAGAACCCCATCGAGGAGGAGGGCACGTTCAACCTGCCGGAAGCCCAGATGGACCGATTCATGATGAAGGCCGTCATGACCTATCCCAAGGCCGACGAGGAGACGAGCATGCTGGCGATGCTCACGCGCCGCGGCACCGACATGTTCGATCCGAAATCACTGCCGTCCGACACGATCACCATTCAGGATGTGGAGTTTCTGCGCAAATCGGCGCGGCGCGTCCATGTGTCGGAGGCGATCATGCGCTACGCCGTCGATCTGGTGGCGACCTCGCGCGGTGCCGGAAACAAGCCGCTGAAGGGCCTGAGCTCGACGGTCCGCCTCGGTGCGAGCCCCCGCGCGTCGATCGCCTTGATCCGCAGCGGGCAGGCCAACGCGCTGCTCGCCGGCCGGGATTACGTCATCCCCGAGGATGTGAAGATGATGGTCCACGAAGTGCTCAGGCACCGTGTGATCCTGACCTTCGAGGCGCTGGCCGACGGCGTGACCAGCGACCAGGTGATCGATCGGATCGTGGAAACGGTTCACGTCCCATGATCGATGGCTCACACCCCTCACACTCCTCATCTTCCGACAACCGGATCCGCAGGAAGATCGAGGCGCTGGGCAATTCGCTGAGCCTTCCGACCGTTCGCAAGGCGCTGGGCGTCCTGGAGGGCGAGCACGCCTCGAACCGGCGTGGAGGCAATGACGACCCGATGGACATCCGCGTCTACGGGCCGGGGGACGAGGCGCGTCTCATCGATTGGAAAGCCAGCGCCCGTCTCGGCCGCCCGATGGTCGTGCAGCATGCGCGCCAGGCGACCAGCCAGGTGTGGCTGCTGTGCGATGTCGGCGAGGAGATGACCGGAGGATGCGCGTCAGGCGAGCCGGCCTACGCGGTCGCAGGCAACGCGCTGCGCATGTTCGCCGCGCTGTCGCTGCGGCGCAGCGATGACGTCTCCCTGGTGTTCGCCGACGCCCACAGCATCACGCGCATGCCGTTCAACGGCGGGTTCGCGCAGTTCGAGCGCACGCTGGACGACGCCTTGCGGCGGGATTGGTCATACGGCCGCAACATCGACGCTCTGCTGGATTACGCGCGCCGCATACGCGACCGTCAGGCGCTCATCGTGCTTGCCACCGACGAGCTGGCCCTGCGCAAGCGTCACATCGACGTCATCGGCGCCATAGCCGCCACCCACCCCGTGGTGCTGATCACCGTGGCGACGGCCAACCCCTTCGACCCGTCCGAGGCCGCCCGCGAATGGTATGACGGAAAATCCGGGCGCCGCATCCCCGCCCTGCTGCGCAACGCGAAGGCCGCGGAAGAGGTGGCGCTGCATCGCAGATACGTGTGCGCCGCTCTGGAGCACGAACTCGCCAAACGTGGTTCGCGAATGATCCGCGCCGCGTCGAGCGACATGATGTTCGATGCCTTCGTGCGGCTGGTGTCGCGTTCGCTCGGCCGTTCCATCCGCAATCAGCTGCGTGTGCCGCCATCGCTGAACCTGACGTCGGAGGTGCCTGCATGAACGTCATGAACGGTTTCGTGACCTCGTCGACGCTGGCCGCAGCCGTGGACGTGAACGACCTGCATCCCGTGACGGACGTGCCCGTCGCGTCTCTGCTGCCCATAGTGACGATGGCGTGCTTCATCGCGTTGCTGATCCTGATTGTGGCGATCGTCATCATGTCCCGTCCTCGACGTGCGAAACGCGTAGCCGCTCCCCGAGGGTCTCACAACGCCCTCGCCCCCGTCTCGCAGTGGAAAAGCCGCGTGCATGACATCGTGGAGCGCAACGGGGCCGGGAAGCTTTCGCGCGAGGACGCCTTCGTCGAGCTCGCCGCCGTGGCGAGGGACTTCGCGTCGCAGGCCAGCAGCGCGGAGCTCGGTTCGACGACGCTGCAGGAGATCGCGTCACGTTCCGCAGGCTCCCTGGCAGGTGATTCGGGAGTCCACGGTTTCACGCTGCTGCGCCAGACCATAGCCGCGCTGTATCCGCCGGAGTTCGCGAACGCCGAGTTCAATGCGCAGGCGAAGGACGCCACCGTGGAACAGGCCGCCGACTGGGTGCTGAACCTCGTGGAAAGGTGGCGCTGATGACCACGAACGACATGAGCATCCATTGGCTGTGGCCGTATGCCGCCGTGGCGGCCGTGCTCGTCGCGGCAGTGCTGGTGGCCGTCATCGCGATCTTCCGAGGCCGCAGGCGTCCCCCGCGGGACGGCATGCCGGTATACAGTCTTGACGACGACCTCAATACCGAGCATGCATCGCATCTGTTCCATCTGTGGCGATTGCTGGGGCGGATCGCCGTGGCGGCGCTGGTGGCGGCGCTGGCCATCTGCACGGTTCTTATCGCCAGACCGGCGCATGTGGACCGCGACGCGGAACGCTCCAGCAGTCGCGACATCGTGTTGTGCCTCGACGTATCAGGTTCGGCGCTCCCCTATGACCGGGCGGTCATCGAAACATATCTGGAACTGGTGAGCCATTTCCGGGGAGAACGCATCGCCCTGAGCATCTTCAACTCGACATCGCGCACGGTGTTCCCCCTGACCGACGACTACGACCTGGTCTCCAGCCAGCTGACCAAGGCGGCGGACGCGCTCCGTGGCGTCGAATCGCAGGACGACATCGACAAGATGAGCGACAAGGACTACCAAAAGATCGCCGATTGGCTGGAAGGCACGCAGAACCGCAAGAACTCGACATCACTGATCGGGGACGGGCTGGTCAGCTGCGCCGCGATGATACCCGGCTTCGCCTATGGCGACACGTCCGGCGCCGCACGGCAGCGCCCCGCCTCGATCGTGCTCGCCACAGACAACGTGGCGTCCGGCACGCCGACGTATTCACTCGCCCAGGCGCTCGATATGGCCGAAGCCTCGCATATCAGCGTGGACGGCCTGTTCTCCGGGCCACGCCAGAGCGAGGGCGACGCCACAACCACCGAGATGAAGCAGCAGATCGAGTCCCGCGGCGGAACGTTCCTCACCCAGTCGGGCTCATCCGACATCAACGAGCTGGTGAGGCAGATTGACAGCCGGCGTACCAGCGAAAGCCGACGGTCAAGCCAGGCCGCGCTGATCGACGCGCCGGGATGGTGGACGCTGATGCTGGTCGTGCTGCTTGCGATATGGATGATACTGGCATGGAGGTTGAGACGATGAGACCGATGACATTCGCCCCGGCTCTGGGTTGGATCGCGGGCGGCGCGATCGCGGCGCTCATGCTGGCGTTCGCGGTCGCGGTGGTCGTCGTGCATGTGCGGCGCAGGCGCTCCAGCGATGAGACGCTGACCGCCTGCATACGCAGGGTGATAATGTTCCTGCTCGCCGCCGTGATGATGCTGACGCCCAGCATCGTGACGACCACCACCAGCCGGGCTATCAATGCCACCGATGTCATGGTGGCGGTCGACGTCACCGGATCGATGGCGGTCAAGGACGCGGAATACGGCTCCTCGGGTACAATCAGCCGTCTTGACGCGGCCAAGCGCATCGTGAAGGGCATCACGTCGACGTACGCCGATTCCAGTTTCGCCGCATTGCGCTTCGGCGCGAGCGGCACCCTGGATGTGCCGTTGACTCCGGACTCCATCGCCATTGACGGCTGGGCCGACACGCTGGCCGTCGAATCCACGTCCACATCGGCCGGATCGAGTCTCGACACGCCGCTCGACCAGCTGATGCTGTCGCTCAAATCAATCAGGGATCAACATCCCGATGACATCATCGTGCTGTATGTGATCACGGACGGCGAGCAGACCTCCGACACCGCACGCCGTAGCTATTCTGCGCTGAGGCGGTACCTTGACGACTCGTTCACCATCGGCGTGGGCTCTGATGCGGGTGGCAAGATACCGATGGCCAGCGACGGCACAGCAACGGGACAGCAATCCGACGGGCAGTGGGTGACCGACCCGACGACCGGCAAGCCAGGAATATCCAAGCTCGACGAGGCCACGCTGGAATCCATCGCCGATGAGATGGGCGGCTCATACCTGCACGTGGACGCCTCGCACACCATCGAACAGGCCGTGTCCGCCAAGGCATCAAGACAGTGGAGGCTCACCCAGACGGTCAAACGGCGGGAGCGTACGATTCCCGTGATATGGCCGTTCGCCGTGGCGCTGGGCCTGCTGCTCGCCTGGGAGATCGGCGCATGGATCGCCATGTCACGGAGGATGCTATGAAATCCCGGAAATCAACGAATCGTGCGATGAAAAGCAACACAGTGAAGAAGCGCGAGGCGAACGGCCGCGAGGCGAAAGACCTCGCAGTAGCGCGCACTCCGCTATGGTCGCGCATCCTGATCGGCATCGTCGCGATGGCCTGCCTGTGCGCGGGCATCGCGGCCGGCGCGAACCTCATCGCTGTCACCGCATTCGACGATGCCACCTCGCAACTGAACGGCAATCTGAAGGCCGCTTCCAAGGATGACGCCGACCTGTCGACGCTCAGCGCACTCCAGCAAAAAGCCGACGCCAGGTTCGCAGACGCGGCCGCATGGTCCGCGTTGCTACTGCCGCAAGTCAAGGACGTGATCGACACCAACGCGTCAGTCTCCGCCACGCTGACCGAACGCATCAACGCGCAGCTCCAGAAGCAGCAAAACACCGAAACCTCCAACGCGCAGACCGCGCCCGGATCGGACGGCAACGCCAAGCAGAGCGGCGGTCTGACGCAGGAGCAGCGCAAGCAAGTGGACGACCTACTGAAGTCGAATCAGCAGTCCAACTCGCAGAACGGCTCCAAAGGCGGTAAGGGCAAAAGCTCCTCCAACACAAACTCCACCACCAAGCCATGGTGATTGGCCCGGGCGCCGCCTGGTTCCAGCTGTCCGGTTCCGGTTGTCCGTGTACCACACCACACGATTTTCGACGGTTTTTGGGCTGGTGTGGCAACGCCGGTATCAGAGCGTTTTCCCGAATCATTGGAAAATGGCGGTTTCTGTGATTCGCTTTCTGCCATACCACGTAATGAGAAGGCTCACATTCCATTGTGTGGCACAGCAAAAGCCACACAATGCATTTTTCCCATGTTTTTCCCCTGGTGTGGCCATCCCGGCACAGCATCCTTAGCACGGCAATCGGCGGCGAAGTCAGGTCGATTCTCCCCTGATGGAAAGACGGGCCACGGCACAAGTGGCGCTGCGGATGAGAGGCACCCGGGACCGCCCCAGGCGGCTTCGCCTGCAAACAGCCCCTCTACTCGCTTCACGGCTCAGCCCGCCAGCGAGGGCGCCATTGCGCATCACTCCATTCAGTGCTCCGCGACGGCGCCGGTCTCGTCGTCCACATTTGCTGTGGATGACACGCCGAGTGTGTGGATAAGTCGGGAGCCTTCGACCACATGTTCCGCTCCGCTTGCGCGCGGATGGCCGTGCATGCGTTCATGGAACCATGAACACCTGCACTATCTTCAACGGCGCGTTCCCGATATGGGGGAACGCGATGGCGTCGATCGCCGGCGCCGACTGCCCTTGCCGCACCGCTGTCGGGTCCAGCCGGGAGCGCATCGGCTCCCTGCAACGGCTGACCTCCAACGCGCTGGAACAGTCCAGAACCGCGATGGCCGCCGCCAAGAACCTGGATTGGACCGGCAATGCGGCGACACTGTGCGCACGAGCATTGGACCGCGATACGAGGTTGGCGGCATCCATCGACGACCGCGTGCGGCAGACCGGGCAACTCGCCTGGAGCGGAGGCTCATCATGAACTGGATGGTCACTTCGTCGATACACGGAGGCACGCAATACGCCCCGGCAACCCGTGAACGATATACGGCCGCCGTGGCATCGCTGCGCAATCAGGCGGAGGAGATGAAGGGCGCGGGGTTCTTCTGGTCGGTGGTCCACGACCAGCTCCGAAAGGACCGTGCGGGCGCGGCGCTCTGCCCTGCGTTGGCCGGCAGCGGCGGCGATGGAG
>SKEZ01000542.1_pt1 | contig 28499 bp, 22 predicted proteins | sample 4843881 | NCBI WGS metagenome assembly SKEZ01 (sample SAMN11008796, study PRJNA524170) | human gut metagenome | isolation source: fecal sample from pouch patient p1, p46 | place: Israel: Tel-Aviv | reverse complement strand
CACCTTTAATCTGAAGCTGGAACCGGCCGACGATTTCAGCGAGCCGGTTCGCCTGCGAGCCTGATTGATCTACGGATACGATTTCTCCACGCCCGTGCGGCGTGGAGATGCGTGCCGCCGTACCCGTAATTTCCACCCCTCCATCTGACTCACCCTGCCTGCGGCGACAGCTTGCCAGCCATCGCCTGTTGAATAATCGGGATCGGAGTCAGTAAGTGCTCACGCATCAGCGCGCTGGCCTGTTCGGCGTCGCGCGCCAGAATAGCGTCCACCAGGGTCTGATGCTGGACATGCTTATCTTCCAGCATCTCCACCGACAGCACGGTGGTGCGCAGCCAGATGAAGCGGTAGCGCGCCGCCAGATCGAACAGCCGTTCGCGCATCTGCAGCAGATACTGCGAACCGCAGCCGGCGACGATGGCGGTGTGAAACGCCTGATGGCGCTGGTCCCATTCATCGAGTAGGTGCTCACTCGCTTCGCACGACTCCAGCTTGTTGAGCAGATGGGCGCGGGCCAGCAGCTCGGCTTCCCACTCGTCGCCGCCGCGTTCAATGGCGAGACGCACCAGCATGGCCTCCATGTTGGCGCGCGCGTCGAAGATATCGAGAAGCTCCTGTTCCGACATGGGCGCCACCCGATAGCCTTTCTGATTGACCACCGTTACCAGCCGCTCGGCCACCAGTTGCGAAAGCGCCTCGCGCAGCGGACCGACCCCCAGGCCATAGCGCGACGTCAGCAGGCTCATCCGCAGCTTCTCATCGGGGTGGTAAACCCCGCGGATGATGTCGTTTTTTAACCAACGGTACCCGTCAATGGCCGTCGCCTGGGGAATGGCGGTCATGTTCTTACTCCTGAATACTCTTCCCGGCGGGCGCCGGGAACAGGGTTAACGCGTATTTTGCAGCGGCAGTTTTTGCCACAATACCAGCTTTTTCCAGCGTGACATAATCGGTACCGTACAAATAATTCCCAGAGCTAACAGGCCGGTAGAGATCACCTCCAGCTGCTGCGCCGGACGGAACAGCATCACCACCAGCACGAAGGTGATAAAGGCGATCACCAGCCAGGTCAGGTACGGATAGAGCCACATTCTCAGACGGATTTCGCCGCCTTGCGCCTGAAGGATTTTGCGCATCCGCAGTTGTGAAACGGCAATCACCAGATAGACCAGCAGGGCGATGGCGCCGGAGCTGTCGATGAGAAATTTAAACACCTTGGCGGGGGCATAGTAGTTCACCACTACGGTGAGGAACGCCGCGCCGGTAGAGAGCAGCACCGCCACGTATGGCGTTTTGCTGCGGTTGGTCCGGCCCATAATGGCCGGCGCATCGCCGCGACGGCTCAGGGAGTAGAGCATCCGCGAGGCGGTATACAGCGCCGAGTTCAGACAGCTGGTGACCGACAGGAGGATCACGCCGTCCATAATCAGCTTGGCATAGGGAATATGCAGCAGCTCGAGCACCGAGCGGTAGGAGCCGATGCTCTTCAGCCCCGGCATATTCCATGGGATGAGGGCGACGACGATAAAGATCGAGCACAGATAAAAAATAGAGATACGCCAGATCACCGAGTTGGTGGCGCGCACGATATGTTTATCCGGGGTATCCGATTCGGCGGCGGCAATGGTGACGATCTCCGCGCCCATAAACGAGAACATGGTGATCAGCATCGCGCTCAGCACCGCGCCGAAGCCGTTAGGCATAAAGCCGCCGTGATCCCACAGCCGCGAAATGCCGCTCACTTCGGCATAGGGATAAAAGCCGGTAATGGCGACCGCGCCCAGTACGATAAACGCCAGAATAGCGATCACTTTGCACAGCGCCAGCCAGAACTCGAATTCGCCGTAGTTCTTGACGCTCAGCAGGTTACTGCCGGTGAGGGCGAGAGTGATGACCAGGGAGAACAACCACACCGGGACGCCCGGCACCCACGAATGCAGAATAATCGCCGCGATATTGGCTTCCAGCGGAATAACCAGGACCCAGAACCACCAGTACAGCCAGCCGATGGTATACCCCGCCCAGCGGCCGATGGCTTTATCGGCGTAGGTGGAAAAGGAGCCGGTATCCGGCGTGGCGACCGCCATTTCGGCCAGCATACGCATAATCATCACCACCAGCAGCCCGGCAAACAGATAGGCCAGCAGCACCGCCGGGCCTGCCTCGGCAATGGCGACGCTGGATCCGACAAATAAACTCGCGCCGATCACCCCGGCGATAGATAACATCGTGACGTGGCGCGACTTCAGCCCCGCCCCTAAATCCTGTGATTGCGACAGTTGCCCCATCATTTACCCTCTCGAAGTGTGTCACCTGGGAGAGCGCCCCGACGTTCCCGCGCCGGGGCACGCGTATTATTGTTGTTTTGCAGGTCTCGTCTTCATTCCCTTACGAACGTACTTCGCTTCCGCATGTGTTCTGTTCTATGCCTGTTTCTCTATGCCTGTTTCGCCTCGCTAAAGCAGTCGGCGATGATCTTGAGCCCCTGCTCGATCTGCGCCTCTTCGATGGTCAGCGGCACCAGGATGCGCAGCACGTTGTAGTACGGCCCGCAGGAGAGCAGGATCAGGCCTTTGTCGCGGGCGCGGGCGACGATATCCGCCGTCAGCCTGGCGTTCGGCCTGCTGCGGTCGCCCTCTTCAAACAGCTCAATGGCGATCATCGCCCCCAGACCGCGCACGTCGCCGATCTCCGGATGATCTTCAGCGATCGCCAGCAGGCCCTGGCGCAGGGTGTCGCCGAGCTGGTTGGCTTTTTCCAGCAGATTCTCCTGCTCGAAAATCTGTAATACCGCCATGGCGGCGGCGCAGGCGATGGGGTTGCCGGCGTAGGTGCCGCCCAGTCCGCCGGGGGCGATGGCGTCCATCACCTCCGCGCGGCCGGTGACGCCCGCCAGCGGGAAACCGCCGGCGATGGATTTGGCGAAGGTGGTGATATCCGCCGCGACGCCCATCTGCTCCATGGCGAACAGGGTACCGGTGCGGCCCGCGCCGCTCTGGACCTCATCGGCGATGAGCATAATGCCGTGCTCGTCGCACAGGGCGCGCAGGCGCTGCATAAAGGCCGGGGAGGCGGCATAGAACCCGCCTTCACCCTGCACCGGCTCAATAATGATGGCGGCGATATCTTCCGGCGCGGCATCGTTTTTGAAGATGCGATGGATGCTGGCGATCGCCTCGTCATCACTGACGCCGTGCAGCGCGCACGGGTAGAGGGCGCGATAGACATGGCCCGGCATTAAGCCCATACCGGCGGAGTAAGGATTCACTTTGCCGGTCAGCGACAGGGTGTAATGGGTGCGGCCGTGATAGGCGCCGGTGAAGGCGATAGCGCCGCTGCGCCCGGTTGCCGCGCGGGCGATCTTCACCGCGTTCTCCACCGCTTCCGACCCGGTGGTGACCAGCAGGGTTTTCTTGGCGAAATCACCGGGCACCTTTTGATTCATCTTTTCGCACAGCGCCAGATAAGGCTCATAGGCCAGCACCTGGAAGCAGGTATGCGACAGCTTTTTCAGCTGGTCTTCGACGGCGGCGACAACCTGCGGATGCAGGTGGCCGGTATTGAGCACCGCGATACCGCCGGCAAAATCGAGATATTCCCGGCCTTCCACGTCCCACACCCGGCAGTTCTCCGCGCGTTCGGCGAAGATAGGGTGGATCTGGCCGACGCCGCGCGGGACCGCGTCGCTGCGACGCGCCATCATTGCTTTATTGCTGTTCATCCGTCGCTCCTGTTAAAGGCCAATGCACATATATTTGATTTCTAAGTAATCTTCGATGCCGTACTTCGACCCTTCGCGGCCGAGGCCGGAGGCCTTAACGCCGCCGAACGGCGCGACTTCGGTGGAGATAATGCCGGTATTGATGCCGATGATGCCGTACTCCAGCGCTTCGCCGACGCGGAAGACGCGGCTCAGATCGCGGGCGTAGAAATAGGCGGCGAGACCGAACTCGGTATCGTTGGCCTGGGCAATGACGTCGGCTTCATCTTTAAAGCGGAACAGCGGGGCCAGCGGGCCGAAGGTCTCCTCTTTCGCCACTTTGGCGCTGTCGGGAACGTTGACCAGGATGGTCGGCTGGAAGAAGTTGCCACCCAGGGCGTGCGGTTTGCCGCCGGTGACCACCTTCGCGCCTTTGGCGATGGCATCGGCAATGTGTTCTTCAACTTTGGCCACGGCTTTCTCGTCGATCAGCGGGCCGGTGGTGACGCCGTCCTGCAGGCCGTCGCCAATGCGCAGTTTTTCCACCGCCTGCTGCAGCTTCTCGGCGAAACGGTCATACACCCCGTCCTGGACGTACAGGCGGTTGGCGCAGACGCAGGTCTGCCCGGCGTTGCGGAACTTCGACGCCAGCGCCCCCTCGACGGCTTTATCGAGGTCGGCATCGTCAAAGACGATAAACGGCGCGTTGCCGCCCAGCTCCAGGGAGACTTTTTTGATGTCTTTCGCGCACTGCTCCATCAGCTGGCGGCCAATCTCGGTAGAGCCGGTAAAGGAGAGCTTGCGCACCAGCGGGTTGCTGGTCAGTTCGCCGCCGACCGCGCCGGCGGAGCCGGTGACCACGTTGAACACTCCGGCGGGGATCCCGGCGCGATTCGCCAGTTCGGCCAGCGCCAGCGCGGAAAACGGCGTCTGGCTGGCCGGTTTCAGGACCATGGTGCAGCCGGCGGCCAGCGCCGGGCCCGCTTTGCGGGTGATCATCGCCGCCGGGAAGTTCCACGGGGTGATGGCGGCGGTAACGCCGATGGGCTGCTTAATCACCAGCAGGCGCTTGTCGGCCTGGTGGCCGGGAATGGTGTCGCCGTAGATGCGCTTACCTTCTTCGGCGAACCACTCAATAAAGGAGGCGGCGTAGCTGATTTCGCCTTTGGCTTCCGCCAACGGTTTTCCCTGCTCGAGGGTCATCAGGCGAGCGAGATCGTCCTGATTCTCCATCATAAGATCGAACCAGCGGCGCAGAATGTTCGCCCGCTCTTTGGCGGTCAGGGCGCGCCAGGCGGGTAGGGCGCGATTGGCGGCTTCAATCGCTTCGCGGGTTTCATCGGCGCCCATTTTCGGCACGCTGCCGAGCTGCTCGCCGTTGGCCGGGTTGGTGACCGCAATCACGTCGCCGTTGGGCGCATCGCGCCACTGGCCATCGATCAGCGCCTGCTGGCGAAACAGTGTCATATCGTTGAGTTGCATAATTGCTTCCTGTCTTCAGGGGGGGTTAACGGGTAAAAGCGGCGTGTAGTGTCTCCACGCTACGTGCCGCACGCAGCGTGCGTCCGGGATTGCTCTGGCTGGCCAGCAGGCTCTGCACCTTGCTGACGATATGCGCGCCGATCGGGATAGCGGAGGTGGCCGCTGGCGATGGCGCATTGCAGGTATGTATCGAACGCGCGGTGGTAACGAAGAGAAAATCGTCGATCAGCTTGCCCTGCGGCGACACGGCCTGCGCCCGCACGCCGGCCGGCCACGGGCGTAAATCGCTCAGCGTCAGGCTCGGGCAGTATTTTTGCACCAGCCGCAGATAGCCGCTTCTGCACAGCGAATTCTTCATTTCGCCCAGTCCGGAGCGCAGGTTGTTTTGCAGTACCCGGCGGATGCCGGGCGAGGTGAGGATCTCCAGGGTATCGGCCAGCGAGATATCGCGCTTGCGGTAGCCTTCGCGCTTCAGAGCCAGCACGGCGTTGGGGCCGACGGTGACGCTGCCGTCGATCATGCGGGTCAGATGGACGCCGAGGAACGGCATCGCCGGATCGGGGATCGGATAGATCAAATGGTTGACGATCTGATTGTGCTGCGGTGCCAGCTGGAAATACTCGCCGCGGAACGGACAAATGATAAATCCGGGGTCGACGCCGAGCATTTTTACCAGCCGATCGGCCATCAAGCCCGAACAGGCGATCAGCGTCGAGGCCTCATATTCTCCGCCCTGGCGGGTGCGGATCACCACGCCGCTGGCATGTTCTTTCAGGGCGCTGACTTCGGCGTTGTAGACGATCGTTCCGCCTTTCGCTTCGAAGTTCTTCGCCATTGCCGCCGCCACTTCGCGGTAGCTGACGATGCCGCTGGAAGGGACGAAGATCCCGCCGAGCCCGGTAATGTTCGGTTCGCGCTCGCGTAGCTCCCCGGCGCTTAGCCACTCGCGCTGCAGGCCGTTGGCGGCGGTGCGATCCCACAGGGCGCGCATCCGCTCCATCTCCAGCGGTGAGGTGGCGACCAGCATTTTGCCGCAGACGTCATAGCGGATGCCGTTCTGCTCGCAAAAGGCCTTGGTGGCGCGGTTGCCGGCGAGGCAAAACTGCGCCTTGAGGCTGCCGGGCGTGTAATACACCCCGGCGTGGATCACGCCGCTGTTGTGGCCAGTCTGATGGCAGGCCGGGCCGGCCTCTTTTTCCAGCAGCGCAATGCGGGCGTCCGGATAAATCTCAATTAACTGCATGGCGGTCGACATGCCGATGATGCCGCCGCCGATAATCACGAAATCATACATCCGCTCAATTCCTTCGCCTGAAAACCCTTATTGATGAGTCTGGTAATGATTCGTGGAATACGCAAAGTAGCCGCGCTGGCGCATCAGCTCGCGGCGCAGGTCCGGGTGCGGCGTAAAGCGGTCGCGGCCGTGCAGCCAGAACAGGTTGTTAATGAGCAGAAATTTGCCCACCGGCACCGGTATGGAAAGGATGTTTTTGCTGGTCTCCAGCGCGTCGGAGAGGCGGCTCAGCCAGGTGCCTTCTTCGAAATCTTTCGGCTGGACGAACTGGTCGATATAGCGCATTACCGGGCGGCCCAGCGAATCGACGTCGAACACCGGGTGGAAAACATCCTTGCTGACGTTTTTGCTCGGCGGCGCGGCCCAGCGCATTGGGCGGCGAGCCAGCGGGTCGCGGAAAAATTCGTCGAGATGCTCCCAGTCGTCGAGATGCAGCAGCAGGGAATTGCCGCCCTGCATGTTCTGCTCGTCGATCTTCATCATTAATACGTAGTCGGTTTGCTCTTCGACGTAGGTGCCGTCGTTGTGCAGCTCCATCACCCGGTGCGGTTGGCGCAGGTAGCTGTCTGAGTTATCGACATTTTTCACCACGAAGCGGGCGTAATACTGACCGCTCATGGCGTCGAAGTTGGAACGACCAATCAGGTGGGCGACGGCGGTGGCCAGCTTGACCATCTCCTCGGCCTGGCTGACGTGATCGATCCCTTCGCCGTTGATAAGCAGCGCGCCTTCCGCGCGATCGAGCAATGTTTTGATCAGCAACGGCTGCAGCTGATTGCCACACAGATCGTCGAGGATCTTGCCGACCTGGAAGCGTAAGAAAGATTTGTACTCCAGCGCCTGCACCGGCCACTGCGCGACCTGCTGCAGGAACTGCGTGGTCGTTTCGGCGGAAAAGGTGAGCTCCAGCAGGCGCGGCGACTGGGCGGAAGGGGTGAAAGTAAAGCCAGGGTATTGCTGGGCTACCGGCGCGGGTGTCGGTTTTACTGCGGTCAGGGCGTTCATCAGGATCGTTCCTCGCTGTAAGGTCAGGGTGATGTTCATTTCGTAGCCATAAATTAAAAATATCTACATTTTTATAAAATGCGTACGAAATGGCCTTTTTGTTTCCATTTTGTGATCTGACAACAATTATTTAACAATACGGGAGGGGGGATTAGGTGGTGGTGAAAGTTGCGGAACAGAGCGGGTGGCGTATAGCGCAAAATGGGGATAAGGCCGAGGGAAATCGTAATACCGGTCACAGTTTTTAATCTGCACAATATCCTTACCAGATGAAGGTGTTAATATTCAGCCGGTAAATACCTTTCAATGCTCACTGAGGCTTCGATGCTGGAGAATGTCATTATCAGATAATCAGTTTCCCGACCTGCCCAGGCCGGACTGATTATCGCTGCGCTTAAACCTTACGCACACACCTGCGGGTGTAGGCATGTTTTCGCACATGATAATGAACAGGTTTCAGTATGAATTTATCCCGTCAGGAACAACGGACCTTACACGTTCTCGCCAAAGGTGGCCGTATTGCGCACGTCCGCGATACCTCCGGCCGCATTACCGCCGTTGAATGTTACACCCGCGAAGGGCTGTTGCTGAGCGACTGCACCCTTGCGGTCTTCAAAAAGCTCAAAACCAAAAAGCTGATTAAGTCGGTGAACGGCCAGCCGTACCGGATCAACACGACCGGTTTGAATAACGTTCGCGCGCAAGCGGACAACCGCTGAAATAGCGACCCGGGCAGGGTCGCTGCCCGGGCGTATGGCTCTCAAGGAGAAAACCTCATGATCGATATCCCTCGCATTTTTACCATCAGTGAAAGCGAGCACCGTATCCATAACCCTTTTACCCCGGAAAAGTACGCCACGCTGGGACGGGCGCTGCGAATGGCGCCGGGCACCACCATTCTCGACCTCGGCAGCGGCTCCGGCGAGATGCTCTGTAGCTGGGCGCGCGATCATCAGATCGTCGGCACCGGCGTAGACATGAGCCTGCTGTTCAGTCAGCAGGCGGCCGCCCGGGCAGAGGAGCTCGGGGTAAGCGACCGGGTAACCTTTGTGCACCAGGATGCCAGCGGATATGTCGCCAGCCAGCCGTGCGATGTTGCCGCCTGCGTGGGGGCCACGTGGATCGGCGGCGGGGTGGCAGGCACAATCGAGCTGCTGAAGCAGAGCCTTACCCCAGGCGGCATGTTGCTTATCGGCGAGCCATGGTGGCGCAAACGTCCGGCCACGGCAGAAGAGGCGATTGCCTGCGGCGCGCAGTCACCCGATGACTTCCTGACGCTACCGGCGCTGGTCGCCCACTTTGGCGAACTGGGCTATGACGTGGTGGAGATGGTGCTGGCCGACCAGGAGGGCTGGGATCGTTATGAAGCGGCGAAATGGCTGACAATGCGCCGCTGGCTGGAGGCCAATCCGCACGATGACTTCGCACCGGAGGTTCGCCAGCAGTTGACCACTGCGCCGCTACACCACGTCACCTGGACCCGGGAATATCTCGGCTGGGGCGTGTTTGTCCTGATGGCGCGTTAACCGGTATGTCGGTAGCGTCAGGAGGCGCTACCGACCACCTTCAGACCTTCAGTTCGTCGTAGCTGACCATGACGTGCTGGCGAAAGGCGGGCCGTGAGGTTAGCCGTGCATAATACGCCGCAAGGTGGGGGAGGGGACGACGGGGGATATCGATTGCAAAGTAGCGGTACAGCACATGACCAAACTGGATATCGGCCAGGGTGAACGTATCGCCCACCAGATAGCGACTCCCGGCGAGACGTGCCTCGGCAATCGCCAGCTTTTGCTCCAGGGCCGTCACCGCCGCGGCGATGGCCTGCGGATCCCGCTCGGCGGCAGGCGTGCGCACCACGCGCCAGAACACCGGCGTCGTAAAGCCGAGGGCGATATTCTGCTTTGACCACTCGGCCCAGCGATCAACCTCAGTACGAGCCAGCAGTTCGCCCGGCCAGAAGGCGTCGTCGGCGTAGCGACTGGCTAAATAGCGAAGGATCGCGCCGGTTTCCCACAGCGGCGGATTTTCGTCATCCTGCAGCACTGGTACCGTACGATTGGGATTGAGCTGATAAAACGCCTCGCTGTCGGTACCGCCATAGCGATGCCCCACGTCGAACCGGAGATAGTCCAACCCAAGCTCGCCAACACACCACATCAGCGCCTGCACGTTAGAGGAGGTTTTTCGGCCCCAGATGGTCAGCATCGGGATCTCCAGAGAACAGGGAAAGAAGGAGCATAGCAGGTTGGGTTGAAAACGGGAGGGGGTACAAAAGAAATGAGCCACCTCGCCGCGCAGGGGGCGGACGCGCTGGTCAGATGTTCAAACCAGGGGCGTAGCTGAGCCAGCTATTCAGTGCACAGTATAAGAGGAAGAAGCAGAGGGCAGCAGTTTGCCCTCTGTTTACTTGAGTGGTCTTGTACTAATGTGTGGCGCTAAAAAACTCGCCAAATTTGACGGCCAGCCAGCCGACAGGCGTCGTGGCGCCGCCGACGATATTGGTGATCTCGGCCATCCCTTCCGGCACCGGAATATGCGAGTTCACCGCCGCCTGAGTGTATTCTTGCGAAATGTCCGTCCCGACATACAGGATGCAGGTCACGATCAGGGTTCCGGTTATGAACATGCGGAACATATTTCGTTTACAGAACGGCGTGACCATTGCCAGCAGGAACATTAAGGAAGCCAGATCGACAAAGGGCAGTACGCGGTTGCCGGGCAGAATGATAGACAGCACCACAGCCATAGGGATTAACAGCAGACCGGTCGCCAGTACCGAAGGTTCACCGATCAGTAACGCCGTATCCATCCCGATGTAAAAATCGCGCCCCGGGAATTTAGCCTTCAGTTTTGCTTCAGCGGCATCACGGACAATCAACAATCCCTGCACCAGAATTTCAATCATTTTAGGCAGCAGCAGCATGGCGGCTGAAACCTTAATGGCCAGTGAAACGGCCGCGGAAACGTCATATCCCGCCAGGAAGGCCAACAGCAGTCCCAGTACGAACCCCAGAGTAAGAGGCTCGCCAAAAACGCCGAATTTTTTATTAATACTTTCCGGATCGAAATTGATTTTATTGATAAGCGGGGTCTTTTCAATGATGTAATTACAGGCAATGCCAAACGGCACGTAAGCTATACAGGTAAGATGGGGGAATGATATCCCTTTAAGATTATAGTTTTTTTGTAAATACGGCGCCGTTAAATCTGCCGCCAATAGCGTCAACACAAAAATAGCGAATGTAATACCGACCGAAAGCCAGTAATTTCCCGTTCCGGCATAGACCACAGACCCCATGATCAGGAAAATCCAGTAGTTAAAAATATCGATATTCACCGTTTTGGTTAATTTCAACAGAAGCATGGCCAGGTTGATGACGATAAAGCCCACCACGACGGGCAGCATCAGCGGCGAACCCCAGCCAATGGTCGATGCGGTAGGCCAACCGGTATCAACGACCGTTAACTGCAGGCCGATACGCTCAACCATCGCCTGCGATGCCGGGCCCAGGTTTGTCAGCAGCAGGCCAATCACCAGCCCCACCCCTTCAAAACCAATGCCTACCAGCATCCCTGCTTTAAATGCCGTACCGATTTTAACGCCAAAGCAAAGCGCGATAATAAAGAATATTACTGGCATCATTACTGATGCCCCCAGACTAATAATGCTGTTGATAATATCCATAATGATTCCTTAAAAGGCGGGCGAATTGGGCACGAGTAAACCCGTGCCCATTGGGCCCTGTTAATACCTTTAATGGTTCTTTTAATATTTAACTGAGTTTCTTTAAAAGGATCTCAGCGAAGCGTTTGGGCGAATTACTGAATGCGTCAATGGTACTCCCGGCAATATGCGGCGTAATGGTCACGTTATTCAGGGTATAGAATGCACTGTCGTCTGGAAGCGGCTCGTCATCAAAGGTATCAAGCGCGGCGCCCATGATTTGCCCGGATCTGAGCGCATCAATCATCTCTTTTTCATTGATTAACCCGGAGCGTGCCGTGTTAACAATGATGGCACTGCGCTTCATAAGCGCGAAATGGTGTGCGTTAATCAGATTTTCGGTTTCCGGCGTCAGGCGAGCATGTAACGAGATAACGTCGGCGCGTTGTACCAGTTCGTCCAGAGAATCGACTTTCTCATAACGTTCATGGCCTGCAACGTACTTATCGTAAAAGATAATCTCCGTGCCAAAGCCGCTGAGAAATCCCGCGACCAGTTGGGCAATATGACCGAGGCCAACCAGCCCCACGACTTTTCCGCCAAGCTCCGGGATCGCCTGATGGTTCGGACTGTCTTTACGCCAGTATTTGTCACGCAGGGCATCGTGTGAACGGGCGATATTGCGCATTTCCGCCAGGATCATGCCGACCGTGAATTCGGCGACGCTGCGAGCGTTACGCCCCGGGGTGTTCATCACCTCAACGCCCCGGGCGTTCGCCACCTGAAGATTCACGTTTTCCACGCCACCGCGGAGCACGCCTACATATTTCAGCTTTGGTAGTTTATCGAACACCGCAGTATTGACCGGGGCAAACTGAGTGATCAGGATGTCAATATCATCCGTTCCCTGAAGCAGCGCTTCCGGTAAGGCCACGGCTTCTGCTCCTTCCTGTTCAACCCGCAGATTATCTTCCTGAAGTTTCTCAACGGAGTCATGTGACCACTCGCGTACTTCTACTTCAATCCCGTTATCCCTGAGCGCTTTCAGTCCTGATTCCATCATCGCTGCATTGATAAACAGATCGGCAATTGCCAGACATTTCATAATGATTCTCCCTAGATTAACGCATCAACATACCGCCGGTAACGTCCAGAGTTGCTCCCGTCATATAGCTGGTCTTAGGAGAAACCATGAAGACACCGATGTCGGCAATTTCTTGCGGCTGGGCCACGCGGCCCACCGGAATACGACTGACGTAATAGTCAGGGTTTTGCTCAATGTTCTTACGGATCATCGCAGTATCCATGATCCCGACGGCGATATTGTTCACATTGATTTTTTGTTTGGCGACTTCCCGCGCCAGTGAGATAGCAAAGGCGACCAGGCCGGCCTTACTTGCCGCGTAGTGCGCATGTCCTGTCGTGGAGCCGTGGAACGCAGCCTGCGAGGTAATATTCAGAATGCTGCCCATCTGGTCATGCTGCAGGCAGTGATTTACAAACAGCTGGCTGAGATGGAAGATGGCTTTCAGATTGACATTCATCACCAGATCCCAGTCCTGCGGGCTGATCTCGGTGACGTAGCCGCTCAGCCAGATCCCGGCGTTATTCACCAGAATGTCGGCTTTGCCCAGTCTGTCGATACAGGTGGCAAACAGATTTTCCCGGCTCTGCTCGTCAGAGAGATCGGTTTTGACCGCGATGATCTCTACGTTCGCGCTGGTCTTCACCGTTTCGATCAGCCGTTCGGGATGCTCTTCCTCACGCATATAGGTAAAGCAGATATTGACGCCTTCTTTGGCGAGAGAAAGGACAAACTCTCTCCCCAGGCCGGTTGCGCCGCCTGTCACGATGGCCGTACGATTCGTTAAATTCAGATCCATTTTTTCCTCACTTAGTGCGCGATGTAGTTACTGCAGCTTTTCCACGGCGACTGCATTTCTGATAACAGGTTTTTATAAAGCTGGTATTTGGTCTGGTAGACCCGGTGGTTTTCCGGATTAGGGGAGACGGTGCGTGAGACATGGACCATATCGTTTAAGGCAGCAAATACCTCCGCAAACCAGCCCACCATAACGGCGGCGGTCATCGCGGTACCCAAGGTCCCGTGCTCTTTGACGTCAACGATTTCCAGCGTGGCCTGGAAGATATCGGCGAATATCTGCAGCCAGACCGGGGAGTTCGTGACGCCGCCAGCAATACGAATAGTGTGGCTTAGCTTCGGGTTAATATTGCGTAAGCGCTCGGTGTGGTAGAGATGGCTGAAGGCCACGCCCTCATAAATCGCCCGCAGAAAATGGGCTTTTTTATGGAAGCTGTTGACACCGATAAAGCCGGCCGAGGCATCGGGAATGGTGTTAGAGCCAAACACGAACGGAAAGAACAGCAGGTGGCTTTCATCCGGCGTCGTTGATGAAACCAGCTTATTACACAGGTCATAGACCGACGATCCTTGTTCGGCGGAGGTTTTCCGATCGCTCTCCATAAAGTTGTTAATAAACCACTCCAGGTTGCTCGCGGAGGTGGGGCTGGCCTCGGTGATGAGCCATTTACCTTCAATGGGATAAATGGAGGTCATAAACAGATCTTTATCAATAACCGGGTGGTCGGTAACGTATTCGTTTATGCTCCAGGTGCCGGTGACGATCGCCATCTTATCGAGACTGTTAATCCCCGAGGCAATGGAAGAGGCCGAGATATCAAACACCCCGCCAGAAACCGGCGTACCTGCGCATAAACCGGTCAGACGGGCCACGTCGTCAGTGATTTTTCCGCAGCATTCCGTTGAGCGTTTGATGGGGGGCAATTTGTCCCGCAGTTCATCAAGTCCCCACCATGCCAGCAGTTCATCGTCATACTTGCAGTCACGTACGTTGATCAGGTTGGTGCCTGAGATATCGGTCAGCTCAAGAAAAGCCTCTCCGGTCAGGTAAAAACGGATCAGGTCCTTGACCATAAAAATATAACGCGCTTTTTGCAGCGTCTCGGGCTCGAAATCCTTCAGCCATGCCAGCAGGGCGACAGGTTGTCCGGCCCAGATGGACTGCATCGTTTTTGGCAAAATGTCGGTAAGGAATTCTGGTGAGCGTTGCCATCTCTCAACGTACTCTTTTGCCCGGCTATCGGTGGATATAATGCCGTTACGCACCGGGTGACCTTCTTCGTCGACCAGATACAGACCGTTACCATGACCGGTGACGGCCACTCCTTTTATCTGGCTGGCGTCGATACCTGATTGCTCAATCGCTTTTTTAATCACTTCGACATTCGCGGCCCACAGCTCATCGATACTGCGCTCTGTGTGGAATTCCCGGGGTGTCAGCATCTGCGTGGATTTTGAGGCGATGGCGAGCACCTGTCCTTTACGGTCATAGATGGCTGCCTTGGTGACGGTTCCACCATTGTCGATGCCCATGACGTATTCATCTTTCATTCGCGTGGACTCCTTATTGGTTACCATAAGCCGGGCTCGCTGGTGGTTATCCCTTTAAATCCGGCATGGAATATTTTATCTACAAGGTATTTGCGCTTAACAAAGCCTCCGGCGATGAATACCACATCAAAGCCTTTCAAATTTCGGCTAATCAACTCCAGACACTGGCAGGCATATTCAGCAGGTAAGATTTCAATTGCGTCCGGTGGACTGTGTTTAACAATATCGAGCGACTGATCAAGCGATCGCGAATCGATAAGTAAAACCCGATATACGGTCAGCAATCCCTCTTTTTTGGCGTAGCGTAGCGCGGAGAGATTGGAAGAAATAACACCATCAACCTTGTAATAATTTTTCAGCAGATTGATCCCCGCCTGATCCGGTTTAAAGCCGCCCAGTAATTCAAGGTGAACGAGGACCTTCTTACCGCTTTGATGGCATTTGCCAATCAGCGACTGCAGATTGCCGATATTCGCTTCGGATAGCAGCACATATTCTGACTGGCAGGATAATGCTTTCTCAAAGTATTTATACTTCCTGATGGAAGGGATGATGGTGTTATTTGAAATCATATTAATTTCCGATGTTATTTAGCCATGTAGAGGCTGTATGCATCTTCCGCTGTTGCGTTTTCATGGATGATGGCATTCAGACCTGCTACCACTTTCGCCGGCTGCGGATCCTGGGTAATGTTTCGTCCCACAGCCACGCCTTTCGCACCCATCTGCATACAGTGCTGAACAAATTTGAAGTAACCGTCGATGCCGGTTTTTGGCCCTCCTAAGGCAAGCACCGGCACGCCAGCAGCTTCAACGATCAGTCGGTCCTCTGGTGAACCGGTAAAACGCGTTTTGATGACGTCCGCGCCCAGCTCCACCGCTGCGCGGGCCGATGCAGCGATGATGGCCGGATTGTTAGAGTCATCGCTGGTGACGGGATAACCATACGGGAGCGATTCGACAATCAGCGGTACATTCCAGCGATCCGCTGCCTGTGCGAGTTGCATCGCCATAATGTGGGTTTTTTCTTCATTGAAGGCGCCGGGGAAGGTCATGCAGACCACGCCCTCGGCAGCGACTTTAAGCGCATCTTCGACGGAAAAAACGGGGGTAGTATCGGGAACGGTATTGTCAAAGATACTGACCGTGCTGTCGACGCGTAACACAACGGGAACGCTGTTCAGCGCTTCACGATAATTCTTCAACATGCCGTACGTGACGAGCGCGCAATCCAGGCCGTGTTCCACCAGAGCAGGGAGCTGATTTATCGTATTATCAATACCATTTGTTTTCGTGGAAAAATAGTAGCCATCCAGCGCTAAGGTCACGGATTTACCGTCTTTTGCGAATATTCTTGAGAGACGACGTTCTTTAGACATTTATTTACTCCTGAGATAAAAAAACAAAAAAAGCCCTCAGAGACTCGCGTCTCTGAGGGCTTTCTGTTCACATACCCTTTTGATAATGGTTCAGGGATCCAAAGCATTATCAATGCAATTTTTTAGCAAAGTGAGAAAGGTTTAACTTTTGTTTAAATTAAATCTGTTCTCTTGCGTGATTAAATAACTAACACACGCGATAACTTATTGTCCAGTTGGTATCGTTGAAATGAGAGATTCATCACATCAATATGTTGTATTACCTGAGAAGTTCTGGGTTAAATACAGAAACCGACCCCTTAAAAACCAGGCAATAACGCATCCGGACAAGGGGAGAACGCCAGGCGTTTATTTCATCCGCATGAAGAACGCATCCATGCATGCTCCAGCCTTCAGGTCGTCATCCCCAAACGCGCATTTATTCCTGTCCGGATGGCGTACGAAAACGCTATAGCAATGTTGTCGGCATGGCGGTCTGTCCCCGGGATGATTTCCTCCAGCCGCCCGGGCAAATTACTCGTCCGCTTTGTGCGCCCAGGCAGGCATCGCCGTCAGGTAACGTTTTGCCCGTTTCCGTGATTCCGCTACGCCCACCTTTTGCCAGGCGTCGAGAAAAGCCGCCAGACCGGATACGGCCTCTTCCCAGGATTTCAAATTACCGTCGCTGTCGCTGCAATACGCGCAATATTTATCGCTGGCCCCTTGCGCATCGGGTGCGGACATCGGCATTCCGCAGGCCTGGCAAAACCTTTCGTGCTGTGTCATAGAGCGCTCCTCCTGTCGTTTGGTTGTCTACTAAACATACAGAATTTACGCATGGCGCTTAGCGTTTCAGATCAATAGATCCTGCCGTAACCGTTGTTGTGGATCTTCTGCCGGGGAGTGCGGGAGGGATAACGGGAACTTACTCCGTATCGCGCAGCTATCGCCTCCCTTATTTTTTATTGATGCAACGGTTGGTCGCAGGCCGCGAGGATTGACTCATGCATCGCTTCGGAAAGTGTCGGATGCGCAAAGATCATCGACAGGAGGCTTTCGTCTGTGGCCTCCAGGTGACGGGCGATGCCAAAGCCCTGGATCTGTTCCGTGACCTGTGCGCCAACCATATGCGCGCCCAGCAACTCGCCGGTTTCAGCATCGAAAATCGTCTTCACAAAACCCTCTGTCTCGCCGCTGGCCAGCGCCTTACCATTGCTCTGATAAGAGAACTTACCGATCCTGATGGGCCGTCCCCTTGCCAGGGCCGTCGATTCCGTCAGGCCCAGACTGGCAACCTGGGGCCGGGCATAAGTGCAACCAGGCACATAGTCGCGATCGAGAGGGTGGGCGCCTTCGACACCGGCCAGGGTCTCAACGCAGAGCACGCCTTCGTGGCTGGCCTTGTGCGCCAGACACGGCGGGCCGGCTACATCGCCGATGGCATAAAGCCCAAATACGTTAGTGCGACAAGCCGCGTCCGTCTTGATAAAACCGCGGTCTAACTCGACGCCCAGCGTTTCCAGCCCCAGATCTTCAATATTCGGCTGTACGCCGACCGCCAGCAGCACACGTTCGACATCCTGAGAATATTCGCCGCCGGTGTTGTTTAGTGTGCAGCGCACCCCGGTATCGGTGAGCTGTACTTGCGTCACCAGGGTCTGGGTATGGATCTGAATACCGCGTTTTTCGAATGACTTACGCACTGCTGCAGACACCTCGGCATCTTCCACTGGCAAAATCTGCGACGCTAGCTCGACCAGCGTCACTTTACAGCCCAGATCGTTATAAAGGCTGGCGAACTCGACGCCAATCGCCCCTGAACCGATGATTAAGAGCGACTTGGGTAAAAGCTTAGGCCGCAGCGCCTCGAAATAGGTCCAGATATGTTCGCCATCTGGCGCTATGCCTGGCAATGCGCGTGGTCGGGCGCCGGTTGCCAGGATCACGTGATCGGCCCGGTAATCGCGCGCCTCCCCTCGGGCATCCTCGACCGTGATTTGCCCCTTGCCGCGCAGCCGCGCGGTGCCATCAATCACCCTCACGCCATTTTTCTTCAACAGGTACGCAACCCCAGCGGTGAGCTGTTGCGATACGGTACGGCTAAACTGCACCAGTTTCTGCAGATCGACGTTCACCTCGCCCACGCTGATGCCCAGCTGACTGGCATGGGTGATAGTGTGCGCAACCTCAGCGCCATGCAGCAGCGCCTTGGTTGGAATGCATCCCCAGTTCAGGCAGATGCCGCCCAGATGTTGTTTTTCCACTAATACGGTACGAAGCCCTAGCTGGCCGGCACGGATGGCGGCAACGTATCCCCCAGGACCCCCGCCGATGATCAGCACATCGTATTTATCGTGCATAGCTCGTCTCCTGGATAAACATCAAGGTCGGGGTTTCAATCAGTCGCTTGAGTTCCCGGAGAAAAGCCGCACCTGCCGCGCCATCGATGACCCGGTGATCGCAGGATAGCGATACCGTCATTTGCTGTCGCGCGACGATTTGCCCGTCGCGTACTACCGCCCGGACCTCGCCGGCGCCAATGGCGAGGATTGCGCTTTGCGGTGGATTGATGATGGCGTCAAACTGCCGGACGCCGAGCATCCCCAGATTTGACAGGCTAAAGGTCCCGCCCTGGAACTCTTCCGGCTTCAGCGTGCCCGCTTTGGCTCTGGTCACCAGCGAGTGAATTTCGTTCGATATGTCGCTAATCGATTTCCGGTTCGCCGAGCGAACAATAGGGGTAATTAGCCCGGCAGGCAGCGCAACGGCCACCGAAATGTCGGCATCCGTAAAGCGGCGGATACTTTGTGCCGCTTCATCAAACTGGATATTGACGTCAGGCACGGCCACCAGCGCCAGGGCGCAGGCCTTCACCAGCAGGTCATTCACCGAAATCTTGACGCCGGGTACTTCGCGGTTAATGTCCTGACGTAACGCTAACAGTCGCTCCAGATCGAGATCGACGCTCAAACGGAAATGGGGAGACTGTTGCTTGGACGTTTGCAGGCGAGAAGCGATAGCCCGCCGCATACCGGACATCGGGATGCTCTCAAAGGGGGCCGGGGCACTCTCCTGCACAGGACTGGTCTGCGGGTGCTCGTCGAGTAACAACGCCGCGGCCAGCACATCATCGCGACTTACCCGACCGCGTGAACCGCTGCTTCGGCAGTCATGCAAGTTGATACCCAGTTTGCCGGCCAGGCGGCGCGCCAGCGGGGTGGCCGATACCTGGCTGTCATCGGCATGCGAGCGGGGCGCTTTGCTGCGACGAACGGGGGGCGTCGGAGAGGCCAGGCGACCGCCGGCGGCAACGATCGCGCTTTCCAGATCAGAAACAGAGATACGATCCCCGCGCCCGCTGCCGCGGACTTTTTTCAGGTCGACACCCCAGCCGGCAGACAGTCGTAACGCATGGGGCGTGGCATTAACCTGAGTCACATCGGTCACACCTTGCAGACTGACGGGGATGACGGTCTGCCCAACAGGGGGCTCGGGGCTGTTGGATGGCGGCGAAACAACGGAAGCTGGCTTAGCGCCTGCCTGTGCCGCTACGTCCGGCGCGGCAGCCTCCGGGCCTGGGGCTGCGGGTTTCGCCGTCGCCAGGCGGGCAACAAATTCGTCCAGTTCAGCATCGCTGACCGACGCGTCAGCCGCCAGGGCCAGCACGGCGCCTACCTGAAGCGTCTCACCCTCGCGGGCGAGTATCCGACGTAACGTACCGGCAAAGGGGGCCTCCAGCACATTGACGATTTTACTGGTTTCAATCTCACATATTTCCTGCCCTCTGGTGAAATCGTCACCCTCCTGGATTGCCCATCGAGCGAGCAAGCCTTCCTCCATGGAAAGCCCCCACTTTGGCATTTCAAGCGTCTTGATTTCGCTCATAGGTTAATCCTCCAGCACTTGACGGACGGCGGCTTCGATACGTTCAACGCCAGGGATCCAGAGTTTTTCGAGAGCAGGGGAGAACGGGACCGGCGTGTGTGGCGGCGTCACCAGCAGAACGGGCGCTTTGAGGAAATGGAATGCCTGGGACGCAATCAGCGCCGCGACATCATGAGCAAAACCGAAGCGTGCAGCGGATTCGTCGACAATCACGACCCGCCCCGTGGACGCCACCGATTCCAGAATACCTTCCTCATCCAGCGGCGAAATGGTTCGCGGGTCGACCACCTCGACCGAGATCCCCTCTCTGGCCAGTTTGTCCGCCACCTGGTTTGCTTTATGTACCATTGCCGACAACGCAATGATGGTGACGTCCTCCCCTTCGCGAGTGTAGTTGGCTACACCTAGCGGGATGGTATAGATCTCGTCCGGTACCTCGCCCTTGAGGTCGTACAGCATTTTATGCTCGCAGAATACCACCGGGTCGTCGTCGCGAATGGACTGGATTAACAGACCCTTGACGTCATAAGGCGTCGAGGGCACCACCACCTTCAGTCCAGGCGTGGTGGCAAAGATATTATAGGGTGACTGTGAATGCTGGGCTGCGGCAGAAAACCCCGCGCCGATCATCCCTCGCATCACCAGCGGAGCTCTGGCTTTGCCACCAAACATGTAGCGGAACTTAGCCGCCTGGTTGTACAGTGCATCGTGGCTCACGCCAAAAAAATCCATGAACATCAATTCCGCGACCGGCCGCAAACCCGTCGCTGCGGCGCCGGCCGCCATACCGATGATGGCCGACTCGGTAATGGGCGTGTCGATCACCCGATCGGAGCCGAACTGCGTCCACAGCCCTTTAGTGACACCCAGCACACCGCCAAAGGCTTCTATTTTAGCCTCTTCGGGCGCATTTCCGCCATGACCGCCACGCAAGTCTTCACCGATGAGCACCACGCGTTCATCGCGTTCCATTTCCTGAGCCAGGGCTTCCTTGACCGCTTCACGATAGGTTTTTATTGTCATGGTTATCACCCTCAGTATGAGACGTACACGTCTGTCAGCAGGTCTTCCGGAGCCGGGTAGGCAGCGGCGCGGGCCTTCAATACGGCATCGTTGACCAGGGCTTCTACTTCCTCGTCAATCGCCGCCAGTTCTTCCTGGGTGATATGTTGCTTGACCTTAGCGGTGAAAATCTTCAGCGGATCATGTTGTTCACGCAGGCGTTGCACTTCACCTTCCGCACGATATAGCGCGGGATCGCCCTCAAAATGACCATGCCAGCGGAAGGCTTTGGCCTCAATGACGCTTGGGCCACCGCCTTCTCGCGCACGCTTGACCGCCTCTGAGGTTGCCTCATAAACGGCAAAGAAATCGGTGCCATCGACGGTCACTGCCGGCAGGCCGAAGCCAGCGGCGCGCCGGGCGATATCACGCCCACCCACGGCGTAGTCATGGCCGGTCCCTTCGCCGTAACCGTTATTCTCGAAAATAAAGACGGCTGGAAGCTGGAGCACGACGGCCATATTGATGGCTTCAAAGACCAGGCCCTGATTAGAACCACCATCGCCCGTAAAAGAGACACCGACGTTGCCGGTTTTTAGCGTCTTTGCCGTTAGCGCAGCGCCGATGGCCAGGGGAGGGGCTCCCCCAACGATAGCGTTCGCCCCCAGCATTCCTTTCGACAGATCGGCAATGTGCATCGACCCGCCCTTACCGCGACATAACCCGCTGTCCTTACCGAATATTTCGGCCATCATGCCGTGAATGTCGCAACCTTTAGCAATACAGTGGCCATGTCCACGGTGTGTTGAACCAATAAAATCTGCGCTCGTTAAATTTTCGCAGACCCCCACCGCGATGGCCTCCTCACCGGTGTAAAGGTGAATGAAGCCCGGAATATCACCGCTGGTATTTTCCTGATGCAACCGCTCTTCAAATGTTCTGATCTCCCGCATCTTGCGGTAAGCCTGCAATAACGCCTGTTTGCTGAGCATCGTTTAATTCTCCTCAATAAAGGTCACCCAGGCGGGGCCAACAGACAGGGCGGATAACCCTGGCCACACCCATGCAATGAATCTACGAGCGGTTAAAGGGAGTGCGAAGCCACCTTCATGGGGGGGGTAGGTGGGGGTTTTCATGCTTGAGGTCAAACTTTCTAAATTTTGTGTAGCAATAAAGTTTGGCTGCCCCATGTCATCCCGGGGGCTGGCGTACAATTGAAAAAAACAAAGCGAGTAGACACCACGGATGAAGCCATTGGATTTAGAAGGTCGCCAATCACCCTCACTGGTCTCCGGGCCATTGCGGCTGACGCGAGGCTTGCCGCTAATCCTGACCAAATTCGTCCCGCCTCGCTCCTCAATACAATTGCTGGAGCGCCCCCGGCTTCTTCAGCTTCTTAATCCCGTTCAGCAGTGCCGGCTGGGCGTCGTCTGCGCCGGCGCTGGATTTGGCAAAACCACGCTGTTGGCGCAATGGCATCAGCAGATGGTCGCCCAGGGGGAACGTATCGCCTGGCTGAGCCTCGATGAGGATGATGATGACGTATGGCAGTTTATTCCTTATCTGCTGCAAGCATTGCGTCCACTCTATGCTGACTGGGACGCCGATTTCTGGCGTGACATGGAAGAACAGAAGCTCTCCAGCTCCGAGCAACTGCTGGCCGGGCTCATTAACCAGCTACACTACTGCCCGCATGACGTATACCTGATCATCGACGACTTCCACGTGATTAACGATCGTGGGGTCTATGAAGCCGTGGGGTATTTAATCAAGCATGCGCCTGCCGCCTTGCATCTGATCATTGGCAGCCGTTTCCACCCGAATCTTGCGCTGAGCCAGCTGCAGGCCCAGGACCAACTGGTGGAGATCTATGATCGAGACCTGCAATTCACGCTCGAAGAAACAAAACACTATTTTAGCCGCACGGTTGCGCTACCCCTCAGCAACCATCATGCACAGCGGCTACAGTCCGTGACAGAGGGCTGGATCGCAGGGATGAAGATCGCTTCATTGTCCGCAGAATTACAGCATGATCCCGAGCATCTGTTGCGCAATATGCATGGAGGAACACGGTCCATTGCCCGCTATCTGAAAGAGGTGGTACTGGATCCGCTGCCGGAAGAGGTTCTCGATTTCCTGGTAAAAACGTCCTTCCTCAGTCGGTTAAATGCCGAATTATGCAACGCAGTGACAGGACGAGATGATAGTAAAGCGATGCTGACATGGATTGAGCGACACAACCTTTTTTTGTCAGCCCTTGACGAACAAGGCTACTGGTTCCGCTACCATCCTCTGTTGCAGGAAAATCTTCGGACCATGCTGCAGCAGAACAACGATATTGATCGCAAACAGCTACATGAATTAGCCAGTCATTGGTTCGTCGAACAGAAGCTGTGGTCTGAGGCGGTACGCCATGCGCTCAGCGCAGGCAAGCCGGTGCATAGCCCCGTGCAGGACGGCGCAAGCGCTCAGTCACTGGCGGAAGAAGGGGATATCGATACCCTGATTTCATGGATGCATCATTTACCGCCCAGCACCGATCCTTCGCGCATTGACCTGCAAATTAATCTGGCCTGGGCACTGGCGCATTATTTCCACTTTGATGAGTCGAGGCAGCTGCTTGATAACCTCGATCAGATGGTACTTCATCATCGTGAGGATTTAACCCGCAGCACCTGGTGTAAATTGCGCGTTGTGCGGGCAATTTGCGAAGCCTTTGCGGAAAACATCCCGGAGAGTCTGGCTATCGTTCAGCCGTTGCTGGCCGAAGTGCCCTGCGGCGACACCTGGGTTGATGGTCTGATATGCAATATTCTCAGCTATTGCCATGTTGTTAACCAGCGCTATCACGACGCGCTGGAGGTTCAACAGCATATGCCCTCTCCGGAAAGTCCTTTAGATAATCTGTTTGTTTCGGTTTATCGCGCGTTTATTATTGCCCAGTGCCATCTTTGTCAGGGCGATCTGGGAAAAGCCGGGTGGTATGCAGAGAAAACGTTGCGCCAGGCTGAATGTTATACCGGTACCCAGTCGACCAGTGGCGCGACGCTGGCGCCGCTGCTGGCGGAGATAGCCTATGAATGTCAGAGGGGTGACTCGCCCGAGCATCTGCCAGCCGACCGGCTCGAATTCATCGACCGATTCAGTCCACCCGACGCGCTGAGTCGTTGCTATACCTATCTCGCGCGTCAGGCCTTAGATAACGATATGCCCTATGAGGCCGAGCGATTGCTGGAGCATGCGCAGCGTCTTGCGGTGTCTCGCGGCTGGCAACGGCTCCAGGCCATGTTGTTAGCCGAGCAGGTGAGGGTGCGACTGCAGCGCGGCAATTTCACCGGCGCAGAGCAACTGCAGCGACAGCTTGAACAAATGGCCGCCAGCTTCAGAATGGATGCCGAACATCCCTGCCAACGCGCCATCGTTATGTCTGCATCCCTTAGCCGCAGCCGGCTTCTTCTCGCCAGAGGCCAGGCACCGCAAGCCTGCGTTTTACTGGCTGAGATGGTCTCCGATCAGGAAAGCCGGGGGGACAGGTTAACCGCAGCGCGTCTGCGTACGCTCTGGTCATTGGCCTTGTGGAACAGTGGCAAAACGGCCGCTGCGCGCACGACATTTCAGCCAGTCGTGCAGCTGGCTGAACAACAGCATCTCACGGGCCTCTTTCTTGACGCTGGCGATACCTTGCAACCTTTGCTTGCCGGTATGAATGAAACCTCTTCGGCTTGCAAAGAGAAAGGGGGAGTGCATGAACCCTGGGCCGACAAGCGCGCGCCTGCAGACGGAACACCGTTTAATAGTGGAAGCCCCGATATTCCTGGCGAGCTCAGCGAGCGTGAGTTTCAGATATTACAGCTAATTGCTGAAGGTCAGATGAACAAAGAAATCGCTCGCTCCCTCGCTATTTCTGCCGAGACGGTCAAATGGCATATCAAAAACATCTACGCGAAGCTTAAAGTGAATAGTCGCACTCAAGCGATGAGCAGGGCGCTGGAGATGAAATTACTGGATTAACGGTTTGAAGAGGGAGGGCTGGATATAAAATATTATTAAGATGGCATTGCTCATTGCCGCTTACGTTAAGGTGCTATGAGCCATGGATAATCGAGATACTTCTGAGCCCGCGGGAGCTTTTATCACTGACCGTGATGGTAGTTTTGATGCCTTGGCTCAGCGATAAGAGCATGGAATTTAAGTGCATCGGTCTCCGGGGAAAGCAACCCTGGTGTAAACCCAGAGAGGCTTTTAAAGAAGCGTTTTCTGTAACGTTTTGATTGAGGTGGTGCGATAATAGGAACAAGACACAACCAAATAGGTTATTGAATTATATTAAATTCACCATGTTTTGTTTTTGTAGATACCCCCAAAAGTACCCCCATAAGATTTTCTGCTCCACCACCAGATCACAAAAAAGCTTTAGCGTGGTCTTCACAAGCTCACGAGGTACCTATTAGGTCGAAACTCTAAGTTACAGAAGACACCATCTGTAGCTCAGACTTCAAAGCATGAAATCAGGGCGATGGGTTGAAATGCAAGCAGAGACTTTTTCAATTAATTTAAGACAATATTCGATAAAGGCATCATCAACTTTCACCAGCCCATCAATGCCGGACACATCACCCTCTTCGAAAACAGGTACATTTGGTGTTTCCACCACAAAAGGTAATGAGCTAATTTTACCTAGCAAGAGCCTATAACTTGCTCCATCACCATGTTTTAAGGCGTTGATAGCAAGATAACAATTATGGAAATCCTCCTTCAATGCAACTTCCCCTACTTGTTCAAGTATTAACTCTGCTTCTCTGTAACCGTTTTTGGCACCCAACCCCCGCTGTAAATGAGCTTCAAAAATTGAAAACAACCCAACCGCATGAATCATCTTCTGGAGATTGAGCGCCTGGAGATTTTTGACAGGCGGTGTCGATCCGGTTTCCGACAACTCATCGACGGTTCTTTCATAGGCTTCGTTTATCGCGTTTAATGAAAAATAGGTACATCTATAAGCCAGTTCATAAAAATGATGCATGTTTCAAGTCCTTAAATGTTAGTCGAAGCTTTCGAGCCGAATGAAATTATATAAATAAGTTCAACAAACTTGAATGTAGAAAGCAACGATAACTTAGAGCGCGTATAGCCAAAAATCCCTTTGACGGTGCCGGTGGGTGACAACTTTTGACAACTCAATCAGATCACGAACTTCTAAGCAAACCAGAACAGCGACCTGAGAGAGGCGATAACAGGAGTGAATACCACAACTTAACTCATTGATTTAACTAGCAATATAAAATCAAATCTTTCAGGTACCCCCATTTCATTGAAAGATTGTCTACTTAATGTCGTTATTAATTTAGACATAAAAAACCGCAAGAAATATCAAGCAAGTTTAAAACACAAACATCATATTTTTAATCGTACGACTTCGAACAATAATGGCAATAAGGTTCAAAATGCTCTAAATAATAAGGGAAATACTTAACTTTGGAGTATGGAGGGTGCGTTTTTTCAAATTCACTATACAAATTTCCAATGAATTTTAAAGATGAATCAACAATCAATTGGCATTTTTCATGTTTTTCTTCCATGGTCATGTTTTTTTTGTTTTCAACAGACAAAGTTGCATCATCCTGGAAACTTGCAGCCAAGGCATAATCAATACAGATATCTCTCCGTTCCAAATTGCCTATGAAATTAAGAATTTGCGACATTTTTGAACCAAAGGAAATTGTAAATGCTCTGGAGGTCATAATGAAATCATCATCCGCATCATCTTTAGATGACCAGTATTTAATAGCAATATCAACTGATTCATTGCTTAGTTTAAGTACATGGTCAACCAAAGCTTTACTTTCGGACCTGGTCGCTATTTTCTTTGCATTATGATAAACGACCTTCCACCCAATAAAAACCAACAAAATACTGCCAATACTGAAAATCCATGTATTGCTTTGAATTTCAGAAAAATCCATCTCAAATATTTCCTTTCAATTACCTGTTTTCAGTATCAGCTTCAGAAATAAATTTCTTAATCTGAATTTCATAAATTGGGGTTCTGGCTATGATTTTTAATTTTCTCAGCAACTCTTCTTTATTATAATGCTCGATGCGAACTAAACCGCCAAAAGCTTCCTCAAAGAAAGATGAGCCAATTACCAAAGCTATGCCATTGAAATCAACGGTAACAACAGCCTCACGCCCTTGATTCTTCCGTAACTCAGGTAATAGCCTCTCCTTACGAAAGCGTGTCCCATTGTTTGGGCCGTCATGCTCATCTCTGCCAAAAGGAGTTCTGGAGAATTCTTTTGCAACATTAATGTATGACATATCAACCTCGCTTCGGTGCTAACGTCCAATGTATTATTGTACCAGGTATACTCGGTTTAAGTGTAGACATAACCGGATCTTTCCCCTTAGTTTCAGAATCTAGCACATATAGTGAACTCTGAGTGAAAACCATCAGTTTTTCGTGCCTTGTTTTTGCCATAGCGACTGGCCTCTTGATGTCCTCCGAGCCATTACCCCTGCCGGGCTTTCTGTAGCGCGAGTTACCTGAGGTTAATGCCTCGACCACCTGGTTCTGTTCGAGTACAAACTGTGTTGTGCTATCCAGTTTTTCGTTCGTGTAAGACGTGGCTATTCCCATACCTAAGTCACAGATAATGAATACAACTCTGTCACCTTTAGGATCAAACCAGGAACATTGCCACCATCGTTTGCCTCCCATCATTTCGGTAATGATCTGAAGTTCTGGGGTTTCATAAGCATGGTTCTTAACGTTTAGCATTGCCTCGTTAATCCCCATCATCAGCATCGTTTCTTGATCGATGTCTAATAACGCTTTCTCTTTAAGCATCTGCATCGTTGTTGCAAGAGCCTCCTCCGGATCAACAGAGGATTGGAAGTAACGCTTTTGAGCCACAAGAGCATTAAGTTTGTCCAAATTGTTAGCAAGCAATGCTTTTGCTAAACCAGTACTCACTATCCACCTGTACCCCTCAGGGTTATCATCCTTTTTTGGTTGAATGATACGAGGTATGGCCTTACCTTCAAGTACAAAATATGCTCTGTTGATTACAGCAAAAAGAAGCACGGAAGCAGCTGCACTTGCAAATTTTACATCAGACAAATCAATTGTTAATGGGTCAGTACTGAAATGCAATTTGTTGATAACATTCCCAATAAAACTTAGTGATTTGCTCCGAGAAGCTTCATCATTTATACAAAATTTTAAGGGTGCTTTTTCAATATTTGACATCGGGATGCCATCTCAGTAAATGCTATCTAAAGCACACCATATCATTTATAACAAAAAAAATCATAAACTTATGTCAGAAAACGCAAGGAATTCTTATGTTTAGTGATACTCACAACAGAATTTGTTGCGGTATGATGTTGAACACAATGATGCAACTGTAACTTAGAGCGCCTACAGCCAAAAATCCCCGCTGGCGGTGCCGGTGAGTGACAAGTTTTGACAGGTGCATCCAACGAGCTGCACCTAAAGTTTTCTAAAGCGGTAGCGGTTGACACTTTCCCCCTGGTTTCCCCAGGCAAGGCATAACAAACTATAACAGGCTGATACCTGCCCTGCCTCGCATCAGGACTAACAAAAGCTAACCGCCGGGCTCAACAAAGCTCAACGCCAGCCCTTTACACTTCTGCTCTAGCTGCTGTTCGCAGGCG
>SKEZ01000532.1_pt1 | contig 28852 bp, 21 predicted proteins | sample 4843881 | NCBI WGS metagenome assembly SKEZ01 (sample SAMN11008796, study PRJNA524170) | human gut metagenome | isolation source: fecal sample from pouch patient p1, p46 | place: Israel: Tel-Aviv | reverse complement strand
CAAAAACTCAGATACACGCCCATCACGAACGGCACCACAAAACCAATCACAAAAGCAGCAAACGTAGGCAACGCAAACAACGCCCACCACCTACGAACCGCCTTCCCAGCCATAGAAATCATCGCGGCACCTCCGCTACGGACATCGGGTGGCCATCCATTGACACTCCTTTATTCCAGCTTCATTACTGATCCGCAATCTTCGAATCGTTTCGAAAACTGTTTACAATACAAAAATAAAGGTTTGCATCACCTATCAGCAACTTATTTCGACGGTTTTCGACAATTTATTTTAACGATTTTACTATATGAGCGTTCACAGAGGACACACCGACGACGGAGCAATCCTCATTCCCCGGGGCACCGCATGATGCGGAATCGCGAGTTGTCGGTGCGAAGCTGTCGAGAAGACCTGAATGGCGACGTCGCCATATAACCTCCCGACCCCGAATCCCGCCAATTCACCAGGCAGGCGCACCGACAACTCGAAATTTCAGCGCTCCGCAGCCGTACGTGGAGCCGACATGGTGCCGTGCGCAAGATAAATCGGAGGAACCAACTCCACCGACCCGACATTGGACCGCTTCCCCTCCAGAACCGACATCATGAGATCGACCGCACGCGCGCATACCTCGTTCGGCCGCATCGGCATTTCGTCAACCTGCGCCGACAGCTGGCCCAAGCCATTGGTGCATGCCGCCAGCACGGAGACATCATCCGGCACCGACAATCCACGGCGCCGCAGCGACGCCATCGTGTTGGCCACCTGCACGGCATTCGTCTGGCAGATGATCAGCGTGATGTCGGGATCCTCGCCGAACGCCTCCCCCAAAGCAAAATCCACATCGGCCGCGCCATACCCCTTCGACGGCCTGAACAACACATGCATGCCGAAATCCGCACAGCGTTTCATCACCGCTTCACGGAAGCGTATCAGGAAGTTGGAGCCGTCGTCGTAATACGATTCCTGACTGCCGACGAGAAGCACATGCTCATGTCCCAACGCATGTGCGCGCTCGATCGCGGTCCGGCCCATATCCTCCATATCGAGGTCAACCGAATACACGCCATCCGAGTTGTTCGGATACCCCACGGAGACCACCGGCACATCCAGAGTCCGGGCCGTCTCAGCGCGGGAATCCATTATGCACACGTCCAGCAGCAGAATGCCGTCGACCAGGCCATTGGACGCCACACGGACCAATTCCCGGTCGCCGTAGTCGCCATACTCATGCATCAGCAGCAGAATGTCATATCCATACTTCTTGGCACGCACCGCAAGCGAGAAAAAGAATACGGCGTAACTCGAATAGTCGGTGTACTCATGGATCGGATAGCTGATCGCCAGCACCTTGGACGGCTCGCCGCGCATCATCCGCGCGCCGATGCTCGGCATATAGCCAAGCTCCTGCGCCGCCTTGAGCACCCGCCGCTTCGTCTCCTCGCGAACGGACCGCTTGCCGCTCATCACATAGGAGACCGTGCTGATCGACACCCCGGCGCGCGCCGCCACATCCTTGATACCCGCCATCACAACCTCCTTATCGAAACGTTTCTCTTAATTGTAGGGGATCAACGGAAAAACCATGCACAGGCTGCAAAACATGCAATTGCCGATAAAGAGGGGGTTGACACAACCCCCTCGAAACAACTCCTTGTCTTTGTGATTGTCACCACTTGACAACGGCATCGTTTACCGCGCGACTGCGACGGACACCATAGAACGGTATATTTCAGGCATGATGGATGCGTTCATGCTGTATCAGACCCGACGAGTCAACATCAAAGGCAGGGAATATCTTCAAGGACCCGGCAAATACTATCCGGCGGATCCCAGCATCAGAAATACGCCGCTCGGATACCCGACCGGCGACTATGGGTTCCTGCTCGAAAACACCGTGCACAACGAGTTGAAGATCTGCGGATACGATATCCAGGTCGAACGTATGGGCACACGCGAAATCGACTTCATCAACGCGCTGGATTGGATGACGGCCGCCGACCGATCCTGAGATTCTTGTCACACTCTTCCCGAAATACCGACTTTTTATTAAAATCGTTTTATATTGGTGTGGTCGGTGGTTTTTCGAAAACATCCCCACGGCACGGACAATGAAGTACGTGGTCCCTGAATCATAGCGGAAAGGATTGTAGCATGAACGGCAAGGCGGTCAATTATCGCAAAGGCACCAATCTGCCGGCAATGGGCGATTACAACCGCAGTGTCGTGTTGGAAACCATCCGCGAAAACAGCGACATCAGCCGTATCGAAATTTCCCGTATGACCGGCCTGACCGCACAAACAGTCACCAACATCGTCAGGAAGCTGCTGGAGCAGGGACTGGTGTACGAACGCGGTCTGGTCACCGGGAAGCGAGGGAAGCCACGTACCTCCATCAGGCTGAACAAGACGGGGCGATTCGCGGTCGGCGTGCATGTCGACCCGGCGCAGACGACCATCGTGCTGATCAATCTCGCGGGAGACATCATCGCTCGCGCCCGTCCGGCACTATCGAGTGACGCGGACGAGGCCACCCAAACCATCGCCTGCACTATCACCCAATTGCTGGACGACAACAACGTTCCATATGATCACATGGGCGGCATAGGTCTCGCCGTGCCGGGGCCTCTTGACATACGCCGCGAGGTCGTGCTGGATCCGCCAAACCTGTCGGGATGGCGTGACGTCCCCATCACCAAGACGCTCAACGCGGCCGCAGGCTTCCCCGTACTGATGGAAAAGGACGTGACCGCAGCATGCCACGGCGAGGCTTGGGCCGCCAACGCAGATCACGACCGTGATTTTCTGTTTGTATACACCGGACTTGGCATTGCCTTTGGCGTGGTCAAGGATGGCGAAGTCTATCAGGGCCTATCCGGAAATGAAGGCGAAATCGGCCACATTGTCGTGGACATTGATGGCCCCCGGTGTTGGTGCGGCCAGAGAGGATGCGTAGCCGTGACCTGCGATCCTCGTTCCTTGGTCAACGAAGCGGAACGACTCGGCCTGTTTACGGAACCTACCGGCGTCGACATGTCACGAGAATTCAACGGGTCCGACGATCTGAGTCGGCTCGACTCCTGTTTCTCACAACTGTGCCAACGCGCCGAATCGGGCGATGGCGCCTGCGAGTCGCTGCTCAGACGCGCCGGATATCGGCTCGGCCGCGCCGTCACCATACTGGCTGACTTGTTCGATATGGAGCATGTCATCGGCGGAGGACCATACTGGCAGTCACTGGAGCATTTCTACCTTGATGAAATACTCGGAGTCATGCAATCGAAAGCGGTGCTGCGCCGCCTTCACTCTTTTACGGTGAAGTCCACTGCTTTGGGCGGAGACATCGCAGCAGTCGGCGCAGCCAGCGCAATACTGGACAGGGACCTCACCCCCCGGACGACGTCCCTTATCCTGTCCTGACGCCTGCCCCGACAATCCGCGAGGATCCGCGTACAACGGCAAGTGGCCTCGGAACCTGTATGCAGGTTCCGAGGCCACTCACTGCCATATGTCGACCGCTAATTTCTCCTGACGCGCAGCGTTACGATCTGGAACGCGTGCAGCGACAGATCAAGCCGTCCGTCGTCGCTCTTGGAGACAATTGCCGGCTGCACCGCATCGCATGGCTCTTCCAGCAGGCCAACTTCCGATACTTCGGACCAGGGGAATCCGAACTCGACCGCCGCCTGCGAGTAAGAGCCGGAAGACTCATACAGGCGGACGATGACATCACCGGAACGGTCCTCGGCGAGCTTGACACTCTCCACCAGAACCGCACCGCCATCGACCGTCACCGTCGCGGGCACCTCATGGGCACCATGAACCTCACGGGCAGGCACATTGAGACGGTATCCCTGACGGATCGCATCACCGATCGAAGTCCCCACGCCAAGCAGCATCTCGAAATCATGAGCGCCGACATCGGCATGCGGCACCGGGAAATGCGTGGCCCGCAACAGGGATACGCGGATTTGCGTGCCCGGCCGCCCGTCAGTCAGCATGATCTGACGAATGTCGTGACCGTAGCTGGTATGGTTGGCCAGACTCACTCCAAAATCACCCTCCTGCACATGCGCCCAGCGCTGCGCGGCGGTTTCGAAGCGGGCTTCATCCCACGATGTATTGGAGACAATGGAACGCGACAGATGTCCGAACTGGATCTCCGACGTCGCCTCTTTGGCGAACACGGCGACGGGGAACGCCTGCTTGAGCAAGCGGTCGCTTTCTCTCCAATCGACATGCGTGCGAATGCGCAGCGCATCGACCTCAGGATCCACGCTGATGAACTGCGTGTAATCCGAATTACCGATGGTGCCGGCGACATGGATCACACCCTGATCGTCCACGGTGCATGAATCAACCGACGCGGGATCGAGCTGCATGCGCTCGTAGGTCCTGTCGACGTCCCATGCATCCCATTGCGCCGGCGCATCGACGAACAGCTGCAGCACATTGCCGGGCATAGATGGGTCGATGCTCTCTCTGCCCGCACGCTTGTCATACGCCGAGACCACACGACCTTCCCCGTCGACGGTAAAGGACACCGCATCCGTGGATAGCGTCACCTGCTCACCGTCACGGACCACATTGACCGGCTTCGGCTCATCCGGCTTCGAGATCGCCGACGATGCCACGCCAAGCTGGGCGATCGGTCCGGCATTTGCAGCCATGCGGTCGTCTCCCGTTCCGGCAAGCGTCGCGATCGAATCGGCGATGATGCGCTCAAGCTGGATCTCGATCTGGCGGTACGAACGTTCTACTTCCGCATACACCCAAGCAATGGCCGATCCGGGGAGAATGTCGTGGAACTGATAGAGCAGGACCTTCTGCCAGATGTCCTCAAGCTCATCGTAGGGGTACGGCGCATTGGCCTGCACAGCCGCCGCGGTCGCCCACAGCTCGGCCTCGCGCAGCAGGGATTCGCTGCGACGATTGCCCTGCTTGGTGTTGGTCTCCGACGTGCTGGTACCGCGATGCAGTTCAAGGTACAGCTCGCCAACCCAACGCGGCGGATCGCTCAGCTCCGCCTCGGCATGCTCGAAGAATTCCACGGGCGACACGATATTGACTCGTGGCGAACCCTCGAGATTGGCCTGCAGCTTGGCGGCCGCGAGCATCTCCCTCGTAGGGCCGCCACCGCCATCTCCCCAGCCGAACAGCAGCAGGCTCGAGGAGCCTTTGCCCTTTTCGGAGTACTGTTTCTCGGAGCGCGCCACATCCGCGGGCGATGCATTCGAATTGTAGGTGTCCGACGGAGGGAAATGGGTGAAGATCTCGGTGCCGTCAATACCCTGCCACAGGAACGAGTGGTGGGGAAAGGTATTGGTGTCATTCCAAGAAATCTTCTGCGTCAGAAAGTACTTGCATCCGGCTAGGCGTGCGATCTGGGGAAAAGCACCCGAGTAGCCGAAGCTGTCCGGGAGCCACGCCACCGGAGACACCACGCCCGTGGCCTCCTTGAAGAACTTGGAGCCCTGCACGAACTGGCGCACCAGCGATTCTCCACCTGGAAGATTCGCATCGCATTCCACCCACATGCCTCCGACCGGCACGAATTGCCCATCGGCGATCTTGCGCTTCACGCCGGCGAACACGTCCGGGTAGTTCTCCTTCAGCCACTTGTACTGCTGGGCCGAGGACGCGGCGAAAACTAACGATGGGTCCTCATCTGCAAGCTCCACCACATTGCTGAACGTCCTGGCTACCTTGCGCCGCGTTTCCCGCAACGGCCACAGCCACGCCGTGTCGATATGCGCGTGGCCAACCGAATACACTGTATGGCCTTTTGCCGCCGGAGCGGACAGCACATCGACAAGGCACTGACGTGCAGTCTGCGCGGTACCGGCGATGTCCGTGGTATCCAAGCTGTCCATGGCGCGCTCCAGCGCGATTAGGATCTCCGCGTATCGCGTGCGCGTCGGATCGATCTCCTCAGCCAACCCGGCAAGTACCTGAAACTCTTGCAGCAGGTTCCACACCTGCAGGTCCAGCAATCCCAACTCAAGACGCTTGAGCCGATAGAGTTCCGGGCCGTCCTTGACTCCCTCGTCGCCCAAATCCGTGGGAAGATACGGCTCTCCATTGGAGATCTCGGGATTCGCAGCCGCCTCGATGTAGAACTCAAAAGGCTGTCCCGGATCAGGCACCGGCACCCATCCATTGTATGGCTCGATAGCCTTGATGACCGTCCCATCCGTCCGGCGCACCAAACCCTCGGCTTGGAAACCGGGCCCTAGACCAATGCGCCCAAGGTCGACCAGCAGCTCCGGGCGAGTGTCCGGCACGGCAGCCCATGCCTCTGGGATCGCACCCGATGCATGGAACCACCATGTATCCCAGGCAGCCCCCCACGATTCACCCACCTGGAACGGCCGATATTCCGCATGGGAGGCAGTATCGAAATCGACCGGCTCTCCGCCGACTTTCCACGCCTCGATGGAGACGGGGCGGGTATCACGGTACAACGCGTCATTGATGTGCTGTCTCGTCAACCGCTTGAGACGCATCATGACCTTCTGCGCGTGTGTGGTTGTTGCCACGGTTTTGTCCTTTCGCTATATTGATGGCGCGATGCGCCACCGAGCGGTTATATACCTCGTGCCCGCAGTCGCTGCCGGGCGCGGCTGGTTATCCCTTGACGCCGCCGGCGAGGGAGTAGGTCCCAAGGAATCTGTTCGAAATGATGTACATGATTACCACCGGCAGTGAATAGATCAGCGAGAATGCGGCGAGCTGACCGTACGCCACAGTGCCGTACAGACCGAAGAACGAATAGATAGTCACTGCCGCCGGTTGTTTGCTTGGCGAGAGCAACAGCATGTACGGCACGAAGAAGTTGCCCCATGACCCCATGAACACATAGATGCTGACGACGGCGAGGCCCGGCTTCATCAGAGGGACCACGATCAAGCGCAGCGAACGGAGCAGACTCGCCCCATCCACCCACGCGGCTTCCTCCAGCTCGATCGGCACCGAATCCATGAAGTTCTTGGTCATCCAGACCGCCATCGGCAGGGATGACGCTGCCATGAACAGGATGGTTCCCACCGTCGAGTCCAGCAGATTCATCGAGACGAACAGCGCGTACACCGGCACCATCAGACAGGAGATGGGCAGACAGGTACCGAACAGCACCGAATAAAGGAACGGTTTGTTGAAGCGCGACTGGTATCTCGACAACGGATACGCCGCCAGCACCGAGCACACCACGACGATGACCGTCACCGACAGGGACAGCACAAGACTGTTCCACAACGGCAGAAAAGTCAGGTCCTTGGTCATGATGGCCGAGAAGTTGTCCAATGTCCAATGCGACGGCAGCTTGGTCTGGAATGTCGCCTTGGTATCGAATGCGGCCAGCAACAACCACAGAAGCGGAGTGATGAAGACGACGAAGATGACCGCCATCGCCAGGTAGGAGAAGAACGCCGAGGCGCCATGTCGAGGTGAGGTCGGCGTGTTGAGACGCCGGCGCTTGCGTCCGGACGCGGAGGACGGAGCCGTCTTGGCGGCGGGGTGTGCGATTGCTTCACTCATTGGTAATTCCCTTCTCATCCTTCAGGGCACGGACATACACCAAGCCGAAAATCGCGCCGATGGCCAACATCACCACGGCTATGGCACTGCCGTATCCGATGTCTCCGAACTTGAAAGCGGCCTTGTATGCGAAGATCGGCAATGTGGAGCTCTTGTCGCCGGGTCCGCCGGCCGTCATCACGAAGATGAGCGTGAACGCCGACATGGTCTGCAGCGTGATCAGCATCAGGTTAGTCATGATGGTCTGCTTGATGACCGGAATGGTCACGTGGATGAACGCCTGCCACGCATTGGCGCCATCGACCACGGCGGCTTCCGTCAGGGAACGGTCGACTTCGCCGATCGCAGCCTGGTAATTCATCATCGAGAACGCGGTGCCACGCCATATATTGGCCAGAATGACGGCGAACATAGGGAAGGTGTACAGCCATTCGGTGTTGCCGAGTCCAAACAGGCCGAGTACCTGATTGAGTGTGCCGTTCTTGGAAAAGAACGCATAGCAGGCAAAGCCCGCGACCATCTCAGGCAGCACCCATGCGGAAATCACCGACACGGAGACGAATTGGCCGACGGTACGATTGGCGCGGGACAGCAGCACCGCAACGGCCATGCCCAGGAAATTCTGCGCAATGATGGCGCTGATCAGTACGAATATGACCGTGAGCCAGACGGATTGGGGAAATGACTTATCCGTGAACAGCTTCTGATAGTTTTCCAGACCGATGAATGACGTGTCCGTGGCTGTGGCACCGGTCAGGGACATGTTCGTCATGGACCCGTAGAACGCCCAGAGAATCGGGCCGACCATGAACACGCAAAGCAGGATGATTGCAGGCAGTACTGTCCAATACCGTTTTGCAAAATCACGCATGGGCAAAATCCTTTCTTATTGAACAAGAACGCGTGCCAGACGGATCCGGGGCTGCGGGATCACCCTCGTCCCGGATCCCTTGCCGACATGCCGATGTTGTGCAGCTATGCCGGTTACTTCTTTTCGATGACGTTGTCTTCGCCCACAATGCTGGTGACCGCTTCGTCGTACGCCTTGGCGGCTTCATCCACGGAGGACTGCCCGGTGATGACGCTTTCCATGGCTTCCTGGATCTTGGCGGACACCTTCGTGTACTCGGTGGTGCTGGGGCGGAAGTGCGTGTACTTAACGGCCTCGGTGGTGATTTCGGTGTACGGCGTAGACGCGAGGTATCCGGGGTCCTCGGCCACATCATTGCGCACCGCCGTCAGGGACATCTTCTTGACGTAGTCAAGGGAGTTGTCCTTGCTGGTGGCTTCCTTGACGAAGTCAAATGCCAGCTGAGCGTTCTTGGTCTTGGAACCTACGGCCAGAGTCCAGCCGCCGGACATCGACACGTATCCCGGATCCTCTCCGTTCTGGGTCGGGAACAACGCGGCGCCGATCACATTCTCATAATCGGGCCACTCGTACGATCCACCTTCCATCCAAGTCGAAGGCATCCAGCTGCCGTCGACTGTGCCGCCGATCTTGTCCTGAGGGAGCCATTCGTTGGCAATGGTGGTGCCGAGATTCGCATCCAGCGCCTGCGCGGCGGTCGGCGCATATCCCTTGTCGTACAGGGTCTTGATGAATTCCAGCGAATCCTTCATGCCCTGCGAACCGATAACCCACTTGTCCGAGGAGCTGTCCACCAGCGCGTCATCACCCAGGTCGGTACCGAACAGCAGTTCGTAGAAGCTCTGCATCACGCTGCCCTCGGCGATCGCCGTGCCGGCGAACATATTGAACGGCACCGCATCCGGAACTTTGGCCTTGATGGTTGCCGCAGCATCGAGAATATCCTGCCAGCTTTCGGGCTGCCATGGCGTTTCGATTCCGGCTTTCTCAAAAACGTTCTTGTTGTACCAGATCACGCGAGTATCCGTGCTCAGAGGCACGGCATAGGTGCCATCCTTGCCTTTGCCCACCTTCTTGGCGGCATCGGTGAACTCGTTGTTCCAGTCATCCCACTTGTCAAGATAATCATCCAGCTTCAGCAGATATCCTGCGTCAGCGTCGGCGCGGATCTGCGACGAATCCTCATAGAACACATCCGGCGCGGTTTCCGCTGAACGCTGGGCCAGCGCAAGCTTAGTCTTGTAATCGGTGTCGCTTGCGGTCACCGGCTGCAGCTCGACGGTCTTTCCCGGGTTCTCCTTTTCGATCGTGGCCTTGACCTTCTTCATCAGATCATCGAATTGCGAGAAGGAATCAGTCTTGTAATACATGACCTTGATCGTGTCGCCGTCTGTCGCGGAGCTACCGCCGCCACAACCCGCGAGACCCATGACTGCAGCCAAAGTCAACGCGGTGATCTTCCAGATTTTCCCATTCCGTTGCATGATGCTCCTTTGCTCTCATTGGATCCCGTCATTCGCGAATTTGCCATCGGAAGGCAACGACCATTTCGTCAATGAACGGTGTAATTATTAAATCAAATTGAAATAATAATGTCAAGTTTTGCATTAACTCAGTTAACATACAGCGTGTCGCCTGAAATTCCACGAAAAAGCGCCTCGGACGGGAGGAGGCAAGGTGACATGAACATCAGCCAAAAACTCCCATGCAGCTGGCGTTGCTGCCCCATTCACCCAACCCTTCACATTTTTTTTGAAACAGTTGAAATAGCGCCGAACACCATACCTATCAGGGAAATGAAACGGCCTCAGAAACGAGCAGGGGGATGTCCCGGAATCATTCCAGGACATCCCCCTGATATCAGATCAGCACCCAAGCCGACAACTTGGGCCAGAATGGTTTGATCGTGCGCGACAAACCCCGTTCCCTCTATACAGCGCCTCAGCCGCTCGCTTATTCGGCAACGCCGCCCACGCGCCGGCGCACGAACGCGTCAAGCGTCGCGGCGGTCACGCCGTCATAGGAATCGATCGACGCGAACTGCGGGCCGTTCGAGGTGTCGGTCTGGATGTAGCCGGTCTGCGCGATCGTGGTGGCGCCGGACGCGGCAGCGGAGGTCAGGCCGCTCATCGAATCCTCAAGCGCCACGCAATAGGCCATGTCTTCGGGAGCGATGCCGATCAGCTTCGCCGCAGCCAGATACGGAGCCGGCGAGGGCTTCTTCTCCACATCGTCGTCACCGCAGACGAATCCGGCGAAAGCGCCCTCCGGAGCCTGATCCACCAATCCCTGCGCCAGATGGCGCGGCGACGTGGTGACCAGCACCGAGGGAACGCCCGCCTCCACCAGTGAGCGCAGCACGTCGGTCACGCCGGCGATCCACGGCATATGCGCGGCTTCGGCGCGCGCCACGTAGTCGATCATGCCCTTGCCGATCTCATCGACCGACAGCTGGCAACCGTGATCCACCATGCGCTGGGCCACCTGCGGCACGGGGGTGCCGGACCCGGCCCATGCGAGATCCTGATCCCAGTATCCGCCGTGAGCGGCGGCGATCTCCATCTCGCCGGCATGCCAGTAGGGCTCCGAGTCGATCAGCGTACCGTCCATATCCCAGAACACGACTTTGAGCATCATGCGGGCACCTTTCTCATTCGCAATGATTCGCACTGCTTACCGGAATTGCGCTGGCTCTATCTCATCAAACCTCACGGACGAACGGTACAGGCGGACGGTGCGAGCAAGCCCCACGGACGAGCCATCCGGGCACAGGCAAGCGCCGCAACCCCGCGATCCGCCGCAACCGCCCGCACACCCGGCCGCTCAGTCTTCGGTCACTCGTCGACCACCACGAGATCCGTGTCCATATCGCCGAGATCGTCGCGAGACGCGGTGATCTGCAACGGCTTGTTGCTGCCCCGGCGCCACACGCGGTAGAACCGCGAACGTGCCTGACGCACCTCGACCACTTCGCCGTCGATGCCGGCTTCGAACACGCTGTCGCCTTCGAGGCGCCGGCGCAGGTGCCTGTTCTGCCGCCGCAGCTGCCGGTTCTCCTCCTGCAGGGAGAGAATGCGCGTGACGCCGGCCAGATTGATGCCCTCATCCTGGCTCAGCCGCTGCGCCTGCGTCAGCCGATCGATATCGCGCAGCGTGTATCGACGTGCCCCTCCTTCGGTGCGCCTCGGCACGACCAGCCCAAGACGGTCGTACTGGCGGAGCGTCTGCGGGTGGATTCCCGCCAACTGCGCCGCCTGGCCGACCGTGAACACCGGCATCTCCACATTGAGACCCAGCGCATCGACGGCATCGAGATCGGCCTGACCGGAGACAAGCGCGGCGGCACATGCCGTGTATGCCCGTCTGATCTCCTGTGCAATCCTCGCCATAGCGCTCATCTCCTTTCATAAGCATGCATGTCATTAATGATTAATGAGGGCGGATGGGATCGCATATCCCGTATGCGACCCCATCCGCCCATATTCCATGGTTCCCGGATTGCCCCGGGAACCATGCGGGGCATCGCCCCGTAGCCGTAGCGTCAGCCAGCCGTGGCGTCTCAGCCGCGTTCGCCGGCGATCGCGTCGGCGAAATCACCGGAGGCCTTGTCGAACTCCTTGGCGGCGTGCTTGAGCGCCAGCCCCGGCTTGGCCGGGATGCGGATCTGCACGCGGCCGACCAAGTCGCCCGTCGAGTTGCCCACATGCACGCCCTTGCCGGACACATGGACCTCGGCGCCGCTGGACGAGCCGGCAGGAACCTTGAAGGTGACGGTCTCGCCGTCGATGTCCTTCACCTCGACCTTCGCGCCGGACACGGCCTCATCCACGGTCACCGGCAGGTCCATGACCAGATCGTGCCCGCGCATGGCAAACTTCGGGTCCTCGGCCACGTTCACCGTCAGATACAGGTCGCCGGCCTTGCCACCGTTGCGGCCGGGCTTGCCCTTGCCGCCCAAGCGGATCTTCTGCCCGTCCTTGACTCCGGCGGGGATGTGGGTCTTGAACTTCTTGCCGCCCATGCTCAGGGACACGGTGGCGCCCTTGACCGCCTGACGGAACGTCAGATTGATCTTCGAGTTGCGGTCCTCGCCGTCTTCGGGCTTCGGCGCGGCCTGGTATTCGGAATACGGATCGCCCCCGGCGTATCCGCCATATCCGCCGCCCTGCGTGCCGGCGCCGCCGCCGAACATCGAGAACAGATCGTTGAGATTCGGCTGGCCGCCGCCCGAGGTGCTGAACCGGATACGGGACCCGCCAGCGCCGCTGCCGCCGCCGAACATCGAGCCGAAAACGTCGGAGAAACCGGACGCGTCGAACCCGCCTGTACCGGACCCGCCGGCGAAGCGGGCGCCGCCCATGCCGAACTGGCGGATCGCGTCGTACTTCTGGCGCGTTTCCTTGTTGTTGAGCACGTCGTACGCCTCGGAGATGTCCTTGAACTTCTCCTCGGCCTCCTTGGTCTGGTTCAGATCGGGATGGTACTTGCGGGCCAGCTTGCGGTACGCCTTGGTGATTTCGGAGTCCGAGGCGTCTTTGGAGACACCGAGGACTTTGTAGAAGTCTTTGCTCAGCCATTCATTTTCAGCCATGAGTATCTCCTTTCAGTCATAAAGTGCATAAAGCCTTGTTCGAGATTCCGGCTCCCCCTTGTGTGAGGGGGAGCCGGAATGCCATCAGTTCTTCGGGGAGGCGACGACCACGCGGGCGGCGCGGATCACCCGGTCGCCGATGCGGTATCCGGCCTCGACCACCGTATCGACGGTGTCCTTCTCGGCCGCATCGTCCGGCTTGTGCAGGATCGCCTCATGCTTGGTGGGGTCGAACTCCTCGCCCTTCTCGCCGAACTTCTCGACGCCGAACTTCTCGAACGCCTTGTCGATCTTCGTGGACACGGCCTTGAAGGAGTCGTCCATCTCGCTGTGCTCGCGGATGCGGTCGATATCGTCGAGCGCCGGCAGCAGCGCGGTCAGCACGTCGATGATGCCGTGCTGGCGGAAACGCTCCTGCTCCTTCTGCGCGCGGTTGCGGTAGTTGATGAACTCCGCGCGCTCGCGCTGCAGGGCGTCGAGATACTCGGCAGCTTCCTTCTTCGCCTTGCCCAGAGGGGTCAGGGTATCGTCGGAGGAATCGGAGGATGCGGGGGCATCGGAGTCAGAGGACTTGGCGTCCGCCGAATCCGCAGCGGGCGCAGCCGCGTCGGCCGTCTGCCCGGCTCCGGACCCGCCGTTCCCGGCAGTCCCCTGGTCGGCGGAACCCGCGGCGGGGTCGGACCCGCCGGCAGGGCCGGCCTGCCCAGCGGACAGATCGTCCGCGTTGGGCAGGTCGTTCAGGTAATCATCCTTGTTGAAGTCGGACATGATTACTTGTTGTCCTTGTCGTCATCGTCCACGACCTCGGCGTCCACCACGTCGTCGTCGCCACCGTTGGAGGCGGTCCCCGACGCACCGGCGCCAGCGGCACCCGCGGCACCGGTCGCTTCAGCCGCGCCCTGCTGGGCGTACAGCGCCTCGCCGATCTTCTGCGCGGAGGTCATCAGCTCGCTCTGCGCGGTCTTGATCGCCTCGATATCCTCGCCCTTCAGGGCCTCCTTCAGAGCGTTCACCTTGTCGGTGACCTCCTTGGCGACCTCGTCGGAGACCTTGTCCTTGTTGTCGTTGACCAGCTTCTCGGTCTGGTAGGCGAACGCCTCGGCCTGGTTGCGGGTCTCCGCGTCCTCCTTGCGCTTCTTGTCCTCGGCCTCGTGGGCTTCGGCCTCCTTGACCATGCGGTCGATCTCGTCCTTCGGCAGGCCCGAGCCGCCGGTGATCGTCATCGACTGCTCCTTGCCGGTGCCCTTGTCCTTGGCGGACACGTGCACGATGCCGTTGGCGTCGATGTCGAAGGTGACCTCGATCTGCGGGACGCCACGCGGAGCCGGCGCGATGCCGGTCAGCTCGAAGGTGCCCAGCGGCTTGTTGTCGCGGGCGAACTCGCGCTCGCCCTGATAGACCTGGATCAGCACGGACGGCTGGTTGTCCTCGGCGGTCGAGAAGACCTCGGAACGCTTGGTCGGAATCGCGGTGTTGCGGTCGATGAGCTTGGTCATGATGCCGCCCTTGGTCTCGATGCCCAGAGACAGCGGGGTCACGTCGATCAGCAGGACGTCCTTGCGGTCGCCCTTGATGACGCCGGACTGCACGGCGGCGCCGACGGCCACGACCTCGTCCGGGTTCACGGACTGGTTGGCTTCCTTACCGCCGGTCAGCTCCTTGACGAGCTCCTTGACGGCGGGCATACGGGTCGAGCCACCGACGAGCACGACGTGGTCGATGTCGCTCACGGAGATGCCGGCATCGCGCAGCACGTTGTTGAACGGCGTGCGGCAGCGGCCCAGCAGATCCGAGGTCATCTCCTCGAAGTGCGCACGGGTCAGGGTCTCGTCGAGGTGCACCGGGGTGCCGTCGGGGGTCATGGCCAGGTACTGCATGTTGATGGAGGTCGAGGTGGACGAGGACAGTTCCTTCTTCGCCTGCTCGGCGGCTTCCTTCAGACGCTGCAGCGCGATCTTGTCCTTGGACAGGTCGACGCCGTACTTGTTCTTGACTTCGCCGACGAGCCAGTCGATGACCTTCTGATCCCAGTCGTCGCCACCGAGGTGGTTGTCGCCGTTGGTGGCCTGCACCTGGATGGTGGAGAAGCCGTCATCGTCCTTGCCGATCTCCAGCAGCGACACATCGAAGGTGCCGCCACCCAGATCGAAGACCAAGATGCGCTCGTCTTCCTTGCCCTTCTCGAGGCCGTACGCCAGAGCGGCGGCGGTCGGCTCGTTGATGATGCGCAGGACGTTCAGACCGGCGATCTTGCCGGCGTCCTTGGTCGCCTGACGCTGGGCGTCGTTGAAGTACGCCGGGCAGGTGATGACCGCGTCGGTCACCGGCTCGCCGAGGTACGCCTCGGCGTCCCTCTTCAGCTTCATGAGGACCTGCGCGGAGATCTCCTGCGGGGTCCACTTCTTGCCGTCGATCTCGACGGTCCAGTCAGTGCCCATGTGGCGCTTGACGGAGCTGATCGTGCGATCGACGTTCGTCACGGCCTGACGCTTCGCGACCTCGCCGACCAGGATCTCGCCGGACTTGCTGAACGCCACCACCGACGGGGTGGTGCGCATGCCTTCGGCGTTGACGATGACGGTGGGCTCGCCGCCTTCCAGCGTTGCGATGCAGGAATTGGTGGTTCCCAGATCAATACCAACTGCACGTGCCATAATGTGTGCTCCTTACCTGAAGTATTCGTTTACGTTGCTCGCTCAAGTCTCGGAACACCCGGACATGCCGCCCGGATTCCTCGTCTCGAGGTTGCCCTCGTTTTGTCTTCCAAAACTTGAGCCTACACCACTCAACTTTCGAATGCAAACTTTTATTCCCGCTTCTTTGAAATTTTTTTGGGCAAGCCGGACACCCCTCTTCACGACGAACAGGGCCGCAGCCCTCTCCCGATAAACGGGAGGGAACTGCGGCCCTGATCCTTACTCGTACCGTGATGCGCCCAGTGGCACTCTCAGCGCAACGCGGTCACGGTTATCGGCGCACGCTCCTGCCGGAGCGCACGCGGGTCATTCAGCGGCGAGCCTTGGCGAACTTGATGCCCAGCGCGGCGCAGCCGAGGGCCACCGCCAGTAGAGCGACGGCGATCACCGCGGCGCCGGTCTTGCCCAGCGGAGCCGCCGGCTTCTGCACCTGGCCTTCGGCCACGGTGCCCGAAGCGGAATCCTTGCCCTGCTCGCCGTTCTGACCGGCGCCGGGCTTCTTGTCGACGGTGCCCGAGGCTGCCGGGAAATCGACCGACGCGGTCTTGCCGGACTGGCGGCCGGTGACGGTCAGCGTGTAGGAGGCCCCTTCAGCGGGCTGGAAGTCGCCGAACGAGATGCCGGTGGTCTCGCCGGTAGCGACCCTCACGCCGGAGACCGGGGTGTCGGAGTTGGACGCGGCGACGACCTTGCCGGACGCCTTGTCCTTGAGCTCGTAGGAGATCACCGCGTCGCCGTTGAAGCCGTTGAGCTCGGCGGAATACGTACCGTCATCGGCCTTCTTGACCGCGACCGTGCCGTCGTTGGACAGCGCCTTCTGCGCATCGGTGTCGGCCGCAAGCCCCAGCGCATACGCGATCGTGTAGAAGTTGTCGGTCTGGTCGGTCAGCCCGTCGACGCGGGACGCGCCCGGGCCGGAGGCGGCGATGCGCAGCTGCGTGCCGGTGTGGCTCATGTTGCCCTGGGCCTTGCTCGCGTCCGCGGTGCCCTCAGTGTCGTTGCCGTCGGAGTACAGGTTGTCCTCGGACGTACCGTAGGAGACGACCATGTTGCTGCCGTCCTTGGTCCTGAGCACGGTGCTCAGCGCGTAGGCCGGCTGGGACTCGACGATCTGGCTGGTGTGCGCGTGGTCGGCGGTCACGATGACCAGCGTGTCGTTCAGATCGATCTTCTCCAGCGCGGCGGAAATGGCCTTGTCGAGGTCGTCGGTCTCGCCGATCTGGCCGCAGGCGTTGCCGTTGTGGTCCTGCTTGTCGATCGACGCGCCTTCGACCTGCAGGAAGAAGCCGTTCTGGCTCTTCGGATTGGCTTGCAGCAGATCCAGCGCCTTCGAGGTCATGTCGGCCAGCGAGGCGGAGTTGCCGGAGGCGTTCTTGTTGCCCAGCCACTTCTCGTTGACGCTGCACTCGACCGGGTTCTCATCCTTGGCCGGGTCCTGCTTGGTGGCGACGGACGGGTTGTACTGCGTGGGCATGTTGCCGTCGCTCAGCAGGGCCAGCACCGGCTGGCCGTCCTTGTACTGCAGGCCCGAGAACGCGTCGACGTCGTTCTCCACGGTCTGGTAGCCACGCTCCTTGGCCTGATCCCACAGGGTCTTGCCGGCGTAGTCGCCGCCCTGGGCGGTCTGGCGGAAGTACTTGGAACCGCCGCCGATGGTCACGTCGGCGCGGGTGTCGAGCAGCTGCTCGGAGATGGAGCCGATGCCGCCGTTCTCCTTGAGCTGGCTGGCGAGGCAGTTCTTGGCCGCATTGCTGCTGGTGCCGTCGGTCTTGCCCTGCGGGCCGTAGCAGGCGCGCTCGGTGGAGTGCGATTCGAGCACGGCCGGCGTGGCGTCCTGGATTTCCGCGGTGGTCACGTTGCCGGTGGCGAGGCCTTTGGCCTTGGCCAGTTCGATCAGGTTGAGCTGCGGGTTGCCGTTGACGTCCACATCGACGGCGTTGTTGTAGGTCTTGGTGCCGGTGGCCCAGCCCGAACCGGATGCCGAGGAGTCGGTCACCGGGGTGATGGCGCCGGCGGTCTTGCCGCCGGCGAGGCTGCCGTCGGCGTTCTTCGCCATCAGGCTGTCACCGCTGTTGGCACCCAGCGAGAACGTGGTGTACTGGCCGGTGCCGGTTTCCACGGTGTTCAGGTTCGGCTGGCCGATCTTGTCCAGTCCGTCGAACGATCCGTTGACGCCATGCAGATAGTTGCGGGCGACCGTGATCTCGGAGTCTCCCATGCCGTCTCCGATGAAAAGAATGACGTTCTTCGCCGTGGCGTTGCCATACACGCCCGCGATGCGCTGCGCACCGCCGTGCTGGGCCAGTTCGGCGACGCCCTTGCCGTCCTGGGCAAGAGCCATACCGGGGAACGCCGCCATCACGGCGAGCGCTGCAACCGCTGCGGAAGCGGCCTTCAACTGATGTTTCACTGTGTTTCCTTCCACTCCTGGAACAATCGTCGGGACCATCAGGCCCGGCCCGGATCCTCCGCGCGACTGCGGGGATCCCGATCGCCTTTACGGTATGGCCGCAAGGAGTCCTGCAGTGGTAGTTCAGCGGTCATGCAGCGTAATTTCAGATGAACAGCGGACGAATCGGGTTCTGGGGGCCGAGGAGGAGCGAGGACGAGAAACATCGCCGGGAAAGGCATCCCTGCTACGCCGTGGATTCCCAAGCGAAATGCATCCGCCGCTTCCTGGCGCGCGTCTCTCACTCAGAGCTACCTCAGCGAGCCGAACCATCCAGCTTGCGGCACCGGCCCCTCTCCACGCACCTCCAGCAAGCCAGGCAGTCCATCCGATGGCAACAATCTCCCGATAAGAACCCGTCAATAAGCTCGAATAGCCGGCCCATGGCAAGAATCTCTCGCTGAACGGTCTCAGCGAGAGATTCCCGCCACCGCCCGGCAGCGGCAGCACGCCAAGGTTCCCCTGAGTGAGATGCATCAGCCATCCAGCGGCGGCAATAGCATGCCAGCAGCGCCCGAACAGGGTCAATCGAGAGCATGCCCCACCATGCCGCCCCGCGTCGCACCGCCCGAGACACACCCACGCGCGCCGATGCGAGACAATGGTGCTACCGAACAATGCGCGGGGAGTGTTTCATGGCAGCTTCGATCTACGACGTGGCATCCAAGGCCGGGGTGTCCATCTCCACGGTGTCGCGCGCCTTTACGCGCCCGGAACTCGTGAGCAGCAAGACCCTCAGCAAGGTGCTCGCCGCCGCCAACGATCTCGACTATTCGATCACACGCGCCGCCACCACCATGAAGACCGGCCAATCGTTCCGCATCGCCCTGCTGCTGAGCGACGCCGCCTCGACATGGTTCAACTCGTCGCTGATCGATGGCATCGATGTGGTGCTGCATCCCGCAGGCTATGATTTTTCGATCTACCGCGTCACCAACATCGAGGAGCGCAGGGAATTCTTCAGCACGCTGCCGGTCAAGAAAAATGTCGACGCCGTCATCACGGCCTCGTTCGGGCTTGACGCCAAGGAGAGCGAACGATTGGCCTCGATCGGCGTACCCATCGTCGGCATCAATCCGACTTCATACGAGGGGCTGGACGCTTCGATCGGCGTCGACGACCGCCGCTCCGCCACCTTGGCCGCCGACCACCTTATCTCGCTGGGGCATCGGCGCATCACCTACGTGCGGACCAATCCGGTCTCGTCGCTGCACTACAGCGCATTGCAACGCGAGGAAGGATTCTCAGACGCCTGCGATTCCAGCGCCGACCCAATCAATCTGCGCATCGTGACGCTGAGCGACGGCTCCGATTGCATTGACCTGGCCCTCACGGAGATCCTCGACGGAAAGGCGCAGCCAACCGCCATCGCCTGCCAGGAGGACAACATCGCCATGCGGCTGCTGTTCCGCCTGCGCCGCTACGGACTCGATGTTCCCAAGGACATCTCACTGACCGGATTCGACGACAGCACATATGCCGCCGATGCCGGACTGACCACGATCCATCAGGATCCCACCGTGATGGGCTCCGCCGCCGCGCGCAAGACGCTGTCGCTGCTTGCCGGCAACACCCCGGCCCCGGAGCACGATATCGTTCCGGCGCATCTGGTAATGAGATCCTCCACCGCCGCCCCGCGCGCGTAGGGACCGGCGCGCCCGCGCGGACAGAGGACGAAGCTCACTCAATCCCTTTCGAGCCGTCAGGGCTATTCGCGGCACGTATGTTCCCAATTCACGAGTTGTCGGTGCGCGACGCAGTAGTGGAACCGGTTGTTTGCCGGCTTTTTTGACCAAAAAGCAGCTTTACGGGAACATCTATCGACCTTCCCGCACCGACAACTCGAGTGTTATGCACAAGAACGATTCACCCTGGACCCTCACCTGCCCAACAACAGTCGCTCAACACCCTCGCCTATCACTTCTTTTTGCATACGCTTTCATATTGTGTTATATTGCTTTTGCAACTTAAAAATAAATATTCTGCATAGGGTTTCACAAAGGATGCGAAGCAGACTATCACGCAACAGGACAAGCCCCGCCCTCGCACCCAAGCAGGCACCCATGCCAGCATCCACCCCATGCAGCAGATACGAGACCTCTACGCGACGAAGCAACCGGCCCGCCGCAACAAAACCGCGAAGGAGCGAGAAATGAATAAGGCACAAGGAATCCTGCGCAGAATCAGCGCCATCACCGCGGTGATGGCCCTTGGCATCGGCGGCTTGGCCGCCTGCGGCAGCAGCAATGCCGATCCGGCCAAGGGCAAGGTCTACTACATCAACTCCAAGCCGGAGGTCGCCGACATCTGGCAGGACGTCGCCGACCAGTACACCAAGGAAACCGGCGTGGAGGTCATCGTCGAGACGGCAGCGGCCGGCACTCTGGATCAGACGCTGAAGAGCGAGCTCGCGAAATCCGAGGCTCCGACCCTGCTCACCATCAATGGCTTCGACTCCTACGCCCGCTACAAGTCCCACCTCGCCGACATCTCCGGAAGCGACGCGTACCAGCTGCTCACCGACGAGGGCAAGGCCTACGCGAACGGCGATGGCAAGGCCGTGTACACGATTCCGTTCGCCGCCGAATACTACGGCATGATCTACAACAAGAAGATCCTGAAGGACTACATCGCAAAGGACTATGCCGTCATCAACAGCGTCGACGACATCAAGGACTTCAAAACCTTCAAGAAGGTATGCGATTCGATGCAGGAACACAAGGACGATCTCGGCCTCGAAGGCGCCATCTCCAACGCCGGGCTCGACGCCTCGGACACCTACCGCTTCGCGAGCCACCTGTCCCGCATCCCGCTGTTCTACGAATACAAGGACGCGGGCACCACCTTCGAACAGAACATCAAAGGCACGTATCTGGATGACATGAAGAACATCTGGGATCTGTATCTCAAAGACTCCACCGTGCAGCCGACCGAGCTATCCAGCAAAACCTACGAGGACTCCACCGCCGAATTCGCCACCGGTCAGACCGCGTTCTACCAGAACGGCGTCTGGTCCTACACGCAGATCAAGGACAACGACGTGGCGGACGAGGATCTCGGCATGCTGCCGCTGTACATCGGAGCTCCCGGCGAGTCGGCATACGGACCGGCTTCGATCTACGACGCCTCGTGGGGCGTGAACGAGGATTCCAGCGACAAGGACAAGCAGGCCACGCTCGACTTCCTCAAGTGGCTGGTCAGCAGCGATGAGGGCAGGAAGGCCCTGAGCCAGGATATGGGCTTCTCCGCGCCGTACACCACGTTCGGCAAGGACGATCAGCCAAACAACCCGCTGATTACCGCCGCGCTCGAATATCAGGAGAAGAACATTCCGTTCATCCGGTCCTTCGCCCTGCCTTCCGGCCATTGGGGCGACGAATTGGCCAACGCGCTGCTCGACTACACGCAGGGCGCCTCCGACTGGAGCGCGGTCAAGAAGGCATACGTCGACAACTGGTCCTCGGAATGGCAGAACAACAAGGAAACGAACGGATCCTTGCCCGAATCCCAGCCGTTCAAGGGATGAGCCGCACTCTCCCCATTCCCTGAATCGAGTCATCATGTCAGCATCCATCACGCATTCCGCAACAACCGGCCGCGACGACGCCATGGACGACCCCGACTGGTGGCGCCAGGCCGTCGTTTACCAGATCTATCCCCGATCATTCAAGGATTCGACCGGCAACGGCATCGGCGACATTCGCGGTATCACCGAACGCATGGATCATCTGTCCGCATTGGGCGTGGACGCGATATGGCTCAGCCCGTTTTACCCGTCGCCGCTGGAGGACGGCGGGTACGACGTGGCCGACTACCGTAACGTCGACCCCCTGCTGGGCACCATGCAGGATTTCGCCGGTATGGTCTCCGCCGCGCACGACCGGCATATCCGCGTGATCGTCGATCTCGTGCCCAACCACACCTCCAGCCGGCATCCCTGGTTCCAAGAGGCGCTGCACGCCCCGCGCGAATCGTCCGCACGCGATCGGTACATCTTCCGCGACGGGCGCGGCGCGAACGGAGAACTGCCTCCGACCGACTGGACCTGCGGGTTCGGAGGCCCGGCCTGGGAGCGCGTGGAGGATGGCCAGTGGTATCTGCACATGTGGTCCGTGGGTCAGCCCGATCTGAACTGGAACAACGAGGAGGTCCGACGCGATTATCTCGACACGATCCGGTTCTGGTCCGATTGCGGCGTGGATGGGTTCCGCGTCGACGCCGCGCAAAGTCTGGTCAAGGACATGGACCGCGACGACCTCAACGATTGGTCGCTGCAGTATGACGCGCTCCCCTCCGACGGCAGCCACCCGATGTACGACCGCAACGAACTGCACGACGTCTACCGCGAGTGGCGCCGAGTGTTCAACGAATACGACCCGCCGCGGTTCGCCGTGGCCGAAGCGTGGGTCAATCCGGCGCGGCAATACCTGTATGCGAGCGCCGATGAGCTCGGGCAGGTATTCAACTTCGAATTTGCCAAGGCGGATTGGACCGCGGAGGGGATGCGCCGCGCGATCGCCAGCGGGCTGGCCGCCGCGCGCGAATCCGGTTCGACCACCACATGGGTGATGAGCAACCACGACGTGCCCCGCCATGCCAGCCGATATGGCCTGCCTCAGGTTCCGGCCCGCGGCTACCACCAAATCGCCCAGGATTGGCTGCTGCGCAATGGCGGCAGTTACATGGAGGACCGGGCGCTGGGCACGCACAGGGCACGGGCCGCGATTCTGCTGGAGCTGGCGCTGCCCGGCTCGGCGTACATCTATCAGGGCGAAGAACTCGGACTGTTCGAGGTCGCCGATATTCCATGGACCGAACTGGAGGACCCGACCGCATTCCATTCCGGCGACGGAAACCCATCCGCCACGCGCAAGGGGCGTGACGGATGCCGCGTGCCGTTGCCGTGGCGCCACGACGCCGCGGACGGCTTCGGGTTCAGCCCCGCAGGGTCAGGCGCCGAGCCTCATCTGCCTCAACCGGCTTGGTTCTCGTGCCTCAATGCGCAGGATGAGGCCGATGATCCGGATTCGATGCTCGCACTGTACCGGCGCGCGATCGCGATGCGCAAGACGCTGGAAGGCATGACGTCCGGGACCGCCGGCACGGCGTCATCCGTGGCGTGGCGCCCGGAGAACGGCGGTGACATCATCGCATTCGAACGCGGCAACTGGATCTGCATCACCAACTTCGGCGCCGAGCCGACCCCGCTGCCGCAAGGCGAAGTCGTGCTCTCGTCCGCGGAGCTGATGCCCGACAGCACAGTACCATCGGACGCGACGGTATGGCTGCATGCAACGGAAACCGCATAGCGGCGCGCGATACGCACGACGCCAGTTGTGCTGAGCCGCATGCCGGCCCAGCACAACTGGCTTAACGCCTCGACGATGGCACCGCGAACATCTCATCCGCACAGACGAACGACATATCAGGATTCCCCTCGTACTTCGTCCGAGTGGCGTCGCTTATGCGATTTTTCGTAAAGAATATAAGCGATGTCTCCCGATAGCCGGAAATCAAGCCAACCCGGGCCTTAAGCGATTCGATCATATCGGTCTCATCAAATCGATTCCGCCACTTGCACTCTCCAATCAGGAGTTTCTGCTCAAGGGGATCCGCCGCGACCACATCGATATCTGTCTCCTCACGCCGGAGAGGATTGTTACCCCACCATTTTCCAACCTGCACCGGCAACATGGGCAATCGTCCTTCACTCCCCATCTTGGTGATCCATTGCAGACACATGCTTTCAAAGTGTTGCCCAACGTATGTCGCAAAAGCAGCACTTGTGACAACCCGTTCTGCGACCAAATCGCCATTCCCGGTTTCTATGAAGGTGACATTGGGAGACACAAACCGGTACCAGTAGGCAAAGAACGGGTCGCAGATGCGTATGCGAGCTTTACGTGATGTCCGCTTCTCCCCGAAAGGCACTATACGCTCGATCAGATTCAGATCCTCAAGAGTTCTCGTGTAGAACGGCAATGAGGTTTGCTCCAAACCTATCCGGTCCGCGATCAGCTTCGGCGTGTTACACCCATCGCTGATCGCCTGCAGTATGGAGTCGTAGACGGCAGGACTCTTCAATTCCTCCCGCAGCAGCATCATGGGCTCTTCATACAGAAGCCCAGCCTTGTTGAAGCACAGCTCAGCCACGTTCCGCTCATACGACAGCCCCGGCTGCAACTGGTCCAGATAATAGGGCGGTCCGCCGAAGGGGGTGCGGATGTTTTTTGGACGGCTAGGCGGCCATTCCAAAGTGTTTGCGGTATTGCACGGGGCTCATCCATCCCCGTGACTTCTTGATCCTTGCCTCATTGTAGTGGGTCAGGTATGCGGTCAGTCGTCCGCGGAACTCGTCGTAGTCCACGTCCTTCCAGTCGCGCCCGTAATAGTACGTATCGTATCGCAGAGATCTTCTCGCTCTAAAACAGCTTATGCGAGCAATGGCCATGAGACACCAACGGAGGAGCTTGGTTGTTCGCGCGTCACTTGGCGTCACTTGGCGTCACTTGGCGTCACTTGGCGTCACTTGGCGTCTCCTCACCATCATCACAGCCTCACTGCATCTCCAACCCGAGTTATCGACGCACGGATCAGCCGGCAGGACCGCGAACCTCACCATCATTGACGCAAACCGGTCTGCAACCGGCCCCGCTACTACCCCACGCACCGACAACTCGCGTATCGACGTCAAACCCGCCACCATCGCCATTACCGGCATCACCAATAAATACGCGCCGCCCGCCCTCTCCACAGAGACGCCGCAAGACACCCCGCCTAAATCACGATCTGTCCGAAACGCCCCGCTACCGGAGCCACGCCGTTGCGGCTCCCACAGCAACCAATAACGCGTTTGCACCACAGCAACCGGCAAGACGCGATACACTTGAAAAACCAACATGTAAACCTATACATATCGGGGGGATATTCCCATGGAAGCGAGCATCGCGCAGGTCGCCGCGGCAGCCGGCGTCTCCATCGCCACGGTGTCCCGCGCATTCGCGCGTCCCGACATGGTGTCGGAAAAGACCCGGACCAAGGTCTTCACCGCGGCCGATCAGCTGAACTACTCGATCTCACGGTCGGCGACCTCCATGAAGACGGGTCGCGCCTACCGCATCGCGCTGCTGGTCAGCGAGGACATCTCCACCTGGTTCAACTCCCAGCTGTTCTCCGGTCTGAACGACGTGCTGCACGACGACGGCTACGACATCTCGATCTACCCGGTCGTCACCCCCGAAGAGCGCAGCCGGTTCTTCACCGAGCTGCCCGTGCGCCGCAACGCCGACGCGGTGATCGTCTCGTCGTTCAACGTCAACCCCGACGAGGTGTCCCGCCTGCAAAGCGTGCACATCCCCATCGTCGGCGTGAACACGCCGTCTTCGGACGGCTATGACGCCACCGTCAGCATCGACGACCGCAACGGCATGCGCATGGTGGCCGAGCATCTGATCGCACTCGGCCACGAACGCATCGCATTCGTGAGGCACCGCCTGTCCCCCTCAATCCCGCACAGCGCCGACCTGCGCATCCAAGGGTTCGAGGACGCCTGCCGTGGGGCGTCCCACCCGGTTATCCCCACGACCATCTACTACGACGAGGAGGTGGACGAGCCCTCCGACGATCTGCTGTCGCAGATCCTCGCCCTGAGGGACCGCCCGACCGCCGTATGCTGCGTCATGGATCTCATGGCGATCCCCCTGTACTTCACCATGATCCGATACGGCATGCATGTGCCGCGCGACATCTCGCTGACCGGCTTCGACGACTCGACCTACGTCAAGGAGAGCGGCCTGACGACCATGCGGCAGGATCCCGCCGAACTGGGCCGCTGCGTCGCCGCGAAAACGCTGGCCCTGATCGAAGGGGAGACGCTCGAGCGCCCCCACGAGCTGCTGGCCACCCGTCTGATCATCAGAAACAGCACGTCGTCGATCGAAGAGCCGGCTCTGAGCTGACGGCACGGCGCAGACGGCACGGCACGCAAAAGCGGCCATGGCGTTTGCCATGGCCGCTTCATCGTCACGCCGCAAGCGCAGGGCCCGTTACACGGCGCCGGCCTGCGGCGATGTCACGTTCAGGACAGCGGGTCTTCCGGGGGAAGCATGCCGGAGGACTGCTCGTACGCCTCCCACAGGGTCTTCCACGTGCCGGCGAGGGCCTGGACCACCGCGTCCCACTTGCCGGTGCCCTGCGTGTACTCGACGAGCGCGTTGGACACGTTGTCGATCCACTGCTGGCCGGGGATGTTGGCGGAGTACACGGTCTTCTTGCCCTTGTCGGTCCACTCCTTGGCGATCGCGTTCTTGCCGGTGTCGGAGGTCACCATCCACTTGATGAAGTCGAGCGAGGCCTGCTTGTCCTCGTCGGAGGCGTTCTTGTTGATGGCCCAGTTGGCGTCGTACACCGCGGCGGGACCGTAATCCTCCTCGCCCGGGTTGCCCATGTAGTACGGCAGCATGCCGAGGTCCTCGTCGGCCACGTCGTTGTCCTTGATCTGGCTGTACGCCCACACGCCGTTCGGGTAGAACGCGACGGTGCCGGTGGAGAACTCGGCGGTGGAGTCCTCATAGGTGCCGGAGCCGATCAGGGACGCCTCGGTCGGGCTGTCCTTGACCATCGTGTCCCACAGGTCCTTGTAGTGGTCCATGTACTTGCCGGTGATGTCGAGCGAGAACGTCTTGCCCAGATCCTTGAGCTCGTAGAACAGCGGGATGCGGTCCATGTGCGCGGCGAAGCGGTAGTTGTCGGAGGCGTCGAGGCCCGGAGTGGAGAACGCGCCGTCGAGGCCGAGGTCGTCCTTGTGCTCCTGCATGCTGTCGGCGACCTTCTTGAGCACATCCCAGCTGGTGATGTCATCGGCCGACTTGATGACCGAGTAGCTCTTCTTCGCGTACTCGTTGACGATCTTCTTGTTGTAGATGATGCCGTACCACTCGGCCGCGTACGGGATCGTGTACGCGGTGTCGCCGTCCTTGAACGAGTAGCTCTTGCCCTCGTCGGTCAGCAGCTTGTAGGCTTCGGAATCCTGGACCGGCTCGAGGTAGTCCTTGAACTTCGCGTACTGATCGAAACCAGCCAGGTTGAACATGGAGGGGCCGTCCTTCTTGGACAGCTCGGAGGTGAGCGTCTGGTTGCTGGTGCCGGAGGCCGCGGTCTGGATGTCGACCGAGACGCCGGTTTCGTCGGTGTAGGCATCGGCCAGCTCCTGCAGCTGATCGACGATTTCGGGCTTGGTGTTCAGGAAGTAGACCTTCCCCTTGCTGGCATCCGCAGTGCTGCTGCCGCATGCGGACAGCGCAGTGATGCTCATAGCGAGTACGGCTCCTGTGGCGATGATCTTCTGAGCTGACTTCATCGTTCGCTCCTTGGCTCCTCTGCGCGGTTGTGTGAAACCGCATCTTCCTAATTCCTGTTGCGACGACTGCCTTTCAGCACTTCGTCGTACCGTGATGCAAACTCATACATATTGGAATTGTTTGCATTGATGATAATCATACCATAGATTTTGCAAACTTATACATTCAACGTGTCGAACCGGTTCTACTCTATATTTTCGCACAAGATACAAGGTAGAATGAACCGAGACAGGCCGGGATCACTTGGGGACGGAACGGCCGCAGCCGCCACGCAAGCATGAGGAGCACGCCATGGAAGCGAGAATCGCGCAGGTCGCCGTCAAGGCCGGCGTCTCCATCGCCACCGTGTCGCGCGCATTCGCCAAGCCGGATCTGGTCTCCGAGAAGACCCGCGAGCGCGTGTACGCCGCCGCGGAGGCGCTCAACTATTCGATTTCGCGATCGGCCACCGCGATGAAGACCGGCCGATCGTTCCGCATCGCCCTGCTGATCAGCGAGGACATCTCGACGTGGTTCAATGCCAACCTGTTCTCCGGGCTGAACGCCACGCTCGGCGCCGCCGGATACGACATCGTCATCTACCAGGTCGAGACCCCGCAGGAGCGCCGAAGCTTTTTCTCCACGCTGCCCGTGCGGCGCAACGCCGACGCGGTGATCGTCTCGTCGTTCGCCATCGAACCGAACGAAACGCAGCGCCTGCGCAGCATCCATGTGCCGATCATCGGCATCAACCCGCCCTCCGCGGAAGCCTGCGACGCCTCGATCGGCATCGACGACCGCGCGGGCATGCGCGAGATGACCGAATACCTGCTGGCGCTGGGCCACACCGACATCGCCTACGTCAGCCCGATCATCACCACCAAGCTCTCGCACAGCGCCGAGGCCCGGGCATTGGGGTTCCACGACGCCTGCGACGGCGCCGGCACGCCGATCCGGGCTCGCGAGCTGTTCTTCGACGAGCGGTCCGATCACCCGATGGAGCGGATGGCCGGCCAGCTGGTCTCCCTCGGGCCGGACATGCCCACGGCACTGTGCTGCTACGCCGATATGTGCGCTCTGCCGCTCGCCTTCGCGCTGGCCCGCCACGGCATCGCCGTCCCGGAGCGGGTATCGCTGACCGGGTTCGACGACGCGACGTACGCCGAGCAGTACGGATTGACGACCATGCGGCAGGATCCGCGCGAGCTCGGCGAGATCGCCGCCCGGAAGGCGCTGGACCTGATCGATGGGGACGCGCCGGACGAACCGCACGGACTGGCCGACCTGCAGCTGATCCCGCGCCTGACGACGGGGCCGCTCGCCCGGTGAGCCCGCGCGGCCAGTGACCCCCCCAGCGGCGGCGCGCCCAGC
>SKEZ01000531.1_pt1 | contig 28905 bp, 23 predicted proteins | sample 4843881 | NCBI WGS metagenome assembly SKEZ01 (sample SAMN11008796, study PRJNA524170) | human gut metagenome | isolation source: fecal sample from pouch patient p1, p46 | place: Israel: Tel-Aviv | reverse complement strand
AAAATGAAGTATACCATAAGTTGTTTCATTTGTCATGCACTATAGTATCCGCTTTGAGAATTCTCTTCAAAAGACTGTCATAAATCGGCTCTGAGCGCATCAGCGTTGCCACAATATATGCCGTTACTGACACAATTGACAGGGAAAGCATCTGGCTGATGCTGCCAGACATTTCAAACAACAAGATGATGCCTGTCAGCGGTGCCCGCACGATCGCGGTAAAGAACCCTGTCATTCCAAGCAATACAAAATTGTTGATGTACACCGGATCCAGTCCAAAAAATTCTGCCCCCGTCATTGCAAATACTGCCCCGAGCAAAGCTCCCAATATAAGAAGCGGGAAAAAAATTCCTCCCGGAGCTCCTGAGCCAAAACTGACTGCTGAAAATAAAAACTTCGCAACCAACGTCAGCACAACCATTCCAAGAACCATCTCACCCTTTGTCAGACTGACGATCAATCCGGAACCACTTCCCAATACAGACGGCATCACCAGTCCCAGCACTCCTGCCGTCAAAAACGCGATCAACAAACGCCCTGTCTCTTTTAAAAACGGAATTTTGCGATACAATTCCTGCGCTTTTAACATCCCCCAATTGTAAAACACGCCGGATACTCCTACCAGAATTCCCAAAAGAATCAAAAGCCAGTAATAGTTTTGCGGCAGATATTCTGTAATCTGAAAATGGAATACCGGATCCAGACCAAGAATGTGGGAAGCAATATAATCTGCCGTTACAGAAGCCGTCATGACCGGAAGAAGAATCGGAATTGAAAATGTTTTGTGAATCTCTTCTACTGCAAACATCATACCTGCCAACGGCGCATGAAACGCTGCTGAAAGCCCGGCACTCGCCCCACATGTCATCAAAAACTTCTCTTCTCTTTTCCCCCGCCCCAAAGCTCTGGATATTCCCTGTCCGGCCATCGCTCCAAGCTGAATCGACGGGCCTTCTCTTCCAAGCGAAAGCCCTCCCAGCATACACAAAAATCCACCTGCAAATTTTGCCGGCAGCACTCGTTTCCAATTCTGAGAAAGGCGCCCGGATACTTCCCCTTCCACCTGCGGAATCCCGCTGCCTGAAATCATCGGTTCCCACTTCACCAGTCTTCCTACGATCCATGCAAGAGCCATCAGGATCAGAAACCACACCGCACAGCGAAACGGATTGCCCTTTATATAGGAAAGAATCTTTATCAGCCAGTTTCCCGCAAAAGTCAGCGCTACTCTGTAAAGCAATACAATAAAACCACCAATCAGCCCCACACAAAGCCCTTCTGTGATCAGCATGACCGGAATCCGCCGTGCCCGTTTCCACATATCATTTTTCTTCATCACATCTTTTCCCCCATCCTTTTTCTTTCTTTTTTATTCTACCACGTTTTCCCCTGTTCCCAAAATAAAATTGGAAATTCCATCTTGAAAACATTGACAATCTGCGCATATTGTTTTATGATATTTTTAGTTTTGCACTTTAAACAACTAAAATTTTACAGTATTAAGTTACATAGCTGGAGGTTCCATTATGATTATTGTATTAAAGCCAAATACCTCTGACAAAGATATTGCCAGAGTAGAACATCAGATCAAACGCAATGGTCTGGATACCCATATTGTCCGCGGTCAGGAAATGACAATCATCGGATGCATCGGAGACACGACTCGTCTGGATTCCCGCCTGTTTGAAGTCGATGCTTCCGTTGATAAAGTCATGCACGTGCAGGAGCCTTATAAACTTGCAAACCGGGCATTTCATCCGGAAGATTCCATTATTGATGTATCTGGTGTCAAAGTGGGCGGCGACCACCTGGCACTGATTGCAGGTCCTTGTTCCGTAGAATCCTATGAGCAGGTTCTTGGAATCGCCAAATCTGTCAAAGCAGCCGGAGCAAATATGTTGCGTGGCGGCGCATTCAAACCAAGAACAAGTCCTTACTCTTTCCAGGGACTTGGACTGGAAGGTCTGGAAATTCTCTGTGCAGTTCGCGAAGAAACCGGACTTCCAATTGTAACAGAACTGATGTCTCCAGATCATCTGGACATCTTCAACGAAAAGGTAGACCTGATTCAGATTGGTGCGCGCAACATGCAGAATTTCGACCTGCTCAAGCAATTAGGGCAGCTGGACCGCCCGATTCTTTTAAAACGTGGATTGAATGCCACCTATGAAGAATGGGTCATGTCTGCAGAATACATCATGGCCGCCGGAAATGAAAATGTCATCCTCTGTGAACGCGGAATCCGCACCTTTGAAACATACACCAGAAATACTCTGGATCTGCAGAGCATTCCGGTTCTGAACAAAAAAACACATCTTCCCATCATTATCGATCCGAGCCACGCTGGTGGAAAATGGTGGCTGGTAGAACCAATGGCAAAAGCTTCTGTTGCTGCAGGCGCTGACGGATTGATGATCGAAGTACACAATGATCCGGAATGTGCACTCTGCGACGGCGCCCAGTCCTTAAAACCGGAAAAATATACAAATCTTCTGACTCAGATCCGGCAGATCGCACAGGTTGTCGGAAAACAGGTATAATCTGACAAAACAGGAGGGATTTTTTTGAAACTGACAGTAAATTTAGGGGAAAACAGCTATCCCATTTATATTGAAAACAACATTCTGAACAATGCGGGGGCTTATATTTCCTCCTGCTTTTCCGGAAAAAAGATCATGATCATCTCTGATGACAATGTCTTTCCACTGTACGGAGAACAATTGAAAACTTCGCTTCACGATTATGAAGTCCATGAACTGGTTCTTCCTCACGGAGAACCAACAAAAGCATTCGGGACCCTTCCCACACTTTATAATGCACTGCTTAAGCAAAAATTTTCCCGCAGTGATCTGATCATTGCACTTGGAGGCGGTGTCATCGGAGATTTGGCAGGATTTGCTGCGGCAAGCTATTTGAGAGGGATCCGGCTTGTTCAGATTCCCACCTCTCTGCTGGCTCAGGTGGATTCTTCTGTAGGCGGAAAAGTTGCTGTAGATCTTCCACAGGGAAAGAATCTGGTGGGTGCATTTTATCATCCAAAACTGGTTCTGATCGACCCTCAGGTTCTACACACACTTCCTTCTCATTTTATTATGGACGGAATGGGAGAAGTCATCAAATATGGCTGCATCAAAGATGCCGCTCTGTTTGAAACCTTAAAAACTCGTGGCTCTTTCGACAATCTGCAGGATATTCTGGCAGATATCATTTATCGCTGTGTAGACATCAAGCGCCAGGTGGTGGAACAGGATCAGTTCGATACCGGGGAACGGATGCTTTTAAATTTCGGCCACACACTTGCCCATACGATCGAACAACATTTTCACTATGAGCGGGAAAGCCATGGAGAAGCAGTGGGGATCGGTATGTATCAGATCACTAAGATCGCTGAAGAAAAAAATTTATGCCAACCGGGTACTGCAATGGAAATTCAGCAGCTCTTAAAGTCCTACGGACTTCCGGATGCCTGCAATCTGCCAATGCATGTGCTCACAGATGCTATTTCACTGGACAAGAAAAATCTGAACAATCATCTGAACCTGGTGCTTCTGCATCAGATTGGTGAGAGTTATGTATATCCTGCGGATCTTACATTTTTTGATCACGCAGATGAAATCTAAAACAGGAGGAAACCGCTTATGAAACTGATTACCGGACGTACAGGACTCACCGGACTTCTTGGAAGCCCGGTTGCACACAGTATCTCTCCTATGATGCACAACACTTCTTTTGAGCATCTCGGACTGGATTACGTCTACCTTGCATTTGATGTGGGAACAGAAAAACTTTCTGCTGCCGTAGAGGGACTTCGTGCCATGAATGTACGTGGTTTCAATCTGACCATGCCTGACAAAAATAAAATGTGCGAACTTTGTGACAAACTCTCCCCTGCTGCTGAAATTTCCGGTGCAGTCAATACCGTCGTAAATGATCATGGGATTTTGACCGGGCACACAACCGATGGAACCGGATATATGCTTGCAGCAAAAGACGCCGGTTATGATCTGACCAGAAGAAAGATGACGCTTCTTGGTGCAGGCGGCGCTGCCACTTCTATTCTGGTTCAGGCAGCTTTGGATGGATTGGCAGAAATCTCTGTGTTCAGCATCCATGACCAGTTTTATGCCCGTGCCGAGCAGATTGTTCAGACATTAAATGAACGGACAAACTGTAAGGTACAGCTGTTTGATTTTGAAGACGATTCCATCCTTCGAAGAGAGATTGCAGACAGCTATATTCTGACCAATGGAACTTCTGTTGGGATGGCTCCGAATACAGATTCCTCCATCATCACAGATCCATCGTTTTTCCACAAAGATCTTATCGTTTCTGATGTGATCTACAACCCAAAAGAAACGAAGCTGCTGCGTCTTGCCAGAGAAGCCGGATGCCCGACCTTTAACGGACTCTATATGCTGCTCTATCAGGGTGCAGAGGCCTTTAAAATCTGGACCGGACAAGAGATGCCGGTTAAAAAAATCAAAGAGCTATATTTTCAATAAATAATGATAGAAATGAGCCTATTATGAATACATCTACACGATTTCGAAAGATCCTCAAAAACTTATATTTGTTGTTAGATCAATTGATCGACTTTGGGTTAGAAAAAGGTCATTATCCCTTCCGCCCTCATGAAAACGATGTCGGGGCAGATGTATATATGCCTTATGACTGCACCTTAAAGCCGGGAGAAATTGCAAGAATCCCCTTAGGATTTGGTCTCATGATTCCGGCTATCGTGGAGAAATCCACGCCATTATCAGTAATGTAAGCACCATAACCCAATCTCTTTATAAAAATACTCGCGTAGGACAGATCGTAATTACGCCCGTTGTAATTGCAGATTTTGTCCTAGATCTAGGAGAATCAAGAGATACAGGTGCTTTCGGAAGTTCCGGTATTTAAAAATTCAAGATAGTATTTACAATAATAACCAGGAAAATCTAAAACTATACCATCTTGGATACCAGAAAAGGCTGCGGATATTTAAACTGCAGCCTTCATTCTTCTCTAATTTTTCTAACTTTATTATTTTATCTACATTGAGATATCATATCTACTCATTCTATCTTCCAAATATTCTTAATATATTTGGTTCAATGCCATCCCACAGCCTTACCTGCCTCGTCCGCACAGATAAAACCCAATATTGCCGCAAGATAACAAATCTTATGATTTATAATGCCAATAACACATAAAACTATAATCGCACTGCTTCCAACCCATATCCCATTTGGTCCATGATTATGGTTTTTCCGGAGTTTGAAAAGCATATATTGAATAAGCAACGTAACTACGAAATATCCAATTCCATAAATCACAAATCCCAGCATATCCTCAACCTCTTCATAATAATTCTATACGGTGTATTCCAAGTCCTCTGTTAGAACTTATTCTTACTCTACCACAACTTTTTCCATCCGCCTGCAATTTCTGTACGATATAATCAGCTACTTCCTTCTCTATGGCAGATTTATTCAATCTGCCTTCCGCACGAAATTCATATATCTTTTCATTTTTCGCAATCAACCTGTCTATATATGCCATAAGCCGGTGCCGCATCTGAAAGGAACAGCCTCTCTGCACATAATAATTCGCTTTCTTGCTTCTACATATCGGTAAGCTACTATCTGCTTTGTGATCCTGATTCATTAACTCATCTGTCAGATTAAAGTAATCATATACCACGAACTGCTTATTCTGCCCTGTTGTACTTATATCCCAGGTAACATCTAACTGATACGGCTCTCCATCAATATCCACAATATTCCATGCATGAGGCACACACTGTCCGCTTTTTATTGAATCACCGGTTGCAACGATACACTTCACATCAACTGCGTTCAGAAGAACCTTTACTGCTTTAGCAATTCCTTCGCATTGAGCTTTATGATGTGCAAAAACACCAAGAATATTGTGTGAAGCAATCACTCTGGATAGTTTATTCTTATCGCTTCCTTCATAATCATATTCAATATTTCGACAAATCCAATCGTGCACACGAAGTTCTTTTTCATAATCATTACATTCCAGCAGCTGCAGCTTTCCTGCAAGTTCATTTACCATTTTTTCAATTTTTCGGTTATATTCTTTTACCTTTTCTTTCGTAAAAAAATACTGCGGACATATCGCAAGACGTCCAAACATATCACTGGCAGTGCTACAGGCTGACTGGTTTAAAAAGTAAATCAATGGATTATCCCTCGTCATTGCCATGAATATACGCTCAAAACTCTCTTGGCTAAATTCTCCCCGCACTGGAATTGGAATAATCTCCTGATGTAACATTGCCCCATTGTAAAATGCCTTATAAATCGCCTGCTCTTGTTTATTCAATTTGTGATAATAATAGCGATCTACAATCATTTTCCTGTGACTCCCTTACTCTTTTGCAAAATACACCATAATAACTGTGATATCATCCCCACACCCAAGTTCACTGGTCTCCGTCAGCCAGTTCTTCAGATTTGCCTGTACAGTCTCAGCTCCATGCTCTTGAATCATCTGCAGATAATCCTTACATGTCTTCTGGTACTCTTCATCAGAAGTATAACTGTTTGCAAATCCATCTGTAGAAAGAATATACATATATGGCTCTTTACTTTCCATTTCCCGTCTCCGCACCGATGCCACTGCTTTTCTCCATGCATCCAGTTTTGAAAGGGAATGTGTTTCTGTTCCAAGGAATTTCTCTGGTTCTACCAGCGGTGCGACTTCATCTTTTGACACAACACTGATATCACCATCTCCGATCTGGAAAGAAAATACAAAGCTGTCAGTCACCAGCATTCCAAGCAGTGTCGTTCCATACAATGAAAATACAGACGACCACTTGATACTTCCATCTTCATCGGTCATTCCATCTACTTTATTTTTATAAAAAGACTGTTTCACCCTTGCCTGCCATTCTTCACATACATCCTGAGCGAAGCGCATGTCACCTTCCCGGTTAAGGAAAGTGATTAGATTAGACAGTCCTGTTTCATCCTCTCCATAGACTTTCAGATAGTTCTTCATCACTTCATAGAAAGAATTCACAGCAATCATAGATCCTCTGTCACTTCTGGGACATTTAGAACTTCCATGACCGTCTGCAACTGAAACAATCGCAATCTTATCTGATATTTCTACGATTCGTTTATTGTCCTGACAAGGCGTTTGATTTCTTACATGAGTCGCACCTTTGACGATTCCATCACATATATAGCGTTTCATCCGACTCCTCCTCTTCTTACCAGACAGCACCTTCATCAAAATCATCTGGATTTGGAATGTTACTCATATCAAGTACCAGAGGTGCCCCATTGTTTACAGACGCAAAAGGATCATCTGCCGGTGCGGAAGCAGCTACGGAAGCTCCTGATGCTGTTCCAGATGCAGAAGCCACCGATGCAGAAGCTGGTACAGAGTTTATTGGCTTGCTTGATGGAGCCGATACCATAGATGCTGTCGTAGATGCCCATTTAATCATTTTTGCAAGGGCTGCCGCATTATTTGCCTGTAAAACTAATTCATTATTCCCACAAAACTCAACTAAAACGTCATCATCTGCATCTTGACCAATGGAAATTGCAATTTTAACTGCTTTTCTAAACCATGGTAATTTTTTTAATTTTTCCAGACTTCTTTTATAATCATCTGTAGGTTGTCCATCAGAAAGAAGTACTATAACCGGCGGTAATGCTCTTTCCGGCATTGGCGGAATGCTCAGCTGTGCCGCTAAAAGATCAAATGCTTTCCCCAGCTCTGTCAGCCCATTTGCATCCATATCTTCCCATCCATAATCTTCAACAGGTACCGGAGTGGTTGTAATCCAGCTTGCACCTGATGAGAACTGTAAGGCACGGATTAAAAGCTGTGCATTCGGATTATTGTCCGCTGCAGAACGCATTTCCGGTATGCACTCCTGAATTGTATTGTTAACGATTCCAATTTTCTCTCCGTACATAGATCCTGAACAATCTACTACCCAAAAGAAATGAATCGGTCTTGTTGCCAATTCTCCACCTGGTCTTTGTAATACTTCCATCTTCTTATCCCCCTATCTTTTCACATTCAACTTGTAAATCATCAAGTATCTTCTTATCTATTTGCCATGCATGTTCCAACTTTGCTCTGCAAACTTTAACTTCTCTATCAATTAATTCTTCTCTATCTTTAGCGTACTTAATTCTAAGCAATATTGAATAAAGATCCAACTCCTTTTGCATTCCCAAGGATACTGTTGCTTTATCAATTTCTTCTTGCATTTTATCCTCTGATACCATTCCCCACTCTCCTTTAAGCGATTATCTGAACTCCCCTGTTGATTCAGGAAATATAATCTTTACACCTTTTGCAATCCCAGCTGTTTTTCCTGGTGCAACCGGTATCTGCGTACCATCTGCTTTCTGGTAAGTCCAGTTCACGTTATCTTCATTCCGAATTCCCCAGAGTGCCGGGTTCTTCGGATTCTGAACCACGGATCCTACGACTGTATCCATATCAAAATCATCGTAAACATGATGATGCAACAACTTTGTATTCTGATTTAACAGTACCAGATTCTTCCCAATGATGATCTTATTGGGTACCTGTACAGCTTTTCCACAGTTCCAGCAGGTATGTGCTACACCTTTTGCTTTCAGATCTTCATCATAAAAGAACTGTGCACCACAGGAACACTGTAACATTCCACTCATCATATTGGAAAATAGCGTCATCCATTCCGGCTCCGTGATACGTTTGCTTGGTTCATTCAGTCCTACTGTAAATGCCTTGGTAAACATCTGCCGCAATTTTTCCGGATATAATGGCCAGTAAATCGTTGCATTGTCATGAATCCCTTTCACTGGTCTGTTCGTCTTATTATTCGGATCAAAAATAAATACCGGATCTGTGCCATACAGTTTCACTCTAGCTGCCATATCCATGCAACGAATACTTGCCTCCAGCTTTCCTTCCAGTGGATGATTCACCATAAAAAGATAGAACAACAGCACAGAAAGAGAATATCGGTCTGTATCTTTGGATGGACGTTTCTCACCTCTTACAATCTCCGGCGCCATAAATCCCGGCGTACCAAGAACTCCGCCTGGCTTGCTATTATCAAATGATACGTTATCATTATCACAGATCAAAACATCTCCATTATCCGGATTAAAAAATAAGTTTCCGAAAGAAATATCCTGATACTTTGCACCCATTGCGTGTAATTTCTGATAGCCTCTAGTCAAATTAAAAGCAGTTCTACAGAGTGTATAAAAAGACGGATTCACACGTTTCTTCATCAGATCAACGATACTCTTATAATTTTTCGGTCGAAGAGGCATGATATAACCATACAGATCACTTTTCGCCGGTACAATCAGCTCCATAGGCCAGAGAAAACTTTCATCTGGTGAACCTTTGGCAATGATTGTTTCCAAAATCTTTTTCTGACGCTCAGTAGCACTGCCCTTAAAGTACCATTTCAGTGCATAATGATTACCGCTACATTTCACATCATAGACTTCTCCCTGCCCACCGGCTCCCAGGAGACTGACTACCTCATATTTGTTTCCACTCTCTGAAGTGAGAATTGTTCCATTTTTTAATTGTCCTTCCATTATGGTATCTGCCTCCTTTGTTTGATCAACTGCAATACCTGATTTACTACACTTCCATCCGCCACGATCATGCAATAGGATTTATTTCCAAACTGCATCTCGCAGGCATTGCTGTATGGAGTAATTGCAGTCAGATAACGATAGGTCTTGTCAAATCCCCATTCCGTTGCCTGAAACACAATCCTCTGATTCGTTATGTATAGAATTCCCCGGTGCTGCACAAGTTCTGTATGCTCGACCGTTCTTCCTCTTCCGGAACTCCATCTGGTTCCCTCAAACAATCCTGGTGCACTTCCACCCACATGACGGAACTCTTTCACTGTTTTCTGCTCCATATTGATTGCCTTATCAATAAAGTGAATCTTTTCTCCACGTTTCAGGAACAGTTTGTCTGTGTTTAAAATTGGAAGTCTGCCTGCAATGATCTCCTGTCTCGCTGCATCCGGCAAAATGGATGTAACTGTAGGAATTTTGTTTTTATTTCCAAATAGTATATTCCACCACACCATATTATTACCTCTTTATCCTAGATATTTTCTTCTTTTTCTCAATTAAGAGATTTCTAAGCTTATAATATATTAAAATCATATATAATTTTTCTCTTTATATCTTAATCCCGTCTAATTACTGATTTTATTCCCCTATAGATTTACACTACTCTCAAACTTGGAACGCTCCAAGGAAAAAGCAGTGAAGTTTCATTACCCTATAGATTTACACTACTCTCAAACCATCGGAGTGGCAAGTACCCTGGATGTCTCGTTTCATTACCCTATAGATTTACACTGCTCTCAAACAATAAGGACTACTCCTTAAAAGAGATCGTGTTTCATTACCCTATAGATTTACACTACTCTCAAACCCAATATCTTGCCTGCTGCCGCCTCTCTGCGTTTCATTACCCTATAGATTTACACTACTCTCAAACCGGATATGTATTAGCGGAAACAAACCAGAGGTTTCATTACCCTATAGATTTACACTACTCTCAAACAGCGTTTCTTTGAAGGAGATAAAGACGACGGTTTCATTACCCTATAGATTTACACTACTCTCAAACCATGATTTTTGCGTAGTTCATGCTATTTCTGTTTCATTACCCTATAGATTTACACTACTCTCAAACTATCTGTTTCAATACCGTCAAGCAAATCGTGTTTCATTACCCTATAGATTTACACTACTCTCAAACCATCTTCCAACGATACCTTTCCAGCAGAGGTTTCATTACCCTATAGATTTACACTACTCTCAAACCCTGTCCACTCATTGGTGATCCGTTTATCTGTTTCATTACCCTATAGATTTACACTACTCTCAAACCTTGCCTTGTGTGCAGGAAAATAGTATAAGTTTCATTACCCTATAGATTTACACTACTCTCAAACTCTGGACTGCTCGCTGTTCCGTAAATCAAAGTTTCATTACCCTATAGATTTACACTACTCTCAAACGTGCTTCGTCAACTTTTGCAAGATACGCTTGTTTCATTACCCTATAGATTTACACTACTCTCAAACACTCCATCCCATCTCTTGGCCGGAGTCTGCGTTTCATTACCCTATAGATTTACACTACTCTCAAACAGGATCATCCCTCTTGGCAGCCGGAACTTGGTTTCATTACCCTATAGATTTACACTACTCTCAAACGGTGTGTAGGGAGTCTGTCTAAAATATGCTGTTTCATTACCCTATAGATTTACACTACTCTCAAACCTCTCTCGTATAGGTTCATGGCATCTGTGTGTTTCATTACCCTATAGATTTACACTACTCTCAAACCTCAAATTTGAGAAAACGACCTGCTATCGCTGTGAAATCCATAGGGTCTATTCAAAACTCACACAAATCGCAATCAACAATCAAACGATTTTCTTTTTCTAATCTTTCAAAATCGTGACTATCAATTAATAACACTCGAAAAGAATGCCCAATCACAGTATTTACAAATTCTTGCAATTGTTCATTTCCAATATAACTACTCAAATTGACAAAAATAAACAGCTTATCTCCTTCAAACTCACGTATTAACTCCATATACGCATAAATTTTATCCACAAGCCTAGAATATTCATCTGCCACAGTCAGTTCTGCTGCTTTAAGTATCTGTTGAAAAGAAATATCATGGCACTCTATTTCTGTATCAAAATTAAGGCTCAAATCATTAATATATGTCTCAATTTCAGCCATCAATTTTTGTGTTCTTTCATAGTATACCGCATCCTGACCACACTTTTCCATAGCTACTAATACTTTTTTTATTATTGTCCTACTATTCATTTCAATAGCCAACGGATCTGTAATTAACTCTACGTATTTATGAAAACTGACAGGTTCATTGTGAACAGATAATACTGTATTACCCTCAAAATTATTTGTCTGTTTTTTTATATCTATCAGTAACTCATAAAAAAATTCCGGTTCTTCAATCACAAGTACACTAATTTCATGATCAGATATTTCTATCTTACTATTTATTTTGGGATGCACAATTTTCATAATATAACCAGCCTTTCATCTGTATCTATTACTTCTTTATCTGGTTTCCCTACCAAAAATTCCATTTTTGAAAATTGTTTTTCTGTTACTGTCAAAATCTGAACTAATCCTGCCGGTGGTTTGGCCTTTCGAATTGTATGAATCACATTTTTTTCTACACTTTGGTTTAAAACCATTCTACAATAAACAGATTCTTGCATCATAAAAAAACCATTTTTCAAAAGTGTTTTTCGAAACAATCGATAATTTTTCATATCCTCTGATGTCTGAACAGGCAAATCAAAAAAAACTAAAACTCTCATAAATCGATAACTCATAATCCATAAAATGTAATCAACGACAAGTCTTTTTCATTTATCGCATCAAAAATACTTCTCACATAAATCTTAATGCCATTGGTTAAGACTTGCCGTGTATTATTAATCCCTATTTCTTGCTGCAATATTTCTAACATTTTGTGTTTTTCTTCTACTGAAAATGCTGTAAATCCACTGGAATAGACGTATCGATCTACCAGAATACGAAACGGTTCCATTAAATCACAGCTTAAATTAAATTGATTGAACATGTTATCATGAAAAAATCCTAATTGTGTCAGATATCCATTTGCAACAATTTCTCTGTTAATTGTTGATAAAATAAGCGAATATCCATAGTTCAAAGCTGCATTAATTGAATTATCATCATTTCTGGTAAAGTCTTTTCCAAATAACGAATTAAAATACACTTTGGCCGCATGTCCTTCACGGTTCGTTGCATCCCGGTATTCCATCTCATCTATGTAGATTCTAAGTAAAGCTTCTTCTTCCTTTTGTAAATCCAACAAAAAGTCTGCCTGTTTTCGAATTTTTTCTTTTACAATTCTTGTCCAAATTTCCCCTTTGAGTTCTTCAGTCCATGACATTTGTAATTTGATTTTACTAGAACAATCATGGCATCCATAATAGGGCACCAATTCCGACTGCGGATTTCTTTTGCTGTCACAAAAAATCACTTTAATCTTTTTCTGTATAAGTGCTTCCATTAGACACCCAGTAAGAGATACCGCAGGATTCTCTATAATAAGTGTATGGATATCATCCAAGAGAATCCTTTTTGTATCTTCTTTCCTCACTTCTAAGAAATTCATTTTATAATCTAATTTACAGCGTTTTGTAATAACTACCGTTCTAAAACTCATAATAACTCCAATAAATTCTGAGATATTTTCCTATGTAGTCCAGCTGCAGAAATGTCTACAATACGGACATCTTTGTATGATTTTTTCCAATTTGATAATTTAGAATTTTCTGTAAATATTCCAGTATTTGGTTTTCCTCCTAATGCTTTTAAATCACAGCCGGTTGTTCGTCCCGTTTTAAAAATAGAAAGAATATTTAAAAGTGTTTCTACCTGTTGTTCTAATTTCAAATTTTCAAATTCATTTTCTTTATCATGTAATACCTGTAATTGACTACCAAATATTGAACAATAGGGAATTTCTTTTACCTTGTTTGTTAAAAATAAAAACAACTCACGATTTTCTTCTTGCGTTATTTTGTCATATACCTCATCTACTAACAAAGAATTATTTTGTTTCTTCTTTTTAGAAAAACTTTCCAATCGTTTAATATATTGTTCCTTCTTACCATCAACAAACAATGGCATCATAGATCCAAACACTATTTTCTGTCCTTTACTAGATTTGCTTGCTAGAGTTGCTTCAAATCCATCAAATGTCAACAATGTGTTTACTTTAATTTTTCTCATACCCAAAGGAAAACTTACTTCTTGCACAACATCTCTTGGTTTTCCAATAATCTGTACAATTGTATTTCTCACATAGTCTTTTGCATAGGTTTCATTATCCATAATCCGTTCCGATTCCATCAAATCTATCGGAACAAACATTACATCTTGCTTTGGTTTCTTTCCCTCTTCAATATATTTTACTAACAGGAAATAACTGGCTGTTGATTTATTATATCCTCCATATTTTTCTGTATCCAATCCGGCCTTTCGCTCAATTAATCCTGATGCTGCCCTCAAAGGCTGTTGGTCAAATAAACCGCCTTTTCTTTCAAACCCATATCTTGTATAATGGACACTGTTTTTCGTGAGTGTTTTTTTCACTCTAACAATATCTTTTCCACCGTCCCATACTAAGTCTTTTCCGCACCATACTTTGTTTCCAAAAATCACCTTTGTTTTTACCGAATATTCATCTTGGTCAATTTTAAAGAACTTTGCAGTAAACCTAGCATGATAAACTTCTCCTGCCACAATATTCAAATATGCATCCTTGGCATGGTGCAAATCATTTACAATTCTGCTTTTCGCACATTCCAGAACTTCATTTCGAAAATCCGAAACAAGACCAGCCTTCACAAAAACAATTTCTGTTTCTGGAAAAATGTACTGAAAAATTCTTGTCAATGCTTTTGTAGACTGTCTGGTCTCTACTAATTGCCGATTAATAAATTCCATTTTTTCTGTATTAGAAAATGCACTTACCCTTGTCAGACGACGATATTTTTCATCTGAAATAAGTCCTTTTTCATGATATACTCTCCACATTTCTCCCATCTTTTGTCTGATTTCCGCACTAATTGGATACCTATCCCCCTTTGCCCCGTTTTCTTCTGACAAAACAAGAACTTTATTTGAGAGGCTATCATCTTTCACTCTACACTGTGGATAAATATGATCCACATTATAAACATCTGTTTTCAGTTTTTCAATATCTATTGGCTTGCCGGAATACATACTTCTTCCAAGTTGCATAAAATATAGAAAAAGAACTTCACTTCTAAGTTCACGTTCACTACAATCTTCCAATTGTTTTGATAATTCCCTTACTTCGCCCTTATCCATATCTTTATACAATTCTAAAATCTGATCTTTCCTTGATTTCTTTCTGCTGCTTCCTTCTTCCTGGCCTCTTGCCATTTCCACATAGATTTTTTTCGGTGCTGCTTTACAAACACTTTGAATATCTTTTATTACATCTAATGTTCTGTAAATTGGACGTTTTACCGCATTTGAAACATACATTTCCTCTAATAAAGATTCTACTGTCATTGGATGTTCTTCATAATATTGACGTTGTTCTTCTTCGATACTGTCTTTGAATGTATACCGGTCTGAAAGCAATTGCATCAAATTATCATTTGTATCCCACAATGCTTGTATAATATTAAAACTTTCACCTGTTTCCTTATTTACTCCACAAATTTCAGTAAAAAATTCTCTGGATAATCTTCCAAAACCACTATACTTTAATTTTGATAAATATCTTCTATCTTCATCTGAAATTTTCGGAAACTCTCTCTCTAATCTTCGAAGCACTCTACTTTTTTCTTCAGAATAGGTAATGCACTGAATAATTTTCTCTACTTCTCTTTCGTTTAAGATTCCTAAATGCAAAAGTCTTTTAAAATCATGATGTGGTTTAAGGGAAGATTTCATAGTAACATCGATACCACCAAGCACATCTTCCTTTGTCATATAATTATTGCTAATTAAGTATTTCTTTATCTTATCAACTGTTACTTTTTTATTTTCTTCAAAAAGTTTATAAATCTCCTGTTTACATTCCACAGAAATTGGAATTCCATTAATCTTAAGATTGTTTATTTCATTCAATACAGTAAATTTACAATATAATAAAGAATTCTGCGGCAACACAGTTTTACCTGGCAAATACGAACAATTATTAGTCATTCGGTTAATAAATGCTTCCTCACTTTGATCTAAATCCACCTTTTCTTCAAAATTCCAGGGATAAATTTTCCCTTCTGACTTTCGTTTCAACCATGCATATTTACTTGTTGAGCAAAGCGGCCCCACATAATATGGAATACGAAATTCAAATATAGAAAGCAACTTCGTTTTATTAGAAATGCCCTGTTCATCTTCCTTTTTCAAAAACGGCAAATAGTTTTCTGCATTTTTCAGAATTTTTTTCAATTCATCATAATAAAGCTGATAAGGTATAACTCTATTATCTCCCGTTACCTGTTTCGGCATAAATGTGTATGTTTCCAATCGGAACATCATATCTTGATAAATTTCCTCATCTTCTTCATCAATTTGCATATCTTTTAATTTCTTTTTCAGATAATCACAAAATTCTTCTTGCGTGATCTTCTTTTTATATTCTTTTGTTCGTTTTCCCTTTGGGATATTATATACATAAGATGCATAGTTTTCTTTTTCTGCATTTTTAAATATGGTCGCATACTCATTCGGGCAATACTTACGAACAAAACTCTTTAGCATCTTTAAATCCGCTTCATGTTGAATATAATCTTGCACCTTTGCTTCTGAAATACTGGAACATCCATGTAATGAATCCACTAACAATGCCCAATCATAAAGTGCGCGAAGTCGAATCAAATACTCTGAATCCTCTTCATCCATTTCATCTAAAAGCAATTGGAAGTCTTCCTCTGATTTCTTCAACGAAATAGAAATTTTCTCCTGAAATTCTTTCTGATTAAATAATTTTCCAGCCTCTACAGTTCCTCCTGAAAGAAGTCGAATCATTCCTTCTTTATTGATATAATCCTCCTCGTCAGTTTTCGGTTTTTTCCCCTCGTATAGTAATCCCCAGAATTTTCTCTCTTTATTTTTAATCGTTTGATGCAATAAAAGAATATTTTTGAATTCTTCTTTATCAGAACAAATCCATGGTGGTGTTGTAAAAAGCTCCATCAAATTTCCGTAAATCGAATCAAAATCAAGTAACTCGGTAATATTATCTTTATTTACTTCACTTAAAAAATGTCCTCTATGCGCCATAAGCCAGGCAACTGCTAAATAAACCAAGCGAACATCATGCGGCGTTGTATCTTCCATTAATTCTTTAATGAGATGGTGAATTGTTGGATAGTCTCTATGGTACTCTTTATCCGTATAATTTTCATCTTGAAAAAAAATATAAGTATCTCTTCCACTGGTATCTTCCCTAAATAATGCACTTTCCTTCAATCGAACAAAAAATCTTTCATCAACTTCACTAATAGCTTTTGCAAAAATTTCCTGTGTCAAATGAACTCTTTGTTGTCTGCGATCTAATCGTCTACGTGCTGTTCTATGCATTCTTCTGTCTGAACATTGTTTCCCTTCTTCAAACACATGAGATCCCCACATTGGTTCCCCTTTGTACTTCAACAAATTGAACCGTCCATCCGTTACTGCGTAACCAACGGAGTTTGTTCCAATATCTAATCCTAAATAATAATTTTCTTTCACTCTTGACACCCCACCTCAAAATATGATATTTTAGTTTTGTAAATCATTACCCTATAGATTTACACTGCAAGTTCAAATAATATTATTATGAATGCGTCAGATAACTGACAAACACAGTGCGTGTTATAAAAAGTCTATTTTATATAGGCTTTTTTATTTTATATCATCATATCAACAAATATCGTTTTTTTTGTCCCATAGCAGGCGACATTTTACACCAACTGATATTTAATCTTATTCTTTCTGGCATATTCTTCTGCATATGAGCCAAAAGAACATTGAAGAATAAACTGCTTGTCCATATTGGCAAATGCATTTAAACCAATTTGTTTCACACTATCTGGAATAATCAGAAAATCCAAAGAGCTGCATCCAAAAAAAGCATGTTCACCAATCTCAACTAGATTCTCCTGCAATTCCACTTTTTTTAGATTTTTACAATTTTCAAACATTTTAGCTGGGATTCTTTCTATATTCTCTGAAATTGTTAGATGATCTAACGAATCACACTCTGCCAAAAGCCCTTCCCCTACCCAAAACACACTCTTTGGAATAGCGATTGTTCGAAGTCCTGTTCCTTTGAACGCCCCATCACCAATGGTTTTTAATGCTGTAGGAAGTGATACGGATTTTAAGCTATTGCAATTTTCAAAAGAAAAATCACCAATTTCTTCAATGCTAATCGGCAATACCACCTGATGCAGCTTATTACACCCAGAGAAAGCTTTTCGTCCAATATAGGATATTCCTTCTGTCAGAATGGCTTCCTCTGTCGGAGAACTGCTGAAGCTGTCATCTGCGATCTCCACCACCGGCGTATTCCCGGATCTGTTCTGGAAAATAATCGTCTTATTCTTATCCCCACGGAATCCAGTTACTGCAAGACCTTTTCCCCTGCGGCTTTTCTCATATGTGAAAAGCTCCCCATAAGATTTGCACAAAGACACCTGTTCTCCCTGAATTGCCGGTCCGCTTTCCTCCTTTTGAATGGAAATATCGCAGGCTTTTCCAAGAACTTTTCCTCCATAGCAGGAACACCACACTGATACAATCCAGTCTGCATTGACACGGCTCATGCCAAAATCGTCCATCAGCTGCTTCACATAACGGAAAGCAAAGATATTATTGATATGGGATGCGGTCTGGATATCCTGTGCAATTCCCATGTTATATGCCATCAACAGTAAATTGACATTCTTCGCCTGATCTGGAAATAAGTCTTTTACCAGTGCAGTAAATTTCTTTCTATCGTCCAGAGATGCCTGATGTTGCCGCAGCATCTCTTCAAAATCCTGTTCAAAAATAACCCATCACCTTCTTATCTGCTTTTGTACTGTACACAAGCCTTATTCCACACCAAGTGCTTTAAATACTGCTTCTTCTGCAGAAGAATAGAAAATCAGACTAAATGCTCCCACCAGATCTGACGGAACCATCCCCAAATCTCCTGCGGAGGTAATCGGAAGCAATACTTTCTTTGCTCCGCTGTCCAGACATACCTGCAAGGTGCTTGCCAACTCCTCCACTTTTATTAAAGTACCGCCGATACTGATTTCCCCGAGAATTGCAAGACTGTTCAACGGTGTCTTTCCAAGTGCTGCGGAACAGATTGCAATTAAGGTCGGCAATGCCAGATTTCCAGTCATTCCAATGCCCTGCATATCTTGATAATTGATAATATAGTCCTTTGTAGTGGTACTGATCTGACCGGAAATGCGGTTTCCATTGGCTTTCAGATAATTAAATGCTGTATTTGTTGCTTCTTTTGGCTCTTTCCCTGATCCAATACCAGTGCAAGTCAGCTTGCCATTACCAGGCATCATCTGTGTTTCCAGCATATAACAGCCAATCATTCCTGTCTTTGATTTAGAAACGGTATAAACAGATCCTGGTTTTCCCATGCCTTCCGGAATCAGCTTGCCACCGCCCTGCTCTGGAACTGAAACATAATGCTCTTCAAAGCTGTCATTATCTGTATAAGAGAAATTCACATCATAGAACTCCATACCGCCGATCTTCTTCAACTGTTCTTTTACTCTGCGGCGAAGTTCCAGAGAAATCTCTACAATCTCACGTAATTCTTCTTTTGTTACCTCTCCATCTGGATACAGCAGTTTCGTAAATCCGGAAATCATCTTACGAACGGCAATGGTATCACGCTGGTTCAGATTATTCCCAAGACGGAAATATTTGTCTATCAAATCACTGTAACTATCTTTACGCAACTCACGCATAAACTCAGACAAATAATCCGTAATAAATCCATAATCGTTAGTAAAAGAATCTGGTCTGTATTTTGGAATCTCCCAACCTGGAATATAGCAATGCATACGATCCAGAAACGCAGTATCTGTTCCCATTTCCGGTGGGAATGGATCAAATAAATTGGAAGTCTTTAAAAGAGTATCTACACTCTGATTGATATTTCCCACGAATACCATAGAAGCCTTTGCCTGAATCTCTGCCTTTCCTCGTGAAAATGCCCCGGATGCCATATATCCTTTCATAATCTGGATACCATCTTTATCTTTAAACTTAATACCGGCAACCTCATCAAAAGCCACACAGTCCCACATACCTACAAGACCTACTGTATGATTGGACATGTTGTAAAAAAGATTTGCAACGGTTGTCTGTCCTCCGGCAACCAGAATACTGTTCGGAGAAATCTGCTCATATATGTAAGATTTACCCGTAGAACGTGGTCCTAACTCGCAAAGGTTAAAGTTGTTCTCTACAAGTGGAATCATACGTGCAATCAAAAGCCACTTTGCTCTCTCACTAAAGCTTTCAGGCTCCAAGCCCGTAGAGCGAAGCAGAATATCCATCCATTCATCCTTTGTAAATGCTTTTCTCCCATTTCTCACTTCATCCATGTCTACATGTGGCATCTGAATCGGTGTCAGCTTACGAATACGGATTGGCTGCGTATTCTTCTTATCTTCCTCGATAAACTCATACTCCATCTGCAGGATACACCAAATACCACCACAGAGCAGACGGTCATAGTCTTTCACATAATCCGGGTGAATCGGAATTCCTTTTACACCCAGATTGGAGAAAGTCGCTTCATAACGGTCTTCTTTTGTATTCAATACAACCGTGATTCGGTCAATTACTGTATAGCTGCCTCTCTCACGCAAAAGAGAGAGAATCTTCTGTGCCTCATCCGGACGCACATAGTTATCTCTCAAAATACGCTTTACGTTCTCTACTCCTTCTTCAATAATTTCGTCATCATCGGAATTACAGTATTGCCCAAGGAGATATTCCAGTACATAGACTGGAACATTGGCTCCTTCACGGATGGATTTCGTTAAATCCTTCCGGACAATACGACCGTCATAATATTGACGGAGTTTTTGCTTGATTTCTTCTCGCTTGTCTTCTGTTGTATTTTCCTGTGCATTGCTAAATTCATCCATTTTATTTTACCTTCCATTTTTTAAAACATATACAGTGCTTTTGTATGAACCCTGTCGTTCCAAAATTCCCATATCGACCAATTCTCCAAGGATACTTCTCGCCCGTCGTTGCTTTACTTCCAACAATTCTTCCACCTGTCGAGATGTAATCTGTCCTTTTCCTTCAGCAAATTGAATGATTGATCTTTGTTGTGCCGACAAACTATTTATCGGCATTTTATCGGCATTTATCGGCACTTTACCGGCATTTTCACTTACAGTATTATCTCTATTTTCTGTACTATAATCAAATGAGTATTCATCATCTAACGGTACAATAATCCGGAATATATCGTCTTCTACAAATTGAGGATCTCTTCCTGAATAATATTTACTATATTTGAATAATTTTCTTACCCCAGAACCAAGTTGATCCGCATAACCAATATTTCTAAAAAATGCTGCTATAACTGGATTCTTGGGATTCGGTTCCAAATTATCTACTGTAATAAGACCTTCCTGTGTTGCACGATTTGCGTTCTCTACATACATTCGATTTTTCTCAATTACAAACTTTGCTGTATAACTGCTGGTAAACTCACGGTGCATTAATGTATTGCTAACCATTTCTCGGACAATGGTATTTCTAAGGCTTTTATTTACGGTATCTTCGAGAAAAAACTTATCAGGCAAATTTTTCCTTCCAAAATCAAGAAGCTGACTATAACTTTCAATTAAATTGGTCTTAACAATTTCCCGATCATCATATCGATCTACATTAACTTTTCTTACAAGTGCATCTGTCACATATGTCGGAGCAACATTCAAAATCACATCGTCTTTTCCCAATAGCATAATTGCTGCTAAATTGAGACCTTCTTCTCCGGTAACAATGTCTCTTCCATATAATCCTGCGCTTTTTAAAAGTTCCTGGTCATCCATTGCTGTCCAAGGATGCTGACCACCTGCATGATTCTGTGCCATAATACGAATCTTAGGTAGCAAGTCTAGTCTTAAATCTTCCATTTTTGCATAAGGATAAATCTTTCTTTCCGTAAAAATATTCTGTTTCCGAATATACATCTGCGCAATCGCACTAGTCGCTGTCACTTTAACATCTGCATCATCCACACGATCATAAATTACTTTTTTAAAACTATGAACTTCTGCGCTTGGCGGAATATGAACATGAATAATCATTCTCTTTTCATCATATTTGATAATTTCTGGCGCCAAATATATCGTTGGAGAAAACAATACCGGATTACTGATAACCTTTATGAAATTCTTCACCATATCCGGAGCCGCCTTTTCTGGTACTCCCTCAACAGTTCCATCATCCAACACTCCCATGAAAAGATCACCGCCAAATCTGTTCAGAAACGAACAGACCGTTTCGTAGGTATCATTTTCAATTCCATTACCACAACGTTTGAATTCTACAGCTACAGTTTCACCGATTGTAAGGATAGATTGTAATTCATTTAAGTTCATCTGGTCACCTCTTTTTGTAAACAATTCATTATAATACTATTTATTCGTGGTGCAGCTGCACCTATTATACTCCCCCAAACCAAAGAAGTACCTTCTGTTGTTATTATCTTCTTCTAAAATCCAAAATCATCCACGAACGCAATATCAATCATAAACTCATATTGCTGCAGTATATTCTTCTCATCATTCGCATCTGCCAGCACCAGATAATACTTGTCTCCATACTTATATTCTCTGGACTTCAATGTGAATTTCTCGTGGAATGTTCTCTTCTCCGGTGCATCTTCTCTGCTGTTTGCCACAATCGGTACATCAAAAGATATCTTCTCTCCATCCTCGGTCGTAAAGTATGCCACTAGACTTCTTGCTTTCATGGTATCAGTTACTTTCTCTGTCTGAATAAAATCAAAGTAAGTAATCAGATTTGTCACTTTTCGGTTCACAGAAGTCAGAATCACATCTACATAATCATAAGCAACAGCTCTGGTGTTCGTTGTCAATTCAATTACAGGAATCAGCATCTCTTGAAGAGAAGAACCACCATGCACATAGTTCTGTCCGCCACCGGCTACTTTGAATATATCTGCTCCAATCGGTGTCGTCACATATAAGTTATTCATATATGCCATCAATCTGGACTTCATTCCCGGTTCGTTTACTTTCTGTGTTGTAAGCAGGAACCGTTTATTGGAATATGCACAGATTTCCCGGTCGTAGGATACCTTATCAAATTCATGCAGCTTGTCTCTCTTATACAAGAAGCCATGATCCGCTGTGATAAAGAATTTCGGTGCTGATATATAACTGGTCAATTTCTTGATCAGCTTATGAATCTCTTCGATTGCTTCTGAACAAGCTGTAAATACCTCATTTTCACTGGCAGGCTTATCGCCACGGGCATCCACCTGATTGTGATAAATATATACGATATTCTTCTTCTGCAGCAATTCACGGATCTTCTCTTTATTAGCATTTGCCACTTCATCAAAAGCTAATGCTACATTATTTTCATTCTGTACTTTTAAGATCTTATCTCTGGATGCAAGATCACTACAACTCTGTCCGTCTACTATAGCATTCAACTTATCATCTACCAGTAATTCCTTATGTGGCAAAAGGCTTGCCATTCCCACTGATGTTACAGACGGTAGTCCACTAATCATACACTCCAATTTCGGTGTGCATTTTTCATCCAATTCTAATCGTTCCATCAATTCCTTTGCACACTCATACCGGAAAGCATCAGAAATAATAACGATGACACGATTTTTTCCTTCATAACCCTTCAGGTAATTGCGATAAAAGTCTTCCTGACGTTTTAATCCGGTATCCGCCATCAGATTATCTGTCAGTTCCTGATTCCACTTCGGTGTTACTTTCTGCAGATAAGTAAAGGAATACATATTCTCAATGCGCTCTCTTACCTTTGAAAATCTCTCTGCATCTTCAATACAGTCATAGGCACTGTAAAACCATCTATAATAAGAATCAATCAAATATGTCTGCTTCTGATAATTTGCCACCATAGCCTTGATGTCACTGGTCACTTCCAAAACAGATACTGCCTTCATCATCTGGTAAGCATATTTGATTGCCCGATATTCGTTTTTATATATATTTCCAAAATGGCAGGACTTTGCAGTCCGCTGCTCTGCGATCTGTGCAAGGTTCATGCCATCAATCCGAGCATCCAGGATCTCATCATTCAGCTGATCCAATGCCCAGTCAATTAAGATATTATCCAATTCTCTGAACGCATCACAATTTGCAATATCCAGAAGCTGCGTAGACTGATCATTTGATTTATCCGCATCTTTCTTCAGTTCATCCCGGATTTTGCTCACTACCCGTAATGTCTTGTCCGCTTTTTCTGATAATGCATCATATGCATCCTGATATAATACATTGTCCATCAGATTCCGTACAAATACAACCACATCATTTTTCTTTTTCAATACATAAGATTGCAAAACAGCTGGCAATGTATCTTTCAATGCTACTGATGCATAAGTCAAGATCATACATGCTGCCAGATCATCTACGTTCGGATTTTCAGACTGATATCCGAAATGCTTCTCACATAATTTCCAGAACTTTTCTAAAAGCCCGTTATCCTCTAAGGCTTTCATGTATCCTTCGCTGTTGTTTAATAATAACTGTCTTGTAATTTCTTCAAAGTTCGGAGTCTTCACATCTGTAAGCACGGCAATAAGACCAGTATCAATGGTTTCCACATTGAAATGGTCTATGCCGAGTTCTTTAAACTTCTCAATACGATTCTTGTTTTTCCAAAAGTTACTGTACTGCGCCAGATGTTCTTTAAATCGGTTATCGATTCCAAGCTCCTGTGACATCTGGGATACTCGGTCCGTGTAATACGGAACCGAGTAATAATACATATCTGCCAATGGATTTTCTGCATCACTTGGTTTTGAAAATGGTGCATATACAAGATACTTGCTCTCTGTATTTGATTCGTTCAACAACCATTTTGAATAAAACCAGTTCGTTCCATCCAGAATATGTAATTTTGCATTATCCAACTGTAACTCAGATACTTCGTCTTCATATTCCCCTTTATCATCAAACCAGAATATGATTCGGGTACCTGATTTTGAAAATTCAGCATTCAACTGTACTTGTATATTATGTAAATCCATCTTTGTGCTCCTAATCCAATTTGTTTCTTACAGTCCTCTTTTCACCAGCGAGTTATAATGCTTCTTAAAATAATATAGCTTAACTCCCACATACTCCTCACGCTCATCTCGATTATATAAGTCATCCATTATCTTTTTGAGCGCTGCTGAAGTACATTTTCCTTTTCTATTCAATGAATCCATCATCTTTCTAGCCCTGTCATAAGCATCTTTTCTGCCTTTCAATAATTCTGTTGACGTATCCCGCACAGTTCCATCCTTTTTCTGGATTCCATTTAATAATAAAACTTCGTTAATATCTCTCTCCATAGCCTCGTCTCTCGGTTCTGTATAAATCCTCCCATCTTTATCATAAGCGATCTTGTCCATCTGAAACTTATCAAGCGGACTCGTAGAAATTTCGTTCTCCTTTTTATGTGCGTCACAGCAAAGTACGTGTCCCTGATCTTCAGTAATTCTTTCACCGCCATCACATACACCAAACATATTGTTGTAATCAATTGCTTTATCCTTGTCCTTACTTAAAGGTACAAGATGCTCTACTCTAGAATGACTGTCCATACGGACACGTTTCATACAATACGCACAGATTCCATGTTGCTCATGCAGTAAAATTTTTTTCACTTCATTTTTAGGAAAATCATTATCAAACACCCGACGAATTGCATCTGTATCATTTTCGTCTATTTTCTTCCATTCTTTACTTTTGCTCAGTTCAATAATCTTACTGCTGACATCCTTAGGTAATCCTTCTTTTTCAATATACAGCATATCAGCACTCCTCTATCAGCTTCGCATCTGATATAATGCCAGCCATCTTCTTATACTCAGAGTTTTCCTCTCCCAGCGTCTCCTTCAGCTTTCCTAATGATTCCTCAGCCTTTTCAAAATCAATGTCATCAACTGCAGTTTCTATCTGGTCCACTAGCAATTTCACATTCTTCGGTCTTGAAACACTTTCCTGACGATACCGGAGTACATCTTCCACTTCATATCCGTAACAATCCGGCAAATACGTAATTTTCTGATCATTATCTAAAAGAATCAGGTTTGCCTCCTTAGCTGAAGAAATTACAATGGGTGAATGTGTTGCGATGATAAACTGAACCTCTTCAAATGTTTCTCGCAATGCCTCTATTACTTTCCACTGCCACTTCGGGTGCAGATGCAGATCTATTTCATCAATCAAAACAATTCCTCTGATCTGTCTCTTATCTTTCAGTTCAGGATTTAATAGGCATACTCGATATGCCAGATCCATAATCATCCATAACAATGACTGATAACCTGCACTCAATTTTGAAATGGGCATTTCTTCCTCGGCTTTATAAACTAATTCACCAAACTGCGGCGAATAGTAAATCACCGGCATCTGATCCAATTCATTGATTGACTTCATAAAAGAAGCTACAATATCCTTAAACATTTTATACTCTCGAACACTTCCTTTATTTGAGGATACTATCTCCTGTTTGAGGCACCACTGTTGAATAGATTTCACATCCATGGAAGAGTCCAGGCAGCCAATGTAACCGCATCTTCTATCGTCCAGTTTTTTCTTTAGTTCTGTTCCAAAATCGCCCCGTCTTACTCGCCATGCTCTAGCGGCACTCTGGAAACTGATAAGCGGTAAATTCGTATCTGAATGATTCGTCAGCTTTTTCATCCATACACATACATCTTTATTATCTATTTTCGTATGTGTAGCAGACACTTCTTCCTTTATTCTATTCCAAGCAAACTCTTTTCCATCAGATACATGTAAAATTCCGCCAGAAGAAACCGGCTCACAATATTCAATTGATGTAGATGACTCTCCAAGTGGCTTTATTTTTAATCGAACATCGTCTTTTACAATATTCTTTGTACTAACACCTGCAACATTCACAAATAAGCCTCCAAGAGCTACTGCAATTGCCTCCAAAACAGAAGTTTTTCCCACTCCGTTATCACCAATAAGAAGGTTCACCCCCGGTTTTAAATCAATCTCCAATTCTTCGATTACTTTATAATTCTTTATATGAATTTTTTCCAAATACATCTAGTTCACCTCTTTTATTTCAGTTTTGCCAACAAATCCACTTTTAATGCTTTCTTTCCTTCCTGAGCAACTTCCACTCCTTGGAATTTTTCATAATTTACTTTTACGCCATCATCCAGGTCAATCTCAATTCTCTTATTCGCAATATGAGCAATAGCTTCATCATAAATCTTCATTTCAGCAAGCTGCTTAGTATACTTCGTCACTGCTTTTGTCGCCTTTGATTTTTCAGATGCAGAAGATGCGTTATCAATCGTATACTGAGCACTCTGCATCGCTGTCTCTACATATTTCTGTGCCCGATGTAAATAATCCGTTCTTACACGACCAACAGTATCCGCATCATAACGATGCATATAAATCAAAGCTTTAAAGCCATTTTGTTTTCCACTGTCAAATAACCAGTAAATCGGTCTCTTCTGATATACTTTCAGATGATCTACATAAAAATCTTTCAAGAAATAGTTACGAATAACTTTTCTAGAAGTGTTGCCTTTGTTTCCTAATGCATTTGCAATAAAATTAAGATTTTCTTCTAAAGTATCTGCACCGTAGACTGTTCTAACAAATTCCACAAAACGACCAACGATGTCATCTGAGAAATACTCTTCATCAGTAATTGGAATACAATTGTCAAAATCAGGTCTATACGTTAGTTCCTTCCAACCATTATCTGTTTTAATTTTTCCATAATATTCACCCGTTAGTAATGCCTCACCATCTGACATAATTATAGTATTGCCATCAACCTCTGCCAACAATTCATTTTCTTTCTTATAATAGTCATCAAAACTTCCGCCTGCATAAATTAAACATTCTTTATCAAGAGAATAACGTCCAAACATACAGCCAACAGCATAAGAGACAAAACTGCGGATGTCTCTGGATAAATCAGCTTTCCGAATAGTGACATCTTTATCTTCTACTTCTGGTGTTAGCTCATCCTGTAAACCATAAATGTCAATGAAAATACGGTTTAGTTCTTCTTCATTAGCTCTCAGTTGTTTGAAACGCTCATTACACATTCTCTCCCAATAGATATAACATTCTCCAACTCTAATGCTGTTGATATCATTAGAAATAGTTGAATCTTTTAGAACGCTAGGAAGTATCGGATGTTTACAAAAATCTCTCGATAATTCAAAAGAATTCCAATCGTTCTGCGATAATTCTATATTATATTTCACAATATCAATAACAATATCTTCCCTTGCTCTTAATATTGGAAAATTCAATACTTCACCTACATTAGTGCCTATTGTTGAGCTAATAATCTTTAAGAAATGTAAACCCACATTAGAGTTTAACAGTCCTAACACATAAAAGTCATCCTTGAAATTCTTTCTGAAAATTGTTGGTGATACAGAACTATAAATCATGTTTCGATATTTGTATCTAAAAGAAGGTTTGTATGATGTAACAAAACTCCACGTAATTCCACTCTTATCCCAAAATTTTTTATTACACAATCCACCATGTGATGCATAAAAATCTCTTGCAGAATCACTCCAATCAACGGAATATAAATCATTCCCCGACCATTTTCGAAATTCTCCACCTTTACCATACGGAATCCATTTATCAGATTCGTTTATCACTTCCCAATGAAATCGTAAATATCCTTCATCATTATGAGTTTTATTTCTTCCACCTGAGATAAAATCCTTTTCCAAAATTTCATTATCAAAACGTTGCAATGTTTTATTAGTAATCATATAGCTAAATGTACAATTAGGTATTTTTTTAAATTCATCCAAAAAATGCGTGTATTTTGGTGCATTTCGGGATAAATAGTGTCTACTGATTAAGCAGCTATCTGTAACTTCCAACTCTTACATCTGTTCCGGTCATGCCAGAATCGGAACAGATGCAAAAGAGCACAAAGTATTCGCCTCTGAATCCTGAACAGATTCGTCACGAATACAGATAATGCGATAGATGTCAACTGCGTTTCTTCCAGTTTTGTGGTAATGCAGCTCATAC
>SKEZ01000512.1_pt1 | contig 29888 bp, 19 predicted proteins | sample 4843881 | NCBI WGS metagenome assembly SKEZ01 (sample SAMN11008796, study PRJNA524170) | human gut metagenome | isolation source: fecal sample from pouch patient p1, p46 | place: Israel: Tel-Aviv | reverse complement strand
GTGTTGGACGGGGAGACCTTGGTGTAGTCCATGTTGTCGACGTACAGATAGCGCGCCTTCTCCATGAACGGCAGGTACTGCCATCCGGCCGCCACGTGCGACGCGGCGTCGGCGATGACCTCGCGGTACTTCTGGTCGCCGAAGTACGGGTTGGTGGCGGACAGGAAATCGGCGTCCTTGAGCACCTTGACGTTCGGGGGGAACACCCCGGCGTCGACGCGGGCCTGCACTCCGGCGTCGTCGTACGCCATGTACTGCAGGAACTCCCAGGCGACGTCCTTGTTCTTCGCCGCCGAGGGGATGGCGAATCCGCTGCCGCCGTTCTCGGCGCCGACGTTGTCGCCGGCCTTCCACTGCGGCATCGGCGCGACGCGGAATTTGCCGGACTGCAGGGGCGCGCGGTCGGCGATGGAGGAGGTCAGCCATCCGCCGATGATCTGGGTGGCGATGGTGCCGTCGTTGAGCGCGCGGTTCCAGTCGTCGGACCAGGTCATGATGTCGGTGGCGATCAGGCCCTCGTCGATCATCCGCTGCCACATCCCGACGGCGCGTTTGGTGCCCTCGTCCTTGACGTTGACGGTGATCTTGGTGCCGTCGACCGTGAACGGGCGGCCTCCGGCCTGCCAGATCAGCGACAGCATGGTGAAGATATCGCCGGCGTCGTTGATGATGTGGTAGTTGTCGCCGAGCGCATGGACCTTCTTGGCCGCCTCGTAGAACTCATCCCAGGTTTTCGGCGCCTCGGCGACGCCGGCCTTGGCGAGGGTGTCCTGATTGTAGAACATGACGGTCGGGCCGTAGTCCATCGGCACGGCGTAGGGCTTGCCGCCGAAGCTGACGTCCTGCCACGCGCCGTCCACGAAGGTGCCGTCGTTCTTGGCCCCATACCTGCCCAGATCCTCGATCTTGTTCTGGATCGCGAAGTACGGGACGGTGATGTACTCGAATTCCATGACGTTTGGGATGCCGGTCCCGGCCTGGATCGCGTTGTCCAGCGCCTTGTAGGCATCCGTGACGGTCTCCACCTTGACGGTGACGTTCGGATGGTCCTTCTCGAACAGCTTCGCCGCGGCCTGCGTCGGCGTGGTGTTGCCGGTCCATACGGTCAGCGTCACCTTCTGATCGGGCGGCGTCCTGTCCGCGGCTCCATGCTGGCCCGCCCCGCATCCCGCGAGGACCATTGCGCCGGCGCATGCCAGGGCGATCACGCCCGACACCTGAGATTTACGCATTGCGACTTCCTTCCTTGGATGAAAAGAGGAGACCCGCCCCTGAGGCGGGGATCCCTTCGACTTCGTTGTCCAGCTGATGGCTCATCAACCGTCGTCACCAACGATAATGCGTGAAAGAAATTTTCGCAATTTTTAAGAGATATTTCGTAGGTCCAATTTCCCCGATCACACCCGAAAGCGCACATGATCATGCACCCTATCTTGCAACGGAATTGCCGCCGAGCTCGGCACATGCCACCCTATCCATGCGTTACCGAACCTTGGCCCCCTCTCCGAGGGGAGCTGGCCGCGAAGCGGCCTGAGGGGAGGATATCCGCGGACGCTTGATATCAAGCCTGTCCACAGGCGCTCCCCTCAGTCGGCTGCGCCGACAGCTCGTCCTGCAATCAAGGACGGCCTTGCGGCCGCAGTCTTGTCTGCTCGGCTGTCGCCTCGCCTTCGCCTACAAACGCCTCTGGCGTTTGCTTCACGGCTCAGCCTCACCGAAGGAAGCCAATGTATGGCGCCGAAATGCTACACGATCATTTCAAAGCGCCTTCAAGAAACGAAAAATACTATCTAGATTAAGAATATTTCTCGCCCATGGATAAGAAATACCCCCGATCATCGGGTACAGAACACGCCGGCCACGCCGGTCACGCCCGCGCGGCGGCGATGGCGGCGCGCACGATGCCGCGGTCGGTCAGCTCGATGCGGACGCCGTCCCCGCCGCCGCCCGGGCCGCCCGCCGAGACGACCGTCCTCTTGGCCGACAGGTGGATCGCGTCGACGCCGGTGGCCCGGATGGCGCCGATCGTCTCCGGGGTCACGCCGCCGCCGGCCTGGACCTGGATGCGCCCGGCGGCGAAGTCCGCCAGCTCGCGCAGACGGCCGAGTCCCTGCGGCACGGTCGCGGCGCCGCCCGAGGTGAGCACGCGCGTGTATCCCAGATCGATCAGCGCGCGCAGCGCCTCGAACTGGTCGGCGGCCACGTCGAAGGCGCGGTGGAACGTGATCTCCACCGGCCGGTTGCGCCGCTCCCCCTCCTCGCGCGCGGCCTCGGCCAGCCGCTCGGCGAACGGGACGTCGACGGCGCCGTCCTCGTCGAGCCCGCCGACCACGACGCCGGAGGCTCCGGCCAGAATCGCGTACCGGACGTCCGCGACCTGCACGCGCTTCTCGTCGTCGTCGAACACGAACGATCCGCCGCGCGGGCGGATCAGCGCCTGTACGCCCTCCGGCACGCCGACGTGCGCGCACGACTGGATCAGCCCGAAGCTCGGCGTGACGCCGCCAGTGGCACCCAAAGCCATGCACAGTTCGACGCGGTCGGCGCCCTCCTCCAGCGCGATGCGCGCGCCGCGCACGTCCTGCACCGCTATTTCGATCATGGTCATATCCATCATCTCCTGACGATTCCGTCGTCTTCAACGCACTCAGGCTACCATCCGCGCCGGCGCGGGTCATCCCGCCCGCGCGACATGCCCCGCGGCCACGGTCCGCGATCCTCTATGCTGGTACGTAAGCGACGCGCCCAATGGCGGACGCGACACGCCGAACCGGTTCGATTTGACTAAATTATTAACTGAGTTAATATATGAACATCGTTTATATCAATGCCGGGCGAACGCCGGCGGCGGATGCCGAGAACGTACGCCGAGGCCGGCGGCCACGACCAGCGAAGGAGCGAGGATGTCCAATCCCAACAACGCCGCGACATCGATCGCCTCCGTCTCCGAGACCAACCGCTCGCGCATCATGAACCACCTGTACCGCAACGGCGTCAGCTCGCGCGCGCAGATCGCCAAGGCGCTGGGCCTCACCCCCGCGGCCATCACCAAGATCACCGCCAGGCTCATCGACGCCGGCGTGGTCAAGGAGACCGGGGACATGGAGGGCATCAAGAACCGCCGCTCCATCGGGCTGGCGCTCGACTCGGACGCCTTCCACGTGATCGGCGTGAAATTCGCGCGCAGCCTCGTGCAGATCGGCGTGTTCGACCTGTCCGGCAAGCCGCTGGCCTTCCGGGAGATGCCCAAGGTCACCGAGGACACGATCGACGCGACCATCGAGTCCATCCGCCGCACCATCAACGACCTGCTCGCCGAGGACGAGGCCATCGTCGCCGTCGGCATGGCGGTGCCCGGCCCCTACCTCAAGGACCTCGGGCGCACCGCGGTCGTCTCCTCGATGCAGGGCTGGCGCCGCGTCAACTTCCCCGAGGAGTTCGGATCGGCCTTCCGCGTGCCCGTGTTCGTCGAGCAGGACGCCCGCGCCGGCGCGCTCGCGCAGTACCTGTTCGACCCCGGCAACGCCAGCGACAACCTCGCCTACTACCTGATCGGCGAGGGCATCGGCCTGGGCATCATCGAGCAGGGCCGCATCATCGACGGATCGCGCGGCGTCGCCACCGAAATCGGCCACGTCAGCATCGACCTCGACGGCAGGCCGTGCGACTGCGGCAACGTCGGGTGCCTTGAGCGCTACTGCGCGGCCCCCGCCATCCACGAGATGGTCGTCGGGGCCGGCGACCTGATCGAGAACGCCTCCTCGCTCACCCACGCGCAGGCCTGCCGCGCCCTGTTCGCCAAGGCCAACGGCGGCGACGAGCGCGCCCGGGGCATCGTGCGCGCGGCCGCGCGCTACCTCGCCTTCGGCTGCGTCACGATCATCAACATGTTCAACCCCGAACGCATCATCATCGGCGACATCGGCGCCGACGCCGGCCCGCTGCTGCTCGACGAGATCCAGCGGGTCGTCGACCGCCACGTGATCCCCGAGCTCAACGAGGCGACCACCATCAGCCTGTCGGAACTGCCCTCGGACGCCGCGCTCGGCGGCGCCGCCGCAGTGGCCATCGTCCAGTTCCTCGAACATCCCTCGATGTTCTTCGATCTGGGCTAGCAACCGGTTTCCCCAACGGAAAGCCTTCCAACAACCACAACTCAACACCGCACACCACAACCCGCCGGCCGGCGAACGACCGGGAAAGAAGAAAGGAACCATCATGGCCAAGCCAATCGTACTGTCCCTCGGAGAGCTCCTGTGGGACATGCTGCCCAGCGGCAAGCGCGCCGGCGGCGCCCCCGTCAACTTCGCCTACCACGCGATGATGAACGGCGCCGACGGCTGGTCGATCAGCGCCGTCGGCGAGGACGAGCTCGGCGACGAGCTGGTCGCCGAGGCCAAGAAGGCCGGCATCCACACCATCATCCAGCGCAACGCCTGGCCGACCAGCACCGTCGAGGTCGCGCTCAAGAACGGCATCCCCGAGTACACGATCGTCGAGCACGTCGCCTGGGACCACATCCTGTACACCCGCCAGCTCATCGAGGTCGTGGAGCAGGCCGACGCGATCTGCTTCGGCACCCTGGCCCTGCGAGCGCCGGAGACGCACGAGACGATCATCGAGCTGCTCAAGCACGCCAAGGCCGGCGCGATGAAGTTCTTCGACATCAACCTGCGCGGCAGCTACTACTCGAAGGAGCTCATCGAGGAGCTGCTCGGCTACGCCACCGTGTTCAAGATCAACGACGACGAGCTGCTGCTCATGCGCGACATGTTCGGCATCAGCGGCACCTCCGACGACGAGGCCTGCCGCTGGTTCGTCGACACCTTCGGCCTGGACTACATCATCCTCACCGGCGGATCGACCTTCTCCACCATCGTCGCCAGGACGGGCGAGAGCTCCACGCTGCGCACCCCGCACGTCGAAGTGAACGACACCGTCGGCGCCGGCGACTCCTTCTCCGGCACCTTCACCGGCAAGATCCTCACCGGCTCCACGCTGGTCGAGGCGCACCGCGCGGCCGTCAACACCGCTGCCTTCGTGTGCACGCAGGCCGGCGCCTGGCCGTCCTATCCGGACGTGATGCCGGACAACCTGGCGGCCGCCGAGGCGTGATCCGTCCGGCCTCCGGCCGACCCCGGCAGCAGGGCCCCCTCGCCTTCAAGGCAAGGGGGCCCTGCCATTTCCCGGCGATGCGCGTGTCGGGCAGCTGAAGCACTTTAGAATAGATACGACATTAATCAATTAACACCGTTAACAAAGAAGTTGGTTATGGCATACTCCGAAATACCCTCCAGCGTGGCGGCGTTCATGCAGCGCATCACCGACCTATGCGGCGACGAGCACGCCGACTGGGCCGAGAACTTCAACGCCTGCTTCGCCAACACGCTGCTCACCACCGTCAACCGGCACGACGATGGCACCACCTTCCTGCTGACCGGCGACATCCCCGCGATGTGGCTGCGCGACTCCACGGCCCAGCTGCGCCCGTACCTCGTCATCGCCGACGGGGACAGCGACCTGGCCTCGATGATCGCCGGACTGGTCCGCCAGCAGTTCCGCTTCATCGGCATCGACCCCTATGCGAACGCGTTCAACGAGACGCCGAGCGGCGCCACCTGGGACCCCGACGACCGCTCCGACCAGTCGAGCCCGTGGCTGTGGGAGCGCAAGTACGAGGTCGACTCGCTGTGCTACCCGATCCAGCTCGCTTGGCTGCTCTACCGGAACACCGGCTGCATCGAGCAGTTCGACGACGGCTTCGTCGCCGGGGTCAGGCGCATCCTCGACGTGTTCGAGACCGAGCAGGACCACACGAGGTCGCCGTACTTCTTCATCCGCAACACCACGCTGAAGACCGAGACGCTCGGCAACGACGGCAAGGGCTCCCCCGTGGCCGTCACCGGCATGACCTGGTCCGGGTTCCGCCCCAGCGACGACGCCTGCACCTACCACTACCTGGTGCCTTCGAACATGTTCGCCTCCGTGGTGATGGGCTATCTCGAGCGCATCTTCGACGGGACGGTCCTCGACGATCCGGACATCGTCGCGCGCGCCGCCGCCCTGCGCTCCTCGATCCGCAACGGCATCGAGACCCACGCCAAGACGACCAACCGCAACGGCGAGACGATCTACGCGTTCGAGACCGACGGTCTCGGCAACCACCTGATCATGGACGACAGCAACGTGCCGAGCCTGCTGTCCGCCCCGTACCTGGGCTACTGCGCGAACGACGACGAGACGTACCTGGCCACGCGGCGCACGCTGCTCAGCGACGAGAACCCCTACTACTACGAGGGCGCGTGCCTCAAGGGCATCGGCTCGCCGCACACGCCGCCGCGCTACGTGTGGCCCATCGCGCTGACCATCGAGGCGATGACCAGCGACGACCGGGACCACAAGCGCCGGGTCCTCGACCGCCTCGTCGCCACCGACGCCGGCACGCACCTCATGCACGAGGGCATCGACGTCGACGACCCGACCAAGTACACGCGCGAATGGTTCAGCTGGTCCAACATGATGTTCTGCGAACTGGTGATGGACTACTTCGGCATCCGCGTCCGGCGCTGACGTTCCCCGGCCCCGCTGTTTTTCCCAAAGTCTTTCCAAAGTCTTCCCAAAGAAAGGAATCATCATGACCAATCCGAAATACCGTCTCGGCACCGAGGCCAACCGCATCTTCATGGCCTCCGAGACCTATGAGCTGTTGCGCTTCGGCACCGGCTTCCCGGCGCCGAACGGAGGCTCCGGCTGGCTGAACGCCGATGGCACCCTCGACCCCTCGCACGGCGTGGAGACCTGGATCACCAGCCGCATGGCGCACGTCTACTCGATCGGCTCGCTGCTCGGCTATCCGGGCGCCGGAGAGCTGGCCGACCAGGCGCTCAAGGGCCTGACCGGCATCCTGCACGACGACAAGAACGGCGGCTGGTACCCGCAGGTGCACGAGGACGGCTCCCACGAGCCGGGCAAGGTCTGCTACGCGCACGCCTTCGTGATCCTCGCCGCGTCCTCCGCGCTGCTGGCCGGGCGCCCGGGCGCCAAGGAGCTGCTCAACGACGCGCTGGCCACGTACGACAGGCACTTCTGGGATGATCAGACCGGCCTGGCCGTCGACACCTGGAACACCGAGTTCACCGAGCTCGACCCGTACCGCGGGCTCAACGCCAACATGCACACCACCGAGGCGTTCCTCGCCGTGGCCGACGCCACCGGAGACAACGCGTACCGCGTGCGCGCCGGCCGCATCATCGACCACGTGCTCGGCTGGGCGAAGCACAACGAGTGGCGCATCCCCGAGCACTTCGGCTCCGACTGGTCCGTCGACCTCGAGTTCAACGCCGACAAGAAGGACGACCAGTTCAAGCCGTACGGCGCCACCCCGGGCCACGGCATCGAGTGGGCGCGCCTGATCACGCAGTGGGCGCTGAGCTCCTTCGCGAACCGCGAGGGCGCCAAGCCGTATGTCGAGGCCGCCGAGCAGCTGTTCGCCCGCGCCGTGGCCGACGGCTGGAACGCCGACGGCACCGTCGGCCTGGCCTACACGACCGACTGGAACGGCAAGCCGGTGGTCACCGACCGCATGCACTGGACGCTGGCCGAGTCGCTGAACCCCTCCGCGACGCTGCTCGCCGCCACCGGCAAGGAGGAGTACCGCGACTGGTACGCGACCTTCGCGCAGTACGTGGACGAGCATGTGATCGACCACAAGGGTGGCTCCTGGTTCCACCAGCTCGACAAGGACAACAACGTGATCGGCACCGTGTGGCCGGGCAAGTCCGACCTGTACCACGCGTTCCAGTCCACGCTGATCCCGTTCCTCGACCCGGCCGTGTCCATCGCCACCGCCGTGAAGAACGCCGCCTGAGACCGCAACTGATGTGGCTCCCCTCAGGGAGGGGAGCCACATTGGTAATAACTCGGTAATTACGCCCGATTACGCCCGCGCCGTCGCGCGCAGATAATCGCAGGCCCGCCACAGGATGGCGGCGATGCGGCGCAGTTCGGACTCGCGGCTGACCTCGCGCCACTGGCGGCAGTAGTCCTCGAACCAGAGTTCGACATCCTGCGCCAGGCGGTACGGTTCCGGCAATCCGGCGACGGACTCCTGGTCAAGCGTGCCGGCGCCGACCACCATCATCAGCGTCAGCGCGACGTCGTTCATAAGATCCTGCCCGCGGGCTGCCAGCCGCCATGCGTGCAGGTCGCCGCCCGTTCCCGCGCCGCTCTCGAGCGAGGCGCAGGCCCGCTCCACGATGAGCCGGGCGTCGGAGCCCGGCGCAACGACGCCCGGCCTCAGATAGCCGCGATGATGCACGCAGCGCTCCGCGATCGGCCGCAGCACCGCCTGCCGCGCCCGCCCCAAGTCGCCGCCGTCGATGATGGACCGGCGTTCGGCGGGATCGACCCACCACAGGGCGTTCACGACGTCGCGGTTGACGCGCCCGTCGCCGTCGTCGACCTCGAAGAAGCGCACGATGTCCTCCCACACGCCCAGCGCGCTCCCGCAGGCGCTGCCGAGCTCGCCGACCAGGTTTCCGGCAGTATCGCCGTACGCGACGCGCGAGACTGCCGCGCAGAGCTCCCCATACGGCATCTCGCCGGCGCTCCACGAACACTGGGCGCCCATGACCATGCCGGGCACGCTCATCCTGGGATCGTTGATATGCCCGTAGTCGCCCCAGTCGGTGAGCAGGAATCCGGCGGCCCCATACTCGCGGCCGTAGCGGGCGATGCGCGAGATGTTGCGCCACGCCGGCTCGATCATCGGCAGGCAGCGGTTCCACGCGTGCACCGCGGGGCAGACGATCTGCGTGGCGCCGGAACGGGCGACCAGCGCGATCTGCTCGTCGGTGACATCGGGCGAATACTGCCAGTTGAGCAGCACCGCATCGTCCGGCAGCTGCGGCAGAATCTCGGGCATCTGCACGGCGATGTCGCCCCACAGCATCGGTTCGCGCCCGCGGCTCGACACATACTCGCACAGCCGGCTCACGTACCGCGCGTACATCGAGCCGACGCCGACCCGCTCCGCCTCCGCGCGCGAGCGCCCCTTGCCCAGATCGAAGGTCTCGTCGCCGCAGATGTTGAACTTGCGCGAGCGGAACAGCGGCATGTATTCGTCGATCAGCCGCGTGGAGAACGCGAACGCCTCGTCGAGCGTGACGTTGAGCGTGTGGTGCGCCATGCGCTCGACGAAGCTGAACGGGCGGTCGGCCCGTTCGGGGAATTCCCCCAGATCGCGCAGCCGCTGGGTCCTCAGCGCCATGTACAGATGCCCGAAGGTGGAGACCGACGGCACCAGTTCGATGCCGCGCTCATGGCAGTAGCCGTCGAAGGCGACGATGTCCTCGGCGTTCAGCGGCGAGGCGCCGCGCCACACGTCGCTCATCCCCGTGAACGCGAAGGTGTGCTCGACGTAGAGCTGCAGCTGGTTGTACTTGTACAGGCACAGCCGGTCGGCCCATTCCTTGAGCCAGTCCAGCGTGGGGACTCGGCCGCGCGTCACGTCCAGATAGTACCCGCGCTCCGGCATGGCCGGCCGATCCTCGATGTGGACGGCCGGCAGGCTTGCGCCGCACTGCCGGATGATCTGGCGCAGGGTCTGCACGCCGTGGCGCAGGCCGGCCGTGGAGCCGCCCCTCACCTCGATGCGGTCCGCCGACCACGCGGCGGCGTAGGCCTCGGATCGGGGATCCCAGCCATAGGGGCCCTCGACCACGGGCTCGATGTCCAACGCATACTCCTGCTCCCCCAGGGACGGATCGAGCCGCAGCAGGATGACGGCGGGCGAGCCGCCGGCCGCCGCCCGCGCGAAGCCATCCCGATCGAGACCAGCCGCATCAGCGCGGGTCACGCCCCGCCACACCACGCCGTACCGTTCGATCTCGCCCCGCAGCTGGCCGGCCATAATCTCGCCGGGATCGTCGATGGCGGCGTCCCTGACGACGGTGACCTCGGCAAGCCGCACGGCGCCGTCATCGCCGACGTCCATCACCGCCGGCTCGGACAGCACCGCGAACGGCGCGTCGGCGCGGGCCGAGAATCCGGTGTCGGATCCGGCGCTGGATTTGGTATTCGTTGCCATATGGCATCATTCCCCTTCGTTGGTGTGATGATGATTGGTGTAATGATGATGAGGTGTGATGATCGGTTCGGCGACGGGTCGGCGCGGCGACGGCACCCGTTCCGGCGCGCGCCGATCGCGCCCCGGACGGCCGGCCGTCAGCGCCCGCGCGCCACGTCCACGTCCACGTCCACGTCCACGTCGATCGTACGCCCCAAAGCGGTCAGACGGACCCTCACCATGCCGTCGCCGGCGTCCATCAGGCTCGGGAACGGCACGGCCATGCGCACCTCGCGGCGCTGCCCGGCCTCCAGCCGCAGATACTCGGATCCGACCAGCATGCTCAGCCGCGGCACCCGATGCCCGCCGACGCAGTGGGCGAACAGGTTCAGCGCGCCGCGCGCGCCCGAGGGGCCGGCGGACACCGCCAACGTCACCGCAAGCGTCTCGGAGCCGGCATCGGCCGCCGCACGCATATCGTCCACCGTGACCCCGGCCAGCGCGCCGAGACCGAAGCCGAACGGAAGCAGCACCGGCTCGTCCGCGTCGCGGTAGACGTGCGCAGCGCCCTGCCGGTCGTTGTACCGCACCGGCACCGCGGCCGGGTACGCGGGCAGCGTCACCGGCAGGCGTCCCGGCAGCGCGGCGCCGCCGGCGAGCGCGTCGGCGACGGCTTGGGGCCCGTACTGCCCCGCGTATCCGGCCCAGACCACCACCGCGGAACGGTCCATGACCCGCGTGAGCACATGCGCGCGCCCGCAGACCGCCACCGACACGATCGGCGCGCCGGTTCTGGCGGCGATGGCCTCCAACCGGGCATCCTGACCCCACGGCAGGCCGATGTCCGACAGGTCGACGCCCTCGCCGCAGGTGGCGCCGTGCTCGGGCACGGCCTTCGCGGCCCCGTTGTCGTCGAAGGCGCTATCGTAGCTGCGCTCGCTGGTGCCGCCGCACACGAACACGACCGCGGCGGCCTGCGCCCAGACGTCTTCGGGCAGATCGCCGGGGTCGGGCGCCAGCCGGACGCGGTCGGCGCCGTAACGCCGGCACAGTTCGCGGTAGACGCTCGTGCGCTCCCCTTCCGGCACCGGCGCGGTGTAGTCGCCGAGGAAGCAGCCGAAGTCGTCGGCGAACGGGCCGGACACGACCACCGTGCCGCCCTGCGCCGGCGTGCCGGCGAGCAGCGTTCGGATCCCGCCCAGCGCCTCATCCCCCTTGAGCAGCGTCAGCGACTCGCGGGCCATCTCCCTAGAGCGTTCGTGCGTCACGGCGATGGCCCGCGCGATGCGGTCCGCCGGCAGATCGGGCACCGTCATCGCCGTGTCTCCGTCCGCAGGCAGCAGGCCGAACGCCCGCTTCAGCTCGAGGACGCGGCGCAGCGATGCGTCCACGGCGGCCGCCACGGCCTCGTCGTCCGCATACTCCTCCAGACTGGCGAAGCCGCGATCCCACAGCGAGATGTCGACGCCGGCGAGCAGCGCGGCCCGGCCGGCTGCGGGGATGGACCCCGCCATGTCCGCCAGCCGGTCGACCGCCAGGCCGTCCGCCATGACGACGCCGTCGAAGCCCAGCTCGCCGCGCAGATAGGTCCTGAGCAGCCACGGATTGGCGCAGCAGGGCACCGAATCGATGTCGTTGTAGGCCGCCATGAAGCCCCACGCGCCGGCGCGCACCCCGGCCTCCACCGGGGGCAGGTGGATCTCGCGCAGATCGTGCTCGCCGACGACCGCGGACTGCCCGTTACGGCCGCCGACGGCCTCGCCCTGCGCGGCGAGATGCTTGAGCACCACGGCCACGCCGCCCTTGCCGACGGTGGCGCGCCGCTCGCCCTGCATGCCCGTGACGATGGCCTCGCACAGGCGGGCCGCCATCAGCGGGTCCTCGCCGAAGCACTCCTCGCAGCGGCCCCACCGCGGGTCGCGCGCGATGTCGAGCCCGGAGACGAGCGCGATGTGCACGCCGCTGGCGGCGAGTTCGGCGGCCACGGCAGCTTCGGCCTCGCACACCGCCTGCGGGTCGAAGGTGGCGCCGAGCGCCAAGTTGGTCGGCAGCACGGTGCCGCCGAGGGCCTGGTGCCCGTGCGGTGCCTCCTCGCTCAGCAGCGTGCCGATGCCGTGCGCCCCGCGGGCCAGCACGGTCTCCTGCACCAGCGCCACCGCCTCGGGCCGTTCCTCGGGCCGGATGCCGTTGCCCCAGTGCTGCCCCGACCACGGGTCGGCGCGCAGCAGGCCGTACAACGTTCCGAGGCCGCCCCAGCGGTCGATCTCGCGCTTCAGCTCGTCCGTGGCCACCAGCCTGCCGCCGGCGTCGCGGCCGACGGCCCTCCACCCGAGCAGGCGCTGGTTGAGCTGCCCGACCTTTTCGGTGAAGCTCATCGAGGCGATCAAGCGGTCGATGGTCCCGGATCCAGTGGTCATGCGGATGTCCTTTCCGGCAAAAATTCGTGCTTGCCTGCGTGCGTGCGTACCGAGCGCGTACCGAGAACGCACCGAGAGAGAGCGTACAGCTCCGTCGGCGGCGACGCTGCCTTTCCGTTATCTCTCGCCCGGAGCGCCGCCTCAGGCGACGCGGTTCTTGGTGCTTTCGCGGATGAGGAGCCGGGGCGTGAGTATCTTGCGGTTGCCGCTCACCTGCTCGCCGGCCAGCAGCTTGAGCAGCAGGCTCGCCACCTTGGCGCCGTATTCGCCGGCGTCGCGGTGCACCGCCGTGATCGAGGGGTACGAGGCCTCGCAGATGAAGCTGTCCTCGAAGCTGACGATGGCCGGCAGGTTGAAGGGGTACCGGCGCGAGGCGTCCTCGCCGTTCGCCAGCGCGCTTTTGGCGACCAGAATCTCCGTGATCGAACGGAGGCTGGACGCGGCGAGGATCTCCGTCTCGTAGATGAAGGCCGTCGGCGGCTGCGAGGAAGCCAGGAACCGTTGCGTCAGTTCCACGGCCTTGTCCATGTCGAAGTCCGTGAATTCGACGCGGGCCGATTCCAGATGCCTCTGCTCGGCGAAGCGCAGGAAGGTCTTCTCCCTTTCCTTGCTGTAGTCCAACGCCGGGTCGCCCGAGATATAGGCGATGCGCGTATGCCCCAGCAGCGACAGATGGTCGAGGATCGTCTCCATGGTGCGCGAGTCGTCGATCGACAGGGAGGGCACCAGATCGTAGGCGTCCGGCCCGCCGGCCAGCACCGCCGCGACCCCCAGTTCCTTGAGCATCGCCGGCCGCGGGTCGTCGGATCGCAGATCCACCAGGATCACGCCATCCACCCGCTTGCGCCGCGCCCAGTCGCGGTACACGCCGGTCTCCTCCTTGAGCGAGGCGCACGGGCGGTACAGCAGGCCGTATCCCTTGCGGCTCAGCGAGGAGTGCAGGCCGGCCATGAAATGCAGCATGAAGGTCTCGTTCTGCACATCGGAGGAGCGCGACGGGGCGAAGCCGATCGTCATGGTCTTGGATGAGCCGAGCGCCTGGGCGGCATACACCGGACTCCACCCGTGCCGGGCCGCCAGCTGCTTGACCCGGCGCTTCGTCTCCGCGGACACCCCCGGCCGGTCATTGATGGCGAACGACACGGCGGTCTGCGAAATGCCGAGCTCATCCGCGATGTCCTTGAGCGTGAACCGCGAAGCGGATGACGCTTTCCCGCCTCGGCCATCATCTTCGGAAGCCGTCATCTGCATAACCTTTCATGGTAGGGAGGGTTCCACCACGCCCTCGCGCATATTCACCAACTCTCGTTGCCGGAACGCAACAGCCCCTCGTCTCATCTTATGCCATCAGCACCAGCGCCAACGAGGAAAACGACAAAATCCCGAGGCATCCGGCGACGACGGCGAGGCCGCCGCCTCCCGGCGGCCTGTCGGCGGCGCCGCGCCGGTCCACGGCGAGGAACCAGGATTCGTATCTCGACCTGCGCAGCCAGTACACCACGCATTCGGCCGCGAACAGCACGACGCCGCACGCGCAGGCCACGCCCCAGCGCGAGTCGAGATAGGACAGCGCCCTGATCGCGGCGCAGCACAGCACCCCGGTCGCCAGCAGCGTCCGTTTCCAGGCCAGCCTCGTGCGTTCGATCTGCACGCCCCGGTCGATCATCGCGCCCCCATCCATGAGATCACCATGCCGCACGCCACGCATACGGCGCAGACCGTGGTGACGATCGCGAACACGAACTGGGCGATCGACTCCGGCAGCGGATCGCTCAGACGCATGGCGCGCTCGGTGCGCGCCCAATCGATCCAGGCGAGGATTGGCAGCGCCGATCCGACGAGCAGCGCCAGCACGACGACCGCCGTCTTCAGCCGGGGCGCCATCGCCACGGTGACGTTGTCGAGGGCGATCGCCAAGGAGACGATGGCGAACGACGTGCGGCACCAAGCCAGAAACGTGCGTTCATTGGCCAGGCTGAACCGGGGGTCCGGCTCGTCGCCGCAGTCGTAGACCTTACGCGGGAACCGGCTCATGGGCCATCACCTCCTGAAGCGCGCGGGCCGGGCCGGGCGCGCACGGGTCGAAGTCGGTCATGATCGCCGCCGCCGGCAGGCCCTCGTCGATCAGCTGGGCCATGCGTTCCATCGCCGGCATCGCATGGGTGAAGAACATCCGGTACCCCTCGCACAGATAGTTCAGCCGACGCGTCCCCTCGCCGTCGGGCAGGAAACGGTCCTTGGGGCACCCGCCCTGGCACGCCCAGAGCACCGGGCAGCGCCGGCAGTCCTGAGGCAGATTCTGCTTGAATCCGGAGAAACGGCGGTGCCGATCGGAATCGATCATGTCCCGGAACCCCTCGTGCAGGAAGTTGCCGAGGCGGTACTCGTCCTCCACCCAGTGGTCGCAGGAGAAGACGTCGCCGTTGTGGGCCGCGACCAGGGCGTTGCCGCACTGGGGCGCGTGCACGCACAGCGAATACTGGCCGAACATGTTGCCCAGCATCACGTCGAACTGCTGCACGAAGGTCGTGCCGACGTCGTGCCTGACCCATTCGTCGAACACCGCGTCGAGGAATTCGCCCCATGATTCCGGCTTCACCGAACGGCTCGTGACGTGGTGGCCGGCCTGCCGGTACAGCAGGCGGCTGCCGTCGGTGCGCCGCCAGCGGTTCTCCGCCGTGGCCGCGTGCGCGGCGTCCACGCGTTCAACGATGGGGATGAACTGCATGTGGTCGGCGTGCATCTCGTCGCGGAAGAACCGGTACATCTCAAGCGGATGCCGCTCGTTGGCCGCGTGGACGGTGCACAGCACGTTGCGGGCTATGCCGTAGTCCTCCAGCAGATGCCAGCCGCGCATCACGGCGTCATGGCTGCCGTGGCCGGCCCGGTTCACCCGGTACCGGTCGTGCAGGTCCTTCGGCCCGTCGACGCTGATCCCGACCAGCACCTGGTGTTTGGCCAGCAGGCGGCACCACCGGTCGTCGAGCAGGGTGCCGTTGGTCTGCAGCACATGGTTGACGTGCTGTCGCGGGCGGGCGAGCCGCTCGGCCAGAGGCAGCGCCTTTTCGAAGAACCCGACGCCGCGCAGCGTGGGTTCCCCGCCCTGCCAGGCCACGCTCACCTCGCCGTCCGGCTGCTCGTCGAGGTATCGGCGCAGGAAGATCTCGAGGGTGTCCTCGCTCATCAGCGGGTCCCCCGGCAGCACCTGATCCTTGGAGATGAAGAAGCAGTACTCGCAGTCGAGGTTGCAAAAGGCTCCGGTCGGCTTGACCAGCACCGAAAACGGCGTACCCGACATGGTGACCCTCCTGGTTGTTCCGTGCATGTGGACGGTGCACCGCGCCGGGCGCGGCGCACCCTTGCCGTTACAGCTTGCCCATCATCCGGCGGCGCTCCGCCTTGGTCGGGCGTTCGTACGGCTTGTCGCCGAGCTGCCGCTGCAGCTCGAGCAGACGCTGCTTGAGCTTGTCCCGGATCTCCACGTATCTCGGGTCCGTGTATACGGAGTGCAACTCGTGCGGGTCGAGTTTGAGGTCGAACAGCTCCCATTCCGGCGGATAGGTCACGTTGTTGGTGTTCGCCAGCCCCAGGCCATCCGCGTAATAGTAGATGAGCTTGTAACGCTCCGTGGTGATGCCGTAATGCGCCCAGACGTGGTGCATGTGGTCGTCGTGCTCGTAGTAGCGGTAGTAGAACGCGTCGCGCACCTGGGCGTCGGGCACGCCGGTGATCTGCGGCAGCAGGCTCATGCCCTGCATCCGGTCGATGCTCGGCACGTCCGCAGCATCGAGCAGCGTCTGCGCGATGTCGACGTTCGACACCAGGTTGGAGACCACCTGCCCGGCCGGAACGCGGCGGGGATACGACATCAGCAGCGGCATGCGCAGGGATTCCTCGTACATGAACCGCTTGTCGAACCACCCGTGCTCGCCAAGGAAGAACCCTTGGTCCGAGCCGTATATCGTGATGGTGTCGTCGTGCTCGCCGCGTTCGTCGACGGCCTGCGCGACGTGCCCGACGCTCTCGTCGATGGCGGCGATGACGCGCAGGTAGTCCTGCAGGTAGCGCTGGTACTTCCACAGGGAGAGCTGCTCGTAGCTCATGCCCTCCGGAGGGTCCTCCTTGAGGTCCACGTCGGCCAGGTCGTCGGCGATGCGCATCGTGGCCTTGTGGGCCGGCGTCGCACGGTCCGAATAGTCGTCCCAGAACGTCTCCGGCACCGGAATCGGATCCGTGTACAGGTTCATGTGGCGGGGATGGGGCACCCACGGCCGATGCGGCGCCTTGTGCCACAGCAGCAGGCACCAGGGCTTGTCACCGTTCTGCTTGGACAGCCACTCCAGCGCGTGGTCGGTCAGCAGATCGGTGGCGTACCCTTCCGTCTGCACGTCGCCGTCGGCCGTGTGCAGCAGCGGGTCGATGTACGTGCCCTGATCGTGCAGCACCTCCCAGTAGTCGAAACCCTGCGGGTCGTGGCCCGGGCCGTGGCCCATATGCCATTTGCCGAAGAAGGCCGTGGCGTAGCCGGCGTCGTGCAGCAGCGACGCGAACGTCGGCTGGCTGGAATCGATGGGCGTGTCCAGCGTGGTGACGCCGTTGACGTGGCTGTAGGTTCCGGTCAGGATCGTGGCCCTCGACGGCGCGCACAGCGAGTTGGTGACCAGCGCGCGGTCGAAGCGCACGCCCTCCTTGGCGACCCTGTCGATGTTCGGCGTATTGTTCAGATGCAGCTGATCGCCATAGCAGCTGATCGCCGGAGCGGCGTGGTCGTCGGTCAGAACAAACAGGATATTGGGGCGTTTCTCGTTCATCCCTTGATGCCTCCTTCGCCGACGCCCTGGAAGAAGTACTTCTGCAGGGCGAAGAACAGAACCAGAATCGGCAGAATCGCGATGATCGTGCCCGCGGCGACGACGCGGGGATCATTGGCGAAGGTGCCTTGCAGATAATTCAATCCGATCGTCAACGTGTACTTGTTCTGATCGGACATCACGAGCAGCGGCCACAGGAAGTCGTCCCATGCGGCGACGAAGGAGAAGATGGCGACTACCGCCATCGTGCCCTTGACCGACGGGATGATGATGCGGGTGAACCGCTCCCATGCGTTGGCGCCGTCGATCATCGCGGCCTCCTCCAGCGAGGTCGGGATACCGCCGATCGCGTTGCGCATCAGCAGTACGTTCATCGCGGACACCAGCGACGGCAGCGCGATGCCGATCAGCGTGTTGTTCAGCCCCATGTTCTGCATCAGCATGTACCGGGCGATCAGGATCGTCTCGGTCGGCATGACGATGCCGACGATGATCACGCCCATCGCGAACCGGCGTCCCTTGAACTGGAACTTGGCGAGCGCGTATCCGGCCGCGGTGGCGCCGGCCACGTTGCCGATCAGGCAGATGACGGCCACGATCACCGAGTTGATGGTGTACCTGAGGATCGGCACGATGCGCGTCACCTCGCCGTAGGCGGCGAAGGTCGCGTCCTCGGGCCAGAACTGGGGAGGCCTGGTGTACAGGTCGACGCCCTTGCCCTTGAGCGAGGTCGACAGCTGCCACAGCAGCGGCGCGACCAGGATGACCAGGATGGCCAGCAGTACGATGTAGCGGACGACCAGCCCCGCTATTTTCCTTGATTTGGAACCGGCCGCGGTTCCTCGTTGGATGCCGTTGCCCATCACTCATCCTCCATTTGCATGCGCAGCGATGCGATCATGAGGCCGACGGTGATGAGGAACATCACCAGGGAGATCGCCGAGGAGTACCCGACCTGCGCGTCGAGGCCGGTGCCTTCCCTCTGGATGAGCATGACCATCGTCATGCCCTTGCCTCCGATGCCGGCGGTATTGTTCGACAATACGTAGATTTCGGTGAACACGCGGAACGCGGCGACCGAGGACAGGGCGGCGATGAGCACCATCGTGTTGCGCACGCCGGGGATGGTGACGCTCCAGAACTGGTGCCAGGCACCGGCGCCGTCGATGGACGCCGCCTCGTACAGGTCCGTCGGGATGTTGGTCAGCGCCGCCAGGTAGATCACCATGTAGTAGCCGACGCCCTTCCAGATGGTGACGATCATCGACGAGATCAGCAGCAGCCACCGGTCGGTGAGGAAGGGCACCGGCGAGGTGATCCAGCCCAGCGCCTGCAGCAGCGAGTTGACCATGCCGCGCGAATCGAGCATCCACTGCCACATGATGCCGGCCGCCACCATGGAGACGATCACCGGCACGTAGTAGCCGGTGCGGAACACCGCGATGAACGGCACCTGCTTCTGCACCAGCAGCGCCAGCAGCAGCGGCAGGAAGACCATGGCCGGCATGACGACCACGACGTAGAGCGCCGAGTTCTGCAGGGCCGTCCAGAAGCGCTCGTCGTGCGCCATTTCGATGAAGTTGTCCAATCCCACGAACTTCCAGCTGCCCAGTCGCCGTGCGTTGGTGAACGAGTACATGATGGTCTGCAGGAACGGAACGATGGAGAACAGGATTGTCACCACCAGGGCCACGGACAGGAACAGCCATGGGGTGGCGACGCCGTTGCGGCGGATGCGGTTCGAGACGCCGCCGCCCGACGGGCCGGTGCCACGGCGGGCGGCGAGCTTGTCGCCGCGATCCCGCTTGTCGGTTGCGGCAGTCATGGATTAGTCCTCCAGTCGCTGGTTGCAGAAGTCCACGGCGTCGTCGAGCGCCTGCTGCACGGACTTTTCGCCCTGCAGGGCCTTGGCGATCTCCTCGCGCAGGTTGGACTTCATGGCTTCGCTGTACACGGCCGGCGAGTAGGCGACCGCCTCCTGGATCTGCTTGGCGCCCATCACGCGCACCTCGGCGATGTCGGAGCCGTCGCTCTCGGTGAAGTAGGAGTCCTCCAGCGATTCCTTGGCGGAGGGGAAGATGTTCACCTGCTTGGCGAACTCCAGCTGGTTCTTCGCGTTGGTGACGAACTTGGCGAAGGCGACCGCCGTGGCCGGGTTCTTGCTCTGCGTCGAGACGCCGATCAGCTGCGGGTTCATGTTCGGGGCCGCGTTGGTGATCTGCTGGGTGTAGACGAGGGACTTGTACACGCTGGGTGCGTCGTCCTTGATCTGCTGGATGTTCTGCGCGCTGCCGGCCATGTACGCGATGCGCGCGGACTGGAAGCTCTTGTCGACGCCGGTGTAGTTCTGGCTCAGGGTCTCGGGCAGCAGGCCGCCGGCGTCGTAGACCTCCTTGTATCGGTTGACGTATTCCACGGCCTTGTCGTTGTTGAAGGTGAACTTGGTCTGATCCGCGTTCATGATCTCCGCACCGTACTCGCCGAAGGACTCGAGCGTCGGGGTCTTGCCGAACATCGAGAAGTCGCCGTGGGCGTTCTTCGCCATGACCAGCGCGTCGTCGAACAGCTCGTCGAAGTTCTTCGGCAGGTCGTTGGGATCAAGGCCGGCCTTCTCGAACAGCGCGGTGTTGAAGAGCGACGGCCCGGTCGTCAGATACCACGGCAGCGCGTAGGTGCCGCCGTCGATGGACTTCCAGGTGGCCACGTCCCAGGCCTTGTCCAGATAGATGTCCTTCACGTCGGAGGCCACCTTGCTCATATCCATCAGGTAGCCGCTCTTGGCCAGCGGGTAGCTGGTGTTCTGGTCGAAGTTGATGACGTCCGGCAGCGTGCCGCCCGAGGCGTCGGCCGACAGCTTGTCGGCGTAGTTGTCGGCGGGCTGGTCGATCCACTTGACCGTGGTACCGGGGTTCTCCTTCTCGAACTCGTCGATCACGCCGTTGAAATAGTCCTCGAAGGCCGCCTTCAGATTCCAGGTCTGGAACGTGATCTCTCCCTTGACCTCGCCGTTCTTCACCTGGTCCACATAGTCCGAGCCCGCTCCGGCGGAGGACCCGCATCCGGACAGTCCCATGCACAGCGCCAGTGCTGCGGCGGATACCATGGTCATGCGATGTGACTTCAGTGTCATTGCTGTTCTTTCTCTCGGTGTTGGTGTTGTTGCGTGTAGTGGTTGCATATGATGCAATGCTTGGTGTGTTGCCCGGCATCATGCCGTGTGCCCGGGGGCGGGCCCGCGGCCGGCCGTCTTTGGCCATATGCCGCGGGCGCTATGCGACGTGTCTCGGCACCTCCTCTTCCCTTTCCCTCATCGGATCGGTCCTTGTCGGGTCAGTCCCTGGCCAGCGACGGATCGGACACGGCGGAATAGGCGCCCCCGGCAACCAGGTCGCAGGTGACGCATTCGTCGATGCCACGGCGCTCGAGTTCCGCCGGATCGGCGGCGAGCGTGGACGAGATCAGCGCGGGGTGCTCGCCCGCCTCCTCCATGGCCATCCACCGCTCGAAGATCGATCCGCCCGGCGCGCAGGCCAGCCGGCACAGGGGAAGCTCATGGTCGTCGACCGGGATGACGATCGCCTTGCCGCGCCTTTCGGGGACCACGGCATCCTTGTTCGCGGCAAACTCGGCGAGGACTTTGGCCAAGGGCTTGGCGTTGCCCTGCTCGTCGAACAGGCCGAGCGCGTGCTCGAACGGCGGGAAATCCGACATCGCGCGGGACACGTCGTGCGAGCACCACCAGGTGATGCCGTACAGGCGGTCGCAGCGCAGCGCGTGCTCCACGGTCCTTCTGCAGAATTCCGCGGCGTCCGCGCGGTCGACGACGTTCTCGGGAGCGCCGACCTCCTGCAGCCAGACCTGATGGCCGGCATCGTGCGTGAACGCCTTCGCCAGCTCGACCAGGTACGCGGCGTGCATCACGCTGGCCGGCGACATGCCGCCGTACCGCTGCGCGGTGCCGTTGAACACCCAGGAATGCACCGTGGCGACGTCGCCGAGGTTCGATGCCTGCCGGGGAGCGAAGGGGTGCCCGTCCATGTACCACACGCCGTCATTCTCGCTGTGCAGCAGCACGCGGCCGGAGGCGGCGGCGCGGTCGCGGATCGGCGACATCATCGCGTCGATCCACTGCCCGGCGCCGGTCTCGTCGGCGGCCCTCCGGGGGGGATGGCTGCGATCCGCGAACTGGTTGCACTCGTTGCCGAGCGTCAGCCCGCGGAAATTCGGCAGGTCATCCAGGGCATCGTATACCGCGGACACCAGCCGGGCCTCGGCCTCGACGGCCTGGGCGTCGGTGAACATGCTGCGGTCGTGCCAGGTGACCAGCCACGACGGGATGAAATCAAAGCTCGACAGGTGCCCTTGGAATACGTCGCAGAACACGTCGAGACCGGCCTTGCCCGCGATGTCGCACATGGTGCGCACATCGTCCAGCCCCTTGCCGTTGATCCAGGTTCGATTGGGCTGCAGAATCGGCCACACCGGAAAAATCCTGACGTGGTCAAGACCCAACGCCGCAATCTGATCGAGATCCTTGGCCACGGATTCCCAGTCGGGATCCAACCAGGCATGGAACCAGCCATGCGACGGGGTGTAATTGACGCCGAATCGCATACCGATATCACTCCCTTCCTCTTCATCGTGGTGGAGAACAGGACGTGATCGATGCCTCGTCCATGAGGTTCAGCGACCACATCACTAAACTGCTTTAGTAGCAGAATAACCGTTCGCCCCCTAAATGGCAAATCGAGCGACACGCCGGCCAACAACACATAAATCAGGCTTATTCATGTAGTTTTCCGTATCGCCGACACCACCTCAAACCATGCCGCAACCCCGAGAACGCACGCGACACGACATCGACGCAGCTAATTCGCTTTAGTTTCGTCCTGCTGTTATTATCCATGTTTGGCTACGTAGCCACGATCTTCCCCCTCAATCCCCGATCGATCATTCACGCCACAGAAGGAACCCCCACATGATCGAATTCACCTCCCGTTACCTGGGCACCGACGCCAAGGGAACCCACACCTTCTTCGTCATCTCGCTGTCGTCGTGCATCTACTGGTTCCTCTCGATCAAAGGCGTGATCTACGAACCGTTCCGCCAGTCCCTCGGCGTGAGCAACGCGCAGCTCGGCGTGCTGCTGGGCGTGACCGGCTTCGTTCAGGTGTTCGGCTACCTCGCGCTCGGATGGGCGCAGGATTTTCTGCAGATCCGCAAGGTCATCGCCATCGATCTGATCGGATACGGGGCGATCTCGCTGTCCCTGGCGCTGATGCCGAATCTGCCGTTCTGGTATCTGGTCGTCGCGTTCGCCTGCTTCGGGCTGTTCGGCGAGGCGCTGTACTGGCCGACCATACAGAAAAGCACACGAGGACTGTCCGACGGCATTCATCAGGCGGCGCTGTTCAGCACGCAGGAGGCCATGCGCGGCATGATGGGGCTGTTCGCGAACATGGTCACGCTGCTGTTGTTCACCGTCGCCGCCTCGCCGGTGATCGGCGCGCGCTCCGCCATGCTGTGCTACGCGCTGCTCATGATCCTGTTCTCCGCGATCGTGCTGCGCAGCATTCCGCCCGACTTCCTGCACGAACGCGATGCCGCCGATCCCCGATCCGGCCGCCCCCGGCGTTCAGGACCATCCCTGGTCCTTGCCGCGGCGCGCCGCCCGATCGTCTGGACGACCGGATTGGCGACGATGGCCGGATACACGGCCTACATCGCCGCGACGACGTACACGCTGCCGCTGCTGCAGCAGGCCTTCGGGCTGACCGACGGCCAGGCGGCGGTATACGGGCTGATCAACACCGGCATCTTCCCCGTCGTCTCCGCCATGGCCTCCGGGGCCATCGCCAAGCGGTTCCGCAGCAGCCCGCAGTGGATGGTGCTGCTGTTCCTGCTGTGCGCCGCGTGTGCGCTGCCGCTGGCGCTGATGCCCAAAGGGCCGGGCTGGTTCGCGCCGTGCACCGTCATCACCTGCGTGATGGCCCTGACCTGCTACGCCATCCGCGCCGTCTATTACGTGCCGATCGGCGAATACGGCATCGGCAACGATCAGGCCGCGACCGTCATGTCGGTGACCTCGTTCCTCGGATACATGCCCTCGTTCTTCGCCTACCCGCTGTTCGGCGCCATCATCGACGGCAGCGGGAACGGCGCCGACGCCTACCGCACCGTGTTCCTCATCATCCTCGGCTCCAGCATCGCCGGGGCCGTCTGCAGCGCGATCGGCCATCGGCTGATCGCCTCGCGGCGGAGCGAGGAGGAACGCTGACGACACGGCCGGACATCCGGTCCGCCAACATCCCTACGATTGCACATCAAGCAAAGGAGCACACCATGCACATCACGCAACTCGGCACCGCCGCCGCGGAACGCATCCCCGGCATCTTCTGCGAATGCGATCTCTGCCGTCTGGCTCTGCAGCGGCAGGGCCGCGAGATCCGCACCCAATGCCAGGCCATCGTCGACGACGAGGTGCTGATCGATTTTCCCGGCGACACCTACCTGCACTACCTGCGTGACCGGTTCCCGCTGCCGTCGGTGCGTTCCCTGCTCGTCACCCATTGGCATTCCGACCATTTCTACGGCGAGGACATCGCCTACCGCATGGGCGGGTACGTCATCAGCAACCCGACCGAACACATGGAGGTGTATGGCTCGGAGACCGTGCACGGCTTCCACGAACGCGCGTTCTTCCTCGAACAGCGCCATGACGAGCAGCGCGTGGCCTTCACCACGGTGAGGCCCGGCGATGACTTCGCCCTGCACGGCGCATACCGCGCGCATGCCTTCGAGGCGGCGCACGGCCATCACGCCGGGGATTGCCTGTTCTACTCCCTCACCGACGGCGAACGCACCCTGCTGTACGCGCACGACACCGGATGGTTCCCCGACCGCACGTGGGAGGAGCTGGAACGGGTCGGCGGCCATTACGACTACGTGTCGCTCGACTGCAACCATGCGCTGCACGGCGCCTCGCTGAGCATGCACATGAATTTCGAGGACAACCTGCGCGTGCGCGACGCCATGGTGCGGATCGGCGTGGCCGACGACCGCACGATATTCGTGGCCAACCACTTCTCCCACAACGGGCGCACCACCAACGAGGAAATGGACGAGGCCGCCCGCAGGGAAGGCTTCCTGTGCGCCTACGACGGCATGACCGTCGAGTTCTAGGAGCCCGGCGTCGTAAGCTCGTGCACTACGTCTGGCTCCCCTCTTGGAGGCTGAGCCGTGAAGCAAACAGCGGAGCTGTTTGCAGGCGAAGGCGAGACGACAGCCGAGCAGACAAGGCTGCGGCCGCAAGGCCGTCCGCAATTGCAGGACGAGCTGGCCGCGAAGCGGCCTGAGGGGAGCATTACCGCGAACGCTTGAATCAAGCCGATTCGCATGCACTCCCCTCAGCCGGCCACGCCGACAGCTCCCCTCCAAGAGGGGAGCCAGAGCGGATTCATTACCTGCGGATGCGCAGCGTCGCCAGCTGGAACGGGTTCAGCGAGAGCGCGGCGCCTTCGGCCGGCTGCGGGCCGTCCACGGCGAGCGCGCGGGGCAGATCCTCGGGCAGCGCGTCGGCGCCTTCCGTCACGCCGACCTCCTCGACCGTGGCGCCGGCGAACGCCCCGTCGAGGTGCAGCGAACCTCGGGCCATGCCGCCGGTCGGCTCGTAGAGGCGCACGATCAGGTCACCGGAACCGTCGTCGGCCAGCTTGACCCAGTCGAGCACGATGCTGCCCTCCGTGGCGTCGACGCGCGCCAGCGGCGCGAACGCCGGCAGCCGGTCGATCACCGGGGCGTTCAGTCGGGACGCCTCGGCCAGCACGGTGTCCATCCCGGCATCGGCGACCACGGACCAGGCGAACGAATGCTCGCCCTGGTCGGTGTGCGGGTCCGGGTACAGTGGCGCGCTGAGCAGAGACAGGCGGATCATCGTGCCGCGGTTGACGCCTCGCGCGGCGTCCTCGTGGATCGGGCTCACGTCGGAGCCGTAGGTCGACGCATTGATCACGGCGGCGGCGTAGGAGGAGTCGGCCACGCGCACGAAGCGGTGCGTGCAGCTTTCGAACTTGGCCTCGTCGCCGCGCGAGTTCTTGTTGACCGGGCGCTCGACCAAACCGTACTGGCACTCGTACTGCGCGTTGACCGCCTGCACGCCGACCGGCACGTTGACCTTGAGGAACTTCTCGACCGCATGCCAGTCCACGTCGGCCGCGAAGTCCAGCGAGCCGGCTCCGGGCCGCAGCGTGATGCGCGTGGCGATGGCCACGCCCTTCGCGCGCGTGGTGACATGCGCGACCGCGGTGCCGTCGGCCAGCGTCTCCACGCCGTCGAGCGACGAGTCCGCCAGTCCTTCGGCCGCAAGAAGCGCATCGCGCTGGATGTCCCATGCGTCCCAGTGGTACGGTTCGTCCTTGAGCAGCTCGTAGCGCCCGAGCCGGGTGCCGGCCGGCACGATCTCGCGCTTCGCGGCCAGATCGACCAGCGACGACACCGTGCCGTCCGGTTCGACGGCCACGCGCAGACGGCCGTTGTCCAGCACCGTCTGCTCGCCTTCGTGGCTCACGGCCACCGGCGCTTCGGTTCCGCCCGCCGCGCCGGACCCGATGGCGGATCGCACGGACCACGCCTCGCATGCCTCGCGCGAGTACGGCGTGACCACCGCGTCGGCCACCGGGGCGTCAGTTGGTTCGGCGGCGGCGATGGCGGCGCCGGCCTGGCCGATGATCTCGCGCAGCCGCGCCAGATCGCGCGCGTATTCGGCACGCGCCTGCCGGTGCACCCATGCGATGGCCGAGCCGGGCAGGATGTCGTGGAACTGGTTGAGCAGCAGCGTCTTCCAGATGCGGTCCATCTCCTCGCGCGGGTACTCGTACTCCGGATTCTTGACGCTGGCCGCGGCGCACAGGTACTCGGCGACGCGCAGCAGGGACTCCTCCTGGCGGCAGCCGCGCTTCATGTCCTGCTGCGAGGTGAGCGTGCCGCGGTGCAGCTCAAGGTACAGCTCGCCCTTGAACACCGGGGTCTCGCCCTCGGCATGGTCCACGATGTCCTCGCGCACCCGGTCGAAGAGCTGGTCCGGGGTGCCGAAATCGACCTTGGGCGCGCCGGCGAGGTCGCGGTCGCGGCGGATGCGCGCGGTCATCTCGCGGCTGGGACCGCCGCCGCCATCGCCGAAGCCGTACAGCATGATCGCGTTGCGCGACAGGTCCTTGTCGAGGAAGTTGCGCTGCGAGTACGCGAGCTCCTTCATGCTCATCCACGAGCAGTACGTGTCGGAGGGCGGGAAGTGGGTGAGGATGCGCGTGCCGTCGACGCCCTCCCACATGAACGAGTGGTGCGGGAACTTGGTCGTGTCGTTCCACGAGATCTTCTGCGTGAGGAACCAGTCGAACCCGGCCCGGCGCGCGATCTGCGGCCACGCCCCGGTGTACCCGAAGCTGTCGGGCAGCCAGATGCCCCTGGGCTCCACGCCGAGGCGCTCCCTGAAATAGCGGCGGCCGAAGCTGATCTGGCGGATCAGCGACTCGCCGGAGGGCAGCATGCCGTCGGATTCGACCCACATGCCACCGACCGGCACGAACCGGCCCTCGTCGATGCGCGCTTTCATGCGCGCGAAGATGTCGGGATGGTCCTCCTCGAGCCATTCGTACTGCTGGGCTGAGCTCATCGCGTAGGTGAAGTCCGGGTCGGCGTCCATCAGGGCGAGCGCATTGGATACCGTGCGCGCCACCTTGCGGCGGGTCTCGCGCACCGGCCACAGCCACGCCGAATCGATGTGCGCGTGGCCGACGGCGATGTGATTGATCGCGCTGGAGGCCGCGGGCTCGGCGAGCACGCCGGCGAGCGCCTCGCGGGCCGCCGCGACGGTGGCGAGATCGCGCTCGTCATAGCGGTTCAGCGAGCGCTGCAGCGCCTTGGCGAGCTGCCAGTAGCGCGGATCGTCGTCGCTGAGCTCGCGCATCAGCGAGGAGACGGTTTCCAGGTCAATGTAGTACGCGAACACGTCCTCGTTGAACACGGCGACGTCCATGCGCCTGAGCGTGTACGGAACATCGGGCCGACCGTTCGCGCACTCGCCCAGATCGGTCGGCGCGAACGGGGTCGGGCCTTCGACGTACGGGTTCGCCGCGGCCTCGACGTACACGGTGAAGTTGCCGTCGCCGTCGAGATCGACGGCGCTGGTGCCGTCGGCGTACACGAGCGGGATCCAGTGGTTGAGCGGGTTCGCGGTTTTGATCGCGGTGCCGTCGGCGCGGTAGAACAGGCCTTCGGCCTGGAAGCCCGGGCCGGGGCCGGTGAGCCAGCCGAGGTCGACCTCCAGTTCGATCTTGCGGCCCTTCGCGGCCTCGCGGTCGACGCGGCCCTTCACCTCGAACCAGGTGGTGCCCCAGGTGGTGCCCCAGACGCCCGGGACCGCGAACGGTTCGAATTCGACCTCGCCGGCGCGCACCTTGGCGAGGAACTCGCCGGACGGCACCGGTTCGCCGGGGTTGGCGAACGCCCTCAGCTCGCACGCGGCGAGCGTGGTATGGATATGGGGCTCGACGCGTTGACGCATGACGCGGTCGCATCGGCTCAGCTGCTGCTCTGGCAGTAGGAACATGGGATGATCAACTCCTCGTTGCTGATGGTTGCTTGGATTGCCCGGCCTCACCACAACCGGCCGGCCGGCATCGCCTTCGCGCCGGCATCCGTGGTGCATTGTACCGTCATCCTTGGGATGTTTTCGGGGCTGTAACACTCCGGCGAGGCCCGTTCCGCGCGTATTTCCGGCATCGGAACGGGCCTCGGCGCCTCGGCGCCGTCATGGCGTCATGGCGTCACCGCGTCACCGCGAGATGCGCAGTGTCGCGAGCTGGAACGGGGCGAAGCCGAGCGCCGCGCCTTCGGCCGGCCCGGCCATGGCGCCGCCGTCCGGCGCGCCCGCCGTCTCCAGCGCCCGGGGCAGGTCGTCGGCCAGATCGTCCGCTTCCAGGACGCCGGTTTCGCGCACGCGGGCGCCGCGCAGCGCGTCGCCGACGTGCAGCACGGCCGAGGCGTGGCCGCCTGCGGCCTCGTACACGCGCGCGATCAAATCCCCGGAACCGTCGTCGGCCGGCTTGATCCAGTCCAGCACCACCGTGCCTTCGCGCGATTCGACGCGCACCGGCGGGTCGATGGCCGGCACGTCGCGCAGCACCGGCGCGTTGAGCGCGCAGGCCGCCTCGATCGTGCGCCCGACCGAGGCGCCGGCCACCACGGACCAGTCGAATCCGTGCCGGCCGAGATCGGTGCGCGGATCGGGGTAGACCGGGGCGCTGAGCAGCGACAGGCGGAACATCGTGCCGTCGCCCCGCCCGTCTGCGGAGCGGATCGGCGCGGCGTCGGACCCGTAGATGGACCCGTTGACCACCGCGACCGCGTACCCCTCCTCGCGCAGGCGCACGAAACGGTTCGTGCAGCTCTCGTACTTCGCCTCGTCGGAGGCGCTGTTCCCGCCGATCGGCCGCTCGACCAGACCGTACTGGCAGTCGTACTGCGCACGATCCGCCACGATGGAGACCGGCAGGTCGACCTTGAGGAAGCGCTCGCACGCCCGCCAGTCGATATCCGCATGGAAGTCGAGCCGATCGGATCCCGGGTTCAGGCCGATCGTCGTGTCGATCACGGTATCGCCGCTCACCGTGCGCACCGCGACCTTCGCGGCGCCGCCGTCCGCCGTGACGCCGACGATGCCGCCGTCCAGCGCATCGGCCATGAGCAGCGCGTCGCGTTCGATCTCCCACGCATCCCACACGGCCGGTTCGTCCCGCAGCAGTTCGTACCGACCAAGACGGGCGCCGGCCGGCACCATCTCGCGGCCGCACCGCTCGTCGACCAGCGACGACACGGTGCCGTCCGGCTCGATGACCGCCGTCAGCACGCCGTTGGCGAGACGCACGCGGCCGCCGTCGAGACGCTCCACCGATGCGGGGGACTCCCCCGGCTCGGGACCGTCGCGGCGGGGCGCCCACGCGGCGCCGTCACGGCGGTACTGGCTGATGCGGGCCTGCTCCAGCACGTCGACGTCGGGATGTGCCCCGCGCAGCGCGGCGCACGCCTCCTCGGCGATGGCGGCGAGCCGCGCCAGATCGCGCGCATAGTCCCCGCGGGCCTCGCGGTGCACCCATGCGATGGACGAGCCGGGCAGGATGTCGTGGAACTGGTTGAGCAGCAGCGTCTTCCAGATACGGTCCATCTCCTCGCGCGGGTACGCGTAGTCCGGGTCGGCCAGCATGGCCGCGGCGCCCAGGTATTCGACCGTGCGCAGCAGGGACTCCTCCTGGCGGCAGCCGCGCTTCATGTCCTGCTGCGAGGTGAGCGTGCCGCGGTGCAGCTCAAGGTACAGCTCGCCCTGATAGACCGGCATCTCGCCGCGGGCGTTCTCCTCGATCTGGGCATGGGCCTTGGCGAAGAACGCGTCCGGCGGCTCGACGGTCACGCGGGAGACGCCTTCGAGGTTCCCGTAGCGGTGCAGGTGCTCCATCATGTCGCGCGTCGGGCCGCCGCCACCGTCGCCGAACCCGAAGAGCAGCAGCGACCGGTCGGCGAGGTCCTTGTCCTGGAAATTCC
>SKEZ01000510.1_pt1 | contig 29904 bp, 32 predicted proteins | sample 4843881 | NCBI WGS metagenome assembly SKEZ01 (sample SAMN11008796, study PRJNA524170) | human gut metagenome | isolation source: fecal sample from pouch patient p1, p46 | place: Israel: Tel-Aviv | reverse complement strand
TGAACTCTATCACAGCTGATAACGGGGCTGAGTTCAGTCGTTTAGCAGAAGTTTTTGACCCTACTCATATCTACTATGCCCACCCGTATTCTTCTTGGGAGCGTGGTACTAATGAGAATCATAATAGCCTCATCCGGCGTTGGTTACCTAAGGGAAGCAAAAATGCGACTCAACAACAAGTCGCATTTATTGAAAACTGGATTAACAACTATCCAAAGAAACTATTCAATTATAAATCTCCTAAAGAGTTTTTACAGGCTGGCTAATTTGAACTTGAAATTTGGCGTAGACGCTCTCACAGGCTCTATTTAAGCATCAAATCACCTTCTATTACTTTTCCCTTTTATAGGACACTAAGACTCTTTCAGGCATTTTAAGAGGCACATGACTGTATTTTGTGCCCCTTCTCTAAAATCCTACTCCAATAAATTTTTTAAAAGCAAAAAAGAACACCCCAAAGAGTGTTCTTTTGTACAAATCTAAAAAACGGATTAACGTTTTGAGAATTGTGAAGCTTTACGAGCTTTTTTAAGACCTGGTTTGAAAATTTTATATTTAGATTTATTTCAAAAACCTTTAATATCAATGTTTTTATAACTTTCTATGAACAAAATTTTCATATGGTTTTAATCAAGTTGTTCTGAGTAGTGTGAACTTTTATTGAAACTTTTGCAAATAACTAAAACCTTATTTGGATTGTTAATGAAAATTTTTGCTCTCCATTGTGAACAGTTATTAACCCCGCACCAGTTCAACTGCTAGATGGATTATCAAATTTTGTATTCCTAAACAAGTAATTCCGTAGTTTATTTCTATCATAAATATGATAGCAGAGGACTTCACCATCATCTTTTACAACAATATATCCTCCATTAGCATCTTCCAATCCTGTCCATTTTGTATTCGGCTCCATCCCAAGTGCAACAGCTACTAATAGGTCTTTAACTTTATGAATTATTATTTCCTTATCTTCAGAAAATTCATCGCAATACTTATCCACTACGTCAGAAATTGACTTTCCTTCTACAAAATAAGATTCTAAAAATAAATTACCTAAAATTTCTGGCATTCTATAATCTACCATCTGCAAATTTCTATTAAATGTTTCATTTATCATACTATCAAAATCTAAAAGAACTCCTTTATCTTTGATATATTCGACACGATCCTTGATTTTTGTTCTAGTACTAATATTATGTAAAAATTCAACTTCATATGTGGAAAGAGGTCTCGATAACTTATATTGGACTTTTGTCGCACCGCTTGCGTTAAGTAGTGTAGGCTTATTTTCAATATAAGATTTAATTGAGAATCCAATTATAGGCTCAGCATCAGTGAAGTCATCATGTATTTTAAATATGATATCTTTTTTACTATCATTACTTGCTTTTATTTTTGTTATCTTTATTTTTTGTAAGAATAGTTCAATTTCTGGAATTTCAAAAGTTCCTTTACCAGATTTAATAGATTCAAGAACAATTTGAGAAAAGAATTCAAATTCCTCATATGGAATTTCTATACATTCTAGGTTATTTACTAATAACAAGACTTTATTAGTAAACTCAATTCTCTTATATTCCTTATTTATGGCACCTTCTTGCTTTATAGCACTTAAAATTACATAAAAGCTCTTTTCAACTTTTTCTAAATTTTCGTCAGTTGAAATTCTACAAGAAGAAATTGAATTAAATCATCATCATATAGAATTCAATCCAGACTATAAAGATAATGGATGGATTTTCACATCTAAGAGCATCCATAAACCTGATTACAATGGAACTCCTCTTCATTACAGTGTCTTAAACAACTTCCTCAACTCTTCAGAAAATGGTAAACTAAACCGCAAGGGAAAGCCGAGACGAGCAGGCATCGATATTGACAATAAGCTTAGTTTCAAGAAACAAATTACAACTCATATCTTCCGACACACGCATATCAGCTTTTTAGCTGAACAAGGAGTACCCTTGGAGGCCATTCAAGATCGTGTTGGACACACAAGGGGGAGTCGAGTAACACAAATCTATTTACACGTTACACAGAAGACTAAGAACACAATCACTCCAATGATTGATCAATTGACAAAATAAACATAATTGCGCTACTTCTATAATCAAAACGAACTGAAATTTAGAAATCGGGGGCAAAATGGGGGCAAAACATAAGAAAAAGGCTTGTCCATATTGGACAAACCCTTTATTTTCAAGCTTATATAATCTAATTAAGCTTTGTTTGCTGAACATAGTTGATTTATTCGCCATACTTCCCATTACATCGTAAAACGCTATATTTAAGGTTTCAAACAAACATATTAATAGGAAGAGAACTTCATTATTCCTCTTAGTTCTATAAAAAGTGTGGCTAATTTGAGGCAAAATATTAAATTAAATTTGCCACAAATTTGAACATGAACAAAAGAGGTTAAAATCTCCCCCTTTTATAATTTTCTTTTTGCTTTTTAAATCTTGGGGGAATTTAAAGCGTTGTCTCTCCTTCGTAGAACGAAATTGGTAAATATATTCTAGATATTTCACTTACTTCTTTATTTATTAACTTTATCAATAACTGCACAGATTCCCTAGCCATTAAATCGACAGGTTGTCTGATAGATGAAATAACTGGCTTTTCATTTATTGTTCTTTTTCCCCCATCAAATCCAACTATTTGAATATTTTCGGGAATACTGATTTTCAGCAAATTTGATGCTTGTAACAAAAGATAACCATAGTCATCAGTGCTAGTGAAACAACCTATTTTCCCTTCTATTAGTCTACTATAATTTGTCTCTAAAAAGGAAGAAATGTCTTTTTTGACATTCTCATAATCCTTGATACTTGCAACCTCTACAATTTCGTAAGGAACATGATTACGACTACAATAATCAATAAAACCACTTTTTCTTGATAACATAGCATCAGAGTATATTACTCTCTCACCGATATAAATCAAGTTTTCAGCTCCTTTTTCAATAAGTTTCTGTGCTGCTAACTTACCTCCTTCGTAGTTGTCTGCAGAAACCATAGAAAACCTTCCTGTAGGCTCTTTTTCAATTGAAACTAGAGGCATACCGGGTTTAACAAAGTCGTTCATTTGAGAGTAGGATATGGATATAATTCCAGCTGCTTTCTGACTTTCTGCGAGCTCTATATATTCTTTTTCTTTATCAAAATCAGAATCAGATATACATAGAATCATTTTATATCCAAAACTGTTAAGTTCATTCTGTATATAGTATGTGAGTTCAGAGAAGAAAGGTGACCAAACAGTAGGAATAATGAATACAACAAACTTTGACTCTTTTGAGCGAAGGTCTCTTGCAGAAGAATTTGGAACATAATTTAATTCTTTTATCGCTGTTTCAATTTTTGATTTCATTTGGTCTGATACATTCTTATTATTTAAATAATTTGAAACAGACCCTCTAGAAACTCCTGCTGCTTTAGCTACATCATTTATATTCATACCATATTACCGCTTGTTAATTATTTTTTTATTGAACATAGAATACCATTGCTTCATATGGTCTTAGATACAATGTACTTCCGTTCTCATTTTGTTCAATATTACCATCGTAATTTGAAATCACTAATTCCCTATTGAAATCTTTCAGGTGATTAGGAATATTATAGCATACTTTCTTGTCAGAAAACGAACCTAATACTAAGAGGGTATGGCCTTCATAGGTCCTAGTATAACTAAATATATCAGAGTCTTCAGGACTGATTTCTTTAAAGTCTCCTTCTCTTACAATTTTACTTTCTTTTCGATACTTGATTATATCTTTATAGTAATCATGTATAGAGAATTCACTTTTTATATCATTTTCTACATTGATTTCAGGGTAATTAGGGTTTAACTCTATCCAAGGTTTGACATGGCTGAAACCTGAAAATAGGTTAGTATCCCACTGCATTGGGGTTCTGGCATTATCCCTAGATTTATTATGGATATAACACATAATTTCTTCATTCGGTAAGCCCATATCAGAGAATTTACGATACATATTATGTGCCTCAATGTCCTTGTAGGAATCTATTGTATCAAATGAAACATTTGTCATTCCTATTTCATCACCTTGATAGATAAAGGGAGTTCCTTGTTGGAAATATAAAACAGTAGCAAGCATTGTAGCGGATTGTTTTCTATATTTTGGATTGTCATTTCCAAAACGTGATACAAACCTTGGTTGATCGTGATTATCCCAATACAATGAATTCCATCCAACACCATTTAATTTTTTTTGCCATAGAAACATTGTTTCTTTCAAATCACTCAATTTAAATTTTAAATCGGAATATCTACCAAATTTCCCATAATCTACATGCATATGGTCAAATTGGAAAACCATATTTAATTCTTTTCGCTCCGGTTGACAATAAAGTAATGCTTTATCAACAGGAGTGCGAGTTGCTTCACCTACTGTCATGACATCATATTTACTTAACACATTGTCATACATTTCTTGCAGGAATTCATGTACTCTTGGACCATTTGATGAACCGAAGTATGGGCTTCCGTAATCATTCTTATTCGCATTAGGATCATCAGGAAAATCTTGATTTTTCGAAATTAGACTGATTGAATCTAAACGGAAACCATCAACCCCTTTATTCAACCAGAATTCCATATTATCATATACTTCTTTTCGTAGGTCGGGATTTTCCCAATTCAAGTCAGGTTGTTCTACAGCAAATAAATGTAAGTAATACTGTTCTCTTTCGCCACAGTATTCCCACGCGGATCCACTACCGAATATTGATCCCCAGTTATTGGGAGCTGAGCCATCTGGTTTTGGGTCTTTCCAAATGTAATAATCGCTGTATTTATTATTACGAGATTTTTTTGATTCTTTAAACCATTTATGTTCGACTGAAGAAGCACAAACTGCTAAGTCCATAATAACTTTAATTCCTGAATCATGAGCCTCTTTTAATAAGTTATCAAAATCTTCCATGGATCCGTAACTTTCATGAATTTTGTAATAATCAGAAATGTCATAGCCATTATCTACCATTGGTGATTCATAAATTGGATTTAACCAAATGACATTAATTCCTAAATCTTTAAGATAAGGGATTTTCTCACGAATACCATTAATATCCCCAATTCCGTCATTATTGGAATCCTTAAATGATTGAGGATATATTTGATAAACTACAGCGTCTTTCCACCATTCATTTTTATTCATCATCGTCATCTACCTCTGCTTGAAATTCATTCATATAGACAATATTCTCTCTTGAAGAATTTACTAATTGATTAATCCGTTCTTTTGTAAGATAATCATTTGCTGATTCAAGAACCAAAGATAATGCTAAGGCCAAGTTGATTCCGGTTAAAATATGAGTATGTTCTCGTGAGATATACTTATATAGGTTCTGATTAACAGATCCTGCAAGTAGATCTGTTAGTACTATCAGTTCATCTTTATCATTTAGAGTCGAAAAAAATGAATTGATTTTTTCATCGATAGGCTTACCATCAATATAAGCGTTAATATAAGTTACATCAATTCCATCTCCTGCAAAAAACATTAAGGCGTTAGTAAAACCTTCTGCCAGAGTACTGTGTGTCGCAATTAAAAATCGTCTTTTCATTTTTACCTCATTTCTATAAAAAAGAGAATCTGGTGATTCTCTTTGTGATTAAGCAGGTTGAATACCTAAAATACCAAAATAAGCACCAACGAGTGAAATAATGACTAGTAGAAGAATCACTTTAACTGGTGACCACCATTTCTTACTAAGTAGCCAATAAACGAGACCTGTTAATAACATTGGAAGCAAGGCCGGCATGATTTTATCAATTACTTCGGTTTGGAAAGGCAAGCTAACTTTTCCTACCTTAAAAGTAAAAGGAATATAAATCTTGATTACAGTAGCAATCAGTGTTCCTACCACCATCAACCCCATAACTGAGGCAGCATCAGTTAAAATATTAATTTTATCACCAAAAGTTGTTACAAGTTTAGTTCCAGATTTATAACCTAGATTTGATAGTGCCATCTTAACAAAATATAAAGCTACTGAGACAAGAATCCAAATAATTGCACCGATAGGATTCCCTTGTAAAGCCATATACCCTGAAATACCACCAATAATTGTAGGCCAGAGCACCCAAAATAACGAATCACCAACCCCTGACAATGGTCCCATTAAAGAGATTTTCAAGTTTTGAATAGCATCTTTAGCTTTAAGACCGTCTTGCTCTTCCATTGCAAGTGTAGCACCTAGAACCATATTACCCATTTGAGGAGTAATGTTAAAATACTTAAAATGATTATCCATTGCTTCAATATAATCATCATCATTTGGATATATTTTCCTCAAAGCCTTTGCCATCGCGAATGCAACTGAAGGAGCTTGTTGAGTTTCATAATTCCAACCTAGACCAGCAACAAAGGTCCAACGTCTAAATGCTGCTTTACGTTCTTTTTCGGTTAATTTGTTAACTGTACCTCTTTCAAATTTATCACTCATCGAAATCGTCTCCTTCTATACTGTCTACAGAACCATATGATACATTCTCACTTTTCTTGGTCTCATTTTGGAAAATGATATAAGCAAATGCAGCACCCAGCAAAGCAACACCTAATATAGGAAGTTTAAGGTATGCAGATAGTACAAAACCAATTAGTAAAAATGATAAATATTTTTTCACTGGCATATAGTGTAATAGTAAACCTACACCAAGCACAGGCAACATATTACCAGCTACTTCAAGTCCTGTTGTAAACCAAGTTGGAATTAATTTTGTAACAAGATTTACAAGGGGTGCCCCGAAAATAATTACTGCAAAAACAGGGATTATATATTTTAAGCTCCAAATAAGGATTGATAGAATGTAAACGCCTTGCATCTGAGAAAATTTCTTCTGGTGCAATAATCTTTGTTCCCAGTGGGCACAGAATGTATTTACATACTTGACAACTACATCCAATTGTAACGTTAACATGCCGACAGGTAATCCGACTGCGACAGCTTCACCAGTACTTACACCAGTTCTTGTTGCAATAAAAATTGAAACAATTGTTGCAACACCATATTCTGGAATTGAGGCCCCACCAAGGGCGGTAACACCAAGAGACATCAACTGTAGAGTACCACCGATGACTAAAGCTGTATTCCAATCTCCAGTGATTAACCCCATAACAAAAGCAGTACATACTGGCCAAGAGCCAATTAATTGAACTCCTGAACCATTATCCCAAGTCATATAACCTGCTAATAGAATAATCAATATATTTTGCAAAATTTCTGGCATAGCTGTCTCCTAATCTAATTTTGAAAGTATTGTTTCTAGACTAATTTGTTCATCACTTGGACGATATTGGAACGATACATTTTTACCTCTAGTTGAAAGCTCTTTCAGATCATCAATTTCTTTGTCGTTTAACGAGATACGATTAGTAATTGGTTTCCTATCACCTTCGGCAAAGAGGAAGCCGACATTAACATCAGAAAATGCTACCCCAGCCTCTTCTAATTTTAATAACGTCTCAGGTTCTTTAACGATAACGAATACATCGTGGTTGTCATATTTCCCCGCATTAAAGTTATTGATAGCTGTTTCTGTTGATATAATCGACATTCCTGTTCCCGCAGGTTTGCTCATACGCATACTACCTTTAACAACATCATCATTACAAATTTCGTCATCAATTACCATGAATCTTTTGGGTTTCAAACGAGTATTCCAGTCATTTACTGTAATACCATGAATTAATCGTTGGTCGATTCTTGTAAGTACAATAGCCATAATTTCTCCTCCGTTGGAACGTTCCATTTTTGTTTACGCTTTCATTTTACCACTATTTTTTTGTTTGTCAATAAACTTTCAAGTATATTTTGAAAATTTTTGAACTCAACCAAAATCCATTTGAAAGCTGTCTGAAGATTTAGCCTTATTTGTATAGTTCATAAATTTGAACCTAGTTCTCTTTAGGTAATTTCATAACAAAACACCGCAAAAGTTAGATTTTTCGGCTCTAACTTTTGCGGTGAAATTCTGACTGTTAAGTATTTTCGTTTGTATTTGTTTTGCTGTGACGAATTAATATTTACTAAAATATGGAGCTTCCTTAGTTCCCTTAAGACCTGGTTTGGAAAGTATGGATTTCAGTTGGACTAAAAACAGCGTAATATCAAGGATTTTCTGAACAATATCTACTTTTTAATTTCATAAAATCTGAATCAATAGATTATAAATAGGGGAATAGTTTAGGTCTGTAAGCATTAAAATAATACACCTAACTTTGATCACCATTTTTTAGTTATTCACTCTTTTTTCAGATAGTGTTTTTAAAGTTATGATATAAAATGCCGCAATTAAAACACTATACATCATAATCGGAGGATAGACAATTAAGGATAGAATCAATCCCACTCCTTTAATTATTAGGTCAGGTATCAATAACTTTCTATATTGTGCGGTAGCTTCAAGTAATTCTTTCTGATCTATATTGAGTTTATCAATTACTTTATGTAAAAACCAGTTTGCTACCGTTGAAACAACAACGATTATAATCTCCCTATAATCATGGAAAAGTAGTAAAAATAGTTGTTATCCTAGTTGATTAAAAAAATCTCTGATTTCCTCATCCTTTATAAAATAATATATAATTTTCCCCTCTCTTCTAGTGTCCAAGATGTTTTGATTGGCTAGTTTACGAAGATGGTGGGAGGCAGATGCCATACTGAGATTTAATAAACAGGCTATATCGCAGACACAGAGTTCTTCGACGGCAAGGAGATAAAAGATGATATTTATCTGTTTATTATCGGTAAATTTTGATAAAATGCGAAGTGATTTTTGGACTTTTTCCTTTTCAAGGTAGTTCGTTGCGGTTGTAACATTTTGTTGATTTATAACATCCACTTGACAGATACTATCTTTTTTCATAATTTTTTCTCCTAACCTAACACAGCCCATAGCATGTCAAAGCTGTTGTTTTCAATCAGGATATACATCCCCAATCCTAAATAGACAACGGCAATAAACCATCTGCTATATTTTTCCAAAGTTTCTCCAACAGAAGGGACTTGTGCTAATTTTTGGGCAGAAAAAACCAAGAGATAAATCATGACTAGAAAAGTAAGTAAAGTCACTATCAAATTCGCTAAATTTAAGGTGGTAAAATATGGGACAAAGACACCAATATTGTCAGCGCCACAACTTGCAAAAGTAATCATTGCGACTAGAAAAATCAAGTTTTTATTGTCTTTTCGCAAACCATCTTTTGCAATAGCTTCTCCATCAGAATCTCCTAAAAGCAAAACTTTGAGGCCTAGGAAAATTGGAATCAAACCGAGTAAACCTAAAATCTCTTTACTAGGAATATAATTTAAGACAAATGCAAAAAGCAAACTTAGGAATATTAGACTAACAGAGCCTAGAAATTGTCCTAAATAGATGTTAATGATGTCCTTTCTGCTTTTTCTTTTGGCAAAAAATAACATTAGGATAATAAGTAAGTCTACGGCTGTCCCAGAATACAGGATTATTGAAGTAACAATATTTTGAATCATAAAACACCTCATTCAAATATATTTTTGAATGTATTCTAACATTAACCTTTGTAGATGTCAACTTAAAATCCACCAAAATATAGATAAGAAGTTAGTGTACCAAATATTAAAAAGCCCTGCCATCTAAATGACAGCAGGGCTTAACTTCAATATCCAGATGATATATTTATCTAAAAAAGGTAGAGTTTTTATTGATTTGTAGTGCGATATAATGAGTTTCCAAAAATCAAAAATCGCTTAAAATCAATATTTTGACATCTATTGACGTGTACTGAAACCCTTACTTAACCTCTGTAAGGATATAATTACGGTACCAGTATATCATAAATAATAACAAAATCTTGACTTTCCGAAAAATAAGTATTTTTTGGAAAATAGCAACATCAATTCAGACTATATAATTATTAGTATTACAATTAAAATTAATCTTAAATAATTGAAATTAAATTCTTTTATAGTTTGTTTTTTGGAAAAATTTTGGATAGGATTTCCTAAAAAGAAATGGACATGTATGAGTGTTATATTCAAACTTCCTTACTCCCACTTCTGTCTTACTAAATTCAATAGTAAAATAGAAATAGTGGTCTCGCCCATCCTTACTATGTCGCTTGCTAAGTTTGAAGTAATTCTTTTGGCTCATCGCCATTGCTCTGAGGATATCATCAGTGAGGGTTGTCAGTGGCTCTCCTAGTGCTGAATAGCGATAGAAATCCTCTTCGAACTTGAGATAAGAATCAGAGAAATAGTCCATTTGTAACTTGCCCTCATAAATTTCTTTTCTATTCAAAATCTGTCTCCTCCGTCATATTGATGGATAAAATATCCTTTACTTGAAGCAACTGATACTTGTCAGCTGTTTTTATTGTAATTTCTTTTGGGCTAATTTCAGTCACTCTTCCAAAGTGGGTGTTCTTAATATTTTTTCCTTTCATGACGAACATTCCTTGGTGTTGCGAAGCGTAGAGTTGACCAATCAGGACTAACTTCTCCATATCGGTTAAATCGGATGTCATATCAATCCTATTTCTATCATCGTCTAGTGACGTGGTATGTTCGGATAGGAAAAAGCCCATCCACTTCATCATGCCTCTATCCTGATAATCTCTAGCTGCTTGAAAAGGGAGATAACTTCTATCAATCATCTTAGTCCATCTAATCCACCAGCAGAATGACCACCTATCAATTTGCTCCTCTCTATACTTCGTGAGGCTTCCAATAATGAATTAGCCTTCTGAATATAAGTAAAGCCAAATTTTTCTCGGATAGAATCAATCGCTGTTTGGAGCCTTTCTTCTTTCTCAATTTGTTCAATATCATCAAAAAGTGAAATGAGCTGCAAAGACTCATCCACAAAGTTTGAGTAAGTCACCGCAACACTTCTGACAGCACCTAGTTCATACCTCTTCCTGAAAAGACTAAGAACATGGTCGGTCAGTACTCGGGTATTATTTGTCGGATCTACTTTCATTTGGGCTTGAAGATGTCGCTTACCTTCAAACCTTGAAAATCCGATATAAATTGACACCGTACAGCATTTCTTATGAGCTCGTCTCAACCGAATAGCTACTTGCTCCGCCATTTCCCGAAGGACAAGTTCAATATCCGCCCGTCTATAATAATCTCTTGGTAAGACCTGAGAATTTCCAAGACCGTGTGATTTGGGTTTGTATGGCTTATGGACATCACTTTCATCAATACCATTGGCGTGATAAAAGAGCTCTACACCCACTACTCCAAATTCCTTTTTAAGCAAGTCAGCATCAAAATTGGCAAGCTCTTTGATAGAGTGAATGCCTAGTTTATTCAATCGCTTTTCTGTACGCTCTCCTATGCCCCAGAAGTCTGTCAGATTTGGAATATTCCAGACCTTCTCCTCTACATTCTCATAAGACCAATTAGCCCTCATGGTCGGTGTCTTCTTAGCCTCATTATCTAGTGCTAGCTTTGCCAAAAGTGGATTGCTATTAGACATCCCAACCGTTGAGTAAACACCAGTTTTTCGGTAAATGTCACGCTGAATCCGAGCAGCTATCATGTCCAACTTGTCCTTACGACTGATATTCTCATCAGGTACAAAGTATTTTAGCGATGATGTAAGGTCAATAAATCCCTCATCAATAGAATAAGGGAGAATGTCATCTGGGCTAGCGTAGTTTTGAAAGATGTGCTGGATTTCCATGTTTTTCTCAATGTATAAATCCATCCGTGGTGGAACAATATGAGTAATCCTAGCCCACTCTTCGATGAATCGGACATAATCAAGTGTAATTGGCTGACCTTGCCTACGTGCTACGTAATAGTTGAACTTCCTGGTCTTGATATCAAAAGGCAGGTCATAGGAACGGCTGACGTTGTTCTTTCCAAAGACTTTCTTAAACATAGGCGAGGAAGCTAATATCAATCCATTAGCATTCTCCGCTCTGCTCATGACACAAAGAGAGGTTTTCAACGGATGCAGTCCACGCTCTACACATTCAACACTAGCATAGAAGGATTTCATATCCACAAAAGCTATATCACTTTTAGGTTCTCGTGAATAATCAAAGTAGCCCATAGTTAGTCCTCCAAAGGCATGAAGTGACCGACAATCTTTCCTATCACTCGTGGATTCTCATCAAATGGCGCAAACTTATCAGGGTAATCCTTATTGATTGACACTAAGCGGAGCCCTTCTTCTTCTCGATAGACTTTCTTGATGTAGGTCTGTGAATCCCAGACAACAGCATAAACTGCCCCATCATAATCGAAGCCTGTTTCTCTGATAAGAGCTACTTCTCCGTTTTGATAAGTTGGTTCCATTGAATTTCCATCAACCCAAGAGGCAAAATCATGTGGCAACTCTTCATTGTAATAAACCACGTCATAGTCCAGGTCACCATAAACAGAAGCACCAATACCTGCAGAAAGTTTCTCGTAAACACGATACTCTGAACGCTTCTCTGCAATGCTGATAACCTTCTGTGACGATACTAGGTCACGAACATAGGTGATGGCTTTTTCTTGATTTGGTTCCGTCAGTTGCTTATAAAGGGATGAGATTTCGTCTTCACTCAGATAGCCTGTTGGAACCTTTAGGATTTTTTCCAACTTAGCAATATTGGCTTTAGTAGGCTTTGAGAAGCCTTTTTCCCACTTGAAGTAAGCCTGCTTTGAAACACCGATAAGCTCAGCCAACTCTTGTTGCTCTAAACCTAGTTCTTCTCGTTTTTGTTTTAATTTATCAGGTTGATACATAACTACCTCTTTTCTAATAGGAGTATTGTTTTAGCTCGTGATTTTGCTTGCTTTGCGGTCAACTTATCTGTACGCCAGGCGTATCCTACTGACTGCCCAAAGTCATACTCTAACCAAGTATCAATATCATCTTCTTTCTCTAATTCCTTGCGAAAGCTATTTTCTAGCAACTCAGGGAACTCTGTACTTGCCACAAAACAACACTCTCTCAGGCGATTCAGAACTTTAGCAAGAACATCCTCTTCCACCGCTCGGTACTCGTCTTCAATCTCGGTATGGACTTCCTCAAAAAGACTGAGAACAGACTTGCTTTGACCCGTTTGATATTGATAAATAGCTGATCTAATCTCTTGATTATCTAGTTTCAAACGATAGCGGAATAAATCTTGTAATCGAAATTTCAAGGCATCCGCTGATACGGATAGCTCTGTCATTACTCGCCCGAAACTATCCAAGCGATAATAAATTTTTGACAGTAGGACAATATCGGGCATGAGAATATAAGCAGAGAAAATATTGGCTTGGCTTTCTTCAACAGTATCTTTTTTACTACTTAATTGTGTAAACTGCTTACCTGAATGTCCCAAGATATAGTGACCTAGTTCATGACACTTGGTGAAGTTCTGCTTTACTTGCTGGTTCTGACTTTCATATGAGATTGAAATACCATCCTCATCAATCATAGTAAATCCTTCAATCTTCCGATTGGTAAAGTGATGCTCCATTACCTTTATACCAAATTTCTGGATGCAATCATCAAAATAGTAATGAAAGTGATAATTCAAGGGTGACACCTGATTATCCTTCATAAATTGATATAGTTGTTCTCTTGCAATTTGGGTTACTTTTGTATAAACGTTTTTCACAGAACACCTCCTCACAAATTTATCGGTCAACTATTCGGTTGACTAGAATTATATAAAAAAAGCAGACGATTGTCCACTGAAAATTAATTTAACAGATAACACATTTGTCTTGCAACCAGATTAAAACCCTATCATTAACACTTTTGTAACACGATTCCTGTAAAATAAATTCCATCTAGGAGGAAACATTTATGAAAAGATTACTTAGCCTTATTACCCTTGTTTTTACTACTATCGTCCTGGTCGCTTGCTCAAGTAAATCTAATATGGACGGAGAATACTATGAAATCGGAGATTACGGAACTGACCTGGTCATCACCATTAAAGGTGACAAAGGAACGGTTGATGCCGAAGGTTCAACCAGCAGCATGACCATTGATACTGATACACAAACTTTTGAAATCTCAGGATTTGTCAATCCAACGGTCAAATATGAATACAAAGATGATGTTATTACTGCTAATATTACAGGATCAGAACGCCAGTACTTCAAGAAAGGTAGTGAGGCTTATAAGGAAGAACTCAAGAAGTTTAATGTGACGGAAGAAGAATAGAAAAAAGCTCAGAGATTTTCTCTGAGCTTATGCTATTTTCTGATTTTTCTTTATCATCTTCTATTTTAAAACTTTGTTAAATCATTGTTTTGGTTTCTGCATACTTATAAATCCTGATTCGTTTGTTTTCATTAGTTGTTCTTACTTTAAAAATAAAATAGTGGTCACGACCATCAGTTGACTTACTTTTGTGCAATCGAAAGTAAGTTTTTTGTTTCATCGCCATAGTTAGCAATATATGGTTAATTGAAATAAGGATAGGACAAAAGAACCTCAAGAAAAGTATCACAATTTGACAATACTTTTCTGAGGTGTTTTTTGATATGAGCCCATGTTTTCTCAATAGGGTTAAAGTCAGGTGAGTATGGAGGAAGTGGTAAAAGTTTATGCCCATACTCTTTACATAAGAGCTCTAACTTACTCATTCTATGAAATCTTGCATTATCCATAATAATAACTGATGGCCTGCTTAAGGTTGGCAGTAGAAATTTCTGAAACCAGGCTTCAAAAAAGTCGCTCGTCATTGTCTCTTCATAAGTCATCGGAGCGATTATCTCACCATTTATCAGCCCTGCAACCAAAGAAATCCTCTGATACCTTCTTCCAAATACTTTGCCTTTTATCAATTGACCTCTTAATGAGCGACCGTATTCTCGATAAAAACAAGTATCGAATCCTGTTTCATCAATATAAACAGATGGTAAGTGTTTTAAACGATTAAAATTTTCAAGAAATAGGGCTACTTTTTCTGGATCTTGTTCATAGTAAGTATGGTTCTTTTTTTCGAGTATATCCCATAGCTTTTAGTGCATAGTGAATCGCCGTTGGATGACAATCAAATTCAGAAGCTATTTCAGTCAAATAAGTATCTGGATGCTCATTAAGATAATTTTTGAGTCTATCTCTATCAACTTTTCTTGGTTTTGTTCCTTTGGCTTGATGGTTTAGGTTACCTGTTTTCTCTTTTAGTTTTAACCAGCCATAAATGGTATTTCGTGAGATTTGGAAAACATCTGATGCTTCTGTGATACTACCTGTTCGCTTACAATAGGCGAGAACTTTCTTACGAAAATCTAATGAATATGCCATAGGGACATTATATCACATTGTGTACTATTTGTATTTCAGTTTACTATATTAATCAAAGTTAACTTTTTTATCTCAAACAAAGGCACGGTGATTAATAAACTCTCATCGATGAGCTATTAGTGATCTTTGACATTATTCGTTCTCTTCTTAATCAGACTGACTATCCCTTATGACAATGAGATCGTTGAAATCACCAGCAAATCCTTTAATCGTGAATTTATTAACATCCTTATACCACGGTTAAAGAAAAACAGTCACATCCTATTTATGTAACTCCTCCATTTTGATTTTTAGTGTAGAACACTTTATAAATTATGTAACTTATCCAAGCAACTGGTTAGATACCAACACAATCATATCTAATGTTAATTGATTAACAAATGTAGTGTCACCTAAAGTCCAGAATAGAAAAAAAGTTAGCAAGTTTGCTAACTTTTCGGTAATCTTCCAATCTGGGTTTCTCTAAAATAGAGCTTTTCCTCGACTATCTACAGCTACAAGAGATAAAGATTCTACGTTCATTATTATTCAAATGTCAACTGAGCCTTGTTATTGAAATAAGTCCTATAGGCAAAATAAGAAGCAATAACTGAGGCCATGCTGGTAGCTGACAAGAGCATAAACATGACCATAATCTGATACTTGATGGCATGGACGGGGTCAACACCTGCAAATATCAAACCAGACATCATGCCTGGCAGACTAACCAAACCAACTGTCTTTGCAGAGTCAATAGTAGGCTGCATTCCCGTCTTAATAGACTCACGTAAAATAGACTGTGAAGCCTGTTTAACCGTTGCACCCAGTGTCAATTTTTCCAAGACCTGCTGACGTTTGTCGTGAAAAAGCTGGTACATAGTCCGATAGGACAAGCCCATCGCTGCCATAGCATTACTAGCTAGCATTCCTGTTATGGGAATCAATTGTGAAGGTATAAATTTGATTGCCCCAGACAAGATAAGAATCCCCAAGGTAAAACTCGTTGAAACCAAGAGAGCAAAAAAGGACTGCCATAAGTGCTTGGTCTGGTTGGGATTGCGTTTGGTGGCCTGCTGACTAGCATTAAAGAGAATGATAAAAATCATGAGCAAGCTCAAGAAGATATTGGAAACTCGGAAGATATACTGTAAGATATAACCAACAACAATTAACTGAATGATCGTACGAATGACAGCTATAAGAATATCTTTGGAGATACCCAGTTTTTCCTTGGAGCTTATCCCGATAGCCACCAGTACTAGGCCAAATACTAGCATGAGGGAAAGATTACTAACTGCTACCTTAGGCATGGATTCGTCCTCCCTCTATGGTCAACTTATTGATTGCACTGGAGATTTCTTCTTGATCATGTGTGACTTCTACAATGGTTTTGCCAGACCGATGATAGCTAGAAATAACTTCATGAACCAGAGACTTGGTACTAGCGTCCAAACCCGTACTAATTTCATCCAAAAGAAGCACGCGTGGCTCAAAGAGCATATTACGTACAAGAGCAACCCGCTGCTTCTCTCCACCAGACAAATCCTTTACTTGATGTTTCAGATAGGTTTGCCCAAGATTCACCTTATTCAAAGCTTCAAGAGCCTTTTTACTATCAAAGTCAAGTCCTCGCACCAAAAAAGGAAAAGCAAGATTATCTTCCACCGTCTCTCCAAAAAGAACAGGTTGCTGAAAACAATAGGAAACTTCCCTGCGATACTGAGGCATATCCAAGTCCGACAAGTCCGTCCCCTCAAAAGATAGGTGACCCTTACTGGCAGAAGTTAAACCTGCCAAGAGTTTCAAGATGCTACTCTTTCCGCTTCCTGACGGGCCGACCAAGGTCAAGCGTTGCCCCTCTTCTATTTCGAAGGTCAAGTCTGACAAAATCATCTTTTCTGCGACCTGGAGATAGACATGCTCAAAACGAAATAGTGGTGAAGTCATTAGTGATGTTCTGCCGCAAGAGCGATAGCTTGTGTTTCATGGATAGTACCATGCGCATGGTGGGCCGGTCCGTAGATAGAATAAAGTTTTAAATCTTCTTGACCGATATTAATAACATTATGGTAGGTATCTTTTGGAATCAAGATGGCATCTTCTGGGCCAACTTCTTTATCCAAGATAATTTTATCAGCTGACTCGCCCATGATAACGCGGCCGTGACCTTGTTCCACACGTAAGAATTGATCATTTTCATCGTGCACCTCTGCCCCGATATCACCACCAACTGGGATAGACATGAGGGTTACTTGTAAGAGTTCTCCTGTCCATAGTGCAGTACGGTAGTTTTCATTTTCCAACGTAGCTTCTTCAATATTGACAACAAATGGGTCTTTACCGAAATCTTTAATCGTCATTATAACTGTCTCCTTATCATTTAGTATGATACTATCTTATATCTTACTTCCCCAATTGTCAATTCCCTTAGCTAGAGAACTGAAAAGGCAACACCCTGAACTTGCTCCTGCTACGCCTCATAAATTACGACATACAGCAGCAACTCTAGCTAAAAAAGCTGGTCGGTCTATTGATGAGATTTCAGAAGCACTTACACATAGTGACCAGTCAATCACAAAGACATATATCAATACCAAAAATACTGTTAAGCAAACAGTTGGCGAAACAGCCTTCCGAATAATCAAAAAGAGCTAAGGGAAATTTCAGGGAAATTTTCAGGGAAACTTTTGATTTTCGAGCAAAAAAAGACACCCAAGATAAAAATCTTGAATGTCTTGAAACGTTGATATAATCGTATTGATTAACGTTTTGAGAATTGTGAAGCTTTACGAGCTTTCTTAAGACCTGGTTTGAAAGATTTTTATTTGAATAAATTTCAAAATCCTTTAAAATCAACGTTTTCCCACGTTTTCAGAAAGCGTTTTTTCAAATAATTTGAACTAATTTCATTTGAATGGTGGCAATCCCCCCTCAAAAAATACTATATCGAGCTTAGATTACTATAAAACTGCCACCATGAAAACAAGCGATAAAAGTTAGCAAAGAGTTGTTTCTTTTTATCTTTATCTTTGAAAAATTTATAACACGTACCAATCTCCAAATTAACAGATTATTTGCATTTTACAAGTAATCTGTTATAATAAAAATAGAAAAGGAACTGGACGGCAATCCAGCTCCAAATGTAGAACCGTTAAAAAGACGGTGGCTCGTATTACAGATTTAATCCGTCCTACTCGCGCAAAAGTGGGGACGGATTATTTTTTGTCATTACCTTTGAAGATTTTATAGCACAAGCCAATCAATGCAATAGTAAAACTACCAAAGCCTAGAATAGTTTGCACAACTTCAAAAGCTGTCAAAAGATGCTCCTCCTTTCCGTCAGATTTTGATGAATTGCCCATAGGCATCACCTCACTTTCAGAAAATTCAGAGCCACCGTCTTCACTTTTCTACTCATCTATTATAACATATTTTATTACCAAAAATTGTTGAAATAGCGTAGTCTTTTCAATAAGTTTTGAGAATCCAAAAAATCTTCCTACTATTTATAGTAAGAAGATTTTTTAATAAGAATCTTTTCTTCTCTCATACAATTTAGCTGATATTTTAAGGAACAATCATCTGTAAAAGAAATTATCTGGTGAAATAACTGCTGATTGAGCCACAGTTGAAGCTTCTATGATTCTATCTCTAGCAGCGTCAGATGTTCCATTATCCGAGTACGCTGGATTTCCTGCCGGAATAAAAATATAAGCAGGGTCACCATAAGGATTAAACTCTCCTGTCTTTAAGGTCAATAATGGTAATTCCGTATTTTTAGAAAACGATGATACTTCAAATGGTGCTTGTATACCTCTATGAGATAAAATCTCCCTAGCTGTGATAGTAACCGTTTCTCCCCGACTATTTGTCCAAGTGCCCTCAATACCAGCTGTATTTCCTGAAAAAATTGATGCTACATCAGTTTGAGAGGAAGTAACTGCTTCTGTTGTAGTGGTTGTTTCTTCATTTGGAGTAGAGGTAACAAAACTAGTCCAAGTTACTCCTTTAAGGTCAATCTTTTCTGATGAAATGCCCAATACTTCTGCTGGGTCTGTACCTTGAAACTGTGTAAAGGCTAATTTTTTTACTTCTACAACTTCGCCATCTTTAATTTGATAAGATGCAGCCTCCCAATTTGGGTCAGTTCCTGAACCAGAAAGGTACATCAGTGTGCCATCTCGGAAGATAGTTAAGCTACTTTTCATGCCTCCTGCAGCTGCCGTTCCTGCTCCTTTAGCAAAAACTGGTCGGTTTCCTTTTAAAGTGTAAATGGCTGAGATAAAGTCCACATCTCCAATAATCAATTCGTCACTATTATCATTGTTAATGTCATAAAAAGCATATTGCTTTACATGACCATTATTACTTGTTTCTGCCATGTAGTTCATCACCATGGCTTCTTGAGGCTCTGTACCTTCCACTACCGACTCAAGCACATCATAACCAGAAGTCGATAATTTTGTAAACTTTTCAAGAACAGAAACATATTGTTCTTCTGGATTGACTTTCGTCTCAGTAGTGATTGTCTGTTTCGTGGTATCTTTCGCATCTTCAGTTTTATTTAATTTTTGCGAACAAGCTACTAATAAAATAGCCGAACTAGTTAATAGCAACCAAGTTAGTTGACGTTTCATTAAATTCCCTTCCTAATTTTAAGACATTGTCTCTTAAAATTGATTTCGTTTTGCTCTACTCAATCTTTTCTTTGCTTCATTTAGCTGAACTTTAGCGTTAGGGTTACTCCTAGCAAGCACCGTTAACTCATCTATTTCTTTTTCTAATTTTTCAATCTCAATATCTTTTACCGCCCAATTCACATTGTTCCTAAATCTTCCCCAAAAAGTAGAAGTCATTCCGTCAATTACTCCTCTTGCCCCTGTAGTCACTACTCCTTCTGCTTCATCAATTATTTTACCTCTGAAACCTGCTCCTGCTTTTATAGCTCCCCAGATAGCTCCTGGCAGCATTTGCAAACACGTTTTAAAGAATGATTTTACATATTTTTTCTTATCATATTTAATCACAAGATAAATAATTCCAATAGGAATTACAAGTCCAAAAAGCTCTGACATCTTATTCTCCTTTATAAATTTTCCCCTCAATAGCACTTGTCAATACATCTGGATGAATGCACAAAAGATTTTCTGGATTATTATCAAATATCCAGTTTTTATGATTATTGACAATTTCATCGACTAAATTTCTCGCCCAGCGAGCATTAGCTTTTTCTTTTGTAGGAATTTGTCTGTAGACTTCCGCTACACGCTCAACTATCGGATAAGCTCCAATATTCCATTGCTTAGTCAAACCTAATTTAACAATTTCCCCTATTTCCTTTGGTGAGTAGTCTGGAAACTCTATTTTAATCGGAATGCGGGAACGCATGCCTTCATTCACATCCAAAAATCGCTCCATATCAGCTGTATAGCCTGCAAAAATAGCAATAAAATCTGAACGATGATTCTCCAACTCAGTAATCAAAGTTTGAACGGCTTCCATTCCAAAGTCATCGCTCTCTGATTGCTTTAATTGATAAGCCTCATCAACAAATAGAACACCTCCCATAGCTGCAGTGACAACCTGCTTCGTTTTTTCTGCTGTATGTCCTTTATATTGTCCGACCAAGTCTGGCCTATTAACTTCCTTAACTTGCTTACTACTTAAAATTCCTAGGTGATAAAAAAGTTCTCCAACAATGCGTGCAACTGTTGTTTTACCTGTACCAGGATTTCCAGTAAATAACATGTGATAAGTTGGATTTTCAATTGTTGTGCCTAATTGCTCTTCCAGACGCTTATCTACAGCTACTTTTTTTACAAGATTTGAAACATATGATTTCACTGGAGCTAAACCAACCAAACCATTCAACTCATCTAGTAATTCTTGAATTTTTTGGTCACTATCCTCATCTATTCCGCCAACTACTGCTGCAATATCTTCATTCACTACACGAGTTAAATCTACTCCATTCTCTCCCCTTACACGAGAAGCGAGTGCTTTACTGATTGCATCATTAAAATTTCGTGCAAATCGGGCATTGCTCTTAACGACCTCTTTACGATATGCTTTTATTATAGCTTTTCTGTAATACTCTTCATCAAATTGGTAGCCTAATTTCAGTAACCCTGCTTTACCAATTGAAAAAATTTCATCATCAGAATAATCTTCAAAGTCGAAAACATTAGGTACACGAGAGGAGATACCTGGATTTAAACCAAGAAAATTTTGCATTTCATCATGATATCCAGCGAAGATAATCATAATGTCATCTCGGTTATCTTCCATAAATTTCATAATCGTATTAACAGCAATTTTACCAAAATCATTACTAGAACCATTATTCAAAGTGTATGCTTCATCTACAAAAAGTATTCCACCTCTAGCTTCCTCTAGTTTTGCGAGTGTTATTTCTTCTGTTTTACCAATTATAGTACCTACAAGTCGGTCTCGGTCTACCTCAATTAATTTATTTTTTCGTATTACCCCTGCATGAAACAACAAATCACCTAACAACCTTGCAACTGTTGTTTTACCTGTACCAGGATTTCCTAAAAACAAGGAGTGTAATACAATTTCCTGTGTCGGTAATCCCATTTGAGAGCGTCTTTTATTTAACTCAACCGTAGCAATAAACTCCTGTACTTGTTCTTTAACAGAAGTTAGTCCTATTAACTGATTTAACTCTCCCAAAGGATTTTTAGGAGATATGGAAGCCTGTTCTAATGTGGGGGTAACATTATTGAAATCTTCAATTGGATTATTATTAAGGTCAACTTGCTCCAAAAAGGTAAGACCGACAATCATACCATTCAATATTGAGTTTCGATGTTTCACTTTGACGCCACAGCCATCTGCAAAGTCATATTCCTTAATATCCAGAGAACTTTCATAAACTCCAATCTCAAGTTCCGTCCAATGATGTGAGAAGAGAGTTTCTATTGTTGCATGGCTACCTTCTACAATATGTAAAACTTGCCAAGTATGATTTCCATAAATACCTAGTTTACCTCTAGCATTAATTTTAGAAGCTCCAAACACTTGTATAAATGTTAAAAAATCAGTATTAAAACATTCCAAAGAAGTTTGTGAATATAATTGTACACCAGAAACACTACTATTTGAAATATTTAACTCTGACTGATTTTGCCCTAAAATCGCCGATTGAAAAACTGTTTCATGAACCTCACTTTGAACAAGATTAATTTTCGCATTATCACTAAAGAGAAGAGGATAATATGTCGCAGATGTTATATCCCCGTACTCCTGTAAAATATCTCCTCTTTCTAAATGGCAATTCTCTAATATTAATTGAGAACCATTTGCTACAAAGAAAATATTAGTCAAAAAATCACCACTAAAATTAATGTTCTTAAAACTAACTTTTACACCTTTTAGAAGAGTGAAAGTATTTGAAATAACAACCTTTCCAATATCTGAATCTCTCGCTACTATTGAAATATTTCTATTCAACTCAAAAGTATCATTTAGGTAGTAGAATCCCTCTGAGAGGATAATGGTATCTCCGTCACCTGCTCTATTTAGAGCATCCGCAAAACTTACTTTAAAGAATCCAACACCTACTTCATATATATTACCCATCTAATTCATCCCTACTCTTTTTTAGATACCATTAATATGTTATGCAACTAGTTCACTTCCTTACTATAAATTAGTAAAATATTTAAGCTATACTAGTATATATTTCTACAGTTTCTGTCACAAATTTTCTATTATTACTGTTAGGAAAGGCTTTGCTGGTAAGTCAAGCCTTGTTATATGTAGTATAACAAGCAATTTGTCAACTATTTTATCCTATTTATTGCACTATTTTATCATTTTAAGGTGCAATATTCAATACTTTAGCAATAAAACAAGTGCAATTTACACTACTTATTATTTGCTCCATTTATATTTACAATAGTAAGAAAAGGTGTAAGATATGGAACAAGACAAATTACAAACTTTCATTGCTGAAAGAATACGTTACTTAAGACTTCAAAAAGGACTAAGCCAAGAAAAACTTTCTGAACTTGCTGAACTGGGTTCAAAACACGTACATAATATCGAAAACAGCAAGTACAACTTTCAAATTCAGACCTTAAGCAAAATCATTAATGCGTTAGGCATAGATGAAAAAACATTCTTCAACTTTGAATTTCCAAAACAAGACAAAGAAATTGAACACATCCTTAAACAAATAGACCTATTACCACAAGATGACAAGCATGATATTCTTATAGCTATAAATACTTTGCTATCAACTATAAATAAAAGCCGCTAAGATTAAATCCTAGCGGCTTTCTTTTATTTCAAATAACCATTATCACTTAATAATCTATCTTCTGCTGCTACAACATCTTGTGGACGAGGTAAACCATAGTTACCAACCGACCGCTTGTAACTCTCCACTTTTTCAATATCTCTATAAAATGTTTCCATATCAAATTCATGACCTAATGCTGCAAACAAGTTTTTTAACATGGTTGGCACAAGGTCTTTTTCTATACGCTTTTGAACTAGATACCAATCTGCCACTTCATCAGCTGTCATTGGGGTAGCATTATCATATACATCTTTTTCTAGTTCTGCCCTTGCTTTTTCTTGCTTTTCTTTCCTTTTTTGAAGAGCCTTGCTTTTAAATTCGTTTTTTTCATAATCACTTATCAATTTTTCAATCATCGCCGAATCATAGAATTTTGGATTTGTTCCTAAGTCAGAATTATATTTAAACTGCTGCAAAATAGCACGACTTCTTTCTGGAGAAAGGTATAATTTCTTTGCTAAATAGGTACTTGTATAATATGTTTTTCCTTTGTATTCTTTAGATTCTACAGATACTCGCCCCATGTCAACCTCCTTTTTCATTCAAACGGTTATATTTGAAAGTCAATCGATTATATTTCAAACAGCATTATAACAACTATATATCCATTTGTCAAACAATCGACAACAAGAACAATCGGGTATACATCTAATCCAATCGCCAATATAGCCGATTATTTTGTTATAATTAAGAGGTCAAATAAAGAGATAGCTATCAATTGACACAGATAACAAACTTCGTTTGTTATCACTCAAGCAGAAATGCTTCAAACTTAATTATTAAATAGGAGGTGCCCAAATGGCATTTTACAAAAAAACAAACGGCTACAGTGCTAGTCTTGCAGAAGAACTTCTAGGTAATGAAGTAATCAAACTCGTTGGTAAGCTTGTTGAGAATCAACATGAGTTTGTCAAAACAGGCGAAGTTGTCAACGGTAAAGAGAAGATGAAACGTACTGATAATGTACAAGCTCACAATATCTATGTTGCTACTGATACTCAAAACCCTTTTAAGGTAAAGTTTGCATTAGAAAACAAACCTGATTTAAGCGGATTCGAGATTGGCGATACCGTCACATTTGAAGGTCTGGAAGCCTTTGAAAATAAATACGGTCAAGTCTATTTCCGTGCGACTAAGATTAAGAAAGGAAAATAGCATATGGCTTTTATGAACCCTAAAAGCCAAGGTCAGAAAGCGTCAGGAACAACTGTTCCTGATGCTGCTGACTTTGGTAAAGATAGATATACTTTAGCACAATTTATTCTACGTAACTTGAATAATGCTCTTGATATCAATGATGAATCTTCTTATCTTAATTCTTTCGATATTAAAGTTTTGAGCAATGACAGTGGTATGCTTTTCATTCCAAACTTGCCGGTCTCTTATCCGATAAATGCGCAACTTTATTTTAATCTGTATGCAATTTGTGCAGGTATTCTTTATCCGTACAAGACATTATTACCTCAGAATAATGCCTATTTTGTTCCCTATGACACAGATAACCCTAACCAAGCACGTGCATTCTTTTTTCCATGGTTAGACGGCGTCCCTAGTCGCTTACAAATCAAAGATATTAACCGTTTCATCAATGAACGTGTTTCTGATAATTGTATTCCCTTGATGGCAAACGGTGTCAACGGAATTAACCTAGATATGAATAACATGGTACATCTAGCTATTTCAGGCGCATCAGGTACAGGCAAATCTCACTTCGTTCGCTATCTTATCTTATGCTTGAAAAAGTTAACAAACCAAATCATCTGTATAGACCCAAAACTAAGTGATATTTATCTCCTAGGAAAAGAATTAGATTTAGAAGTCTTTGCACCTACTCATGGTTCTAATTTGAATAGCTTTATCACCGAGGTTAACGAACTTCTTGGACGAGTCATCAATAAAATTTTTGAACGTCAAGAAGTTCTGCTAACACAACCTGATAAGAAATTTGAACGCATTTACGTGGTAATCGATGAACTGCTTGCACTGGTACAAGGAAGCTCTAAACAGGCTCGTGAAGCCTTCTCTCAGTTACTTGGAACGATTGCATTACTCGGACGTCAAACTCAAATCAGCCTTGTTTTGCTAAGCCAACGCTTTGATGCAACAGCTTTTGGGGGAAATACCGCTGTACGTGAGCAACTAAATTGCATCTGTATATTAGGAGAGGTCAATGCCAATACCTGTCAATTCCTCCTGCCCAATGTTGATGTTTCAAATATTGTTGTTCCCGCTGGTATTGGGACAGGTATCATCAAATTCACAGATAGCAACCACCAAACCCACATCATGCCATTACTCACTCCTACTTATCGATATATTAGAAAGGACAAAGTCTCATGAAACATTATTTTAACAAGTTTAATCTTATCAACTGTTCATTATTTGTACTACTAGTAACTGCATTTATTGAACGACTAACTTGGTTCTTGATTGTTCAAATGCATCTTACTTCATTTTTAGCAACTGCGCTTTTCATTTTTGCACTTCGCTTGATTATGATATTGGCAGCAGCTTTACTTTTCTTCACTGTCATTATTGAATTTGCAAATCGTAATGCAGAATTTGACTACTTTAGCAATAGCATCAAGTCTTATATTGCGACGTGGAAAATCAGGCGATACTGTACCCAAATCAATGTAGAACCATCGCTCGAAGAATCAATACGTTATCTGAATACAAAACAACTCATCATAAAAAAAGCAAATCATTCATTACTAACTTTAGTAGTAACTTACTACGATAAAAAAGCCATTGCCATGTGGCAACTACCAGCTAATAGTGAAAGTCAGGCTCTAATGAAAGAATTACTACCAACTGTTAAAAATGAGTTAAACCAATTTGATAGCAATTATATGTTTACGGATTTTATCCGATTGCCAAATAGTCGCATTATCATATCAGAAGCCACTAGACGCAAATAATGGTGCGGTGGCTGCTGCTGAAAGCAAGCAAGCCGACCAGCACCAACAACTTGAAACAACCCACGTCTATTAAGTGATGTAAGGCTAGTATTACCCTTACATCACTTAATAGACAAGACAAAATAATACTATGGAGAAATCTATGTCTAAAGAACTTGATTCACAATTCAAAGCTAGCTCATTCTGTTGTACTCTAAACAACATTGATAAGGTCTTCGACTTAAACGATACCACTTTTGATGACTCTAAATATTCAGATGAAACTCGTAAATACGTCAAAACCTTTCGTGCTAATCTTGACCCAAATAAAACCTACTCAAAGCAAGATATGGTTGAACATCTTATTAAACTTTGGGTGGACGGTAAAGAAGAAACTCGCTCTGCTGCTGGAAATTACGAAATCGGAGACAACGGTAACCATCATGCGCACCTTATTTTAGAAGCTAAAAATCAAACACGTTTTTCAGCTATCAAAAAGCTTTACCCAGCTATTCATGTTGAACTAACACGAGGAACACGTGAACAAGTAGCTGAGTATTTCAATAAAACAGGTAAACACGAAGAGAAATCTCACACTACTGTTATTCCAATGATTAACCACGGTATTATTGTCGGCAATCAACAAGGTAAACGTACTGATTTAGAGACTATCCAAGAACTTCTTGAAGCTGGTCTAACTCCTGAACAAATTATGCGCCAAAATCTATCTTATCGAAAATTTTCTAAGATGATTAAAGAACACTACTACCAAATGCAGGTAGAAAATGCACCATTAACTAAGGATATGAAAGTCTATTGGCACATGGGTGGTTCAGGTACAGGCAAGAGCTTTATGCAAGTTAAACTGAAAAAAGAATTTGGTTTTGAAAATGTCTATGTATTATCAGACTATGGTACTGGTGGCTTAGACAATTACACAGGCGAGCCTATCCTATTCATGGACGAATTTAAAGGCGATATTGACTATCAAACATTTTTGAAACTACTTGATGTATATCCAAACCAAGTTCATGCACGTTATAGCAATATCTACGCACTTTGGGATACCGTTCATATTTCTAGCATCTTCACTCCTAATCAAATTTATAAGATGTTAGTTCCTGATAAAAAACGTAAACACGACCCAATTGACCAACTTTACCGACGCATTCATACCATTGTGTATCATTTTAAGACTGATGATGAAGAATATAAAGAATTACAAATTGAAATGAAAAAATACCTTGAACTCATCAATCAAAAAATTAACATTGATACACTTGCTAAAAATCTTCTCTCAAAAGGGCTTGACTCTCTTACAGATGAAGAATTTTCAGAAATCAAAAAAACTACCGCTAGCAATACCTCAACCGACCAAAGCGAGACTGATAGCGATAGTAATACTTAGATAGGAGTAGCACTAACTACTTCTACAAGCTATTATAACATAAATACAAACAATAAAAAAATTTGAGAATATAAGAAAGGAAAACTATGCAAGTAATACTTCCTGATGAACAAATTCATCAAATCCAAATTTTAATAGCCGACCTTATTTCACACGAAATCGAAAACCGATTAAATAATAGTAATATTGAAAGCCCCTTTTTAAACAAACAACAAGCCTGCTCATATTTAGGCATCTCTAATAACACACTTGACAGTTGGATTCAGAAAGGTTTACCTACTATTCGGATTGGTAAAACTGTTCGATTCGATAAAACTGAAATCAAGCGTTGGTTACACAAACAGTAGCAATTTTACTATGGTTTGATTATAATTGAACCATAGTATTTTTTCTAAGCTCGATTACAAATAGGAGAATACTATGTCAATTAAAAAAACTCTAAACAATACTTATCGCCTTCGATTGTATATCCCTGATGAAATCAAGCCTATGCTTGGTATCTCTAGTAAAATGTATGAGAAGACTTTTAAAACGAGAAGGGAGGCTAAACAAGCAGAATTAGAAATGCTATCAAAAATTGATAGCATCTTAAAAGGAGAGATTACAAGTCCATTTGAAATCAATGGTGAAATTCTTTTCTCTGATTTTTATAAGAATGTTTGGTGGGAGTCGTATAAAGCTGGTCAAACAACTTCAACAACTAAACCACCGACACAAGCCACTATTGATGGTACTGAAATTGTCTTTAGAAAACATATTTTACCAATGTTAGGTAACTACTCAATTGAGTTTCTAAACCAAAATAAACAGGTCGTTTTGAATCTACTGACAGCTAAAGCCGCAGAATACGCAAACTTTAAAGTAATTAGAAGCTATGTTAATTCTATCTTTGATTGGGCTGAAGAACTGGAATATATCGAAACCAACCGCATTTCTAAGACTATTAAACGTATCAAAGCTACTAAAAAAATTAAGCTACAAGAAGCCAAGAACGAGGAAGAGTTATATCTTTCACAATCTGAACTTCAGGCTTGGTTTACTGCCTTTGAAGAAGACCTTGAAACAGATAAAATATCATTTAAAGATTATGTATTATTCTATACCACTTTCTTTCTGGGCGATAGAAAATCTGAAAGTTATGCCTTACAGTGGAAACATATCAACACTAAACAACAAGAAATTAAATTAGTTCAAGCTTTGGATAAATACAAAAATGCAAAATCAACTAAAGGAAACAAAAAGACGACTTTCCACATTCCTAATGAATTAGCAGAGTTGCTTAAATCATGGAAAAAACAGCAAAAAGTTGAATTGGCTAAATTTGGCATTATCCAATCTGATGAACAATATGTATTTACCTATATTGATATGAAAGGCAATGTGAATAGTCCTTTACATGCCGATTATCTTAATAATAAGATGAAGTCAGTTAAACGTCGTCACAAGGAACTCACACACGCTACACCGCACAAGTTACGCCACACAGGAGCAACTTTAGCTAAGCAAGCCGGAACATCACTAGAAGCCATTTCAGAGGCTCTAACACATAGCGACACCCTTACAACCAAGACTTATGTCAATACTTCAAATGTCGTTCCAATGGCTGTTGGAGAAATTGCCTATCGCAACCTTAAAAAATAATGGTGGCAATTTGGTGGCAATTTTGGTGGCAATTCTTCAAAAAATGCACCAAAAAACACCCCATGGTGGCAACCATGAAGTGTTGTAAAGTCTGTATTGTAGCTGGTTCTTAACGTTTTGAGAACTGGCTAGCTTTACGTGCTTTCTTAAGACCTGGTTTTTTACGTTCAACCATACGTGCATCACGTGTAAGAAGACCAGCGCGTTTCAATGAATCACGGAAGTCTGGGTCTACTTGAAGCAATGCGCGAGCGATACCGTGACGGATAGCTCCTGATTGACCTGCGTAACCACCACCTACAACATTAACGAAAACGTCGTATGAACCAACAGTTGAAGTAACTGCGAATGGTTGGTTGATAACAAGACGAAGGTCAGCATGT
>SKEZ01000509.1_pt1 | contig 29917 bp, 26 predicted proteins | sample 4843881 | NCBI WGS metagenome assembly SKEZ01 (sample SAMN11008796, study PRJNA524170) | human gut metagenome | isolation source: fecal sample from pouch patient p1, p46 | place: Israel: Tel-Aviv | reverse complement strand
CGAACAAGCGGTTGTATTTGGCGATTGGTAGGGTTAACAGGTAAGCGAATCCCCCGTTTTAGCGGTTTTGGAAGGAGCTTTGGCTTGTCGGCTGAACTCGAAGATATCCACGAAGAATGCGGAATTTTCGGCGTCTGGGGCCACCCCGACGCCTCCCGTCTCACCTATTTCGGACTCCACGCCCTGCAGCATCGCGGCCAGGAGGGCGCCGGCATCGTGTCGAACGACAATGGCCATCTGATCGGCCATCGCGGCCTTGGCCTGCTGACCCAGGTGTTCGGCGACGAACGCGAGATCGGCCGGCTCACCGGAGACAAGGCCATCGGCCATGTGCGCTACGCCACCGCCGGCTCCGGCACCACCGACAACATCCAGCCGTTCATCTTCCGCTTCCACGACGGCGACGTGGCGCTGTGCCACAACGGCAACCTCACCAACTGCGTGAGCCTGCGCCGCAACCTCGAGGACGAGGGCGCGATCTTCCACTCGAATTCCGACACCGAGGTGCTCATGCACCTGATCCACCGCTCCAGCAAGCCGACCTTCATGGACAAGCTCAAGGAGTCGCTCAACACCGTGCACGGCGGCTTCGCCTACCTGCTCATGACCGAGGACGCCATGATCGGCGCCCTCGACCCGAACGGCTTCCGCCCGCTGAGCCTCGGCAAGATGAAGAACGGCGCCTACGTGCTCGCGTCCGAGACCTGCGCGCTCGACGTGGTCGGCGCCGATCTCGTGCGCAACATCCGCCCCGGCGAGATCGTCGTGGTCAACGACCACGGCTACAGGATCGTGCAGTACACCGACAACACGCAGCTGGCCATCTGCTCGATGGAGTACATCTACTTCGCCCGCCCCGACTCGGACATCTACGGCGTCAACGTGCATTCCGCCCGCAAGCGCATGGGCGCGCGCCTGGCCGCCGAATCCCCCGTCGAGGCCGACATGGTGATCGGCGTGCCGAACTCGTCGCTGTCCGCCGCCTCGGGCTACGCCGAAGCCGCCCATCTGCCCAACGAAATGGGCCTGATCAAGAACCAGTACGTGGCCCGCACCTTCATCCAGCCGACGCAGGAGCTGCGCGAGCAGGGCGTGCGCATGAAGCTGTCCGCCGTGCGCGGCGTGGTCAAGGGCAAGCGCGTGATCGTCATCGACGACTCGATCGTGCGCGGCACCACGTCGAAGCGCATCGTGCAGCTGCTCAAGGAGGCCGGCGCGGCCGAGGTGCACATGCGCATCAGCTCGCCGCCGCTCAAGTACCCCTGCTTCTACGGCATCGACATCTCCACCACCAAGGAGCTGATCGCCGCGAAGAAGTCGGTCGAGGAGATCCGCGACTTCATCGGCGCCGATTCGCTCGCCTTCCTCTCGCTCGACGGCCTGGTCGAATCGATCGGGCTCAACGCCGCGGCCCCGTACGGCGGCCTGTGCGTGGCCTACTTCAACGGCGACTACCCGACCGCCCTGGACGACTACGAGGACGACTTCCTGAAGTCCCTCACCCCCGAGGACCGCGTGCGCCTGCCCGAATTCGCGCTCTACAAGAGCAAGTACGAGGGCAACGAGTACGCCACCGTCCAGCCGGGCAACGGATCGGGCGCATCAGCCGGCGAGGAACGGTAGGACGCCGGCGGCAGGCAACCGCAGACACCGCCAACCGCAGACACAACAGAAAACAAGCGGCATACCGCATCCGCCGCCGGTCTACGGCCCGGCGGGAATCCGCGGGACGCCGCAGCAACGGACAACAGCAGACATCAAGACAGCAGACACACAAGAAAGGTACGTTCATGCCACAAGCGTATGAGAACGCTGGAGTCAGCGTCGAAGCCGGCTACGAGGTCGTCAAGCGCATCAAGTCGCACGTCGCGCGCACCACGCGCCCGGGCGTGGTCGGCGGCATCGGAGGCTTCGGCGGCCTGTTCGACCTCGCCTCGCTCGGCTACAAGGAGCCGGTGCTCATCTCGGGCACCGACGGCGTCGGCACCAAGCTCGTCGTCGCCAAGCTGGCGGACAAGCACGACACGATCGGCATCGACTGCGTGGCCATGTGCGTCAACGACATCGCCGCCCAGGGCGCCGAACCGCTGTTCTTCCTCGACTACATCGCGTGCGGCAAGAACGACCCGGCCCTGCTCGAGCAGGTCGTCTCAGGCGTGGCCGACGGCTGCGTGCAGGCCGGCGCCGGCCTGATCGGCGGCGAGACCGCCGAGATGCCCGGCATGTACGACGAGGACGAGTACGATCTGGCCGGCTTCGCGGTCGGCGTGGCCGAGAAGTCCGCGATCGTCGACGGCTCGGGCATCGCCGAGGGCGACGTGCTCATCGGCCTGCCCTCCACCGGCGTGCACTCCAACGGCTTCTCGCTGGTGCGCAAGGCCCTGTTCGAGCAGGCCGGCTACACCGTGGACACCGTGCTGCCCGAGCTCGGCGGCGACAAGCTCGGCGACGTGCTGCTCACCCCGACCAAGATCTACGTCAAGGCCCTCGCCCCCCTGTTCAAGGCCGGCGTGGTCAAGGGCGTCGCGCACATCACGGGCGGCGGCTTCATCGAGAACGTCCCGCGCATGATCCCCGACGGCCTGGCCGCCGAGATCAAGCTCGGCTCCTGGCCGGTGCTGCCGATCTTCGACGTGCTGGAGCGGGCCGGAAGCATCGATCACGCCGAAATGTTCAACATCTTCAACATGGGCATCGGCATGGTGCTCGCCGTGGACGCGGCGCGCGCCGACGAGACGCTCGAGCTGCTCAAGGGCAACGGCGAGGCCGGCTACGTGCTCGGATCGATCGTGCCGGACACGGACGGAACGCAGATCTCGCTGCGATAGAACGGCCCGGCTGCCGGCGGCTTCCCCGGTCGCAGGCAGCGCGCGGCGGCACGCATAGGACTTTGTGGAAAGGATTTGGAAATGGGACAGAAGGTTCTGGTCATCGGTTCGGGCGCGCGCGAGCACGCCATCGCCCACGCGCTGCTGCGCGGCGGCAGCGTCGACGAGGTCGCCGTGGCCCCCGGCAACCCGGGCATGGAGCTCGACGGCATCCGCACCGTGGCGCTCGGCTCCTCGAATCAGGCGACGCTGATCGACTTCGTGAAGGACAACGACTACGACTGGGTGTTCGTAGGCCCGGAAGTGCCGCTGATCGAAGGCATCGTGGACGCGTTCGCCGCCGCCGGCATCAAGGCGTTCGGCCCGTCCAAGGCCGCCGCGCAGATCGAGGGGTCGAAGGACTTCGCCAAGCAGCTCATGGCCCGCCACGGCATCCCGACCGCCCAGTACCGCACCTTCGACGATCTGGAGACGTCCGTCGCCTACGTGCGCGAGCATGGCGCGCCGATCGTCATCAAGGCCGACGGCCTGGCCGCCGGCAAGGGCGTCACCGTCGCCATGGACGAGGATACGGCCGTCGAGGCGCTCAAGGACATCTTCGTCGACCATCGCTTCGGTTCGGCCGGCGCCAAGGTCGTGATCGAGGACTTCCTCGAGGGTCAGGAATTCTCGCTGATGAGCTTCGTGAGCGGCACCGACTTCTGGCCGATGCCGATCTCGCAGGACCACAAGCGCGCCTACGACGACGACAAGGGCCCGAACACGGGCGGCATGGGCGCGTACAGCCCGGTGCCGCAGATCGGCCAGGACGTGGTCGACGCGGCGATCGACACGATCGTGCGCCCGACCGTCGAGGCGATGGCCGCCGAGGGCACGCCGTTCACCGGCATCCTGTACGCGGGCCTGATCGCCACCGCCGACGGCCCGAAGGTCATCGAGTTCAACGCCCGCTTCGGCGACCCTGAGACCGAGGTCGTGCTGCCCAAGCTCACCTCCGATCTGGGCGCCGGCATCGGCGCGATCCTCAAGGGCGAGACCCCCGAGTTCACCTGGGATGACGCCAACGCCACGCTCGGCGTCGTACTGGCCTCCGACGGCTACCCGGTCAACGTCGTCAAGGGCGCGGCGATCCCCGAGATCCCCGTCGACGAGGACACCCACGTCTACTATGCCGGCGTCGCCAACGGCGAGCACGGCCTCGTCGCTTCCTCCGGCCGCGTGCTGCTGGTCGAGACCACCGCCCCCGACATCAAGGCCGCGCAGGACAAGGTCTACGCGATCCTCGACGGGCTCGACACCACAGGCATGTTCTACCGCCACGACATCGGGTCCAAGGCGCTGAAGTAGGGGCGCGATTCCCCTGCCTCGGGGCATGCGGCACCGGAGGATAGCGGCCGATCCGCGATGATCGGGTTTCGACCACCCTCCGGCGCTGCGCGCCACCTCCCGCCGGCGGGAGGATCACAACTGCCGGCCGGTCACGGTTCGTCAGCCATGATGCGACAGCAACAACAAAGCAAGGGGCGCTCTCCGCGTAACGGAGAGCGCCCCTTATGCGTTTCGGGCTACGGCAGCTTCATGAACGAGGTGTCTTTGAGGTAGTTCTCCCCCGCGGTGATGTCATACTGGATGAGCTTGTAGTCGGCCAGCAGCTGCTTGGTCTGCTCGTCGAACTCGCTTGCGGACATCGGGTTGCCCTTGGCGTCGAGGTAGATGTCCTGCCCAGCGGGGATGCGGTCCCACCCCTGGATCGAGTTGACCACCGGCGGCTCCATCGCGGCGATCTTCTCGTGCATCTCGGTCAGGAAGGCCAGATACGGCGACACCTTCGCGTCCATGTGCTCGGCGGCCTGCGCCACGAAGAAGTTCGGCGACGAATACGCGTCGTCGTCCAGGTCGTTGCCTCGCGAGGAGGACGCCTTGTTCGACCAGATGAAGTAGTCGGTCAGGTGCAGGTCCAGCGAATTGCCCGTATCGGAGCTGCCGGTCTCGTAGATGCCGGGCAGGTGGTCTCCGTAGAAGACGACGGTGACCGGCTTGTCGAGCTTGTCAAGATCGTCGAGGAACTTGCGCGTCGCCTGATCGGTCAGCTCGGCGCCCTTCGCGTAGGTCTGGATCGATTCGGTCTCGTCCCGGCCGAGCGGCTTCGACGGATCGGTCGACTCGGCCGTGAACTCGTTGTTCTCATACCAGTTGTTGTACGGCATGTGGTTCTGCATCGTGATGATCTGGATGAACTGGTTGTCGTCGCTGCCGGAGATCTCCTCGAGCGCGCTGCGGTACGTGGACTCGTCGGACACGTACGGCGACTCGTCGATCTTGTCCTGGTACTTGATGATGTCGCCGCCCTCGTCGTTGCCGGTGAGCGTGTAGAAGTGCGAGAACCCGAACTTCTCGTAGTTGGTGGCGCGCGAGTACATCGACGATTCATAAGGGTGGAACGCCTCGGAGAACTTGGCCGCGCCCCACATCTGGTTGATGGTCGGCGTCCAGTGCTCGCCGGGCACGAGCTGCTGGTACGGGCTGGTCAGCGACGAGTCGAAGTTGGCCATGCTCAGGCCGCTCAGGCCCATGTATTCGAGGTTCGCGGTGCCGCCGCCGTAGCCCGACGACAGCATCAGCCCGGAGGTCGTGTTCTTCTTGATCGAGCGGATGTTGGGCATCGCGTCCTTGTTGATCTTGAGCCCGGGCACGCGCTCCGGGTCGGAGAACGATTCGGACAGCACGTACACGACCGTCGAGTCGGTCATGTTCTCGGAGCGGTTCTCGTTGATCGCATCGGCCTCGGCGGAGTACTTTTCCGCGAGCGCCTTCATCGTCTCCTCGCTGTAGTCGCTCGGCTTGTCCATGATCTTCGGGTTGAGCTGGCGCGTGAAGGAGACGAGCGGGCCGTTGCGCTGCGCGTCGTAGACCGAATCCCACATCGAGGGCATGTCGCCCATCGCGGTGGCGAAGGTCTTCGCCCACGACCCGACCGTGCTCACCTGCATCGTGTACAGGCACAGGAACAGGCCGGGGATGATGATGAGCAGCAGGCGGCTCGCCGCCGCGAGGCCCCTGTTGCCGAAGCGGATCAGGCGGCCGTTGCGCCCGTCGATGTGGTACAGCAGGAAACACAGGCCAACCACGCCGATGAAGATGGCGACGGCGCCGATGATCGTCCAGTGCGCCCCCGGCGGCATGAAGCTGAGCAGATTGCCGGTGTTGGACCCCAGGAAGCTCAGGTCGGAGGGCAGCACCGCCTCGTAGCGGATCTCGATCTTGAAATGCTCGATGACCGCGATGACGATCGCGATGGCCATGAATATGGGCGTGGCGATCCAGAAGCGGTTGATGAGCATGAGCAGCACCAGATAGATGATGCCCCACAGCAGCAGGTTGAGCACCAGCACGTAGTTGCCGTCGGTCCACATCTTGGTGGCGAAGCCCCACCCGACGGTCGGGCTCGACAGCTTCACGCGCGTGCTTTTCTGGGACACGCCCCACTGCAGCGCGGCCACCGCGGCCAGGTCGAAGAGGATGAAGCATACGGCATACGCCCATCCGGGGAACGGCGTGCTGCGGAACTTGAACAGCCTGCGGTCGGATGGATCACTGTCCTTGCGCGCGATATCGAGCTCCTCGATATCGTCGTCGGGCATGGTGGTCTGTTGGACGTTCTCGTTGGTCATAACCTGCACTTCACGATTGCTTGATGGTACACGTATGTTCTCGGCCGTAAGGCACATTGCCTGTCCATTGTCCTCGCCATCGCTGACAAAGTGGGGGCAATATCCCATACATTCACGATTGTTTGGCTTTTCGCCAGCTTATCGCGGCACTATCCCCGTAATTGTCGCAAAACCACTGAGATTTCCCTGAAAACACCCTGAATTGCCCCGTCATGATCGGGGAAGGATCATCCCCGCGGTTGATGCATCCGCCGCCGCAGCATGTCTATGATGTCACGTTTGGGATGTGGGTCGGGCCCGGATGCAGGCCGCGCCCATGAGAACACCCGTTGCGTTTTGGGAGGCGCACACATATGGAACACTGGCCCGGATGGCTGCAGTCCCTGATGTCGGTGCACATCACATCGGGACCGCTGTATACCGGTATATGGCTTACGACGATCATCGGCCTGGCGGCCCTGCTGATCTGGCAGGTGCTGCGAACCGACCGACGGCGTGCGTGGTGGCAGCTGCTCGGCGCGGCGGCCCCGGGCGGCGCCGGCCTGCTCGTCGCATGGCTGCTGTCCGACGTGTTCATGGTATTCGGCGTCTCGCTCGGCTGGGCGGTGATCCGCGGCATCGCCGTCGGATTCGCGATGATCGGCTTCCTGGGCGTCACCGTCGCGCACGCTCGCGCCTGGCGCCGCGCCGTCGCCATCGCCCTGATCCCGGTCGCGCTGGTCGCCACGGCGATGCATGTCGACTCGATATACGGCGAATACCAGACGATCGGCAGCCTGTTCAACTATTCGCCGTACCCGTCGATCCGCAAGAGCCGGAAGACCACGGCCAAGACGACGGTGAAGCAGTGGCGCCGCCTCGCCGAGACGGGCAGGCTGCCCGAACTGCCGGCCGCGGGCAAGCTGTTCACCACGTCCATCGACAACACGAACTCCGGGTTCGCGGCTCGCGACGCGATCGTCTATCTGCCGCCGGCAGCGCTGAGCGACGATCCGCCGGCCCTGCCGGTCATGGTGATGCTCGCCGGGCAGCCGGGCAGCCCGAACCGGTTCTTCACCGCCAGCGGCATCGTGCCGATGCTCGACGCATACGCCGCCGCGCACGACGGGCTGGCGCCCATCGTGGTCTCCCCCGACCAGAACGGGGCGGCCACGATCAACAGCCTGTGCGCCGACACGACCAAGCACGGCAACGCCGAAACCTATCTGACCCAGGACGTGAACGACTGGATCCGCGCCCATCTGCCGGTGGCGACGGCACCGTCGGCATGGACGATCGGCGGATTCTCGCAGGGCGGCACCTGCTCGACCCAGCTGGGGCCGCGCCACCCCGACCAGTACGGCAACGTGCTGGCCGTGGACGGCGAGATCGAGCCGACCGCGGGAAGCGTCGACGAGATGGTGCGCGACTACTTCGGCGGCGACCGAAGCGCCTACGAGGCGCAGGTCCCCGTCAACGCGATCGCCGATCACGCGCCGTCGGACCAGACTATGATCCTGGCGGCCGGCGGCAACGACGAGAAATCGGTCGGCAACGTGCGCACGATCGGCAAGGCCGCACGCAAGGCCGGCATGACCGTGGTGACACTCACCGTGCCCGGCACGGGGCATGACTGGCATGCGGTGAACGCCGTGCTCGAGGCGTCGCTGCCCTGGCTGTGCGCGCGCATGGGGCTGGGATCCACGGACAAGACTTGGAAGGACTACCCGAAAGTGAGCGAACTGCTATGACCAATACAAACGCATCGAAAGGCGGGGGCAAGGGCGCGGCGCGCAACGACGGTCGCCTCGCGCTGCTGAACGACGTCAGCGGCTGGGCCGTAGCGCATCCGTTCGCGATCGGATTCGCCGCCGAATTCGTGGTGGTGAACCTGGCGATATGGGCGCTGGCGGCGGCCTACGGCCATCCGCTGCCCCTGATCGGGCTCAACACGTCCATCGGCGAGTTCAACCTCACGCACCTGCTCATCACCCTGTTCCTGGCGAAGGGGCCGATACAGCTGATCATCGACACCGTGCTGCTGCTGATCATGATGTCCATGGCCGAGCGGGTGCTGGGCCGCACGCGCATGGCCGTGTACGGCGCGGTCTCCACGCTGGTCGGCGTGGGGCTCGGGCTGGCGCTGTGCGGCGGCGTGGCGGCGCTGCTGCAGGGCAGCCAGGTCGTCGCCCACATCCGGTTCGCGCTCAGCCCGCTGTCGCTCGGCGTCGGCGTGCTGATGGCGGCGAGCGCGCTCAGCCGGCCGCTGTGGCGCCGGCGCATGCAGATCATCGGGTACAGCGCCATCGTGGCCGCGTTGCTGTTCAGCGGCAATCCCGGCGCGTACTGCATGCTGGCCGCCGCACTGATCGGCCATCTGATGGGCGCGGTGACGGCGCGGCACCGTCTTCAGGCCTCCGAAGCCGCCGCGCAGGCCTCGGCGCAGGGCGCGCCGGCCACACCGTACCCCGACGGGCAGGAGGCGGCCGGGACGGCTGACGCCGATACGAACGCCGCCGAAACCGCCGAAACCGCCGACGCCACGGCGGCGCTTCCCGCTCCGTCCATAGCCGGCAGCGAAACGGATCCGATGCACTGGCGGCTGAGCACCTCCTACGAGGCGCGGCGCATGTTCGCGGCCGTCGCGGTGGTGCTGGCGCTCGGCCCGCTGCTGACGATCACCTCGCCGACCCACGCCGGCCCGCTCAGCTCGCTCGGCCTGATGCTCAGCCCGATCGACCCGGACAGCTCGGTGCTGGCGAAGTGCCTGGCCGGCGCCGCCCGCCGCACCTGCTTCTTCCAGTTTGATCTGCTGCGCACCTCGATGCCCGGCACCATAATGCGCTCCCTGCTGCCGACCGCCATCCTTCTCATCATGGCGTGGGGCCTGTATCGCGGCCGCCGGCTGGCGGCGTGGGCGACGATCTTCTGCAACATGGGCGCGGCCGTGCTGGCCGTGTTCTACTACTTCGTGATGCCGCTCAGCTTCGCACCGAACGGCATGGCCTCGCTGATCCGCCACGGCGCGATCGCGGCGAGCGCGGCCAACGTGCTGCTGCCGGCGTGCTTCGCCATCGCGCTGATGGCGTCGCTGCGCCATTTTCCGATCCGCACCGGCGCGCAGCGCCTGTGGAGGGGTCTGGGCGCCATCGCCGTCACCTTCGTGGCCTGCGTGGCCGTGTACCTGTCGTTCGGCCTGCTCAGGCCGCATGACTTCCGCCCGCCGACCACCCTGCACGATCTGCTGGTCGAGCTGCCGGGGCGGTTCATCCCGATCGGGTTCCTGAACCGCACCAGGCTCCGCTTCGCGCCGCACACCCCGGTCTCCTCCGCCGTTTACCAGGGCGTCGGCCTGGTGTTCTGGGCGGTGGTACTAGTCGTGTGCATCCGCTGGATGCGCGACATCCTGGTCGTGGATGGCCGCGCCCGCGCCCGCGCCGGCGCCCTGATGGAGCAGAACGGCGAATCGATGACCTTCATGACCAGCTGGGAGGGCAACCACTACTGGTTCTCCCCGACCGGCCGCTCGGCCATCGCCTACCGGGTGATCAACGGCATCGCGCTGACCTGCACCGGTCCGTTCGGCGACCGCGGCGAGTGGATGTCCGACCTGCGCGAATTCGCGCGGTTCTGCGCCCGGCAATCGTGGTCGCCGGCGCTGTACGCGGTGCATCGCGAGCAGCGCGACGCGCTGGTGGACGACGGATGGTACTCGCTCGAGGTCGGCGGCGAGATGGTGGTCGACCCCCGGCAGTGGAAGACGACCGGCAAGAAGTGGCAGGACATCCGCACGGCCATCAACAAGGCGAAGCGCGACGGCATCACCGACGAGCTGACCACCTTCGAGCAGGCCGGCGGCGACATCCGCGAGCAGATCGAGGAGATATCGGAGCAGTGGGCGGCGCTCAAGGCGCTGCCGGAGATGAAGTTCACCCTGGGCGGCGTCGAGGAGCTGCGCGACCCGCGCGTGCGGATCCTCTACGCGATCGACGCGAACGGCACGGTGCTCGGCGTGACCAGCTGGCTGCCGACGTGGCGCGACGGGCGGATCATCGGCTGGACGCTGGACTTCATGCGCCACCGCACCGACAGCCCGAACGGCATCATGGAGTTCCTGATCGCGCGCATGGCCGAGCGCCTGCGCGACGAGGGGCTGGAGCATCCCGAGGCGGCCGCGGAGTTCATGAGCCTGTCCGCGGCGCCGCTGGCCGGCATGAATCCCGACCGCGACAACGTCGACGAATCCGGGCGCACCGACACCGGCACGGCGATGCTGCAGCACGCGCTGCAGATCGTGGCCGACTGGATGGAGCCGGCGTACGGCTTCCACTCGCTGTTCAATTTCAAGCGCAAGTTCCAGCCCAGCGAGGAGCCGGTGTACGTGTGCTACCCCGACCCGGCGGCCCTGCCCCAGCTCGGGCTCGCGGTGATGCGCGCCTACGTGCCCTCCGTGACCGTCAACGAGGCCATGGGCATGCTCCGCTCGCTCAAGAAGTAGGGCGAGGGTGCGGACCATGGGGATTCATAGGCCCCGCCTCCACGGTTCAGTGTTGACTTACAGCCTTTTGACGGTGCTGCCCGACCGTAAGTCAGCACACGAATCCCGCATGGTTCCCCGCTCACTCCCCGCTGGCATACAGTCTTTTTGGTTCGCCGAGCAGACTGTAAGTCAGCACAGTGCTCGGCATCCCTGCTGGCTTACAAGTTTCCCGGGAGTTCCACAACGACCGTAAGTCAGCGGGACGAATACGAAGAAGCCGCCGGACAAGATGTCCGGCGGCTTTTGCCATGTCCGCGAACCTACCGCATCAGGCCTTGGCGAATTCGCCGACCAGCGCGGTCATCCACTCGAGCAGGTTCGAGTACTGCTTCGGCATCTGCTCGGTGAGCTCGATGATCGGCACGTTGGCATCCTTGGCCGCACTGGTGATCTGATCGGTGGTGGCGTTGGCCTCCTGCGTGTTGAAGACGAGCATCTTGATCGAACCGCCCTTGAGCGCGTCCTGGAAGGCCTTGATGTCGGCCGGGGTCGGCTCGCTCTCGTTGGCGGAGGCCTGGGCGTAGCCGGTCGGGGTGTCGTCGGTCATGCCCAGATCATCGGCGAGGTACCAGGCCACGGACTCGGTGGCCGCGTACGGCAGCCCCTTGGTCTTCGCGGAGGCCTGCTTGATCGCGTCCTCCAGCTTCTGCTCCTGCTCGTGCCAGGTCTTGTTGAGCTTCTCGTAGTCGTCCTTGTTGCTCGGATCGGCCTTCTGGTAGGCGGCGGTGATCGCGTCGGCGGTGGAGTTGCGCACGGCGGCGGAGAACCAGACGTGCGGGTTGTCGCCCTCCTTCTTGCCGGCGGTCTCGGCCGCGTCGATCAGCGTGGCCTTGGTGGACTTGGCCGCCTTGCTGGCCCACGGGTCGTAGTCGGCGCCGTTCACCACGGCGACCTTGGCGCTGCCGAACTTGGCGACGTCCTGGCTGGTCGGCTCGTAGTCGTGCGCCTCGACGTTGGTGTTGCTCATGATGTTGGTGACGTCGACGTGGTCGCCGCCCAAGTCCTTGGCGACCGATCCCCACTGGTTGATGGACGCGACGACTTCGATCTTGCCGCTCGCCGCGGAACCGGAATCGCTCGACGAACCATTGCTCGCGCCGCTCGTGGAGCCGCAGGCGGCGAGCGAGATCGCCGCCACGCCGGCCACCGCGAGAGCCGCGATGCGCGTGAATGCGGAACGGATGGAACCATGCATGTTATTCATGACCTATACGCTTTCATATCCTCTGCTTGTGTCATCGGCATCGGTGCCGGAACATGCGGCCGGCGGCGCTTACGCCCCCAAACCGCGTCCCCCTTGCCGACCATGAGTCACTATACACCGTAATGAGACTCATTTTCATTATCTTTACCAATCGGCGTTTCGCGTTCCTTCGCGGCACCGGGCACCCCGGCACAACAGGCGCGGCTCCTCCTACAGCAGGCTCACCGCATGGTCCCGCGAGCAGAGCGACTGCAGCGAAACGTCGTGCGCATCCTCATGCACCACCGCGCCGCGCTTGGCGATGGCGCGGATGATGTCGCGGCATGCGCATTCGCCAAGCGCGTCGACGTGACGGGCCAGGCACCCGCTGCCGACCACCGGCAGCTCCAGCACATGCGACGCCTCGCGGATCAGACGGGAGACCACCGCGCCGGTGGAGCGCTCGTCGAACAGGGAATCGTCGGCGCCGACGCCGCACAGGCACAGCAGGTCGTCGTCGAAGAAACGCTCCTCGAACTCGTCCAGACCGACCGCATCGGCGATGGCCGCGACCCGGGACCCCTCGCCCCAGTCGTCGAGCCGGAACAGATCGTCCAGATACTGCGCGACCGGCGTGGCTTCGACGCCGATCGGCAGCGAGATCAGCACCGAGTCGACCCGCCCGGCCACCGATTCGAGCAGCCGGGCGGCATGGTGCTTGACCTCGCAGCTCAGGCAGCAATCCTGCAGGGCGAAGGAATCGGACGTGCCGAACATGGCGCCACCCTCCATCGGCTCATCCATGCGCCAGACGACGTCGAGACCCGACTCGGCGTCGTCGTCGCGGCGCACGTCGTAGGTGATGGAGCAGACGGACGGGCAGGAGTCGACCAGCGAGAACGCGACCGCGTCCATGCTGAGCCGATCGACCCCGGTGAGCAGCGTCACCGCCATGCCGACCTCCGCGTTTCCCCGTGATTGCAGTACCGAACGAGTCATAACAACCTCTCTGATTTGATAATGATTCTCATTATGCTATATTGGCGGCATGACCAAACAATGTCAAATGCTGGGCAAGCGCGCCTCGAGAGGCAACCGTATATCCCACTCGCACAAGAAAACACGCCGAACCTTCAGCCCGAACCTGCAGTCCAAGAGGTACTGGGTGCCGTCGCTCCAGCGCCACGTCACGCTGACGCTCAGCACGAAGGGGCTCAAGACCGTCGACCGCATCGGCATCGAGGCGGCGCTGGCGCGCATCGCGCGCAACGGCTGAGCGCATCGGAAACCGAAACCGCCACGCCACGCCCGGCGCGGCGACCACATACGCAAGCGGCCACATCGGCCGCGGCGAGCACACATAAAGGACTGTCATGGCAAGCAAATCGGCGGACATCCGCCCGGTGATCACCCTCAAATCCACGGCCGGCACCGGATTCACCTACACCACCACCAAAAACCGGCGCAACACGCCGGACCGCCTCGAGCTGACGAAGTTCGACCCGGTCGTGCGCAAGCGCGTGATCTTCCGCGAGACGCGCTGAATCAGACGCGCCGAATCACACTTCGCCCGGCGGCACATGCAACGCGGCCGCGCCGGCGGCGGATCGCCGTTCCCGGCATCGCCCGCGGTTTCTCCTATCGGCCATCCGCCGCACGCGCGCCGCGCGCCCCTTATCGGGCGCCGTCGGGCGATCATCATCCACCAACATTCCCAAGGAGGCCATTGTGGCCAAAACCAGCAAAATCAACAAGCAGCTGCTGCGCGAACGCATCGTCGCCAAATACGCCGAGCGCCGCGCGCAATACAAGCGGGACAGCGTCAATCCGCATCTGCCGGCCGACGCGCGGGCGGAGGCGATGCGCAAGCTGCAGGCGCTCCCCCGCGACGCCAGCCCGACCAGGCTGCGCAACCGCGATTCGATCGACGGGCGGCCGCGCGCCTACAACCGCAAATTCGGCCTGTCGCGCATCAACCTGCGCGAGAAGGCGCACAAGGGCGAACTGCCCGGAGTCGTGAAGTCCAGCTGGTGACCGCCAGCGGCCGACCGGCCTATCGGAACGGCAACGAATAGCACACGAACGACAAGGACAACAACATGAAACCAGACATCCATCCAAGCTACGGCTATGCGGTCTTCCGCGACCGCTCGGCCGGCAAGGCGTTCCTCATGCGCTCGACGCTGGCGGCCAAGGCCTCGAGCCTGCCGACCATCGAATGGGAGGACGGCAACACCTACCCGCTGGTCGACGTGGAGGTGTCGGCCTACAGCCACCCGTTCTACACCGGCAAGAGCCGCGTGGTCGACTCCGCCGGGCAGGTGCAGAAGTTCAACGCCCGCTACGGCAGGAAATAGCCCGAAAGGAACACAAAGGAACACCATGAAGGTCAAGGCATCGATCCGCTCGCTGGCGCGCAAGGACGGCTCATACGTCGTGCGCCGGCGCGGCCACCTGTACGTGATCAACAAGAAGAACCCCCACTGGAAAGCGAGGCAAGGCTGATGGCGCTGCCCAAAGTCAGAACATCACGGGCGAACACGCACGCGCGGCGGGCCAACTGGAAGGCCAAAGCGCCGCAGCTGGCCACGGTGCGCACGCCGGACGGACAGACCGTGCAGGTACCGCAGTACCTGGCGGCCGCCGTGCGCAAGGGCTACGTGAAGCCCTGATCCGTTCCCGGTCGTTTCCGGCCATCTCCGATCGGGGACGACCGGAACACCGCCGAGATACCGCCGGGCGCCGATCCAACGGTCATCCGCCGGCGCAAGAACCACCCATACACGACATCCACATCCATACGACACGTAGAAAACCAGAGCATGACCGCACCACACACCAGCCCCCACTCCGATTCCACCCCGGCCGGCCCCGCAACCGGACCATCGCCGGCCGCCGCAGCGGCGCCGCACGGCAACACCCGGCGCACCGCCGTCCTCAGCATCGCCGTCGCGTTCGTCGTCGGCGCGCTGCTGTCCGGCCTGATCCTCGGCGCCTTCACCTTCCTGCGCCCGGGCCACGCGCAGCCCAACGCATCCGGCGGCGCCATGGTACCCGCGGCGAGCACGGACAAGGACAGCTGCGACACGACGTTCACCGTGGTCGCCTCGGTCAATCAATGGGGATCACTCGCCCAGGAGCTCATCGGCTCGTGCGCCGAGGTGACCTCGCTGATCAACTCGACCTCCGCCGACCCGCACGACTACGAGGCCACCGCCGCGGATCTGGCGAAGCTCGCCAAGGCCGACATCGTGGTGCTCAACGGCGCCGGATACGACGGCTGGGCCGAAAAGGCGCAGCTCGACAAGTCGCGGCAGTCGATCGTGAACGTGGGCGACCTGATGGGCATCACCGCCACCGACGAGCACTCCCACAGCCACGACGACGCGGATGGCGAGGCCGGCGACGCGCACGCCCACCATCACCACCACGGCTCCACGAACCCGCATCTGTGGTTCAGCCCGGACGCCGTGCTGAAGGCCGCCGAGGCGATCAACGCGGCCTATGCCAAACGCGCCGGCGACGGCTCGGCCACCACGGCCACCGCGCAGCGGCGGTTCAACGAGTGGAACGGCCGGTACGCCGATTTCGTCACGCTGGTGAACAAGGGACGCGCCGCGGGCGTCACCCGCCGGTATGTGGCCACCGAATCGATCATCACCTACCTGCTGGAGTACATCGGCGCGGTCGACAAGACCCCGGCCGCCTACACGAACGCGATGAACAACGAGGCCGAGCCGTCAGCGGCCGACCTGAAGAACGCGCTCGCCACCGTCTCGGGCGACGACGTGGACATCCTCGTCGTCAATCCGCAGGAGATGAGCGGCTTCGCCGAAAAGCTCGACGACGCCGCGAAGGCCAGCCACAAGACGATCATCTCCGCCACCGAACAGCTGCCGGAGAACCAGACCACGCTGCTGGGATGGCTGACGCTGATCGCGAACCAGACGCTGGCGACCGACACCACGAACGGCTTCTTCCTGACACAGGACGTCAAGGACCGCTCGCTCTCCGACTACGAGGGCGAATGGCAGTCCGTGTACCCGCTGCTCAAGGACGGCACGCTCGACGCCGTGATGGAGGCGAAGGCCAAGAAGGGCGGCATGAGCGCGGCGGAATACAAGAAGTACTACGACACCGGCTACCGCACCGATGTGGAGAAGATCGCCATCAGCGGCGACACGATGAGCTTCACGCGCAACGACAAGACCGCCACGGCGACCTACCGCTACGACGGATACAAGGTCCTCGACTACGCCAAGGGCAACCGCGGCGTGCGCTACCTGTTCACCGCCACCGGCGACGTGCCCGAGGGGGCGCCGAAGATCGTGCAGTTCTCCGACCACGGCATCGCCCCGTCCAAGGCGGCGCACTTCCACATCTTCATGGGTGACGATTCGCAGGAGGAGACGCTCAAGGAGATGGACAACTGGCCGACCTACTACCCCGCCTCGATGGGCAAGGAGGAGGTCGCCACCGAGATGCTGGCGCACTGAGCCGCCCCGCGGGCCGGACCGGACCCCGGCTCGAAGCCCCGATGTTCCCCGTCGTTCACGGCGGGGAACATTTTTGTATCGGGAACCATTATCGCTGTGATAGCATGTGGCTTGCCGGGCCGGCATCATGCCCGCACCCCGGCGCAAGGAGCCTGCATGTCAGCAACACCGAACACGACGCCATCGCCTCAGGCCAATGCCGCCATCCGCGATGCCGCCACCCGCGACCAATCGGCGCACTATCTGTTCCTGATCGCCGGCACGCCCCTGATCGCCCTGCTCATCGCGTCCTCCGCGATGTTCGAGGCGCGCGGACTGCCGATCCCGCTGGTGCGCATCGGCACCGGAGCGGCCGGATTGCTGCTGCAGACCATCCCCTTCACCCTGTTCGGCGCGATGATGGCCGCGGCGGTGCGCGTGTGGGCCAACGAAAGCTTCATCGAACGGCATGCGCCGCGGTCACTGGCTTCGGGTCTGGGCATGGCGCTGGTCACCGGGCTGTGCCTGCCGGTCTGCGACTGCATGGTGGTGCCGACCTTCGCGAATCTGGTACGCAAGCGGCTGCCCCTGCCCTGCGCGGTGACCTTCCTGTGCGCCGTGCCGGTGATGAACCCGGTGGCAATCTGGTCGACATGGTTCGCGTTCTCCGACCGGCCCTGGGTGGCGGCGGCGCGCGTGATGCTGGGCATGCTCGCGGCGCTGGCGACCGGCGCGTCCTTCGCGTGCTGGCCGCCCAAGGATGCGCCCATGCGGGAGCGGTCCTGGACGTTTCGCGGCCACCGCGGCGAAGACGCCGGCGATCCGCGCGACGCATCCCCGTGCGACTGCGCACACGGCCTCTCATGCGGCTGCGCCCCGCAGGCCGCCGAACCGGGCCGACCGGACCAATCGGGCCGCGGCGGCGCGCTTCACACCCTCACGCGGTATCTGCGCTACACGCACCACGATTTCATGCGCCTGATGCCGATCATGCTGTTCGGATCGTTCACGGCCGCGATCGTGCGCATGGCCATGCCTTCCGCAACCGCCTCCGCCGGAAGCGCTGCGGGAAGCGGGCAGGGCTCGCTGCTTGGCGACGTCGCCTCCGCATCCGGCTTCGGCGCGGCGGCGCTCGCCGCCGTGATCGCGATCGCCGCCGCAATGGGGCTGGCCTTCCTATGCTCGATGTGCTCCTCCTCCGACGCGGTGATCGCCGCGGGGCTGTCCTCGGCGTTCCCCATGACGGCGATCCTCGCGTTTCTGGTGTTCGGCCCGATGCTTGATCTGAAGAACACCCTGATGCTGGCCGGCGAGTGCCGGCCCCGCTTCGCCGTGCGGCTGGCCGCGACCATCGCCGTCTCGTGCGCCGCCGTCATGCTGGCCGCATCCCCGCTGATCCTCTGGATGGGAGCATGACCATGCCGCACGACTCCTCACCGCACGCCATCATGCCGTACGCCGTCACCACGCACGCCGCCCCGCCGCATGCCATTCCGCGGCACGCCACCGTCGCCGACCGCATCGAAGCGCTGTGCCTGGCCGCGCTCGATGCGGCGATCATCCATGCGGTGGCCAGCGGCTCATACACCACGCTGACCACACCCCGCGCGCTCCCCTATCTGATCGCCGCCGCCGTGGCGCTGGTTCCGATCGCCGTGGCGGCGTGGTGCGGCCTGTTCCATGCGACGGCTCGATCCTCGTTCCGGTTGCTGGTCGCGCTGATCGTGCCGGCGCTGATCATCACCGTGCCGTTCCAGCCATCGGGAGGCAGTACCGGCTTCGACCAGTACGCCGGTGGCCGGGCCATCGCGATCCGGCGGGATATTCTCGGCCCCGATGGCGCGAAGCACCTGCACGGGCTTGACGAGCGCCGCCGGACGATCACGATCAGCGACGACGAATTCGGCTCGTGGTATGAGCATATCGACCACAACGCCCGGAAATACGAGGGATACCGCGTGCACCTGACCGGATTCGCCTACCGGCCATCCACCCTCGGCACGGGCGAATTCGTGCTGTCCCGCCAGTTCATGTCCTGCTGCATCCTCGATATGACGCCGTTCGGATTCACCGTGCACGAGGCATCAAGCGCCCGCACCGGCAAGACGGCGGGCGCCATATCCCCGCACGACCACGACTGGATCACCGTCGACGCCACGATCGCATGGGGGTCGTCGGGCACCCCGGGGCACGAGACGCAGGGCCCCATCCTGCAGGTGACGGCCATCACCGCGGCCGACGCCGCACCGACCGGATACTTCTACCGCGCGTAGCGCGCCGGCCGGCAGCAGCCCCACGGTCCGCGCAGACGAACCCTCAAGGTTCGCCGCACCCGCCACGGCCGCCATTCGCCGCTTCATCCCATGGCCGAGCACCCCGAATGAGCCCTACCCTCGAGTTGTCGGTGCGCGCCCCAGTAGCAAAAGCGGTTTCGCATCATCATCGCATCACCAAAACGGCTTGATGCCAACACCGGCAACAGCGAGTCTCCGACCCCGCGCACCGACAACTCGCATCCTCTGAACAATCGTGCCCGAAACGGCCGCCGTCAGGAGCCGTCGCCGGCCGTCACGAGGCCATCACCGGGCCGTCAGCCGGCCTGCAAGCCGCGCACGGCCGCCGGCATCCAAATCGTAGGCGTCCACGACGCGACCGGCATCCATGGTGATGTCGAAATCGCAGGAGGCGATCGCGAATTCCGGATCATGGGTGACGATGACGACGGTGCGCCCCGCGGCGGCCAGGGAACGCACCAGATCCGCGACCTGCCGCATATGGCGCAGGTCGAGTCCGCTGGTCGGCTCGTCCAGAATGACGATGCGCCGTTCGGAGGCCAGCGCGGCGGCGATGGCGACGCGCTGCTTCTGGCCGCCGGACAGGGACAGCGGATGCCGGTCGGCGAATTGCTCCAAATCGAGCCGACGCAGCATGGCCAGCGCGGCGTCCCGGTCTTCGACCGGCTGCGCGAGTTCGATTTCGTCCAACACCGATTCGGCGAACAGCTCGCAGTTGACGTCCTGCATCACGGTGAAGCAGTCTCCCAAGCGGGCTTTGCGATTCAGCCGCGTGCCATCCGGCGTGATCAGGTCGCCTCCGCAACGCCGGTCCAGCCCTTGCAGGCATCGCACGAACGTGGATTTTCCGGCGCCGTTGAACCCGGTTATGGCCGTGGCCCGGCCGGCCGGGAATGCGGTCCGGTCGATGTCCAGTGCGTCACGGCGCTGATGGCGGTATCGGTACCGGAACCCGGACACGGCGTATCGCCCGCCCCCGCTCGGCGACGGGTCCGGCGAGACGGATGCCGGAGGGCCTCCGGCCGCGATCTGTTCGACGCTCACCGGCCGCAGCCCCATCTCCAGCCGTTCCGCATCGGGCAAGGACCGGAACTGCTCGGCGTTCATTTCCCGTTCGATGCGGCCCTCGTGCATGTAGTACACCCTGTCCACCAGACCGGCCAGCCAGTACAGCCGGTGTTCGGCGATCACGATGGTCTTGCCCTGCGCCTTGAGCAGGCCGATGGCCTTGGCGAGCTCGCCGATGGCCCTGGCGTCAAGATTGCTGGACGGCTCGTCGAAAACGAGCACATTGGGCCCGGCCGTGCACACGGATGAGCAGGCGACCTTCTGCTTCTGCCCGCCGGACAGGTCGGCGAGCGGGCGGCCCAGCAGCCGCTCGATGCCGAACCGGCCGGCCTCGCGGGCGATGTCGGCGCGGATCTCGTCGGGAGGCATGACGAAGTTCTCGCAGCCGAAGGCCAGCTCCCCGGTCACGTCAAGGGTGAAGAACTGGCTTTTGGGGTTCTGGAACACCGAGCCGACATGCCGGCCGATCTCCGCCAGCTCGGTGGCCGCGATGTCGAGCCCGTCCACTGCCACCCGGCCGGATAGCGAGCCTTCGAAATAGTGCGGGATCAGTCCGTTGATCAGTCTGGTCACCGTGGTTTTGCCGCATCCCGAATCGCCGCACAGCAGCACGGTCTGGCCCGGTTCCACGATGAGGTCGAGATGGCTTACTCCTGACGTGGTCGGGACGCCGGCATCGCCGCCGTTGCCGCTATCATTCCCGGTCCCGTCGCCGACGCTGCCGTAGGCGAAGGTCACGTCCTTGAATTGAATCATGCTCATGGCAGCACTCCAACCGCACTCAGGCCCCAGACCACGAAGCACGCCGCGCACAGGGCCAGCAGCACCGCGTCGGGCGCATGGAAGCCGATGCGCGCGATGCTGGTCCGCCGGTCTGCGTATCCCAGCCCCCGGGTCAGCGCGGACTGGGTCAGTTCGTCGGCGATGCGCACCGAGTTGGTCATCAGCGGCACCACGCGGTATTCGAGCATCTGCGACACCTTGCCCCCGCCGAACCGCACGCCGCGCATGCGCATCGCGTCGTTGATCGAACGCTGCTCGTCCACCACCACCGGGAAGAACCGGAACATCACGGCGATCGGCACGGTGACGGCCAAGGGCACGTGCATGCGCTGCAGGGAGGCGATCAGCTCGCTGGCCGTGGTGGTGGCCAGCATCCAGTAGGCGACCATCGCACCGGGCAGGATCTGCGTCATCATGCCGATGCTGGCATAGAGCAGCCAGCTGACCGCACCGGTCAGCAACGGCAGGACGAATCGCGCGAGCACGGTGAATCCGACCACGCACAGCGTATAGCCGACGCCGGCCCCGATATGCCGGGTCAGCAGCAGCAACGGGATCGGCGTCAAGGAGAGCAGCAACCGCATCACATACACCGAAGGCGAGTCGCCGCCCATCAGCGTCACGCAGAAACAGCCGACAGTGAACACCAGCGCGATCTTGGTGCGCGGATCGCAGCGCAGCCAGCCCCGGTACGGCTGCGCGCCGATGTTGGAAACGACTGCGGTTTCCGGTTGAGTTCCAGCCATCGGATCAGACCAGGCCGGCACGCTCGAAGTGCTTGCGCATCAGCCGCAGGGCGATCAGCGCGCCGACGCACCCGGCCACGAACAGGCCGACCGGCATCACGTAGGCATACCATTGCGGCAGCAGCGCGGACACCTGGTCCACGTAGTCCTGCCCGTAACTCTTGGCGATCATCGCCATCGTGGAGTTGCGGTTGAAGAAGAACATCGCGTACCCGGAATAGAACATCAGGTTGAACACGCCGCAGGCCAGGACCAGCTGGATCCTGCCCACGTACCGCCCGCTCAGCGCCACGAGATCGGCGACGAATCCCACGGCCAGCCCCACGAGGATCATCACCGGCATGCCGAATCCCGCGATCGCGCCGGTCAGCAGGCCGAGCACGGTCAGCGCGCCGAAATGCCTGACCTTCAGCGCCAGCAGCAGCACCGGCGTCTGGCACACGATGCCGTACAGGAACCCGCAGAACGGGTAGATGAACGGCACGTATCCCAGCATGCCGCAGGCATAGATCAGCACGATGTACAGCACGGCGTACACGCCGACGGAGATCCAGTCCTTCGGCCTGAGGCCAAGGCTGCGCCTGGGCGCGGCCGGCCGGGATGCGGTTGGAGTTGTTGAGGTTGATGGCCGGGTCATCCGTTGCTTCTTTCCATGGTTCTCTTGATTGGGTTCACTGCTTGTGCAGGGTCCAGGACTGGGCGTCGGACTGGAGGGCGACCATGTGGGCGAATTCGCCGCCGGCGGCGATGAGCCGGGCCGGCGAGCCCTCCTCCACGACGCGGCCGCCGTCGAGCACCACGATCTTGTCGGCGTTCATCACCGTGCGCATGCGGTGGGCGATGACCAGCACGGTCTTGCCCCGCAGCAGGCGGGAGAGCGCGCCCTGCACCTTGGTCTCGTTCTCCACGTCCAGCGAGGCGGTGGCCTCGTCCAGCAGCACGATCGGCGCGTCCTTGAGCAGCGCGCGGGCGATGGAGATGCGCTGGCGTTCGCCGCCGGACAGCGTCGAGCCGTTCTCGCCGATGACCGTGTCGTATCCGCCGGGCAACAGCGAGACGAATTCGTCGCAGTTCGCGGCCCGCGCGGCGGCGAGTACCTCGGCGTCGCTGGCACCGCGGCGGCCCAGCCGGATGTTCTCGCGGATCGTGTCGTTGAACAGCACCACGTCCTGGAAGACGATCGCGTAGTCGGCGAGCAGGGTCTCCGGCGCCACGCCGGACACGTCCACGCCGCCGACCGTGACCGTGCCGGCATCGGCGTCCCAGAAGCGCGCGGCGAGCTTCGTCACCGTGGACTTGCCGCCGCCGGAGGGGCCGACGAGCGCGGTGACCTCGCCCTGACGGGCGGTGAACGACACGTCGGACAGCACGGTCTCCTTGTTGCCGCCTGCACCGGCGGCGTCCGCGCCGACCTTGCCCGAACCATCCGCATCGCCCGCATAGGAGAACGTGACGTGCTCGAAAGCGACGTCGTGGCCATTCGGCTCGAAGCGTTCAGCGCCCTGCTGCGCCGGTTCGCGGTGGATTTCGCGCAGGCGGGCGGCGTGCGTGCCCACACCCATGAGCTCGGCGATCGATTCGAAGATCACGGCGATGGGAGCGTAGATCAGGGCCGCGCACAGCAGGAACATCACGTAGGTCACGAAGTCGGTCTCGCCGGCGGCGACGAGCTGCGCGCCGACCAGGATGATCGAGGCCTTGCCGACGGTGAGCAGGATCTGCGCGCCGGAAACGATGGTTCCGGGAATCAGCTCGCTGCGGATCTGCGCGCGTTCGGCGGCGTCGATCCTGCGATCCAGCCCGTCGAGGTAGCGGTCCGTCTGGCCGCTCGCGCGCAGCTGGGCCGCGCATTCCAGGCTTTCCTGGATGCCGGAGGCCACGGACAGGCGCGCTTTGGTGAAGGCGCGGGTCAGGGACTGCTGCAGTTTGCGGCTGAGCAGCAGCAGGATCACGGCGATGGGCAGCACCCAGACCATGGCCAGCGCCATGCGCCAGTCGTAGACGAACATGACGACCGCCACCACGGTGGTGGAGATCGTGGCGCCGAACAGCTCCGGCATGACGTGCGAGAACAGCAGCTCCAGCGAGGCGCAGTCGGCGAGCACGGCGGTGGTCAGGTCCGCGATGCTGCGTCGGGAGAAGAACGACATCGGCAGCATGCGCAGCTTTTCGGCCAAGGCCAGTCTGGTGCGCGCGGATTCGCCGTAGATCTCGTTGTAGGTGGAATCGTACTGCCACCACTGCGCGAGGAACATGACGACGAGCACCGTCACGCTCATGGCCACGAACGGCCAGAATTCAGGCAATGGCGCACTGGGGTCGTCCAGATGGCCAACGTAGTGGATCACGGCCAGATAGATCACGCCCATGGGCAGCATCAGGCTGAAGTTGCCGATCGCGCAGGCGATGGCACCGGAGACCAGCGCCTTGACCCCGGTTTCGGTCAGGGCGAAGCGGTCGCGGAAACTGCCCGGCTTCGCGGGCTTGCCGACCAATTGGCGGTAGCTGATGGTCGGTACCGCCGCATCGGCGCCGTTCGCCGCGGCGGCTGCGATCGCCTCGTCGACGGACCGGTCGACGGCGGTACCCGCCGATTGGTTCGAGCGTGCCGCAGCGGTAGCGGTATTCGTGTCGCGCGCGCTCATCGCTGCGCCTCCTTGCTGTTTTCGTCATCGGTGTCCGCGGCATCGGCGTTGTCGTTCGCGCCGTCGCTCGCCGCGACGGTCCAGGGCACCGAGGTCTCATAGTCGCGCCACATGCGCGCGTACAGCCCGCCAGCGGCGACCAACTGGTCGTGGGTGCCCTGCTGGGACACTTGGCCGTGGTCGAGCACGATGATGCTGTCGGCGTCGCGCACGGTGGTGAGGCGGTGGGCGATCATCAGCACGGTACGGCCCTGCGCCAGATGCTCGAAGGCCTTCTGGATGCGCACCTCGTTGTCCGGGTCGGCGAATGCGGTGGCCTCGTCGAGCACGATGATCGGCGCGTCCTTGCAGATGGCCCGGGCCAGGGCGATGCGCTGCGCCTCGCCGCCGGACAGGTACACGCCGCCGGTGCCGATCATCGTGTCCAACCCGTCGGGGAATTTGGCGATGATGTCGTCGCATTGCGCGGCGTGGGCCGCGGCCAGCACCTCCTCGCGGGTGGCTTCTGGCCGGGCGTGGCGGATGTTGTCCATCAGCGACTCGGCGAACAGATGGTCGTTCTGGAAGACGAACGCGACATGCTTCATGAGTTCGGATTCGGGGATGGCGCGCACGTCCGCGCCGCCGATCAGCACCGATCCGGATTGCGGGTCCCAGAACCGGGGCACCAGGCTGGCGGCCGTGGTCTTGCCGGAGCCCGAGGGGCCGACCAGCGCCACGGTGGAGCCCTGCGGCACGGTGAAGCTCAAGTGGTTAAGCGCGGGCTGCTCCGCTCCCTCGTAGGCGAAGGTCACGTCACGGAATTCCACGCTGTTGTCCTGAGGCTCGCGGGCGTGCGCGGCGTCGGGCTGCGGCAGCGGCTTGGCGGAGAGGATGCCGTTCAGGCGGCGCATCGCGTCGTCCGCCTCCATGAAGGACTGCGAGGAGTACATGACCTTGGTCATCATCGGCACCGTGATGGTGCTGAACAGGCAGTAGAACAGGAAGTCGGCCAGGAATCCGCGGAAATCGCCGGTGTTCGAGGCGATGATGATCGACAGGGGCACCAGCAGGGCGAAGGTGCCGTTGATGGCCACCAGCTGCGCGACCTGCGCCGGCTGGCAGAACTTCGAGTAGCGGAACGCCATCTGCCGGTATTCGTTGATGGTCTGGTTGAACACGCGGAAGGAGTACACGGTCTGCTGGAAGGTCTTGACCACGGGGATGCCGCGCACGTATTCGACGGCCGACTTGTTCATGGTGTCGAGCGCCTTCTGGTAGCGGCCCATGAAGTTCGCGCCGGCGCCGGCGCCCATCATGATGCCCATGAGCACGGCCGAGAGGATGGTCGGGATGATGCAGGCGATGCCCGTGCGCCAGTCGAAGACGAAGGAGACGATGATGAACGCCACCGGCGTGGTGATCGCGCCGGCCAAATCCGGCAGGCGGTGCGCCATCACGGCGTGCGTCTCCTCAACCGACCCGTCGATGATGCGGCGCGTCTCGCCGCTGGGGTGCGAATCGAACCAGCCGAGCGGCAGGCTCATCACATGGCGCATGCAGGCCTTGCGGATGTTCGAGGTGGTGCGGAACGCGCTCAGGTGGGTGCACGCCAGAGCGAAGAAGTAGATGACGAGCGCCGCGGCAGCGAAGCCCATGGCCCACCAGGCGTAACGGCCGATGTTGACCGCGCGGCTCCAGTCTGGGGCCACGGCCAGCAGGTCGCGCACCACGAACCAGATGCAGATGAGCACCAGCATGTCCAGCACCGCATGCACCGCGGACAGCACGCAACCGAATATGGTCAGCGCCTTGTATGGACCGGCGTAGTCCAGCAGTTGCGCGATCGAGGATCGCTGTTTGGTTTTGCTCTTCTTGTTCGCCGCCGATTGTTCCGCGGCCGGACCGGTATCCGTCATTGTGTTCCCTTTTCTCCGCCGTCCATGGCGATTGGCATGCGCGACTGCGCCGTGATTCATGGCTATGCACTAGCCACGGTATTGACTAATTTCATGAAGAACAAGACTGTTCTTTTCCCGGAAAAACGCTTATAATGCTTGGTCCGCGATTCAGCGCGCGGCCGGCGCATCGGCCGAAATCGTTCGGCCACCATGCCTGGTTTCCCGCACGCTTCGCACGCAGTCAACATTCTTCTTTCTACGTCTTTTTTGATAACGAATATCAATATCATTGATAGACGTCATACCGGACAAACGGGCAGCGACTCACCGATCTTGCTTTAATAACGATAATGAATATCATTTGTTATCGGAAAGGGGCAGAACGTCATGAGCATCGAGCAAACCGAGACCACCCGGCGCGTGACGCGACCCCGACTCCTCATCACCCAGGTCTTGGCGGAATTGTCCCGATTCGTCACGGCCCAAGAAATCACCAACATCCTACGCGAGCGCGGCACGCGCATCGGCACGGCCACCGCCTACCGCAACCTGCAGATGATGGCCTCCCAAGGCGAGCTCGACGTGATCCACGTCAACGGCGAGGCCCTCTACCGCGAATGTTCCGACCAGCATCATCACCATCACATCGTGTGCCGCGAATGCGGGCGGACCATCGAAATCGAGATTCCCGGACTTGAGCAGTGGATCGACAAAGCCGCCAAGCAGCTGAAGTACCAAGACATCGCCCACGAACTGGAGATTTTCGGCCTGTGTCCCAAGTGCGCGGCGAAGCATGACGCCCAAGGCGATGCGGCTGCGAGACCGGCGATGGTCAAGTAGTCACACCGGCGCAACCGCCCTCCGGCACTTCATATCCTCTCCCGCCAGCGGGAAGGGATGGAGAGCACGGCACAAGCACGCCCTCCCCACCCAACAGGAGGGGCATGGAATGGGCCCGATAATCACTTTCACTAACTTCCGCCGACGACGGGCGCCCGCCTATAGTCTCAGACGAACACACGATGAAAGGACAACTTATGACCATCAAGACCCTTGACCAGCACGCCTACGAGATCGTCACCGAGGAAGGCACCTTCGCCGTCTGCAAGGACACCCTGGCCAAGTTCGACGTCACCAAGCACGAGCACGGCACCGCCGCCTGCGGCTGCTGCGGCTGCTGCTTCACCGGCGACTGCTGCGACGACGCCGACTGCGAGCACGGCAACACCGAGGAGTGCGAGGGCAAGGCCTGCGCGCACACCTGCCACGAGGACCACGAGGGCCACGAGTGCGCGTTCTGCCACCTCGCCTTCGACCCGAGCGAGAAGTGCCACGAGGAGATCCTCGCCGACCTCAAGGAGCTCAAGGCCGAACTGGCCGCCTGAGGTTAGGTTTCCGCTTTCTCCTGCGGATTGACTCCCTTCAGTCTCACTTCGCACAACAACCACCGCGTCTATCGCAATATGTCGATGGGCGCGGTGGTTTTGTTTTTCTCGATGATCGCGCAGATCTCCTCCGGCGTCTCCTTGCACCCCCGGCGGATCCACAGCCAGATGATCGACGAGACGGCGGAGACGAGGATCTCCAGCGCATAGTCTCGCGGGATGCCGCTGTAGCGCAGTTCCGCGCCGACATGGGAGGCCTGGCCGAGCAGCATCTGCTTGAGCACGTCCTTGACGCGGTCGTACATCTGCATGTCGTTGCCCGAGCGCGACACCGCATCGAAAAACGCATAGTCGCGTTTGACGTAGCGCAGCGCCTCGGCGATCGCCTCGGGGTCGAAGCAATCGGAGACGCTGCCCGGCCGCCGCTCCCTGTCGCCGGGCCGCGTGATGAGGATCCGCGTCAGATCGGCGATCGTGTCGTCGATCAGCTGCTGGCGCAGATCGAACTTGTCGAGATAATGCAGATAGAAGGTGCCGCGGTTGATGCCGGCCGCGCGCACGATGCCGCTCACCGTCATCGCGTCGAAGCCTTTGGACTGCATCAGCTCGGTGAACGCCGCCTTGATCTTCGCCTCGGTCATGGTATTGCGCTTGCCGCCGTCAGCCATGGCAACCCCTTTCGCTTGCCTCTCTTCGGTCATGGTTATACGCCACATCATATCAACATGTTGTTCAGATAAAGACAGAATAGACAGCTTTCACCAATATGTTCAAAATGAACATTTTTGCGTTTTCTGCTGATTGACCGGCTTTTCAATCGCCCCATACAATCGGGAACAGTTAAATCAACATGTTGTCTATTCGTAGTGACGATGGCGACGGTCCGCCACATGCGGATCGCACCCGGCGGGTGGGCGGCATGCGCACACGGACACCACCAACGGAAGGGCATCATGGCCTACATCGACATGGTCCACAGCTTCAAGCGCTACCAGATGGGCGACACCACCATCGTCGCCAACAACGACGTGAGCTTCGGCATCGAAAAAGGCGAGCTGGCGATCATCCTCGGCGCCTCGGGCGCCGGCAAATCCACCGTGCTCAACATTCTGGGCGGCATGGACACGAACTCGGAGGGGCAGGTGATCATCGACGGCAAGGACATCTCCGACTACAACGCCCACCAGCTCACCGAGTACCGCCGGCACGACATCGGCTTCGTGTTCCAGTTCTACAACCTCGTCGCGAACCTGACCGCCAAGGAGAACGTGGAGCTCGCCTCCGAACTCGTCAAGGACGCGCAGGACCCGGTGCAGGCGCTGATCGACGTCGGGCTCAAGGACCGCATCAACAACTTCCCCGCGCAGCTCTCCGGCGGCGAGCAGCAGCGCGTGGCCATCGCCCGCGCCGTGGCCAAGAACCCGAAGATCCTGCTGTGCGACGAACCGACCGGCGCGCTGGACTACAACACCGGCAAGCAGGTGCTGCAGATCCTGCAGGACCAGAGCCGCAAGAAGGGCGCGACCGTGGTGATCGTCACCCACAACTCGGCCATCGCGCCGATCGCCGACCGCGTGATCCACATGCACGACGCGCGCGTCAAATCGATCGACGTGAACGAACAGCCGATGGACATCAAGGATCTGGAGTGGTGAACGGATGACACGCAATCACGCACAACGCCATACGAACGGCCACGCATCGGCCGCCGCCGCAAGCGGCTCCCACGCAAACGGCCGCAACGGCACCCGCACACGCACCCGCACGCGCACCCGCACGCGCCTGCGCAAGCGCATGCTGTGGAAGGACATCCGCGTCACGATGGCGAAGTCCAAGGGACGCTTTCTCTCGATCGTCAGCCTGATGGCGCTGGGATCCTTCGCGCTCGTCGGCCTGTTCGTCACCGGCCCGGACATGCGGATCACCGGCACCGACTTCTTCGACGGCAACGATCTGGCCGACGTCACCGTGATCAGCGACTACGGCCTGACCCACGACGACGAGTCGATCATCCGCGGGACCGCAGGCGTGAAAACGGCCGAATTCGGCTATTTCAAGGACGTGACGATCAAGAACAGCAACCACAGCCTGCGTATGTTCTCCAGGCCGCAGACTGTGTCGACCTACGCCGTGGCCGAGGGGCGCCTGCCGAACAAGGCCACGGAGATCGCGTTGGACACCGACGAACGGGACAAGTTCGCGATCGACAGCACCATCACCGTCACCGAGCAGCCCGACATCGCCGGCGACACCGTGCTGACCAACACGACCTTCACCGTGGTCGGATTCGTCGACTCGAGCGAGGCCATCTCCAACCTGAATCTCGGCCAGTCGACGGCCGGCACCGGCGAACTCGACGGCTACGCGGTGGTGACCGACGGCGCGTTCGACTCGGACGTGGCGATGATCGGCCGCGTCACGTTCACGGACACCGCCGGGC
>SKEZ01000501.1_pt1 | contig 30138 bp, 41 predicted proteins | sample 4843881 | NCBI WGS metagenome assembly SKEZ01 (sample SAMN11008796, study PRJNA524170) | human gut metagenome | isolation source: fecal sample from pouch patient p1, p46 | place: Israel: Tel-Aviv | reverse complement strand
GTTCTTGTTTTAAACTAGTAGTTTTTGTCTTAATATCATCTAAAAGATATGAATAATTATACTTAATAGGTTTATGATTATCTAAATATAAGTTAGCAATTTTTCGCATATCAGTTTCATTAAAAATTATTTTCTTACTTTTTTTATCTGTTTGTCTAATATATTCAACAAGATTATCTACTTTTATAACTTTACTTTTAATTTCATCTGGTGCGTGCTTAGCATAAATACAAGAATTATCATTTGTAAAGACTACTATATTTTTATGCCAACTATCAAAAGATGCATCATAACGAACATTATTTGAAATTATATTAACTGACTCATAAATTTTTTTAATAATTTCTATATGCCTTTTATTTTGAAATACGGGATTATACATACCTTTTGGCTCTTTTCCATTCCATCTTATAAAATCACCATCTGCATTTATTTCTATGTTCCCATAATAATTCTTGCTTTCTAAAATGTATGTATTTTTTGTAGTTATAATTAAATAGTCAATTTGTGCCACTGAATTTTTATACTCTAATCTTATGTCATGTAAAACCAACATAGGAATATAACTGTGTAAAAGCTCAAATTCTATCTTATTTTCACCTTTAATACCATATTTTAAATAACTAATTTGTTGCTTTAATTTCTTTTCGTCCTTGACTTTTGGATTACCAACAAGCGATTCTAAATAATTTAAGTTATTTTTTGATTCGCTTTCTTTTTTTATAAAAATTGCATTATCAAAAGATAATTCATTTTCTTTAAGTAAAGACTTAATTTTACTTGTAAAACTCATAACAAAATAGACTCCCATATAATTTTATATTTATATATTAATAATAACATAATAAATTTACATTTTCAAAATCTAAATTTTGCTATTGAATTTTATACTATTCATTATTTTGCATTTGCTTCATCACTTTATAAAATTCGTCTTTTTCCTCGTCAGACATTAAATCAGTAGCAGCATAAACCTCAACATACTCACCACTTCTAATAATCTTATATTTTGAACCGCTAGCAAGCAATTCTTCTTCAACATTTTCAACAGTTGCTTCTACTTCTTTAGATTCCTCATCATTATAACATTCATTTCTCATTTTCAATACCTCACTTTATCAATTTTTTTTATTAGAAAAATATCTTTTATTATGATTTAAATTATTTTCATTCATCAGTCCGTATAATAAATCTGCTATATAATAACTACCATTTAATATGTCGACTTTAACTGTATCATTAACCCACTAAATCATTTCTTTAACCTCATCAGCTTTAAAATTATTCTATCACAAAGATCATCAAAAACAAAAAAGCTATTTTATCTTTTTTTACTATACTTGTTAATATTTGGATTAATTAATTTTTTTACTCTTTTTCTAGAACGATATAATAATGATTTATTTCTCATTTATAATCAATCTCTCTATTTCTCTATTTTTAAATTTAACATATGTTACCTTGCCTACATATTCAGCTTCAAAGGTATCAGTAAATACTATTTCGCGTTTTAGCTTATCATAAAGTTCTAAAACATCTTTAAAATCAGTACTTAAAAATTCAATTGGTCTAATTAAATTTTTACTAGGAAAATATGTTCTTTTTCTATGTAGATTCAATATATCATCATCAACTAGATAATTTACCAAATAACCAGCAGGATCTTTATAATCACGTATTTTTCTAATATCAATGATTCCATTACTCCATATTTCTTGCAAAGTTTTTTTAGGTATATAAGGCAAATTAAAAAGCAACGTATGAAAATGTATATCATTCGTTGCCTTAGTCTTATCTTCAAGTCTTGAACCGTCTTGAATTTCCATAACTGCTATATACGCAAATTTCTTACCGTACCGCCGACGCATTCTTTGAATAAAAATTTTAAATAAACGAGTCGCCTCATCTCTATCTTTTAAATTAGGACATGTTAATGTCAAGAATTTATCCAATTCCTGATACTGTCCAAGGTTACTGTTAATCAATCTTCTTAATCTGATTTTTGACCTCCTCACATTTTTTTTATTTTTCTTTTTTTCTTTTCTTATTTTTTTTATTAATTCATTTTCTTTATCTGTTAATACTAAATCATTTTTTATCTGTTCATTTTCTATTTTCACTTCCTTTTTTTCATCTTCGTTTGCTACTTCCACATCTTTTGTTTCTTCAACCCAAGAATCTAACAGTTTTTTCAAACTGTCATCTTTTCGTGACATTCTCCTGTCATGATAGATATACAATTCAGTATATCCGCCACTTTTAATAATTTTGTAATTGTAATCGATTGTTGGATGATTCATCATTTTTGCGGTCTTAAGTTGCACTATTAATAAATGTAAGTAATAGGTAAGAGCCGACTACGTCAGCTCTTACCTATTTGTGCAACCGTGCTTATGCTTAGGTGCAAGCACCACGCACGCACGGAGTATTTTAAGTAGAACCGCAAGCGGTTCTACTGTTTACAGTAATAATTGTAATTTACTGCAAAATTTAAATATATATCATCGATCACACTACAAATATAAAACTGCTTATTACTGATTTTCATTTTCATTCACTCCATATCATAAAAATAAGTAGGGGACTGCATCTTTAAAATTCCTCTTTTTACTTCGTAAAAAATCAAAAATTAAACTCCCCCTAGTTCCCCCACGTTTAATTTTTTTAGGAATTTTAAAGATTTCTTTTTTTGCTATTTATTTGCGTTTTAAGAGACGTTTGAAAGTTTCTTGTAATATTTAATCGTATTCCACTATAAAACCTTCTTATATCTGAAATTTAAGCATAAAAAGAATATGCTAATATATTTCAATAAATCAAAAAGACTAAGATTATAATTCGAAAATTACAATATAACCTTAGTCTCATAACTAGATAGAATAACTTATTTTAATATTTTATATAAAATCACATTAACTTTTTTTGTTTAATGCATAAATAATACGCACGGTACTTATATAAACTTTTTTTATCTCATTTAAAAGAAAATCTCAATTACATACCATAAAACAAAGAAAATTAAAAAACTTAAAGTATGCTTAATTGAATTTGTAAATTCACTATTTTTATTATAATTTCTAAAAATCATAAATATAAAGAAGTAAATTAATGCCACCGCTAAATCAAACCATAAAGGTAATAAGATATTAGCTTTTATTAACATATATCCAAAAAACAAAATAAATGAAAATAGATCTAAACTATTTTCAGGTGCTCCTAAAAAAAGCCAAATAGGATATTCCTTACGCTTTAGTAATCTTTCTAACATATTAACACTTCTTATTTACTAAAATAAACTGAGTGATTTTGATTTAAAACAGTTGATTTACCGCATTTCACTACTACATTAGTCCAATATTTATATCTTCCTTTATGTGATCCTGATGTGTATTTTGAACCTGAACGATATTCAGTAATTATTATTTTAAGCTCTTTGCCCCATAAATTACCAGATACAATCGCACTTATAACAGCAGCTGCAAATGGAAAATTACTAATCGCAGCTAACCCTGCTACTAATACAGTAGCTGTAGATGTTAAATATCCTGGAATGGTGTATGTGTTTCTTTTTAAAACCTTATTTGCAACTGCTCTATAAGCAACAGAATTAATTGAATTTTCTTCGATGTCCGATTTAATTTCTATACCGTTAACCGTCAATTTATTTGTTTTAGTATCGAATACGGCTTTAGTATTTTCACCATTTTCATCTATAACAGATACTGTTCTTTGATTAGAGTCGTTATCAATAAATATTTTATAATTCTCTCCATTAATATTAATAATTTGATTATCTAATGAATCAACTGACATTGCATTCACATTAACTAATGATGTGAAGCATAACGAAAACACTGTTAAACTTACTATTAATGATTTTATTTTTTTCATAAAATTATCTCCCATATTTTAATATTTATTTTTACCCCATAACGTATTTAGCAATAATGCCAAAAAAAATCAATAACAATAATACTTCTATTCACGAATACCTCCAATATTTAAATAAACTACTCTAACTATGTTTATATTTTATCAAAAAAAAAATAAAATAGTAAAGCAATATTATAATTAATAATTTAAATAAAAAAAAGAAACTTTATAGTTTTTAACGCTTAATAATTATGGTATAAAAATACTATATTTCGCTACAACATCTATTAAAAATCTAAATTTAAGTATTAAAAGGAATTGATATAAATCTCAACTCCTTTTTAAATGCTTTAAATAACTTGGCTTTTATCTCTTATAAACATCTCTACGATGTCCTATTGCTAAGGCAAGAATAACTAATTCATTATCATTAATTTTGCATATCAAACGATAATCTCCAATCCTGTATCTCCATTGACCGCTTTTATTAGCAACCAAACCTTTACCGTGTTGACGAGGATCAGAACAATCAATTAAATTTTTTACAATCCATGATTTAATCATTCGTTGAGTATATCTGTCTAATTTCTTGAAGTCTTTATCAAATCTTTCTGTGGTTTTTACAGTGTATGTCATAATTCTAATTCTTCCCATAATTCATTAATTGGTTTGCTTTTATATCCGCTTTTTACATAATCATCATATGCTTCCTCAAATAAACCAACATCATACTCATCTTCAATTTTTTCCAACAATGCTTTTTTTAATGCTTCAGTTAAACTTATTCCATGCAACTTAGCATAACTCTTAAAAAGACTTTCTTCTTCCTGACTTAATCTCATTGAAAAGCTCATACATATCACCTCTCTTTGTAATACATTGTATTACATTTTACTAAAAAAATCAATATTTACTGCTATATTTCAATACTTTTTACATATGGAACACTTATTATATACTGTTTTCCTCCAACCCTTGCATAGCCCTGACCGATTTTCATATTATTTTCAAAATCATCAGCAGAATCAAACATCATTCTGTATATTTCATTACCGTTTGGTCCCAGTACTACACGCAAAAGAAAGTTATTTCTTATCTCGCCACTTAAAAAAGTTGTATCAGGTCTTTGCATTAATAAAATAAGTATCATTCCTACTGCACGTCCTAAACGTGCTATATTGCCTATTAAATTTAATATCTCTGCTTTAGTTTTTTTATCTAACGACTCTATAAAACTGGTATATTCATCTATCATTAAAAATTTAGGATGATAAATATTTTTATCATAAATGTTATCCTCTTTTATTTCCTGTAAATAAGTAAATCTGCCAATCATTTCATCATTAAATTCTTTAATCATGCTAATACAGTTTTCTTTATTCAAAACACTTTCATACTTTTTAAAATAATCACTATATTTTATGTAATCAATAGATTTACCGTCAATACAGTTTACCTCATAATATCTTAAAATATTCGATAATACATATTTTACAAAAGTTGTTTTCCCTGAACCTGTAGAACCTGTAAACAGAGCATGCGGAACACTTTTGATATTCCAATAAATAATTTTACCAAAACTTGTTGCTATTGGTATATTGAGTTTATCACTGGAACTGTCAACAAATACTTTTTCAGGAATATTATCAGCTAACAAACCCAGTTCAACATAATAAAAACCATCTTTAAATATTTTTTCTATAACTTTTAAATTAGAAGTTATTACAATTGTTTCCAAAAAATTTTCATAATTAATTTCTTTTGGGAGATTTAAAAATCTAATCTTAATACTGATTGTTTTACTATTAAATCGATAATAAAATAGGGGAACATCACTAAAATTTTTTATTTTTCTATTTTGTGATTTGCTTATTTTTATAAAATTCTTTTGCAGTCGCTTAACGTTCAATAAATCATTTTTATATTTCTTATAAGCTGCTGCATATTCCTTTTTAAATATTTTCCAATAAATATTACGAAAAAAATGACCTGTTTTATAAATAAACATAAACAAAGTATTACCGACATATATTCGATAATACTTTTCTTTCCTGTTTTTCTTTTTCATCTTAATTATTCATGTAATTCACTAATAGATCCTGATTTAACAGATCAATAATACTACTGAATTACAAACCCTTTCTTTTTAAATACATATATCCAATAAATACACCAATATCACCTAAAATCAATAAACCAATCATTTTTTATCACCAACTGTAAAAGGTACATCTTCTAACTTTTCAATTATTTTCTTTTGTTTTTTTAAACTTTTTTTCAAATTTTCCAAAGTATCATTTTCAGTATTTAAATCATTATTTAAATTATTAAGTCCATCAGGGTTTAAAGCCTTTTGATCATCAGGCAAATTATTATAATCTTTAATAGACTGTTTTATATCTTCAATTGCTATTTTAGATTCATTAATTTCATAATCTAAAGTATTCATTTTAATTAATTCATTTTCATAATTTTTCAAATAGTCTTTACCTTTTTCTAAAATTTTCTTTTCTTTCATATTGCGATAATCAATAAAAATCTGCTGAGTAGTATTGTCTTTTTGTACTACATCAATTCTTAAATAATATAAGTCATCAGGTATTCCAATCTGTAAAATACTTTTCATGGTATAAGGTGAAGATTCATTTTCATCATCATTATCTCTTTCTTTATTGCCATCGATCAGCATAGTAGGTAATTTATTTCCATAACTGTCATACACATTAAATTTCAAACTGTATTTTTTATCAACATCACCAACATACTGTTTTAAATGAATTTCAGCTAAATTATTTTCAAAATCAGCATAATAATCACCTGTTTCCAAATTAATCATATAAAAATACATTTCAGTATTATTGTTTTTTATCATTTCTGCTCTATCATCAGGTAACCACATCTTAGAAGTTATCAGCAAAACAAAAACTATAAATGCAATAACTGTACCAAATATAAAACCATAATTATTACCATTTTTTAAAATAATATATTTATTATCTTTATTTCCAAATTTCATAAAATCACTACTTTCTCTAATTTATTTAATCATTAGTAATTCATATTTACAAAAAGGTGCAGAAAAACTGAATTACATAACTAATACAATCTTCTGCAGTTATAAATACGTTCATAATAATAACCGCTCGTTATCTGTTGGACTTTTACAACTGTAGTTCTGTTAGGGGCGTGTACCATTTGTCCATTGCCTATATAAATTCCCACATGGCTTACATAAGACGGATCAGTTTTAAATGTGATAATATCACCCGCCTGCAATTCCTCATATTTAACAGATTTACCCATCTTTGACAACTGACTTGCAGTAGTCCTTTCAAATTTAACTCCATTTTCATTACATGCCCACCATACCAGACCACTGCAATCAAATGTATCAGGACCATTTGCACCCCATACATATTGACAGCCTCTTTTACTTAATGCACTGTTAGCAATTGCGTTACCTAATTCACTACCGCCACTTACCATGATATTATTAGAATCTTCTTTAAATTCTTCTACAGTCATAGTATCAAACTTATATAAGTCATATTTTTTCATATGTTTAATAAGTGTTTCAGGATAATCTATATCAGTAGCCCATTTTTCTAATCTTTTCGCAAATTCATCAGCATTAGTTATACCGTCAACATCATATGTAGAAGATTTTTTCAACAGTTCTGCACGATCATTAATACTATCCGTCCATGTATCATACTTTCTAAATTTTGCATATATCGTATATTCATTACCGTTTTTATCCTGTTCTTTTGTCTGCATTTCAACAGTTTTACCATCCCAACCTCTGCTTGCTTTCAAACCAAATAAATTACAATGTTCATAAGCCAATTTTGATAATCCCTCATTTTTACCACTAGATTCCTGAATTATTTGTGCTAAACAGACACTAGTAGGATAACCGTATTTTGCCTGTACTTCTAAACTTGCAATTACCATTTCTTCTTTAATCGTACTAGGCAAACCTTGTACCTCACTTGCATTTATATTTGATGAACTGCTTGAATCATTAGAAACACTGCCTACAACACCTATTAAAACAACAAAAAATAATAATATCGGTAAAATCGATATTATTATCATTTTTTTCATTATACACCGCCCTTATAATAAGTTTTTTGAAAACTGTTTATAATAGATGTCATAATAATTTTTCTTTTTTTATCATCAAATACAAAAAAAGTACGCTCATTATTTTTACCTTTTGAAAACGTACTTATCAATCTGCAATCATTTTTATTTAACTGCGGTATAAGAACAGGCAGAGTGGTTAATGATTTTCCTGTTGTATATCCGATAAATTTATTAGTAGTCAGTTCGAATAACTGCGACAACAGATCACCATTATTTTCAAGATTTTTATTTATATCATCAGTTGCATGTATAACAAAAGTAGAACCGCTAAAACACTTTCTTTGATATTTCATCAGTTCTAAAACTTTATTTAAAAAACCTTTATCATCTGTATACTGCATAGTTTCATCAATAATGATTTCATGAGTTATCAATGGTCTTTTTAAATCGCCTAATTCCAAACCTTTTTCTTTCATCAGTTCACAATTGCGCTTTTGATTTAAATATACAGCTGACATTTCATAATCAAGTAAAAGACTGACATAACTTGATTTAACTTTTTTATCAAGACCTTTAAAAGAACTGATATTATAAACAAGCGATTTAGTTAAATCAAAATCGATATTTGTAATACGGTTAAAGATATAACCATAACTCACAACCATATCCCTTAAAGAAAGTTCTAAATTATAAATATCTTCCAAGGCTATAGTTTCATATAATCCAAGTTTTTTATTTTCAGTCAGTTTATTTAAAACATCTTCTAATAAAAACCATTCGATATTGGAAATATCTTCCAGTTTTCTGTTTAAATAAATATCATAAAAATCAGTCAGTAATAATTTTAACTGTTTGACAACAGTTTCTTTAGTGATATCATTAACACTTTTTACTGTTTCTATTATTCCATCTATTTTAGTCTGCACATCACTTTTAGTAATGATTCCTTTATCATTATCAACATAGAACATCTGCATAAAATTAATATTTTGATTTTCATTAAAATCAAACACTGATATATCTAACTGTTTTGCAAAATCGTCATATTCTTCATGTATATCAAAAATATGTGCAATATGACTTCCTCCTAAAATTGTACTTTCACCTATTGATTTAAGAAGAGCGCTTTTACCACTCCCCATACCGCCTATAAATATCTTATTATAACTGTAATTTTCAAAACTGTAAAAATCAGGTGCATACAAACCATTTCTCGTATAACCAATCAAAGCTACATCTTCATCAATCTTATTAATTTCACTTCTCATAAGCATATCTGCAACTGTACTGGAAGACACCATTTTCTGCACAGAATCATCAAAACGTGTTAAGGCTCTAACGTCCTGTATTAAATTGTTTGTCTGTATAAAACCTCTTAAACTTATTCGTGCAAGCTGATTAATAACTTTATTCAGTCTTTCCTGTAATTTTTCCAAAGTATCATCATAAATATAAACACGTACAGTTATGGTTTTAACACTGTCATTATTAAAAGCTATCTCATCGTCAAATTCATTTAATTCAACAACTGACTGTCTAGCATTTTTATATATTTTAAACTTTCTTGCGCTATCCTGTTCATTTTCATGCTTTTTGATAATTTTTTCAAATCTGTCATTATATTCCATTCTGTCAACATGACTACAGTCACATGAAACTAAACAGTTTTCTAAAGAAATTATACTATTCAAAAAACCATAACCACTTTCTTCCATATAATCAAATATCTCTAAACATGTAAAATATTTATTAGCATTCATATAATAAAGTTCATTCCACTTGATACCTGTCTTACTGGAAATTTTTTTAAATATCTCATAATTTTCATTATTTAAAACAAGTTTCTTTTCACTGCTTATAATTTTATTTTTTACATTACTTTTGACTTTCCTAAACAATATTACCACCACCTAATTTTAATATAGTAATTTACAACCATGATATTCACTCCCTAAAAATCACTCAATATCAATAATCAATGCTCCTTGCCAAGGTGAAATACGATAAACTTTTAAATCATATAAATCTTCTTTATCAAATTTATCTAAAAGACCTTTATATACTAAACGATTTTCAGAAACATAAATATAAATAATATAATCATTAGCGCATAAATCAAAAAAATCTTTTAATTTCATACTCGACCTCCTAAATGTAATTCAATAAAAAAACGATCCACAATCTGCAGAACGTTTTTTTGTATTACAATCATGACATTTCATTATTAAGCATATCTAATATATTTAATAATTTTTTACCGCTAATCAAATTAACGTTTAAAAAGTCGCGTGTCATAGATAAAAATAAATCTTTATGTCGACTTTCTACTAAAACAAGCATAGTCACATATTTTTCATCATTAAATGCTTTCATCAGTTGAATTCTATTAATAATACATTTCTTTATATTGTCAGATAAATTTTCTTTTAATCTATTTTCATAAAATTCAATATTTTTATTTAAGTTGCATTTAGTTTCATCTATAAAATAAAATTTAATTTTGCCCTCTAATGAATTTAATAACTGTCGCATTAAAAAATGATTTCTTCTGTCTGTATCATCATCAACACCATTCGGCTCTAAATAAATAAAATCAAACATATAAAATTCATCATTATCAACTGTTTTAATTATAGATTCTCCAACATCAGCAACTCCTAAAGACTTAAAGGAACTTTCTAAAATTCTCTTTTTCTTATCTTTTGCAATCACTTTAACAGGTTTATGCTTAAACAATTTAAACATCATGATAGATTATCCTTTCTTTGATTTTTAAGACCAGATACTTAATAAAAATACTCATACGCATGTAACCGTTCTTTCCTTTGTTTTTACTGCTCGGCATAATAAAAAAGCCTATAATTAAAATAATCAATGCAAGAAGCAAAAAAGAAAGCGAACCATGCACACAATTTTCAAGAACCTTATTACCAATAAGAACAACCAGAAATATAATTAAAACTGCTTCCAAAGACATATTACTATCCTCTAAATTATTAGTTTTAGATTTACTTGGTATTCTTGCCATTAAAATCCCTCCACGTTGTTTTCAGCTATTTTTTTTATTTGAAAGAAAACTGTTCTTAAATCATTCTCTAAATTACTTAACTGATCTAATAGTTTTCTTTTTTCATATATCATTTCATTAAGTTTTCCATTTTCCAACATCAAATATCTATTTTCTTCTACCAGCTTTTTACTATCTAATGAATATCGTCTAACTACTGTTTCAAATTTTTCATTAAAACCATCACCACTATGACTATTTATAAATTCATAAATACTTGGTTTCATTCTTATACTTTTTGCTATTGTTTTCTTTTCCATAATTAACCACCTCATTTTTTAAGTATCTTTATCTGATAACAAAAAAACAACTTTGATTAATTTCAAAGTTGTTTCATTATTTAATCATCTTTTAAATAATCATCATATTCACTAAAATCAGTACCTGCTTTATTTATTTTATCATTCTTTTCTTTTCCTAAATCTTTTCTAACAAACTTATCTCTAGTATCATATCTAGAATTATCAAAGTAAAAATCACGATCGGCTTTTAAATTATCATCATTCAATTTATCATTGTATTTATTATTACTGCTATGTTCATTTAACATATCTTCATACTGATTATGTTTATTTTTTAAGTCATTATTTGAATTACTGTTTTCTGAATTATCTGTAAAGGGTGACGGACTATAGCGTGACGGTCTAAAACCATTAGAACCATCAGGTGACGGAGAAGGGGACTTTGGTGGAAGTCCATTACTGCCATTATAATTATCATCATCTCGATTATTATGAAATGCACCAAAAATATCATTTGCACTGCCCTGTAAAGGCTCATTGTATTTATCTTTCATATAACCGTAAGCAAATTTGCCAGCTTTATATCCATTTTTAACAGTATCTTTAGCTAAGTCATACCCTTTTTTAGGAATTCTTGCTAAACGACCACCCATAAAAATACTTTTTAATGCAAATCCTGAGCCATCATCAATTCCCAAATATTCATTTATAAAACCACTGCCTACAACAATAGCCATGCCTATACCAAATATCAAAATATCTTTTACAAGCCAGTTTGATAATTTTGTAGTAGTCATTATTTCACTGCATAAAAAACTAAAACATAACATACTAAAATACATAATTACCTGAGCCATCAAAGTCTTTAAAGCACTCGAAAATACTCCACCAACCTGTTGAAAATCATTAAACCCTTTTGCCATAGCTATTTTGCCAAATATATTTACCTGAAACCACTGCCACAACAAATAAGCCATTTTAAACATTGCTAAAAGATAAATAATGATACTTGCTAATATCGTAATATTTACATTAACATAATCGGTTCTATAACGATAATATCTTTCATCACCATTGCCAAATAAACCATTTGCTACTTTTTCTTTTTCATATGTACCATCATCATTAATACCTGTTATTATTTCGCCTAAATCATCTTTAGTCATTCTTTCAGCATGATCGTAATACTTAACCTGTTTAACTTCTAAATGAACAACTTTTTTTTCTTCCATACTTGTAAGAATATCAACCGTATTATCAGCTAAAAGATTCTCACTTATTGTATAGCTTCCTTTACCTACGATATTATCACTTTCGGTTATTAAATCAGTTTTAAGCGTTGTCATAAAGGTCAATATTAATGTAAATATTCCAACAAATACCATTGTCATTACAACATTAAGAAGTGTTTTTAACTGATTTTCCATCTGCAGTACTTTTATTACAACAACAACTACAAAGGCAATAAACAATAACGAATAAACAACTTTATCCATATTTGTAACTACTTTCTTTGCTATATCCAAATCAAGAATATTAAAATTCATTAATTCAGTAAAACCGTTATAACAAAAATCTAATATACTGCTTAAAATTTCATATATCTTATTACCAAAACTTCTAGCAAAATCTGTAAATATATGATCTAGTTCTAGATAATCCCAGATATAACTTACATCTTCAATATCATGTGCATATACTTTAATTCTCAGCAAAAGAAATACTGTCATAACTGTAAAAACAACGACTAAAAATAAAAATTTTTTATTTTTTCTAATATTCATTTATACACCTCTTTTGCAATACACTATTTTTATTGATCCACAATATGCATATATAATAATGAATCACAAAAATCATTAAATAAAAAACGAGTCTTAATTAGACCCGTTAAATACCTCCTGTAATAACACTCCAAATTTGTGGAGCAAACTTCAAAACAATATATCCGCCAATTACACCTATTGCAATAGTTCCTGCTAATTTTCTCTGATTAACTGCTAAACATATAGCTGAAACTACAATACCAATAATTCCACCGACTTCTAAAAGACCTAAAGCCTCAGTTTGTGCAGTATTGCTGGCACCTTTAATAGTTTCACCTAAAGAACTCGCATATACACTCATTTTGTTAATAAGCAACACCATTAAAAATGTTAGTGGTGAAATTACAAATTTATAAAAATTCTTTTTTATAAAATACATTATTTTATTAATTATTTTCATTTAAAAAACTCCTTACTTATTTTTTAGAAATATCGACATAATAATAAAGATCACCATAAGGATTTTTATTACTGCCCCATATACCATTATGCTTTTTGCAGTAATCTAACATTTTATCTTTATCATAACCAACAAAATATTTTCTTGTTGGTGTATCATATGGTATACCTAACGGATTGTAATAATCTTTACTTTCTATTTCTTTAGATTCTGTATTAAATCTCAACTGATTATAACTTACTTTATTATTACTGTTTTTTAACAAATAGTGATGATTATAAGTTAAAATTAGTCCACTCATTGCGGTAGGGGATACAGTAAACACAACTCTATATTTTCTTGTTTCGAAAACCTTTTTATAACTTCTCAATCCATCACTTGCACTTAAAACAGTTCTTCTTAAATCTAAACTGTTTACATAATCATTTATTAAGCACAGTATAGTTTTTAAATCATTTGGCGGTAAAGAAAAAAGGTTGTCTACATTATCACCTTTAAGCGATAAATAATTATAGCCAACCTTTCTATATTTTTTTGGAAGTCTTGCGTTATTTTCCAATTACTTTACCTTTTTTTCTTAAAACTGAAATTAGTATTATACCGCCAACTGATACAAGACCTAAACCTAAATAACTGCTAATATCTGAATTATCACCAGTTTCAATTTTCTTAGGTTTTAAATTATTAGTCAAATAAAAATGCTGAACTTTACCTGTATCATCAATTTTAAACTTAACTTTTTGTGCTAATTCATAACCATCAGGAGCAATTGTTTCTTCAAAATAATATTCTTTATTTTTTTCTAAAACTCCATTGATAGCATGAGATTCTTTAGTCGAAATCCATTCATCAATAACTGTTCCGTCTAATTCAGTAACTCTTAAATGTGCACCCTCTAATTCATTTCCTGAAAAATCTACTTTATGCCATGATGTCTTAATCGTTTCATTAATCATTGTTAAAGAAACATTTTCATCTTTCAAAGTAAATTTTTGTTCCTCAGCAGTTGAATACCCCTTTGGCACATCAGTTTCACGTAAAATATATGACGAATCATTGATTAAATTTCTTACTAAATGTCTAGTTTCATCACCGTTTCTATCTACAAAATAATAGTTTGTTTCACCATTGCTCTGCAACATCAGCATATAATCATCTTTATCAGTTTTTACAGCTTTATAAAGAACAGTTGAATCATCTTCACTAATAAACATATCACTAATAGTCTCGTCATTTTCTAACTTAGCAATCATTTCATTACTAAAATCAAAAATATGTTCTCCTGTAGTCCATTTATCTACTATATTCTTAGTCTTTTCACTGACAATTTCTAAACCTGCACCTTTTAAATAATTGCCCTGTTCATCTACCTTGGCAACATCAACAGTATAATCAATCATTTCTACTTTTTGAATTTCACTATCTTTAACAGTAAATTCAATATCATTACTTAAAGCAAATCCTAAAGGGCTTAAATCTTCATGAAAGTAGTATTTACCATCTTTTAAACCATCAATCTGCAAAGGTTCATCACCTGTAACAAACTCATAAATAACCTCTTTATCTTTGTTTAAAATTTGCACATGTGCACCGTTTATTTGAATCCCACCAACATCAGCTTTACTCAATAAAGTTTTAGTAATTTTATTTTCGATATTTAAACTTTTTGTGTAATTTAATGTAACAAAATCTTCCTGAACAAACTGTACAGTTTTAATTTCTTTATCTAGAACAAAACCATCAGGGCATGAAATTTCTTCAACATCATATGACCCCATTGGTAAACCGTTTAATTCCAATCTGCCATTATTGTCAGGTGTATATACACCTTTACCCAAATCTTTACCGCTGATTAATCCGACAACATCTTGGTTACTTCCTTTACCGCTTCCAACAGTAATCGGATCACCTTTTTCGTATAAAGTTTCTAAAGAAACAGAATCTTTAATTACTTGATTAGCAGTAATTTTAAACTGAACTTTAGAAAAATCATAATCAGCAACATTAACTGTATTACTGTTTTCTTCAGATAACGGCATTTCTTCGTTTTCATTTTCTAAAGATTTATTAATAATTAAACTTCCTGTAGGACGTAATTTATTAACCACTACTCTGTCAGTAGTTTCATCTTTTTTTATTTCAACTTCATATACTGTTTGAGTAATAGCATGCCCATCAGGCACTTTTGTTTCAACAAGTCTGTAGACACCAACTGGTAAATTATCAACCTTAATCTTTCCATCTTTAACAGTTAATTTTTCACTATAACCATCAAATGATACTGATTCTAAAGAAAATTCAGCACCATCAATAAAATTACCAACATCATTAGTTTTTCTCAGTTCCAATGAACCTACATCTAACCACTTAGAAGCTAAATTAATAGTTGTAGGGTCTTGAGTATAACTATATGAACCCATAGTTTGATAACCTCCACCACATAAAATAGCAATTGGAGCGTATAATGTTTTACCAGTTCCCTGTAAATCTGAACTTAACCATGAATCTTTTACAATCCCTAATGAAGCGCTTAAATAAAAAGTATCGCCACCACTTACAGTAACATTCCCAGTTTCATTAGTACCTTTAGTTAAATTATGTAATGTTACACCATTTTGTAACGGAATAATAATGGTATTTGCAGATGAAGTATTTAAAGTAGTTTCCTGAGTTCTCTGTTCATTGTTATTTTTATCATAATAAGCAGTTAAACTGCTTTCGCTAAAATTAAATGCATTAGTAGGCATGGGCATATTTGGAATAGTTTCAGTAATCCATTTCCACCAACCTGGATAAATATGTTCCAAATCTACACCATGTAAATCACCACTGTAATAATAACTGGCAGCAACATGAGTTAATACATATGCTTCGTCCCATGGAGTTAAACCATCAGTACTAATAATATCAGCAGGACCTCCACAACCGTAATACAAAGTTTTTAATAAATTATCATTATTATGAACTAATTGTGTCGCATAATCGCCATTCATAGGAGTATTTTTACTTGCTTCTAAACAATAACCTATATTACCGTTTATTTCTGTTACCCATGTACTGTAGTTACCCAAAGCACTAGGATATTTTATTTCACGAATTCTTTTTATTGTTGCCATTCCTGATTGAGCACTTACAGTATCAACATTAATATTATAAATACCAAAAATAGAAAACAACATAACAAATACCATAAACAACTGCTTATATATTTTCTTTACTCTTTTTACTATCATTTTCCTTTTTTCCTTTCTTGTAATTCAAACAAGCTATTGATCTATCAGATGAATACAAATATTTTGAATTACATTTTTTATTTAACAAAAAAAAGCAACTGTAAAAAGTTGCTCAATTAATATATTTTAATCAATTACTAAATTACCATTTTCGTCCCAATGCCAATTCCCTGTACCGCCTCCCCAAATATCGGTATAGTCACCATTTGATGTACTACCACTTTCAAAATTCCCACTACTAGATGATGAATTATTTGAAGAACCACCATTATCAGGTTTGTTAGTATTTGTATTAGTATTAGAACTACTGTTATTAGGCCTAGCAGTACTAGAGTTATTATTAGACGTACTATTTGATGATGTATTACTACTTGATGATTTACTGTTTGAAATGTTATTAGAAGAACTGCTAGAATTGCTATTACTTTCTACAGTGGCTTTCTTTTTAGTAACAGTTTTGACGCTTGTGGAACCATCAGCATTAGTAACAGTTTCACTTACAATTTCTTCATCTAGTGAAGGTGCTTGAACAATATTAACTGCTACTTCTTTAACAGTTTCATTTTTACTCTCATCTTTCACAATGACTTTTAATGTATAGCTATTAATAACATTTGAATCAATTGCACTTGTATCAAACTCTGTTTCCACTTTTGCTAAATCGCTAACAGTAAATAAACTTGCAAAATCATAAGCTGATAAATCTATACCTTGTACTATATCTATACTTTCTACACCTGTAATCACTGGAGCGGTAGTATCAACAACTTTATATTTAACAACTTCCTTTTGATTTTTATAAGAAATTGTAACTTTATAATTACCAACACTATAATAATCTGAATCTTTTAATTTCTTATCAACACTTATCTTAACATTTTTCAATACATCTTTCTTAATATCACTGCTTAACTTTGTTGTATCTAAATAAGTTTCAAGATTATTATCAAATTTTGTACCTAATTCAACCTTGATTGCTTTATTTTTTAAAACTAAATAATCAGGTTCTTTATTTAAAACAATAAAACCTGTAGTAATAAATGCTATAACTAAAATCCCTATAACATACCAATATTTTTTGAAATTATTTAAAATTCTACCTTTCATTTTTTGACCTCCCTCACATTTTTAGTATAGCATAGAATACTATTTTATACATATTGATATTAGAAATTTTAGTAGCATTAACGGTTTCAGTCTTACCGATAAAACACGATCATTAAACCTAGAAACTTATTCACCTCCAATCACTCTAAATTTAACGAGAAAGATATTTAATACGCTACTCACTTTTTGTTTTATCAGTTCGGGACAAGTCAACCGCTATGCTTACATCACTGATATTACTTTATTAAATATCGTTATTTATTTTTAAAAGAACTAGTTTAATATTTAAAATCATTATTTATTTGGCTGAGGTTGCTGATGATTAGTACTAACTGCCATTTGTAAAGCATTTTTATTTAAAACTGTCATTTTATTTGCAAAAATTGTTTGAATAATAGTTGCAAAAGTTCCTACTGCATTTGCTCTATGACTGATTAAACAGTTTTCAAAATCTACTGCGTCAAACATACCTAATTTTTCTAACATTACTTTATTTTCAGTATTATAAGTTAATCTAATTTCAATATTATCTTTTAATTCAACACTTGTTACAGTTAATAAAAAACACGTATACTCACTTGGAGTTCCTTTACCATATGTTCTCTGCTCAAATTTATTAAACGCCATTAATCCAAACTTATCACTTAATTTTCCAATTTCAAAATCAGTTGCTTTTAATTCTACTTCTCTACCAATGCTTTCAATTTTTTTCATATTAATTTCACCTTACATTTAATTTCTTTATTAATTAAATACCTTTCTTTTTCAATTGATATAATTTTTTTAATATTAAATTGTAATAAGGCAACTTTTATCTATAAATATTAAACTAATTCTAAATAACACATTGTAAAAACTAATATTTTTATGTTACAATCAATGTGTTAAAGTGATATGTTTAACATTTATAGCAGTTACCTTTTGGTAACTAATCTTTAAACAGTTCTTAATGCCAGTTAAGGACTGTTTTTTTATTCCTCCTTTTAAAAGATTAGTTTTATATTTACCAAGGAATTAATAAAATATTATTTATTAACTCCTTGCTAACTAAAAACCGTTTACTTAAATAATTTTGAAGAGGTATAAAGTGGGAGAGGGGACAAATACCTCTTTATATATTTAAATCCGCCGAGAGGAAAAAAATTAAAAAACTCTCAATTGTTTATTTAAAGGCGAATTAATTATCTAAATAAACATCTTGTTTATAATAAATATCCAATAGCTTATCGTAATGATACAGAACTAAACCAACACCATATAAATTACAAAAATTTATTACCTCAATTAACGCTACAGTTAAGCCAGTTACATATAGATCGAGTTCCAAATCCATATAATCATTAATTTCATATCTTTCCATTAACCAATCAACAGATTTTTTTACCTTGTTTTTCATATAATCTAAATCTCTAACATTGCGTATCTCATCATAAATATAACCATCAATATTTACATTTTTAAAAATATGTCTATGCTTTATTAATTCAACTTTTAATACTCTTTTCATTTTTTATACATCTCTAATCATAAAAAATTTCAAATCATTATTTAACTATTGGATAACACAAATTCATTACATAGTTCACAAATAATACTTTCAATTTCATTACTAATAATTACTCGCCAAATGTTGCTAGAATTTTCAATGCAATCCTTAATAATTGATTTAGCATGATTGCGACTATAAGCAGTAATAACACTTTTTTCATTTGTTCTACAATTTCTTAATTTAATTTCAATAATTTGATTCATATCTTTACTCCCTCATTACTAATAAAACAAACCAGAATGAAAAAAAAGCACTGAACACAACTAGCATAAACTAATTATATTCAGTGCTTTAATTATTAACTTGGGGCGAAATACCTGTTTTTATTCGAAAATATTAACTTACAGAAGCACTTAGCAACTAATTTGCAAAGTGCTTTTTTTGTCGTTTTTATCAATATAAATTTAAATATGCAAAAAAATTCTATGTAGTCTTGGGAGGGAGAATGATGAGTATAATTTTGGATAACAAAAAAACAATGGAGAATATTCAGGAATTATTGGAATATCTTTCAGGAATCGTCAACGGGGCAAGATACAACATTGAAATAGCATGTGAGGAAGATAAGGAAAATGATATAAGAATTTATTTAATAGACAATCTCGAAAGAGATTTTGATGCAAATTTTATTACAACAACTTCGATATTAAAAATGGATGATTCGAAATCAAGTGTTGATTCTAAGAAATATGAAAGCAGAATGATAGATCTGTTGGACAAATCTAATGAAGAAACAATGTTTCTTATAGAAATGTTTGACTGTATAAATAAATTGGATAAGGAAGACAGATGTATTTTGATAAAAAGAGAAATATTAAATTACACAAGAGAGGAAGTGAAGAATGAGATGAACATATCGACAAATAGTTATTATAAACGGTTGAGGGAGGCTAAGTATCGTTTAGCATTACTGATCCCAGATGCAATTATGATCAAAGAAATTTAAAAAAAGGAAAAGAGGAAAAAAATATGAGAACAATTGTAATTACAAATATGAAAGGTGGAGTTAGTAAAACTACTATCGCACTATCTTTAGCAAAAGGCATGGCTGATAAAGGATATAAAACACTGCTTATTGACAGTGATCCACAAGCAAATGCAACAGATGTTGCAGGCAATATTGGAAACGAACTTGATGAGAAATTTATTAATGAATTTAATGATGATATTAAAAATGAGGAAGATTTCTTAAATAAATTGAATGACTGTTTATACAGTGATTACACCATTAATTTTAATCTGAAAGATATTTTTGAAGAACCTAGTTACATTAAAGAAGTAATTATGAAAACAAGAATAAAAAACTTAGATTTAATACCTTCTGCATTATCACTTGGTGATGCGAAAATAAGCTTACTTCATAATTTTAATCAGGACATAACTGGATATCTAAAGTCTGCGTTTAAATATATTGAAGATGATTATGACTTTGTAATAGTAGATGAGGCACCAGATGATAGTGTTATTTTGAGCAATGCACTAAGAGTTGCTGACTTAGTGATTATCCCTGTTAAACCAGATAGAGGTTCTTTAAAAGGATTAATTGTTTCTGTAAGCAAGCTTTTAAAAATGAAGGATGTTGATTTTGACTTAAAAGTATTGTTGACGATGATTAATGATAATAACAATGAAAAAGGAATTGTTAATCTGTTCCATAAATATTTTAGCGGAAAAACATTAGACACAACTATTCGGTATCGTGCAAAACCTGCGAACAGTGCTACGATCCAAAATGAGTTTTTAATCGACAGTGATCTTAATATTGGTAATGATTTAAAGAAATTGGTTGATGAAGTAGAGGTGTATTTTAATGATTTGTCCGTACATCGATAAAGAAAAAACACAGCAGAATACAAAAGCTCTTATTGAAGATTTAAGACCAGTTATTAAATCTGGTTTTTATGAGGTAAAGAAATTAAATATTGCTGAAGTAGAAAAAATTTGTGATTTGACTACTCTTGTTGAAACAAGAGTAGTAAATAGTGCAAATGAAATAATAATGAAATTATTATTAAGTGCATCAAGAATCTTAACACAAAGTGAAAAAAGATTTTTCTATTATTATTTTCTAAATGGAATGTGTATTAAAAATCTTAGAAACGGAGTAGTGTTCTGCGATGAGTGTATTGTTATTGCCAATGGTTATTATATTTTACAGAACATTATAAGAAAACTGATGTATTCATTTAATGAAACCGTTGTATATAAAATTAAAAGAGGGCGAGGAGATAGTATGAGCGGATTAGAATTTAATTTAAAACAATATGATAAATCTAACAGTGAGGATTTGATGAGGGAATTTGATAAAAGAAAAAAGGTAGAACCGATTGCAATAGAGGATATTAAATATAATCCATTAAATCCAGATTTCGATACACTGGAGGATATTGTAGAGTTTGCTGATAAAATTTATCACAATCCAAATGGAGTCTTAGAAGTTATTACAGTTTATCGTGATAGTGATGGTAAGTATATGTTGGTAAGCGGTCATAAAAGAATTAAAGCCTGCAAATATAATATTGAACATGAGAGTGAATTAGATGGTACTGGAAAAGTTCAAAAGACAATAGTCGCAACGATTGTTAAGAAACCAGATAATGAAATTGAAGAGATGAATACTATTCTTACTTACAATGATTATCGTAGATTTGATACTGAAGAAAAGAAATATACTTTGTTTAAGGCATATTACCAGTATGTTGCGGTACTCAATAAAAACGGAGAATTTAAAGGAAGAATTAGAGAATTCATTTCAAAACAGAGTGGATTAGGATTAAAAAAGGTAGGAGATTTTATTGATGAACTTGAAAATACTGTACTAATGTATTTAAACGAATTTAAGGATGATGTGAACAGAAATCTTGTAAATATAGAAGAGAGAAATGATTATCTTATCCACAAATCAGGATTACCGATTGAGACGCTGCAGTTAGTGTTGACAAAAATAAAGAAAAAAATCGAGGAAGATCCTAAGGTAAAAAATGATGATGAAGTACTGACAGGACAGACATCTATCGATGATTTTGTGAAAGATGATCTAAGTATTCATTACGAAGAAGTCCGTATGAAATTAACAAATTATTTTGATGCGAAGTGTACGGTAACAAAAAATAATAAGATTACTATTAATTGCGTGGATATAAAAGATTTAAACAGAGTGTTGCAAATGATGGGTGTGATTACAAATGATTAATATGTTTGAAGTGTATAAGTTTGAGAGTTTATCAAAAGACGATAAACTCACTGTTATCTTAATCATACTGATTGGAATATTAATTTTTATAATATTGTGTTGGCTGATGTTTTTGTACATAAGTGCATTGAAAGGCAAGGCGAAAAAATTAGGCATTAATCATAAAGAGCAGATCACAAAAGTAATAAGAAAAATAAAAAAACAACATTAAATTGAGTATTATGAAAAAATTAAAATTTAACTGAATAAATGATAATTTTTTAGATTTGATAAAAAAATAAAAACATCAAAGTCCCTTTGATGTTGATTTAGAGAGGAGATATGAGATGCATGCTCAGTTCTGGAAACTACATTGAGTATAAAACAATAAAAGATACAGCCATTATTAAATCTTTTATCAAAACTAAGGCTTATTCGAATCAAGCAAATATAGAATCTAAAATTGACAAGCTGATTGCATATGAGAAAAAAAGAAATGCAACTAAAAAGAATTACTGTATTAAGTTAAGAGTGATGATTTCCAGATCATTATCTAAACAGCAAAAACATGAACTTGCGAAACAGTTTATGTTTAATATAAGTCTAGATTATAAATCTATTCCCTTTGTTTATAAATTTACAAATGTTGGAAACGGGACATACATAGATTTTCTTGTGTTTGAAAGAAAAGTATTTACAAAACCTATATCTAATCCAAAAAAATACAAAAGAAATATGTACATAAATAAGTTTACAGGAAGGACATGCAAAAAAGATGATCCTAATATGGTAATGATATGCAAAAAAAATGAAATTATGAAAGATAAAGACGGGAATGTCATAGTAGAAAAGTATGATGTGACTCCAACGAAAATTAGGCATCTTTGGTACAAGGATCATAGAGACAAAAGTATTAAGAAAAGAAATTTTAATAACTTTATTGCAAAACTTGAAAAATTTTACATCGTTGCATTATCTAAAATTATTACCTCACTAAACAAGACATATAAAAAATTTAAATACTGTAGGCGCAAATTTGGATATAGCGATGAACGGTTACAGCAAATAAATCTATATAACGCAGTGATCAACCGAATAAATTTAAGAATTATCTTACTGCAGGATGCAGTTTTCTGGAGTGATGATTATGATTTATACAGTAAAAAACTAAATTCACTGATATATAGTATTTCGAATACTATTGATAATGGTGATATCAATTTTAAAAACAAATTCAGATTAAAATTATCACCGTTAAATAAAAATTATGATGATTATGAGGGGAATATTAATTATTTTGAAAAAACTGTAAATGAAAGAATAGAAAAATGGAGAAATGAAGCATTTGCAGGTATCCTGGCATTTATAAGGAGTGGTAAAAAATGTTAAAAATAGAAACAATTAAAGAAGAAATTAAAGATTTTGATAGTGATAACAAAAGTCTCGATTGCTACTTGTGTCAAATAGCGACAAATTCCAAAAAGACCTATAATTATTGTCATAATATGCTTTGTTCGAAATGCTTAAAAATATCATTGTTAAAGTTAAGTTATTAGAAGAATATAAAGAACCTGAACCAATTCAACTTACTTGGTTTGAATATGAATATCTAAAAGTTGCTAAAAAAGAGGGATTTAATTTTATTGCAAGAGATGAAGATAACAGATTGTATGGAACTAGCGAAAAACCTGAAAAGTTTAATTCAACGTGGTTTAGTAGTTGTGATTATGTAGGCATGTTCAAGTCAACATTTAGTTTTGTTAAATGGGAAGATGAAGAACCTTACAACATCGATGAAATATTAAGTAATTGTGAGGTGATTGGAAAATGGAAAGTAAATATCAAGAAGCGTTAGATAGACTTTGTGAAAATAATTATTTCGATGAAAAAGGCAATTGTAACTGTGATCTAATTGTAATGGATCGTATATTATTACAAGAATTAGTTGATAAAGCAACGCCTAAAAAAATCAGGTATGAAAATGCACCAAAGCCTAGTATGGCATACATGTACTCATGCCCTAATTGTGGAAGAATGCTAGGCGTTAATTGTAAGCCTGCTTATATTAATTACTGTGACGTGTGCGGTATAAAGTTTGATTGGAGTGATAAATAATGATAGATAAAAATAAGTTAATTACTGAGTTAGATAAATTGGATTGTATAAGTAACATAAATTACTACACTAACAATTGCAATTCCCATGATGATATTGTAAATACGATTGAAGAAATATTTGAAGCTGAATTAAGTGCTAAAGAAATGTTCGAGGAATTAGGATTTGAATATAAAAGGTATAAATTAGGTTTTGCTTATGAATATGGTGGAGGGCAATAAAATAAAATTCGTTCATTTTGTAATAGATACACAAACGTATTGCACAAATATATATTTTATTTCAACGCAGCTACATAATGCAATAACAACGCAATTAAAAGAACTGGGGTGGATTTGATGGAAAATAAATTAAAACTACAAATTACAGAAAGATATAAACGAAATGTATTTATAAATGTAGTCGTTCCAGAAGGTAGATTATATGAATTTGATTGTATTTTAGATAAATATGAAAATTCATACAATGATTACCAAACTTTGATTGAAGAATTATCCGATGAAGGTTTTAAAGTATTATTTGTTGATGATAACGAAATATTTGAATTTGAAGAAACACGTGATATTGACTACTCATTTATCAATGAAGAGGTGAAAGAAAATGCTTAGTAAAGAAGGATGTGAAAAGGCATTAGCAAGAATTGTTAATGATGATTATTATTTTGAAAATGATCCATATGAAGAAGATAAAGCAAGCGCATTTGACAAAGATGTTGATATGATAGAACAACTAATCGAAGAACATTTTGAACCAAAAGAAAATACAGAAGAATATAAACATTTTAAGTTGCATAGCGATAGTAGTTTAAAAAATCTAACGAAAGTTGAATTAATAGACTACATTAAGATGCTATATCATAATTGGGGCATTTCGAATGATGAACTAAGAAGACATTTATATTTTATTGAACCATACAACTTCGAGGATTTGAAAGTTGGTATGTGGATTTTAGATAGAAAACCACAATATGAAGAATATACGTTTATCAAGATAATAAAAATTTTGTCAGAATCAGATTGCGAATATCTTTATCATGATAAAGATAAGAAAATATTTTTTGATAATATGGAATGTAGTGCCAGAGAATTTGAAGAAAACCGTTTCTTCCCAGTGCAATATGCTAATTTAATTAAAATGGAAGTAAAAAAATGATAACAAAATTAGAACATAATTTTACGAAAAATACTAAGATTTATTTTGAACATAATGTAGAAATAAATGAGAACAGCTATTTAATAATTTTTGGTCATAATATAAACGGCGGTTTTATAGCAATACCAGACTGGAATATTTGTTGTGAAGCATCTGCTAACAGTGACAGTAGTTATTATAATTGAATGAAATTAATCGATGCAGGAATGGATGAAATTACTGCAAAAGAAATTTCTGAATATATTAATTCATGGATTGAAGTCAATATCACGGATTGGAGAAATATAAATGATAAAATTATTAAATAAATTAATATTAAGAAGACGCTGTAATGTATGTGGACATGTTTCAAGTAATGAATTAAATGTGTGTCCTAATTGTGGTAACCAACTCCATAATAAAAATAAGGGTTCTAAAATTCATTTAGATGAAAATACTGAAGCAATAATTATTATAGCATTAATGACTGTAGCGTTAGCTGTATCCGTTGTATTTGTTATTTATTACTTTAAGCTATTAAAATACTTATTAAATTTATTATTCAATACCCAATTTGTGCAAGTAGACCCTACATTTGATATCGTATTTTATTTGATTATGGAATTTTTATCAAAATTAGGAGTCAGCATTTGTGTTATTTGTTTTAGTATAGTTATAATTCCATTGATTTTTGTAACAATAATTTATTTGCTATTTAAACTGGCAAATTTAAAAATAGATTTTAAATTAGAAGAACTGTCAAATGATAGTTAGCCATACATATAACGGTAGCAAATGTTTGGAAAGGCAATAAATGAATTCTATAAACTAAATTACCCAGATCCAACAAGAATTAACGATATTAAAGAATTTTATGAATGTATGAAACACGATTATAAAAATGTTGAATATTTTGAAATTATTTTTGATTAATTTAATTGAGATGAAATGGTTAATTGAAAATATGAAAAAAGTTAGGAAGTCATGAAGTATGCCAAAAATTAGAGTATATGCTAATTACGAATTCACAAATGATAGCTAACTATATATAAATCAAGTTATTTTTGATAATTAGCTGAAATATTTTTTAGATCTTTGAAAAGTGAATTTTGTGTACACTGAAAACTACTGCTTTATGCAGCATTTTAAAAATATTCAATTCAATGTTTTTAAATGAGCAGTTTTTCATCAAACAGTATGTTTTCAGATAACAGTTTATAGATTACTCTTATAAGTTTTCGGACTGAATGGCCCTGGGCGCATCTGTGGGATTTACCTTGCGACCGTTTTAGTTTATAATACTTATTGAAAGTGAGATTGTATTTGCATACTGCAAGGATGCACTGGTATAGACTTTTTCTTAGATAGCGCGAACCACGTTTAGATAATGCTGTTTGAGGAGCACTGTATTAACCGGACTGATAAGTACCAGGGTCTACACCTGCAAATCCCATTACTTTGACAGCAGAGCTGAAGTTATGGATATTGCCAATCTCGCTTAAAATAGACATTCCCGAATATATCCCAATTCCGGGAATTGAGAAGATAGGAGAATCTAGTTTGATGGCTAATTCTTCTATTTTTTTGTCTACAGTTTTAAGCTGGCTGGCTAAAAGTTCAATATTTTCAATAAGCATTTTGATTTCAAGAGTAATAACCTCGTTATTTTCGCCAATAGATTTCTTTGCATTATCACGAAGAGTTGATGCATCTATATCCACACGGCTTCCACTGCTTTTAGGCTTGAGAACTTTTTTAAGATGAGCAAGATTGGCACTGGCTAAATTATAAGAACTTCCAAATTCTTTTAAAACAGCCATATAAGCCTTGGAATACTTAGTTTTAAACCATGAATTAAACTCAGGTATAACGATATCAATACATTTTTGAAGTTGATTTTTCTTTTGGTTGATACCTTCAGTAATTGAGGCGTGATAACGGGTTAATTCTCGAGCCTGTTTCATATCAAGTTTACGCTGAGTGACTTTAGTATAGTCTCTGTCAAAGAGAACGGAACAGATAAGAAAAGTATCTTTTTTATCATTCTTGGTTTTACGGATTTTAGATTTGCGCTTAGCATCAGTAGTCAATGGATTGATTAAAGCAACCTCGTAATCGTGACTTACTAGAAAACTGACAAGATTATCACCATAGTGACCAGTGGCTTCTAAACCAACAATATGCCTGGGTGATTTATATTTTTTGACGGTTTTGATAAACGACTGAAAGCCCTCAAGATTATTAGGAAAGAAGAAAGGTTCAATAAGAACTTCACCTTCAGAAGAGACAACACAGGCACAGTGATTAAATTTGCCGACATCGATACCAATGTAAAACATAAAAAGCACATCCTTTCTTTAAAGTATATAAGTTAGTGATATGTGATCAAACCACAAACAGAGTATCAAAGATCCTGGTGGGAAATACAAGCTCAAAGACTTATCTAACTGATTACAATTAAAATACAAAGATGTGGCAGTAACCTATCCTAGGTAGTCAAGCTACAGTGATAAAATATAAAAGTACACATTCACAATTCAATTCTAAATAAAATTTAACGAAAGGAAAAGGTATACATAATTGACAGTTAAATAAGTCAATTACAATATACCAGTGATAATTGTAATGATAATGGAAAACTTTCAATGCTGTATGAAGTACCAATATCGTGGATGAAATGGAACGAAGAAAAACGACAAGCCTGGCTGAAAAAAAACAGCGATAAAATAAATAAAGCATTTAATGATGCTATGGTTGTTTATCATGTTAGTGAACTCTATGATGAGGCTGAATAAAAAGAGGAATTGAAATGAATAAAATCGGGAAATTTAGAGCTGAACTGGAAAAATATGAAGAAAAATATGCATTATTAATAAAAGAGCATATTCAAGAGGAAATTAACAAAATTGATTCAGACATTGAAATAAGCATATATGGCAATGATATAGACCGTATATATGTCATATATAAAGAGTTTAAATTTGAATTTACGTATTATTATTCAATAACAAGCAGGAAATTGTGTTTTCGTGGTTATGGAAAAACCAATACTCATGGTTATTCTTATGACAGGTATACAAGAGAAGAACAGAAGGAACGTGAGAGAGCCTATAATTATATACGATTAATTTTGAAAAATGTATTAGAAAATAGATAAGGAAAAAGAGGTAAAGAAAAATGGAAGTATCAAAAGAAAAGATTATTATAAGTAAAAAAGCAGAATGTCTCTATGATCAAAAAATAGTTTCACTAACCTGTTTAAAAAAAGAAAATGAAAAATATAATTATTTAATATCTGTACATAAAAAAAGTTATCTAAAGTTGGTAGTGAGGCATTTGGATGAAATAGAATGTAATTATAGAGTAGAATATGTTGGTAATTATTATGAAATATATATTTATACTCCCTTTAAAAAAGAAAAGTTCTTATCTTTAAGTGGAGTAAGAACTCTTATAGATCAATATTCAGCATAATTTGATTACGTGCTTCAATAATAGAAGGGTATTTACCGATATAATAAACATTTAAATCACTATCGTCAGTTAAATCGTCAATAAAAAGTGAGGGAGTGTTAATGATATCTTCTATATTAATTTTAAAATAACATGAAAAACTATTAAAATCACCTGTGTTGAGATATTGTTCTATCTCATTTTTGTTCAATGGAGCAATATCTGGTAAATATTCAATACATTAAAATAGTTACAGCATCTGCTATAGTAAAATGGTAAGTACTGTAAAAAAGCTTGGCAAGTTCCTTGCCGTTTTCGACAGTTATATACCACTCTGCATAATTAATAATTGCATCTTTTATACCAAATAAACCTGTAAAACAGGCGGACATTATAAAATAGTGGAATATATTTCTGTGGATGAGTCGATAAAGTCATTATCAGAAATAATTAAATGTGATGATCGAGGTTTAGGATTGATTCCTAAATAAAAGAACAATTAATCCTCGTATTGGTATAATTGTAAAGATGACTAAGGTATTAGGGTTATCTAAAGGTGAGTTTTTAGAATTGTGTGAATATATTGATTATAGGTTATGAAAATGAGATATGTACCAGTCACTGGTACAAAGGAAGAAGTGAAAATTATGAACGAAAACAAAGACAAGATTTATGATGATGCAGACAGTAGAAAAAAACTATATAAAAAAGATATATTGTTTAAATCTGAAGGACATGGCGAAAAGACGATGATTGATAGAGCAGAGTTTGAAAAGTGGGCTAAAGAAAATGGGAAAATTATTATTGATCCCCAGGATAAATTTATGAATACGATGAAAATAATTGAACTTATGAAAGAAAAAAATATAACAGTATATAAA